>WBZS01001552.1_pt1 | contig 17708 bp, 24 predicted proteins | sample 5204201 | NCBI WGS metagenome assembly WBZS01 (sample SAMN12344357, study PRJNA552823) | activated sludge metagenome | biome: Activated sludge suspended growth; feature: Nitrification reactor; material: Wastewater; isolation source: activated sludge from nitrification reactor of wastewater...
CTTCCCATTGCAGCGTAGTCGCGTTGTACTCGACAGAAAACGTGATACCGTTCAAACCTGGGCATGGAGAATACACGGTTGCTGTCAGGACTGATGGAATCGAATTGGTGCAGTATCCCGTGATGGGCACGATTGAGCTACTTCCGCTTCCGCTCCCGTCATCACTCCCGCTCGAACTTCCGTCCTCGCTTCCGCTCGTGCTGCCATCATCGTCGCTTCCGCTTCCGCTGCCGTCGGTGCAGCATTCGTCATCGACCACGTAGATAAATTTCCCGTTGACCTTTTTTCGGCTGCGTGTCCTTCGCCCCAGGTACGGTGTGTCCAACAAGATCGGCCGTTTTCGAACCGGATAGGCCCAACATTCTCCGAGTGCGGATTCCTGGATCAAATTCCCCGAATTGTCGATCGACCAATAAACCGCACGGTACAGAGAGCCATTCGACGGTGATTCTTCCAGGAACTTCACCCACTCGCCGTCGTAATAGCCGCCGGCTTCATAGCCTGAGTCTCCGCCAGCAGCCCCGATTGCGATCAAGGCCCACTTGGTGCCGGTGCCGGATTGCCTCCAAAGAATGCGTGCTGGACCATCGTCACTGCTTTGCAGCTTGGTGGGATCCTCGAAAATTGGAGTCGCTCGAACGTGAAGGTCGTCCGTTACGTCGACCCTTGCCGGCGTAACACCTTCGGCCACTGCTCGACCAATCGCATTGACCGCCAGCGGATCATGCAAGACGCAGAACGGCGCAAATGGCCACGGCGTCGCGCCCGAGAAGGCAGGCTTCGAGCAGAACTCATTGAGATTCGCGTCGGGATCAATGAGCGATCCTGAATACCGTAGAACCGAGAACCGATCGAGCGCGATCCCCGTGCCATTGGAAACTCTCACCATTGTCTGGCTGAGCGAAGTTGAGGCTGATTCAAACGCGAACCGTTCCCCAGAGCGCACGTAGGCTTGGTAGGCTTCAATGAAGCCGTTCCATTCCTCGGCCGACGGCGGTTGCCCTCGACCAGGCGTTCGGCGCTGGAAGGGAGTCGTCATTCTTCGATCAACCCAGCGAATGAGATGTAATCGTAAATCCGTTCCACATAGACAGCTCGAGCACGGCGGATCAGAAAATCGTTGTCGGTAGCGTCCTCGTACAGCACCCAGAGATAGTCCCATCCTAATTTCACGATGTTATCGATTCCGCCAATCGAAAGGCTGGAAGCATTTGGCGAAGCTTCAAACTTGAACAAGATCTCGATCTCGTCATCGCCAGTGGATTGGCCGGTCGCGCCCCAAAAGATCACTTCGCCAGCCTGGAACGTGATGACCTGACCTTTGTAGCTGACGATGAACGTGTCGGAGTTCACTCCCGTCGTCTTGTTGTAAAGCGACAAGATGTAGTCTGAGGACAACTCGGAAAACTTGTACTTGCGTTTCACCTGGAAGGCGAAGCCCTTGAATTTCTGGTCCACGCCTTCGATCTGATCGTGACGGACTCCAATGGCGCCTTCAAAATCCGGCGCGTCCGTGCCGTAGATGCTGGTCGCTTTTGACTGCGTTGTTTTCGTCGAGCTGCCCGTGGTGTCAAAGCTGAAATCGAACTCGCCGACCTCGATCGGTTTTTTCTTGCCGTACTTGGCCGTGACATCCCAGGTCAGGTTGCCGAGGCTCGCGAACCGAAAGCTCTGTAGAGCGAGGCTGTCGCGCATCGCCGGCAGCAAAGCCATCAGAGCCGCCTTGGCGGTCGCGTCGTCGAGCACTCCGCGCAGGAGGTAGGGCACCGACCTTGTTGGTTGGTCGACGTTCTCCTCCCCATCCACGGCATGACGTTCGATCAATTGCATTGGTGTCCTCGGTCCAGGCGTCTGGACTCAATTCGCCCACATGAATCCGCCGTCACGAACCGCATCGATTAAACGCCGCGTGTTGGCTGCCGTCGCTTCGGTGGCAAGCGCCGTACGTTCGGCGGGCCCGTTGCCGCCCAGGCCGGCGGCGACCTCGGCGGAAAAGGTGCCAACCGTCGCTGCTTTCGGCCCGCCTGTCGGATCGATTTGTGACTGTGCGTTAGCCTGGCGGCGAAACCAAGCGTCCTCCCCGGCAATCCACGCATCGAGACTCGCCTGGTCGAATTCGCGTCGAGCCTCGGCGACGGGGGCGTCGATGTCACGCCGGCGGCGGTCCATTTCCGATTGGCTGGCGCGAAGCCTTTCGTTTTGCATCTGGTCAAGCTGCTCGATCAGCCCGTCTCGAACGTCGCCGATCAACTCTCGGGATCTTGCTCCGGCGTTGGCGTTGCGTGTCAGGCCGGCTTGACGCCCCTCCTCAATTCGGCGTTCCGCTTCCGCGCCGCGGGCGGCGACGTCGGCCAGTGCCTGTTCGACGTCGCCGCCGGAAATCAACGCGATGACGCGTGCCCAAATGCCCTCCACGAAAGTTCCAAGCCGAGAGAAAGCCAACTGGATGCCCGACACGACGTTTACCCAAGCATCGGCAAGCATGTGTGCGGCGTTCGCTCCAGCCTGCACAACCCAGGTCGCCCCGCGGATCGCCATGCGGCCAATTTCCGTGGAGGCCTCGGAGAACGCGTCCGAAGATTCCGTTGTGTATTCCAGCCAGCGCGTTTGGAGGTAGGCGACCAGCTGCGTCCAAAGGAGTCGCAAGCCCGCAGTTCCAACGCGAAACGCCAGCGTCAGGTCGCCGGCGGAGATCGCAGCCACGATCCCTTCCCAAGTGCCGACGGCCGTATCGTAGAGTTGTGCAAACCCTTGGCGGACGTCTTGGATTGAATTTCGCCCAGTGCCGGAGAAGTAAATGAATGCGGCGACTCCCGCGATCAATGCCACGGGCAACAGAGCCAAGACAGCGTTGAGCGCTGCGACGGTAACGGTCCAAACGGATGTCGCGCCAGAGGCGACGGCGGCACCAACCGAGTACAAGTTGATCACAATATTGCCGACGGCCATCAAGGCCTGAAAGAGGCCGATGACCAGGCTCGATGCGACGAATGCCAACCGTACCGCCGCCATCGCACCCTGAAGGAGGAAGACGGCACCGCGGAACGCGAGGATCGCCACGCCAGCGCCGATTATTCCCGTTCCGAGGCGAAAGACCAAGGCGATGAGCGCGCGGTTCTCATTCGCCCAGCGAACCGCCCCGCTCACGAGTCCATTGATGACAATCAGAAATTCCTTGATCGCCGGTGTAACCGCCGCTCCAATGACCTGCCCGAAGCGAGCGATGAGCTGCCACAGTGTTTGGATCGACATGCGGAGCTCGGTCGCCGCCTTCGCGTCGGCAGAGGACATGACCAAGCCGAGTTCCCGAGCCTTTTCTTCCAGGCGTGCGATGCCGTCGGCACCTCGGTTCAACATGGGAAGGAGCTGAAGGCCTACTTCGCCGAACACTTTCATCGCCGCCGCCGCTCGGCTGGTCGGATCTGGAAGCCGCGAGATCCGGTCGGCCAGTAACCGAAAGCGTTCTTCCGGTGAGGCGGAGTTGAGATCTTGAAGAGTAATTCCAAGGTCGCGGAGTACCCGGCGCGTATCGTCGCCGCCGGCGGCGGCGGCCTGGAGAAATTGCGTGGTTCCTTTGGCGGCGTCGGCGATTTGATCGAGGGAAAGCCCACATGACCTAGCTGCGTATTCCAACGACGACAGCGATTCGACGGCGATTCCCGTTCGGGCGCTAATCTGCTCGAGCCGAGCTCCCGCTTCGGCGAATGAATTCGCCAAGAGTACGAACGGAGTCACGAAGCTAATGCCGGCGAGCAACACGCGCCGACCCACGGCCATGATGGCATCGCCGAACGCTTTCACGCGGGCTTCGGCGGCGCGCATCTTGTCGGCCAAGTTTTTATCCTTGGCCCCCAGCTCGACGTAGGCTCCGCCCGCCTTGATGTCATTCGCGCCGGCCATTTCCACTCCCAACCAAAAAAGACGCGAGGACGTCGATCGAGTGTTTCGCGTCGAGCTTGAGAACCTCCTCGGAGCGGTCGCGTTGGCTCAAAGGATGGAAGTCCGAGGGATCGAATGGATCGGTTTTAGGATCGCGGTGGCAATTCGCGATCAAGGCCATCACGGCTGCGGTGCGATCCCAGTCATACCGCTGGCGGGTTTGACCCATGCGTACCAATTCAGCGAGGGTCAGTGGGCCTGGGTCCAGGCCTAGGATGCCGGCGTATTCCCAGACGGCACGTTCGAGCTCCGCGCCGTCAATCGGTCGACGATCTGGGTCGCTTCCCGATCCGGATCGATCCGGAGTATCGTCGCCTCCGCTCGATCCATCAGCTTCTCGCCGATCGCCTTGCCCTTCTCGATCACCTTCCTCAGGGCTTTGCGACGGCGTTCGTCGGGGAAAAAATCGATGAGCTCCTCGACGAAAGCGTCGGAGGCTTTCTCGATGTAGTCGCCACCGAGCGCTGCGCCGAAGGATTCGTCGGTGATCTCCTTGGCGTCGGCGTCGGGTTTGACGATCGCGAACAGCACATCGACGAACTTACAGGGATCGCCGAGCAGCTCGCCGAGGGGCTTGAAGCCGTCCTCGGGGAGCCGGTAGAGATCGACGCCGACCAGCGATCGCACCCGTTTCACGGTCGAAACGTTGATCGCCAGGTTCCACGGGCGTCCTTCGGAATCGCGAAACGAATGCACGTTAGGGCCCTCGATTCAACTGGAGATTGGTCAACGAAGACTTACGCAACGGTCACGAGTGACGGTGCGTTGTCGGCGTACGTCGGTTTAATGCCGAGGGCGACCCGTTGCACGTCGGCCAGGTTTTCGGTTTTGTTGAACTCGAAGACCTCCATCGTGGCACGGATGTACTTGGTGCCCGTGGTGATGATGTTGCCGTCGGCGATCGCGAATTCGATCGAAGTGTTATTGAGGAACGAATCCATCAAAGCGACGAAGCCGGTGTCCGCGGTGTCGTACACCGATTCGAAACTGAGGGCACCCTTTTTGAGGGTCGAGACGAGGGCTTCCCAACCGCCGTAGCCGCGCGTCGTGGCGTCGGCTTCGGCCTTCGTTAGATTGAGGCCGAGATCGCGGACGTTCTTGTACTCGGTCCACGTGGGTGAACCATAGGTGCCGGTGTTGCGGTACAGCTTGGCGTCGAGACCGAGTTTCTTTGCCATCGTCGGAACCCTCTAAATGATCACGTCTTTCCATGCTTGGGGCATGGCGGAGATTTCTTTGTCGAGCGCCGGCCGCATGAATGGCCGGGCCCGGTACCGGAACGTTTTTGAAGCACCGCGAATCGATCGTGTTACGGTGCCACCATGCTCCAACAACTGCGGGGCGCGACCGTCGCCTCGGTTGATCTTGACCGGTCCCACGAAAAGGGATTGCTGAACCGTGTCATATCCAAAGAACAAAAACTTTCGGACCAGGCCGACGTGCGAGCTGGGCGCTTGCCCAGGGACGCTCACCGTCTTGCGCGGTCGCATCGACGTCTGGGCCGTTCGTCGTACGAAGGCCCCTGTTTTCGATAGGGCTCGGCGTCTTCCGGCATCCGCCGCCTTCGTCACCTTGGGGCGGTCGAAGAAATTCGCCTTCGCCGCCTCAATGGTGAACATCAGAGCCACTCTCGAAGGGTCAGAACCAGTAGCGATGCGAAGACATTTCGGCGGAGTTCGGCCGGATCGAAGATCGGGTCCGTTGCCGTATCGACTACTCGCATCTCGGTGCCCGTTACTTCATGGGCATCGCTGAAGAAGTCCTCGACCTCCTCAACGAGTAGGATCAGCTCCTCGGTTTCCTCTTTTGGCCGTTTGCCAAGGCGCTTGAGAAAACCGATCTCGATCGAGTAGTCGCGTTGATCTTCGCCTCGAGTTAACCCATCGCGGATTCGCCGTCGGCCAATGACGACCACGCGAAGTTTTTCAAGGCCCGGCAATTCACAGTTCTCGGTGTCGTTGAGCAGAAACTCCGGTACGAAGTCTCGCTCCGGGTCGAAATCTTCAACCTCAAGTTCTTGTGACCAGGTCGCGGCGTTGGCTTTGAGCTCTTCGACAACCGCGTCGGCCGCTTGTAGGATCCGAGCTTTCGGCATCACTTCACCTTGGCCAAATGAATCCGCATGAGCTGTCCCGTGGGTTCCATTCGATAGACCGGCTCGCCGTCGGCGGGAGGTTGAACCTCGAACACCTGTAGCTTGCCGCCAATCGTGATCTCGACTCGATGGCCACGTGCAGGCGTCTGGACCTGGCCGCCAAGAATGAGTTTGGCCGGATCGGTCAAAAGGTCGCGGTCGGTTCGCACCACGGAAATGGAAGCCGTTTCGCCGACGCGGTGCAGGCTTTGGCCGAGCGTGCCTGTCAACGGAGCCGACGCGAGGTTTCCAATCCGATACGTGAAGGTCACGCCGGCGTGCTCCGCGAGCTGATCTCGCAGCCAAGCAACGCCGGTCTTGAGCAAGTTCGCCACGTCAGTGGCCTCCGTTTACTGCTCGGCGATGCGGACGCGGAGCCAGTCGACGTCGATTTCGTAGGCGTCGGTGGAGGCAGTCTTCTCGATATGCGCGAGAAGCTTCCACACCGAGGCAGCCGCCGAGACGTCGAACGTGGTACCGCTGAGTACCCGCGCGCCGTTGACGTAGATCTTCACGGAAGCTGGGTTTCGCAGGTCGAACCACACTTCGAAGGGCGTGCCTTCGGTGTAGTCCTGCGTCGAATCCGTGGACGTCACCGTCGTGGTGCCGTCTTTGGATTGGAAGTTGATATTCGTGTTGTTCGCATCCAGGTGGAGGAACAAGTGCTGAGCGATCGAATCGGCATCCGTCGCATGTGTCGCGGAGGCGATGCCGATATTGGCGTCAGCGGCGGTACCGGCGCCATCGCTGACGACGTCGATCCGCATTTCGACGATCGCGTTGGCCCCGACGACAAAGCCTTCTTTCGACAGAGCGTCGACCTTCTGGGCTTCGTTGGTGGTCGAGAACAGCATGTTGTGCGTGCCGCCTCGGCGATTGAGGGCAGGCGTGCCCGCAGTCAACACGATCGCGGTTTTGAACGGATCGCGAGACAAATCAATTAGGTACTTGGGCTCTTCATTCAGGTCGATCGTGACCGTCGTATCACCGCTCGCCGCATCGGCGACCACGGTCCCGATGAAGAAATCGCGATCGTTCGCGGATTTGTAGGTGACGTTGTTTGCCGAATGGTCCCAGTAGGCTTTGCCACCGGCGAGCAAAACGATGCCCGTGGCCTTGGCGACATTGACCACGCCCGAGGTCTTGAAGGACACTCGATCGCCCGATTCCGCACCGGCGGCGGGGATGCAGTAGCCGGCCTTGCCGTTAGGCATTTGGATGATTTCGCCAGAATCCTTGGCGGCTTCGACCGTCAACGGAAATTCATCCGGACGGCGTTGGTAGGTGGCTTCGGCCATGATGGTCTCCAGAATTTGAACGCTTGAGGGAATCGCCTCGGACACGCCGACGGCGGGTTATTTGTTTTCCGGTTTCTTCTTGGCCTTCTTGTCGGCCTTCGGTTCCGTGCCAGGCTCGCCAGCCGGCGGAGTACTCTCGGGAGCAATGCTCTCAGCTTCGGCCGGAGCGTCTCCTTCGGTTTTTCGGAACCCCAACGTTTGCTGAACAGGCGCAGTCACGAGCACGCCGACCCGGCGAAGGCTCTCGAAGAGATCGGGGCGAAGGTCGGCTTCGACGACCTCCACGCCCGCCTCGAAGGTCTGCCCTTCGACCATGGCCGTTTTCGAAAACACGAATCGCATAGCTGGATTCCTAAAAGGGGCGGTGCCGAGGTCGCGGTCCGCCCTTGCCTAAAAACTGTCTGAGTAGTTCGGATTAAGCGGTGGTTTTGCGCAGGCCTCGCCAATCGATCGCTTTGGCACCCACGTCGATCTTGATTTTCCAACCCATGCCCCAGGCTCCGCCGGTGAGCTGGAACGGCTCGGCCGAGGGAGCTCGACCCGTGCCTTGCAGGTAGGCCACCTCGATGTTCTGAACCTGGTTGCTGGCGAGGTACCAAGTCGTGCTCGACCCGGCGTAGAAGGTGCCTGAGTCGGGATCGGTAACGCCGTTGTCCAGGCGACCGTCCGACACGTATTGCAGGCCTTCCTGGGCTAGCGGGTTCATCGTGCCACGTTCCGTGACCGTGCCCGCGGTGCCGGCGAAGGCCAAGGCGATCGAGCCGATCAATTCCATCGCCAAATGGCGAAGGTTAGCCGGCACGATCAGGTGCGTGGGCTTGATATTCAAGTTCACGCCGTTCTCTTGGACGATCATCATGGCCGCGATCGCGGCACGCAGCGTGGCGCTGGCGAGGGCCGAGCTGGATCCGAGATTGGCGTCCGTCGTGTTGAACAAAGCTCGCGCCGTTTGGGCCAAGGTCGGATTCGCCAAGAGGATGGCGTACACCAGATCCGGAGCTACCCGGGCCGAGGCACTGCCCATGTCGACGGGCTCGTCGTTGAAAACGCCGAATTCGTCGTCGATGATGTCTTGCTCGTCGACCTGGAATTGGGCCGAGTAACGCGAAATCTTGTACGTCTCGGCCTTGTCAGAGCGACTGCGGTGATTGGCCGCGCCACCGCGTGCGTGCTTGGTCAGGTTGGGGCCCTTGGTCAGGCCGAAGCGTTCCTGCGTCTTGAAGTTGGCCACGTCGGTTTGACGCGTCCACATCGAGAACGTGTCGGGCGCTTCCATGTACGTTTCGAGCAAGCGAGCGTTCACGTTCGTGGTGAACACGTTGTTGAACGTCGTACCGGACACGGCGGCGCGAATCATCTCCGATCGGCTCGCGGAGATCGTGCGGCCGTCCAATCGGCAGCATTCCCGGCAGATATCGACCATCGAGAAATCGCGGTACCGATGGGCCGCCTCCATGGCTTGCTGCCGTTGGTCCGCGTTGAGGTTCGCGCGGAGCCATCCGGGGATTCCCATGCCGAGAGCCTGAGGCGAGGCATAGGCACGATGGTCGAGCCGGCCGCCAGCTCGCAGGATCGTCGCCCCTTGCAGCGCCTGAATCGTGCAATCCCGTTCGTGGCTGCGCGAGATAAACTGCGGGCCCGAAGTTGGACGCGACGCGCGGATACGATTGCCGCCTTCGACGGCGGCGAGCTGGGTCCGCACGCGAGGCAGGTCCCAGCCTTGCTCAATGGCGTGAGCCGCAAGAAAGACGGTTGCGTTTTCATGCTGAATTTGCGGGTTGCCTGCATTCGCACACAGTGCCTGAATCGCGGTCGTTCGCCCCAACTCACGGCGCTGTTCTTGAATGGCCGGCGGCGAGTTTGACGGCGTACGTTGCACGGGCGGAGTCGCGGGAACGCGAGCGGCGGCGACGGGAGCCGGCGGCGTCTCCTCGGTACCCGGTGCCGGAGTTTCTTCCTCCGTCGTTTCCGTTTCCGTCCCGGGATATTCCTCGTCATAGAGGATCTTCAGATTGGCCTTCTGCACCTCGGAGAGGCTAGCGCCCTGATCTTCAAATCCCAACGACACGAGCCATTCTTCGAACGTCATGGAAGCACCCTCAATGCGTCGGGCAATCACGGCGGAGGTTCGCCGATCCGCTCCGAGTACGACAAAAGAGACCTCTCGGAGGATGGTCCGCCGAGCCACATAGATCGGACCGGGATAATCCCGGCCGTTGACATTCACGGTCGTGCCAGCGGATATGAACTCCCGCTGACGCACGTCGGCCCCCATGGAGGCCTGCCACTCGAACCCGCCGTCGGCGAGTTTCACGACTTCTTGTGCGGCCTCGGTTACGGGAATTACAAACCCGTCCACGAGGACCTGGCCGTTCTCGATCCGCAAGGAATCACTCTGACCGACTACCCCTCGGCCGGCAGCGTTGTGGTCGTAAAGCACCGGGATCCTGCCTGCGGATAGGTCCATGCCTTGCAAGTCAGCAACAATCGGTGCATCCAGCCACCATTGGTCGATCGGATCGCCTGAGTACGCAACGATCGAGAACCGTCGCTGCGGGTTCTCTCCCTGCGAGGCCTGGATTCGGACCGGCGCGTTAAAGCCGAAGGTCTCGACGCGATTGGGCGATGGCCTCGGTATCCGGGCCACGATCTTCGCGACGCGGCGGGCCTTGGATTTTTGGGCTCTACGCTGCTTGCGATTCGGCATGGGCCGGCTCCGGTGTTTGCGCTGGAGTTTGATTGCGAGCTGCACGGAGCTGGGCCCGCACTTCGTCGCGGTACAACGCCTCTTCTTCTTGCTGGCGAATGACCTGGCGCCAGTCGCCGCCTCGTGAGGCGATCACGCTTGCAAGCGACTCCGTCCGGTTGGTGTTCAGGGCTTCCGTCGCCGCTTGCTGTTCGACCACTGGGTCGATGAAATCCCATGCTGGCCAGTGCCACGTGTGGGGAACGTTGGCGGCGAGGGCTGGAATCCCCTCCGGCAGTAGACCTGGGACCATTACGGCTTCGTCGAGCCAGGCGGCGAACAACCGTTCCAGGATGTCGCCCGTGCAATCCTCGCGTTCGACGAGCATGCATTGACGGTAGAGAAGGTGGTCGAGCCGAGCGGAGGAATAGTTGTAGCTTGACGAATCCCCGGCCGCGATGTTCCACGGCATGCACAGGCATCGAGCGATTTCGCGCAGCAAGACTTTGACGAACATTTCGTAAGTCGTCGTCGGATGCTTGACGTCGAACTGACCGAGTTCCCACCCAGGCGGGAGCACGGTCATCATGTTCCGCGTAATTTCCAACTCTTCAAACGGCTCCGGCACATCGATGTCATCGTCGGTGTTCGGGTCGAGCATCGATTTCAGGACGGCCGCGTGGTTGGCGGCGGTCTCCGCGGCGCCGAGCGTGGCGAGCGTGAATCGCCGAAGCTGGGCGAATAGATTCAGGCTTGGCGTAAGTTCTGACAAGCCTCGGGGTTGACCAGGGCGATCTTCCCGGAACCAGTGCAACACCGAGCGAGCCGCCACGCGGTCGTATTCGTTCAGGCCGATCCACCAGTCGCCAGGATGCCCCTTGAGCACGTGGTAGATTGATGGATTCCCAAATTCGTCGTACTCGATGCCGTCGACCTGGGCCCAATTGCGGTACACGATTTGTGGCGTCGTGACCTGATCGGATTCGAGGACCTTAAGGTCCAGCTTGACCGAAGTCGGCAGCGACGGATTAGTGGCGAGAAAGCCGAACGTTTCGCCGTCGACGGTCTTCGCCTGCTTCATTACACGGAGCTTGGCGGTGAGACCGATGGCTTTCGACCAGGTCGACCAGGCCCATTCGCAGCGACGATTCGAGGCCTCCTCCGGCAAATTGAATTGAAGGGTGGGCCCGGTACCGATGAGGTTATTCGCCAGCGTCAGGACGATGCCTTTGGCGTAGCTGTTGTTGGCCACTTCGTACCGGGCCCGCTCGCGAATCACCTTCCGGTCATAGAAGGCCGAGGCGAAGATCGGACCGTTACCGTCGGCGGCTTGCCAATGTTTGCGGTTCTCCGCGGTATCCTGAGCGGCGTCGTATCCGCCCTTCCACCGCGGTCTCCGGCTCTTGGCGCGCGCCGGATCCTTCGAGGCGGAGCCTCGCGTGGTTCGACCCGCGAAAAGGTTCTTCAGCCAGGTGATCATTGCGTGCCCGGTTGGACGATCTGGATTCGACGAATGCCAAGAGACTTCTTTTTCGCCGCGCGTTTGTTGGCCAGATGCTTGTCGGCCTCGATCAAATCGCTGATCGGCCGAGCGTTCACCGTGGTGCCGTCGGCAGAAACGGAAGCTGGCCCCGTGGCCGCTTCCTCAATCAGCGCAGAAAAGTCTGTTTCGTCAGCCATGGAATGCCCGCGAACCAGGGATCAAAAAATCTGTCCGGCAGCCGTGCTAGCACGGCTGAATCCCTGAAGGTTAGCGCGCAAAGAAACGCGGCGGAGCGTTGTCAAACGTTCCGCCGGAAAAAAGGTTGCTAGATGTAGCAAGCCGCCTGCCTCAGGCAGCCGCGATCGCCACGGTTTGATAGGTCCCGATCTTTTGGAACTCACCGAATCGATCGCCGAGATGGTCTTTCAGAGCGGCTCGATCGAGGTCCTTGCGTTCCTTGGTTTCAATCGTCACCAAGAAATCGCCCGCCTTGAGAACGCCGTCTTGGCCGTCGAGATGGCCTTTGAAGAATTCTTTGAGTTCTTTCTCCTTGGCTTCAATCTCCCGGCGTTTCTCGATCAGGCTGAACAGCGTCTTGGCGTTCAAAATCGCTGCTTTCCCCCGTAGTACATGCATCGGTCTCCCCTTTACTCTGAATGGTTTCGAGCGTGAGGACCTTGATGCCACAGTTAGGGCATTTCCGTCGCCGACGGATGCGTTGCCCGGAGATCGGCTCCGTGTTGGTAACCGCCAACCTGCGACGGCAATCCTGATTCGGACACCAAAAGCCGTTCTTGTGACCCGCCATGCTCACCTCGAGGTACGCGCCTTGCGTTGCATCTCGGCAAAGCTAACACGTTTTCGGCGAGGGGAAGGCGGAGCATGCGTGTCACTCGCGGCCGATGGCTGTGATCTTGGCTCGGCGGCGGGCGGTTCCTCAGGTTCGGGCTCACTGGGTCCAGGCGTCTGGACTCGCGCCTTCGCCGCGCGTTGCATCTCGGCGAAGCTGACCTGAGGCCGGCGAATCTTCCGTTCGCCGGCGAGCTCGGGGAGCTTCGCCCCCTGAATCGATCCCGCGACGAATGCGTTGTAGATCGCGTCAAAGAAGTGATTGTCGGGCTTGTTCGGCTTTTGTTTCCACTCGTCGATCTCTCGCTTGCCGCTGGCCTTGGCCCTAAACTCCGCGGTGAAGTGCTCCGAGATCAACCGGTGCAGCTTGGGCGTGTTGCCGAAAAAGGTCAACGATCCCGCATCCGTCGAAGGGACCGACAGCCGTTCGTGGACGAACGATTTCCAAAAATTGGAGTCGAAGACGACTTTCCGCACGACTCGATTTCCAGACACGACGGGGATGTACCATTCGAGGCCAAGCCGCTCGCCTGCCTTCTTCTTCCGATCTCCAATCGCTTGGACGTTCGGCCCGTAATAGGTGCCTGATGAAGGCATGACGATCTGAGGAAACTTACTCCTTCGGCAGAATTCGAAGACCGCGTCGGTCTCGAAGTTGGAGTCCACACAGCACCGCTCAATGCGGAAGGTGGCTCCGTCCTCTCGTTTCCATTCCCTGGAAAGCAAATCCTCGGTCGAAGTATCGAGGGCCTCCCGGATCCGACCGATCACGGTCGTGGCCTTGCACCTGGTCGCGAAAGTTTCCTTCAGGTCTCGCAGCGAGAAATACCGCCGGCTTTGTTCGGGCCAAACATCGTAGTCGATCACGGTTCCGGTGAAGTCATCAGCCAGGGCGAGTACGCCATAGAAGAGTGCCGAGGCCTGGACGTCGTAGCCTGCCACGAGCCGAGTCGCCCAAACCGGCACGGTGTAACGGCCAAGGTTCGAAACCTTCTCCGCGATCTGTACCGCGGTGAGCTCGACGCGTTCGTCGACCACGAGCTTCTTCGGCTCGTTGTTGTACTCCGCGAAGAATGAGTATTCGTCGCGAAAGAATAAGTTCATCGCATGTTGAAGCGCCGAGGCTTCATCGGAGTTAAACCTCGCAGGCCATCCGACCTTTGCCCCCTCGTCCATCTCGCGTTGGTGATCTCGGTAGAAGGCGGTCGCCTTTTCAATGGTTTCGCCTGCTCGCATGCAATCTTCGAGGATGTCCCGGTATCGATCCCATAGGTCCATCCGTTTCGGAAACGAATACAGCATTTTGCAGCGCTCGCCGTTCCATTCGGGGTGAAGCTTGGGATCGAGGATGCGATCGATCATATCCCCCTCGCGAATCACGGTGCAGGGCATGATGCCGGCGATCTTCTTCTTGGGACCTGCCAAACCCAAGACGGCACCCGCGAGAATTCGCTCCCGCCGTTCACATTGGCTCACGGAGTTGGCCGACTGGTCGGTTTGCGGATCGTCAGGTATGACGAGATCTGGACGGAGGGTTTGACCGTCAGCGGTCTTGTACTTCATCCCCCGAATGCGACCGAGAAGGCCGGCGACGCGGAGCACTCCGCCTGAGGCCTTCGAGCCGGCGATCGTGGGCAGTACTACTTCCCGCGCTGTCCACGTGATATGAGTTCGATCGCCCTTGTAGGTTTGACCGGCACACCGGTTCACAATCCCCTCGAGGCAACGGATCGGATAACAGACCTCGGGAAAATCTTCGAGGAGAAGATCGTTCACCTCGATTTCGGTCTTGATGGAATCGAGCATCGCCTCGGCGGATTTCGCGTCGGAACCGAGCAACGCCACGAAGCGCCGATGGCCGTAACTCTTCGCCCAAATGCACGCGGTTTCCGCGAGCGTCGTTTTGCCTTAACCACGGGGCATCGCCACCGCGAAGAGACCGCCGTCGAGTACGCTGGTCTCGATTTTCTTGATGACTTTCCGATGGTCGTCGGACCAATCGAGAGGAAACGACGCGGGAAAATACTCCTCACAAAATGCTTGGAAGTTTCGTTCGCACTTTTTTCGCCGGCGTGGATTCACGATCGCCGGCAAATCCCCAATGTCGCGACCACTGGCCGAGGCCTCCGCGTTCCGTTCGCGGGCCCGCTCCTTCATCCGCTGATATTGATCGTTTCGATTCCGATCTTCTACGGTTTTTTTCTTGGCCATGGGATTGAGAAAACCGGATAGGTGAAGGCCCTGGCTGGAGAAGGGCGGAAAAGAAACAAACTGTGCTCAATAGGGCGGCCGTTCCCGCAGGGGGGCAGGACCGGAGCACCCCCAGGAAGGACCCAAAACGGCTAAGCCGTTTCTTTAGGCGTCGAACGCCCAGAGACCTTAGGTAGATCCTGTTTCGCTTCTACCTTGCGATATCCTAATGAAATCAACACAAGTAAGACTTCGTGCCATGTTGGATAGGGTCTGCGGTTGTCCCGTTTGTATTGGTCCATGGCAAGCATGAACTCGGTTTCGTCATGTGTGTAAGGCGAGTCGTTCAGACCTGGGAGATGGGCGCTTCGACCTGAAGGGGGGCGAGTCTTCCGAGTTGAAGTCTTAGTGATTGCGCGAGGGATCTGGGCGGCGTCCATCGTGTGTCACCTCTCGGTTTAATACTAAAATCTACTACTATAAGCGAGGTTAACACTCTTTTCAAAGTCAGTCGCGTAAAGTCCTGCGAAGTTCCGAAAACGTTGCATTTGGTAACGATCGTGCTACAATTGCAGCATGAGCGAAAACCTATCTGACTATTTGACAACCGCCCAGGCCGCCGAGTGTTTAAAGGTAACGCCCGGGCGGATTCGCCAATTCATCATGCGAGGCCAGTTGACCTCCACCAAGATCGGGTTCTTCAATCTGATCTTAAAGAAGGATTTGGAAGCTTTTAAAAAATAAGTCCGGCCCCCGGGAAACCCGGCCTGGCAAGAAAAAAAGAAACCCAAAAACCGCAAGAAAACCTAGGAAAACGAGAATTCTGGAAATTCTTTGCGACTTGCTCTTGCAATCTGTAACGACCTAGTTAGAATAAGAGCATGAACGAAACGAAAACAACTCAACGAAAGGAACGAACCATGCGAAAAATCATCAACACCACGGCCAACATCCTCGAAACCATCGGCAACAACGTCGGTTTCATCTGCCAGGCCCTCGTGAACTTGGTTGTCAACAGCCAGTAATTGAAACTGTGCAGTTCAAACGCATCACGAAGTGGAGAACGAAAATGGAACTTATCGGCGCTGCAATCTATATCCTGATTCACGCAACCTGGCACATTATTTCGGAAACCCGACGCCGGCGGATGCGTCGGGATGAGGTCTAGCCAGGCGACATTATTTTCTGCCTTTGGTCAGCCCCGCGGCGACGTCAACCGCCAAATGGTCCAGAAAACGGCCAGCTCCGTGGAGTTCAAAGCCGTGAGCTTCTCGCCGAGCTGGGCCCGAGCATTCGCCCAATGGATTTCGCCCGTCTTTGGCGAAATACCAATCGCCTCGGACGCTGCCTTGGTTTCCCAGCAATGATCCGCCATCGCGTTTAAGAAATCGATTTGGCGAGGTGTGAGCTTGGCGACCTGGTCGGTCGCGGTTTGATGGCTTTCGAGCCAGGCCAGCAAGCGCCCGCCAACCTCAGTCGGATCGCAACACTCTCGAACTTCTATCGTCGCATTCATCTTTTTTCCTTTCCTTCTTTAAGAATCAGGGAACAAAACGCGTCGTATTCACGCGCCAACTCAGCGTGTTTTTCGCAAAGAACGTGGGGCTCGATTGGCCATGATGGGATAGGCTGCATCATCAATGCCTTCACTCCGGGCTCACCGCACGCGCACGTTCTCCCGATCACGCCTGATCTTGCCTCGCAATACTTGCGATAGATTTCCCAGGCGATCTTCCTGGTTTCGGCAGCCGATTGGTCTCCTTCGCTGCATCGAGCCTCAAGCCATTCCTCAAACGCCTCAAAGTCTTTAGGTTTTGCTTTCAACTTTTCACTCCTTTTCCGGGTGCATGGTATTGCCAGAGACGTAGAACACGCTTGGTCTAAGTTGCTCCGCTCTAACCAAAGCTTTCGCCAGAATTTCGCGGACCAAGGATTGGGAGATGGCGAGGTCGATTAGCATGTTTTCGAAACTCAGATAGTGCCCGTTCCTCCACGCTTCGAAGTGCGCCCTCACAAGAGAATCTGTCTGGATGAGGCGATTGAATTCCTCTCTTCTATAAGACCCTTCGATCATTTCACTTTCCTAACTGCATAACGGGAAGTGATAACTTGAAAGCCATCAGCGAATTCCACCAAGATCGAGTTCAACCGCCCTCGGGCAATAACAGAACACAGTTGGCCTTTCCGTTCAGGAAGGCGAACACGCCAAAACCACACGTATTTCATGACTTCGCCACCGCCTTTCGTCTCATCGCTCGCAGAATCTCAGAACTCGTGATCCCATGCTTTCGGCTGAACTTCCGAGCCAGACGCATCAGCTCGGCTTTGGCTTGCCGCTCGTCGTCAAACGGCAGGCCTTCGCCCCGATCGAATAATCGAAGCCGAAGGAGCCTGGTGCCGATGGTCCCAGTATGGCGCCCAGCACAGCACCAACGCCCACCAGGTCGAGCCGTCAGCAGCTCCTGGCACTTGGTACAAACCAGGCATCGAGCCACCCGCTCCGGGAGCTCGACGCCGACGTGAGACTTCACCAGCTCGGCCGCTCTGAATTTCATTTGTCGATCGCCTCTCGAAGGCGTTCAGGAAGAACGCGGGTGTATCGTTGAGTCGTGGCCACCGATCCATGGCCCAACATTTCCTGGACTTCGCGAATGTCCGCCCCGTGGTGAAGCCGAGTTGTGGCGAACGTATGGCGTAATGCGTGGGGCGTGATTCGTTTCTTGATCTCGGCCAACTCCTTCAAGCGAATGACTTCCAGTTGAACGGACCGCACCCCAAGCGGCCCGTTCCCTCGGCCTGGGAAGACGTACCCATCGCGGCGATCGCCGAGCCATTCCCGGAGCGTTGGTACCAACTTCTTGGGCAACGGAAGAACGCGGTCCTTCGACCCTTTGCCGAGGTTCACGCGGAGCATGCCGCGTTCAAAGTCGATCGCGTCCACCGTCAGCCGGCAGAGCTCCGACACGCGCAGCCCGCAATAGATCGCCACGCGGACGATCTCCAGGTACCGCCGCTTTTGCAGTTTCTTCGCCTTCGTCTTGGCTTTTGCCCATTCCGTCTCAGCAATCGCGACAATCGTCTCTTGTTCCTGATCGCTGAGAACGTCGGGCAATCGTTTCGACGGCTTCT
>WBZS01001553.1_pt1 | contig 17707 bp, 14 predicted proteins | sample 5204201 | NCBI WGS metagenome assembly WBZS01 (sample SAMN12344357, study PRJNA552823) | activated sludge metagenome | biome: Activated sludge suspended growth; feature: Nitrification reactor; material: Wastewater; isolation source: activated sludge from nitrification reactor of wastewater...
TGACCGGCACGGGGATGTCGGGACAGTGTCAATGGGTCGACCCGACCGCGATCACCGCGGCCCTGGGCGATCGGGTGGCCGGACTGGGCACCGGCACCCTGATCACCGAGCCGTATCAAACGGTGGCCACCGCTGCCCGTCGTACCTGCCGCTACGCCATGCACAACGACACGCGTCGAATGTCGTTCTCCCGCTTGGTGTTTCCCTCCGAAGCGGAGGCGATCTCGGGTATGGAGGCCCTGCGTACCGAGCTCGAGCCGGTCGGAACGAACGTCTTCGCCGACCTCACGATGGGGCAGGCCACCGGGTGGACGTTCGACGCCTGGGCCGACGACGGCCAGGAGCAGGAGGTCTGCCTCCGGCGCGGCAACATCGTCGAGTCGACCATCCTCTTCAACAGCGAGACCCCGCTCGGCGACTTCGATCCCGCCGCGATCGACGCCCTCAAGACGCTGTGGACGGCGGCGTACGGCACGCCATGACGAGCCCCGACGACCGGGCACCCGGCCGGTGGTGGACCGAGGCCGACCTTCGCTCCGCACTCGGGCGTCGGGCCACCTTCGTCCAGCTCTGGCACTCCGCGCCGCAGGCCGAGGAGGGGGTTCTCTGGAACTGCCGATTCGCCCTCGACGACGGACGTGACGAGATCGTCGCCCGGGTGCACCGGCACCTCGACGCCGCGGACGCCGCCGAGCGGCTGGTGCACTGGATCGGGGCATCCACGACCGGCCCCGTGGGGTCGTGCGAGGACGGGGTCCATCAGGTCATCCCGCTCGGTGACGGGGGTGAGCTGCACCGGCTCCTGGTGCGCCGGGATCGGGACATCCACGAGATCGTGATGACGCGGACCGGCCCGGTGGACGGGGGACCGCTCGATCCGGCGGCCGCCATGCTGGGCCTGTATGCCGTGCTGTGGCCGTGACCCGCCCCCGGCGCCGCCCGTTGGCCCCGCGCTGGGTCTCGAGGGCGTCGAGGAGGTGGCGGGCCGCGCCGTCTCGGCCGGGATGACCCGCTCAGCCGCCGGCCAGGGCGTCGGTGAGTGCGGACCGGACGTCGCCGGGTGCCTCGGGCGCCTCCGGCGGCGGTCCGGTCAACGCGCCCAGCGCGTCGAGGTGCGGGCCGGTCGGGGGCGTTCCGCTCCCCGACCGGGCCAACACCCAGGCCAGGTCCGCGAGCCGTCGCCGCGACGGTCCCTCCGGTTCGGTGGCCGCGAGCCCCCCGACGGCCAGGGCGGCCGCTCCCAGGTCGAGGTGCACCAACCGTTCCGCGGCTCGGCGCAACTCCCGCCTGGCCTCCCGGTGCCGTCCCCGGCGCAGGTCGAGCAGGCCGAGATCCCGTCGGCCGACGGCGGCCGTGCGGAGGTTCCCGGTCTCCTCCATCAGCCGGATCGCCTGGCGCGCCCGGACCAGGTCGGATTTCGTGGGTTCCGTGCCGTCGAGGTCGAGGCAGGTCGCCGCGATCAGGGCCTGCGCGCGCGGCTGAGCGTCCCGGGCACATTGCTGCGCGTCGGCGACGAGGTCTGACCGATCCGGCACGCCGGCCATCCCGGCGAGCAGCAGGGCGAAGTGCATCGCGGATGCGGACCCATCGGGGTCGCCGAGGGCAAGCAGGCGATGGGCGGCTCGGCGGGCCGGGTCGATGCCGGCGGCCGGCGTGCCGCGCACGGCCTCGGTCAGGGCGTCGGCGAGGTCGAGCTGGAGGTGGAACCACTCGGCGGAGGAGGGGGCGGCCGCTCGGGCGACGGCCAGGTCCGCGTCGCAACCGGCGAGGTCGCCCCGCCAGCCGCGGGCGATGGCTCGTTGGCCATGCGCGGCCGCCCACGCGGGGCCGCTCCGGCTTCCGGCGGCGGTCAGCAGCCGCACCGACTCATCGAGGTCGGCCAGGCCCGTCGCGATCCGAGCCAGCCCTTGACCGGTGACCGCCGCGATCAGGCCCTCGGCTCGCTGCACCGGGTCGAGGGCGCCTCCGTCCGGTCCAGCCGCCGCGAGCGCCTGCCGAAGCCAGGCCTCCGACGCCGCCCCGCGCCCCGACCACCGCAGGAAGTCGCCGAGGTCGAGGGCGACGGCGAGGGCGTCGCTCGCGCACCGGTCGGCATACCCGGCACGGACGAACTCGAGGGTCGCTGCCTCCGGGAGGAGGGAGAGCAGTCCCGGGCGGTTGGGAGGGTCGAAGACGGACCGCGCCGAGCGTTCGCGGAGCCACGTGCCAACGCTCGTCACCGCGGCCTCGCGCTGCTGTGGAGTACGCCACCGATCGGCCAGGTCGGCCAGCGGCTGGAGCACCCGGTGCCGAACGGCCGGGCTGCCGAACGGATCCACGACCGGCACGGAGGTGACCAGGGACGACCCGATGAGCTCCCGGAGCAGCCTCGGGGCTCGGTGCGGGCCCGCCCCGAGGGTTGAGCTGAGGTGGGCGACGAGGGCCGGGGACGCCCCGGCGGGCAGGTCGATGAGCAGGCGGAAGAGATCGACGCTGTCCGGCGCCAGCGTGGCCACCGCGGACTCCGCGATCATGGCGAGCCCTTCGGGGGCCACCGGCTCCGCCACGGCCCATGACTCTTGGGCCCCCTGGCGCGTGTCCGCGCCCCGCTCCATGTCACCGGCCGTCGCGGCCAACAACTCGATGGCCAGGGGGAGTCCGCCCGACCGCTGAGCCACCTCCGCCACGAGGTCGTCGGACGCCGACGGGTCCAGCCGCTGGGCGGCCATGACGAATGCGGCCCCGCGACCTGACCCAGAGCGGCGATCCTGCGGCGTCAACGACAGCGGACCGAGGTCGAGGATGCGCTCCCCTGGCACCCCGACCGCCGTGCGGGCGGTCACGACCAGGGCGATCTGCGGCAGGCGGTCGAGCAGGGCCGCGGCCAACGCGGCCAGGTCGTCGAGCAGGTCCTCGGCGTTGTCGAGCACCAGGGTCAGCGGCAGTTGCCCGACGGCGGCGCAGATCGCGTCGGTGACCTGCACGCCGTTTCCGCTCGCTCCGACCAGGCCCAGGCCCTCGGCGACTCGGTGCAGCCCCTCACCGGGCGAAGCCCCCCGCAGGTCGATCCATTGCGTGGACCCGGTCCGCCCCTGACGCAGGATCCACTCCGCGACGAGCCGGGACTTCCCGATGCCTCCCAGGCCCGTCACCGTGACCAGTCGAGCCCGGGTCACCAGACCCTCGAGCCGACCGAGTTCCTCCGTCCGTCCGGCGAAGCTGGTCACCGGCCGGGGTGTGGTGCGCTCGATCCGGGGGGGCGGTGGCGCCAGGGTCAACCCGAGCAGGGTGGGGTCCTGCTCGAGGATCCCCTGATGGGTGAGTTGGAGGTCCCGGCTCGGGTCGAGGCCGTGGTCGTCGCGGAGCAGCGTGCGCGCCTCGCGATAGGCCGCCAGCGCCTCGGCGGTGCGGCCGTGGCGGGCCAGTGCGCGCATGGCCAGGATCCACCGGACCTCCCGCAGCGGCTCCGCCCGGGCGAGGCCGAGAATGTCGTCCGCGTCCTCGGGCCGACCCCACCGTGCGGCCAGGTCGGACCAGGCATCCTCGGCCCCGCGGGCCAGCCCCTCGACCCGGCGGGCGAAGGCGCTCCACTGCGGGAGATCCTCGGCCACCGGTGTCCGCCACCGGTCGCGGGCGAGGCTCAGCGCCGCCAAGGCGGCCGTCGGGGCGGCCGGCGCGGTCGCATGAGCGGCCTCGACGGTGCGCTCCCAGTCGACGACATCGACTCGATCCGGGCGCAGCAGATAGCCCTCCGGCCGGCTGAGGATCCAGCGCGAACCCCGGTCCTCGTGCGGGTCGAGCACCCGTCGCAGCCGGGACACGTGCGCCTGCACGGCATTGGCGGCCCCGTCGTGGCGCACGCCCCCCCAGAGCGCGTCGGCGATGACGTCCGAGCTGGTCGGACGCTCACCCGCGGCGAGGAGGAGCAGGAGCAGGCGACGGCGCAGGTCACCGCGGACGTCGCGCGGCTCGTCATCCACGCTGACCCTCAGGCCGCCGAGCACGGTGATGACCAGACCCGACCCCATGGCACCTCCCCCATGACGGGCCCCCGCCCTGCGCCCGAGTCTGGCAGAGCACCCCCGCACTCGGGGCGCTTTCGAGGCAAACGCGGCGGCACGGCATACCTCCTTCACGTCTGCCGTGAGCGAACGGGAGCGCCGCACGGGCCGCGTTCGGAACACCCCGACCGGGGGTCGCGTTGGGCTCGGTGACACGTCGTCTGCCCTGCCGACCAGGCCCCCGGGGGGAAACTCCGGAAGCCCGACAGGTCACCCGACTAGCATTGAAGGACTATCGAAGGTCAGGAGCCATGTCCATGTTCGAACGGTTCACCGATCGGGCCCGTCGAGTCGTGGTGCTCGCGCAGGAAGAAGCGCGGATGCTCAACCACAACTACATCGGGACCGAGCACATCCTCCTCGGCCTGATCCACGAGGGCGAGGGCGTCGCCAGCAAGGCCCTCGAGCAGCTCGGCATCTCGCTCGAGAATGTCCGCGAGCAGGTCCAGGAGATCATCGGCCAGGGCCAGCAGGCCCCCACCGGCCACATCCCCTTCACCCCGCGCGCCAAGAAGGTTCTCGAGCTCAGCCTCCGTGAGGCACTGCAGCTCGGCCACAACTACATCGGCACCGAACACATCCTCCTCGGCCTCATCCGTGAGGGCGAGGGCGTGGCCGCCCAGGTGCTCGTCAAGCTCGGCGCCGACCTCTCCCGGGTCCGTCAGACCGTCATCCAGTTGATCTCCGGCTACCAGGGCGGCAAGGAGGCCGCGGGCGCCACGACCGGTCCGGGGTCCGGCCCCGCCGAGGGCACCCCCGCCGGCAGCCTCGTGCTCGACCAGTTCGGGCGCAACCTCACCGTGGCCGCCCGCGAGGGCAAGCTCGACCCGGTCATCGGGCGCGAGAAGGAGATCGAGCGGGTCATGCAGGTGCTCTCCCGCCGCACCAAGAACAACCCGGTGCTGATCGGCGAGCCGGGCGTCGGCAAGACCGCGGTCGTCGAGGGCCTGGCCCAGGACATCGTCCGCGGCGACGTGCCCGAGACGCTCAAGGACAAGCAGCTCTACACCCTCGACCTCGGTGCCCTCGTCGCCGGCAGCCGCTATCGCGGTGACTTCGAGGAGCGCCTGAAGAAGGTCCTCAAGGAGATCCGGACCCGCGGCGACATCGTCCTGTTCATCGACGAGATCCACACCCTCGTCGGGGCCGGAGCCGCCGAGGGCGCCATCGACGCCGCCTCGATCCTCAAGCCGATGCTCGCCCGTGGCGAGCTCCAGGTCGTCGGCGCCACGACCCTCGACGAGTACCGCAAGTACATCGAGAAGGACGCCGCGCTCGAGCGCCGGTTCCAGCCGATCCAGGTCCAGGAGCCGACGCTGGCGCACGCGATCGAGATCCTCAAGGGGCTGCGCGACCGCTACGAGGCACACCACCGGGTGTCGATCACCGACGGTGCCCTGGTGGCCGCCGCCACGATGGCCGACCGCTACGTCAACGACCGACACCTGCCGGACAAGGCGATCGACCTGATCGACGAGGCCGGGGCCCGGTTGCGGATCCGCCGGATGACGGCGCCGCCGGACCTGCGCGAGTTCGACGAGCGGATCCAGGGTGTGATCCGCGAGAAGGAGTCGGCGATCGACGGCCAGGACTTCGAGAAGGCCGCGCGGCTGCGTGACGACGAGAAGAACCTGCGCGCCGAGAAGGCCCGGCGCGAGGCCGAGTGGCGCAACGGCGACATGGACGTCGTCGCGGAGGTCAACGAGGAGTTGATCGCCGAGGTGCTCGCCGCCTCGACCGGCATCCCGGTCTTCAAGCTCACCGAGGAGGAGTCCAGCCGTCTGCTCCACATGGAGGACGAGCTGCACAAGCGGATCATCGGCATGGACGACGCCATCAAGGCGCTCTCCCAGGCGATCCGCCGCACCCGGGCCGGCCTCAAGGACCCCCGCCGCCCCGGCGGGTCGTTCATCTTCGCCGGGCCCACGGGGGTCGGCAAGACCGAGCTGGCCAAGACCCTCGCCGAGTTCCTCTTCGGCGACGAGGACGCCCTGATCCAGCTCGACATGAGCGAGTACTCCGAGAAGCACACCGTCTCGCGGCTCTTCGGGTCCCCGCCCGGTTACGTGGGCTACGAGGAGGGCGGGCAGCTCACCGAGAAGGTGCGCCGGCGCCCGTTCTCCGTGGTGCTCTTCGACGAGGTCGAGAAGGCCCACCCGGAGATCTTCAACTCCCTGCTCCAGGTGCTCGAGGACGGCCGGCTCACCGACTCCCAGGGTCGGGTGGTCGACTTCAAGAACACCGTCATCATCATGACGACCAACCTGGGCACCCGGGACATCTCCAAGAGCGCCCTCGGTTTCTCGGCCGGCCCCGACACCCGCACGGACTACGACCGGATGAAGGCCAAGGTCACCGACGAGCTCAAGCAGCACTTCCGTCCCGAGTTCCTCAACCGGGTCGACGACACGATCGTCTTCCCGCAGTTGACCCGCGACGAGATCGTGCAGATCGTCGACCTCGAGATCGCCAAGCTCGACAAGCGGCTCAAGGACAAGGACATGGGCCTCGAGCTGACGGTCATGGCCAAGAACCTGCTCGCCGTCAAGGGCTACGACCCGGTGCTCGGTGCCCGTCCGCTGCGGCGTGCGATCCAGCGCGAGATCGAGGACACCCTCTCCGAGAAGATCCTCTTCGGCGAGCTCAAGGCCGGGGAGATCGTGAAGGTCGACGCGACCGGCGACAGCAAGGACGACACCTTCTCCTTCGAAGGCGCGGCCAAGCCGCACGACCTCGACCTCCCCATGGTGGTCGGCAGCGAGTGAGGCGGCGGCACCGAGACGCCGCCCCAGACATGGGTATGCCGTCCGCTCCCGAGGGAGCGGACGGCATACCCATCTGTGGTCAGGCCCGGTCAGCCGTGGCGACCGCCTTGGCGTGGCGGAAGCCGAGGAGGGCGAGGCCGAGGAACAGGATCGCCCCGGCGAACGCGGCGATCGAGGCGTAGCCGGCGATCTTGCCGATCGTGCCGAAGGCGTAGGCGTTGAGCAGCAGGCCGCGCAGCGTGCTGCCCATGAAGAGGGTCTGGCGCAGGTTGCCGAGGTCCTTGCAGTCCTGGGTGGCCATGGCGGCCGGGTCCTTGGTGCACTTGCCGATGAACTGGCCGCTGACCTCGGAGTAGGTCTTGCCCTTCGAGGACTCGTTCATGTGGGCGAGGATGTAGTGGTCCGCGTAGGCCTTGGCCTGGTCGCCGTTCTCCATCTTCTGGTCCGCGAACGGGGTGAGCGCGTCGACGTCGACCTTCTCGAGCCCGCCCATGGCGTCCTTCGACGGCATCGTGATGTGCTGGTCGGTCAGCTGCGTCGCGACGTTGTCGGCGACGAACGAGGAGGCCCAGGTCATCAGGCCACCGGCGATCAGGAGGACGGCCGCGAGGGCCAGCCCGATCCAGGAAATGAGCTTGTCGAGAGTGCTGCGCATGGGGTCATCCTCCGCGAGTGCTGTGGTCGTCCCCCGGTCCGGGGGCCTACTCACATTCTCCTACGCGGAGTAGTAGTTGAACGTCGAACAAGCTATGAATTGGCTCACATACCCGTGCACAAAGCCCCGGGCTGCGGCTGCTCGTTAGAGTTCGTGCGTGCACCCCACGAGCGAACCCGGCGGGCTCATCATCCGGCCGGCGCGCACGACGGACATCCGCGCCATCCGGTCCCTGGTCTCCCCCCTCGCCGAGCGTCGGATCCTGCTCCAGAAGGAGGCCGTCGCCTACTACGAGGCGACCGCCGACTTCGTCGTCGCCGAGCGGGACGGGGACCTGATCGGGGCGGGCGCCGTGCACGTGCTCTGGGAGGACCTCGCCGAGATCCGCACGTTGGCGGTGGCCGATCACGCACTCGGCCAGGGCGTCGGATCAGCGATCCTCGGCGCGCTGCTCGAGCGCGGCCGCAGCCTCGGCGTCCGGCGACTGTTCTGCCTGACCTTCGAGACCGACTTCTTCGCTCGGCACGGGTTCGCCCCGATCGAGGGGCGGGCCGTGGACCCCGAGGTCTATGCCGAGCTGCTCCGGTCCTACGACGAGGGGGTCGCGGAGTTCCTCGACCTCGAGCGGGTCAAGCCCAACACCCTGGGCAACACCCGGATGCTGCGCGTCCTCTGACCCCCCGCTCTTCGGCCGGCCCCGTTCAGCCCGCCGGACCATCCGGCCCAGCCCGACGAGGAGGATGAGCGCGAGGGCGACGGCCGCGGCGAGCGCGGGCACGGCATACCCGGCTCGTTGACGTGCGGTGCCCGCCTCCGCCTTGGCCGTCGTCACGTTGCCGGCGGTGAGCGCCGCGACGGCCGCCTCCCGATGGGTGCGGACACCGACGAGCGCGGCCCCGAGCCGGGCGACCGGACCGATGGTCGCGGTGGTGGCGGCGGCCACGTCCTTGAGGGCGGCGGCGGCCCCGAGCAGCAGGGCCGGATCGGAGGCGCCATCCGCGGTGTAGGCCTCGCGCACGCGCGGTGGCACGGCCACCCCCGCCGCCGTCGCCGACCGCTGGATCTCCCCCGCGGCCCGCGCCGAGGGCTGGAGGGTCGCTAGGGCCTCGATGGCGCGGGGATAGTCCCAATCCCGCATCGCCGGGTTGGCCGCCCCGGGGGTCCAGTTCCCGTCGAGGGCGTCCACGGCCCGGTATGCCGTGAAGGCCTCCTCGCGTCGGGCCAGCTTGTCGACGTCAGCGGGTCCGAGCACCCAGGTCCGGTAGGCGGCGACGGCCTTGGGGCGGGGCTGGGCGAACTCGACCAGGTCGAGGAAGGCTTTCGTGCTCACCGGGTGGGCCGCCGGATCGACCTGCCCGTTCGCCCGGAAGGGCACCTCGCCGGCGATCGCGTCATGGAGGATCGTGGCCACCTGCTCCGGGGACTGGTCGGCGAGGATCTCGGCCATGGCCGCGCGGGCCGCCGGGTAGGCGTAGACATCGGCCGGACCGGCATACGCCTGCTGGGGATCGGTCCACGCCTGCAGCCGCACCGCGTCGGCCGAGGTGGGGTCGACGGTCACGACCTCGGGGACCGTGGTCCTGGTCGCGCCCCCGGCTCGGTCGGCGACGTTCTGGGCCAGGCCCTCGATCACCCAGCGGTCCGAGAAGGTGGCGTGGTTGAGCCACGCATGGGACAGCTCGTGATAGATGACGTTGGGTTCGGCCTGCTCACCCAGGACCAGCTCGCGCGAATTCGGCCGGTACCACCCGTCATACCCGTTGACGGTGACCACGGCGTCCTCGCGCAGGGTGGTGCCGGTGGTCGGCCACGGGGTGCCGAGAATCGTGCTGAGCGCGGGGACTCCCTGCTGCACCCCGGTGACGACCCGCGTCTTCCACGGCTGGTCCTCGGGCCAGGGTTCGATGTGGAAGACCGCCGGCCCGACCTTGAGGGTCTCGGAGGTGAAGGCACTGGGCAGGCGAAGGGACACCACGCCGGCGATCCCGCCGTCGATGGTGTTCGTGGAGGTCTCGGCCCACGGCCCGTGCGGACTCTCCTTGAGGTTGAGGGCCCCGCCGTCGACGGTCATCCCGATCCCGTGATCCACCCGGACGCTGGCCTGGCCGGGGTCGCCGAGGGCGAAGACCTCGAAGGAGGCGTAGCCGTGTCCGACGCGGGTGAAGTTCGCCGACCGTGGTTCGGCGCCGATTAGGTCGTGATCCAGGCTGATCGTCACACTCTGGCCCTGCCGCAGATCCCACGGCAGCGAGATCGTGACGCTCTGGTACTGCGGGGTCGGGCCGGCACCGGTCTCGATCCGGAGCGGGTTGCCATTGGCCACCGCCGACAGGTTGGAGGCCGCGGCGGGAAGGATGAGACCGACGCTGTTGAAGTAGTAGTAGCCACCCGGGGGATCCGGGTTGTTGTTGCTGGCGGTCAGCTCCAGATGGCTGTGGACGGTGCGCGCGGCCTCGTCCACGGTGTAGTGGTTGGTCGAGGAGAGGGTGAGTCGAGTCTCGCCGACGGCGTGGGTCGCGTTCGACGTACCCAGACCAGCGGTGAGCGCCAGCGCCAGGGCGAGCGTCGAGGCGGCGCGCCGCAGGGGGAGCGTCACCCCAGGTGCCCGATCATGTCTCGCTGATCGGGTCGCTGCACGGTGACGCGGTCACCGGGGCGGATCGTGCCGGGCGTGACGACGATGGCGTTGAGGCCGCGCAGCCGCAGGGGTCGACCGATCGAGCCGTTGACGAACTTCATCGCCTCCGGGCCGAACCGGGCGACGAACTTCGCACAGCCGGTGTGCGGCTGGGCGGTCACCTCGATGACCGCGCCCCGGATGGCCGGGTCGCCGATCGTCAGGCGCGTGCCGGCGGGCAGGTTGTCGTGCGAGAGGTCGAGGTCGAGGTGCAACTGGTCGCCGGCCAGGGCCTGCCGTCGTGGATCCCCGTGGGCGAGGAACTCGATGAGCCGGTGGTTGATCACGTTGAGCTGCATGTCCGGATGTGGCCCCCCGTCGGCGGTGCGGCTGCTGGGTCGCACGTTCCAGGAGTCGCCCACGAGGCCGGCATCGAGGTCGAGCTCGCCCTCGTCGAGCACCTCGCGCTCCCCGACCGCCGGTCGGCGGACGACCATCGTCAGGGTGCCCACGTCCTTGGGCGAGGCCTCGATGACCGGCAACTGGGCGGTGAGCTCGTCGTCTGATCGGCAGGGCTGGTCGGTGACCTCGACGGCGCTCATGGGCTCGATTCAACCTCACGCCGTGCACCCCCGCGACCTATTACCGCGGCAGCCGGTAACGCGAACCGGGCAACGGCTCGACCAGTCCGTCGGCGACCAATGCGTCGAGGAGTCGCTCGACGCGATGCTGGTCGGGGTCGACTCCGCCAAGAGCCTTGCGGGGCAACGGTTTCGGCGACTCCCGCAGCAGCTGGAGGAGGTCCCCGCGCACCTTCCGGTCGGTCCCCTCATACCCTTGGCCGCGCCTGGGCGGACCCTCGTAGGCCGGGGAGCCGGCGAGGACCCACGCGCACCGGCCGCCGAGCGGGCAGACCGCACAGCGCGGCGAACGGGCCTGACAGACCAGGGCCCCGAGTTCCATGACGGCCACGTTCCAGACCGCCGAGGTGGCGGGGTCCTCGGGCAGGACCGCGGCGGCGAGCCGGGATTCGGCGGCCGTCAGCGACGGTGACGCCTGGGCGCGGGCCTCGATCGCCCGGGCGAGCACGCGCCGGACGTTGGTGTCGACGACGACCGAGCGGCCGCCGAACGCGAACGCGACCACGGCGGCCGCGGTGTAGGCGCCCACACCGGGCAGGGCGACGAGTTCGGCCTCGGTGGCCGGCACGTCGCCGCCGTGGCGCTCGACCATCGCGATCGCGGCCTCGCGCAGCCGCAGGGCGCGGCGAGGGTAGCCGAGGCGTCCCCAGGCCCGCACGACCTCGCCGGGCGACTCGGCCGCCAGGTCCGCGGGGGTGGGCCAGCGCGCCATCCACTGCCGCCAGGGGCCCTCGACCCTCGCGACCGGGGTCTGCTGGGCCATCACCTCGGAGACGAAGACCCCCCAGGGTGAGCACGACGGGTCACGCCACGGGAGGTCCCGGGCGTGGCCGGCATACCAGTCGAGAACGGCCCCGTGCAGCCAGGTGAGGTCCGCCGGGTCCGACGTCATGCGCTCAGCCACGGGCCGCGGTCGGCGGGGTCAGACGTAGCGCTCGAGGATGCTCGTCTCGGCGAGTCGCGAGAGGCCCTCACGGACGAGCCGAGCCCGACCCTCACCGACGCCGTCGACCTCCATCAGGTCCTCGAGGTTGGCGGCGAGCAGCCGCTGGAGGCTGCCGAAGTGCTCGACCAGCCGCTCGACGATGGCGCCGGGAAGGCGCGGCACCTTGGAGAGCAGTCGGAAGCCCAGCGGGCTGACCGAGGAGTCGAGGGCGTCGCCGACGACGGCGAACCCGAGGGCCTTGGCGCCGCCGACCGGGTCGAGGAGCTCGGTGGAGTCAAGGCTCTCGAGGTTGGCGATCGCCTCCTCGGCGGTGTAGCCGGCCTTGGCGTCGTCGATGTAGTCGCGGATGACCAGGCCGAGGTCGTCGGAGAGGCCGCCGGTGAGCTCCTCGAGCTGGAGGGAGAGCAGGCGCCCATCGGTGCCGAGCTGGACGACGTAGTCGGCGATCTCGTCCTTGATCCGCCGGACCATCTCGAGGCGCTGGAGGACGTTGGCGACGTCGCGGACGGTGACCAGGTCCTCGATCTCGAGGGCGGAGAGGGTGCCGGTGACCTCGTCGAGGCGCTTCTTGTAGCGCTCGAGGGTCTGCAGGGCCTGGTTGGCCCGGGACAGGATGGCGCTGGAGTCCTCGAGCACGATCCGCCGACCGCCGACGTAGAGCGCGACGATCCGCATCGACTGGCTCACCGAGACCACCGGGTAGCCGGTCTGCTTGGCCACGCGTTCGGCGGTGCGATGCCGAGTGCCGGACTCGCTGGTCTCGATGCTCGGGTCCGGGACGAGTTGGGTGGCCGCGCGCACGATCCGGGTCACGTCCCGGTCGACGACGATCGCGCCGTCCATCTTGGCCAGCTCCCGCAGGCGGGTGGCGGAGAACTCGACGTCGAGCGGGAACCCGCCGGTCGCGATGTGCTCGACGGTCTTGTCGTTGCCGAGCACGACGAGGGCGCCGGTGCGTCCACGAAGGATCCGCTCCAACCCGTCGCGCAACTCGGTGCCCGGGGCCACCGCGGCCAGCGTCGAGCGCACCAACTCGTCGCTGTGCAGGGTGGGCGCGGCCACGGATGCTCCCCGGATCGTGGTGGGCACTCCGCCCGTCGGCGGGGTGCGAGAGGGCGCCGACACCGGCGCCCTCGGTCATTCTACGGGGTCGCGCTCCGCTCAGGGGGCGAGAGCGAGGTGGACCGCATCGCCGAGGGTCGCCACCTCGAGGACGCGCATCCCGGGGGGCACCGGGCCGGCACCGAGGACGCCGGGGGGGACGATCGCGCCGGTGAATCCCAACCGGGCGGCCTCGGCCAGTCGGCGATGGGCGCCGGTCACCGGCCGGATCTCGCCGGCGAGGCCGACCTCCCCGAAGGCGACGACCCCCGCGCGCACCGGGCGGTCGATGATCGCGCTCGCGACGGCCAGCGCGACCGCGAGGTCGGAGGCCGGCTCGGCCAGCCGCACCCCGCCCACGGTGGAGAGGAAGACGTCCTGCTTGCCGACCGGCGCCTTGGCCCGCCGGCCGAGCACGGCGAGGATCATGTCGACCCTGGCCCGGTCGAGACCGGAGGTGGCCCGGCGCGGGGTCGGCAGCTCGGTGGGGTCCACCAGGCCCTGGACCTCGGTGATCATCGGGCGCCGGCCCTCCAGGGTGACGGTCACGCAGGTGCCGGCCACCTCGGCGGTGCGGTGGGACAGGAAGAGGCCGCTCGGGTCGACGATGCCCACGATGCCCACGTCGGAGAGGTCGAAGCAGCCGACCTCGTCGGTGGGGCCGAAGCGGTTCTTCACCGCACGGACGAGGCGCAACCGGGAGTGCCGGTCGCCCTCGAACTGCACGACGACGTCGACGAGGTGCTCGAGCACCCGCGGCCCGGCGATCGAGCCGTCCTTGGTCACATGCCCGACGAGGAGCACGGCGATGCCACGGGACTTGGCCACCTGGATCAGGGCGGCCGCGACCTCGCGCACCTGGGAGACGTTGCCCGCCGCGCCCTCGACCTCACCGCTGCTGATCGTCTGCACGGAGTCGACCACGACGAGGGCGGGTCCCACCTGCTCGATCTGGGCGAGCACCGCGGACAGGTCGGACTCGGCGGCCAGGTAGAGGGTCGGGGCGACCGCGCCGATGCGCTCGGCCCGGGCCCGCACCTGGGCGGCGGACTCCTCGCCGGTCACGTAGAGCACCGGTCGCCCGATCGCGCCGGCCGCGCCGGTCGCGCCGGCCGCTTCGTCGGACAGTCGCGCGGCCCGGGCCGCGACGTCGAGCAGCAGGGTCGACTTGCCGATGCCGGGCTCGCCGGCCACGAGAACCACACCGCCGGGCACGAGGCCCCCGCCCAGCACCCGGTCGAACTCGTCGACCCCGGTCGCGCGGGCCGTCGCGCTCGTCCCGTCGACCTCACCGATCGGGACGGCCGGCCGCTCGAGGGACCTCGCGGGGGTCGTGCGCACGGACACGGCCCCGACCTCGGCGAGGGTGCCCCACGCCTGGCACTCGCCACACCGCCCGATCCACTTGGCGCTCTGCCAGCCGCACTCGGCACACCGGAACGCCGCGCCCCCGCCGGAGCGGGAGGCGGACTTCGCAGCGGGTCGGGCCATGCGGCATACCGTATGTCGTCCCGCCGACACCGCCCGGGCCCGGACACACTGGGACGATGCGGTTCACCTACGCCGAGGCGATGACGGATCCGACCTTCCATGTGCCGCTCGCCGTCGCGGCCGAGTCCGCCGGATACGACGCGGTCACCGTCGCGGACAGCCTGTGCTACCCGCGGGACAGCGACACGACCTACCCCTACACCGTGGGTGGGGGCCGGGAGTTCCTCGAGGGGAAGGCCTTCGTCGAGTGCTTCACCCTGTGCACGGCGATCCTCGCCGCCACGACGACACTGCGCGCCATCCCCTTCGTGCTCAAGCTCCCGGTGCGCCCGCCGCTGCTCGTCGCCAAGCAGGCGGCCTCGGTCGCCTGGCTGTCCGGCGGCCGGCTCTCCCTCGGCGTAGGCCTGAGCCCATGGCCGGAGGACTTCGCGGCCATGGGGGTGCCCTGGGAGGGGCGCGGCCGGCGGATGGACGAGGCGATCGACATCGTCCGCGGACTGCTGACCGGGGAGTGCTTCGGGTATGACGGCCAGATCCACCACCTCGCACCGGTCACCATCACCCCGGTCCCGGAGCAGCCGGTCCCGATCCTCGTCGGTGGCCACAGCGACGCCGCCCTGCGCCGGGCGGCCCGGCGCGGGGACGGCTGGATGCACGCCGGTGGCGACGAGAGTGAGCTGCGCGTGATGCTCGCCCGGCTGACCCACTTCCGGGAAGAGGCCGGGACCTCGGATCGTCCCTTCGAGATTCACGCGATCTCGATGGACGCCTACTCCGTCGACGGCATCCGACGCCTCGAGGACCTGGGGGTCACTGACATCATCGTCGGTTTCCGATTGCCGTATGTCGTGGGCCCGGATCCGGAGCCGCTCCAGAGCAAGGTCGACGCGCTCAACCGTTACGCCGAGAAGGTCATCGCTCGGGTGCGTTGACCTCGCGCCGCCCGGTCGGCGCCCCGGTCCGGGCGGCGCCCGGCATACCCCGCTCTCGGGTGGGACGGCATACCCTCCCCGGTGGGGACCGCATACCTGACCCCGCCCCATCGGGTGGAAAGCGTGACGGGAGTGCCACTTTCGAAGTGGCACTCCCGTACACGTTCTCTCCCGGGGAGAGATTGGTGAGGCGCGTGGTGTCAGCCCGCGACGACCTCGAGGGTGATCGTGGCCTGCACCTCGGGGTGCAGACGGACGGTCGCCTGGTGCGCACCGACGTTCTTGATCGGGGTGACGATCTCGATCTTGCGCTTGTCGAGCGCCGGACCGCCCGCGGCCTTCACGGCGGCGGCCACGTCGGCCGTGGAGACCGCGCCGAAGAGGCGGCCCTCCTTGCCGGCGTGCGCGGTCAGGGTGACGGCCTTGGCCTCCAGGTTGCCCTTGAAGGACTTGGCCTCCTCGAGCGACTTGACCTCGCGCGCCTTGCGGCCGGCGGCGAGCGCGTCGACCTGCTTCTGGCCGCCCTTGGTCCACGGGGTCGCCAGACCACGCGGCATGAGGAAGTTGCGGCCGTAGCCGGGCTTGACCTCGACGACGTCGCCGGCGGTCCCGAGGCCGGTGACCTCGTGCGTGAGAATGACCTTCATTGATGTGCTCCTTGGTGTCAGGTTCGGGGAGTGCGCGCCCTCAGCGGGGTGCTCAGCGGCCCGAGCTCGAGTAGGGCAGGAGCGCCATCTCGCGGGCATTCTTGACCGCGTTGGCGATGAGGCGCTGCTCCTGGACGGAGACGCCGGTGACCCGACGGGCGCGGATCTTGCCCCGGTCGGAGATGAACTTGCGCAGCAGCGCGGCGTCCTTGTAGTCGATGTTCTCGACCTTGGCGACCTTGAGCGGGTTCGCCTTCTTCTTGGGCTTGCGGATGACGGGCTTGGCCATCGTGGTGCTCTCCTTCTCCTGGTTTTCAGCCAGGGGATGAGCCCTGGTCTCCCAGGGATGGGGTTGTTCGTGAGGTGGTGCGGCTGGCTCCTGCGGTGACAGGGGTCAGCGTGACGTGCAGATCAGCGGATCAGAAGGGGGGCTCGTCGTAGGACGGGGCGTTGCCCCAGCCGGCCTGGCCACCCGAGCCGCCAGGACCACCCTGCGCGGGAGCGCCCTGGCCGCCGGAGTTCCCACTCCAGCCGCCCTGGCCACCCTGCGCCGGGCCACCCTGCGCGCCACCGGCGTTCCAGCCGCCGCCCTGGGGGGCGGGGGCGGAGCCTCCGGTCGCCCAGGGGTCGGACTGCTGGCCGCCGCCGCCGAAGCCGCCGCCACCGAAGTCGCCGCCGCCACCGCCGGAGCGCTGGGTCTTGGTGACCTTGGCGTTGGCGTAGCGCAGGGAGGGGCCCACCTCGTCGACGTCGAGCTCGATGACGGTGCGCTTCTCGCCCTCCTTGGTCTCGTAGGACCGAGACTTGAGGCGGCCGACGACGACGACCCGCGTGCCCCGCTGGAGCGACTCGGCGACGTTCTCCGCCGCGTCACGCCAGATCGAGCAGCGCATGAAGAGCGTCTCGCCGTCCTTCCACTCGTTGGACTGACGGTCGAACGTGCGCGGCGTGGACGCCACGGTGAAGTTCGCGACCGCCGCCCCCGAGGGAGTGAAGCGGAGCTCCGGGTCACCGGTCAGGTTGCCGATGATGGTGATGGTGGTCTCGCCGGCCATGGTTCAGATCCCCTTTGGTCTGCTGCGGTGAGAGTGTCCGGGCCCGAGCGCTCAGGCGCCCGGACGGAGGAGCTTGGTGCGCATGACCGACTCGTTGAGGCCGAGCTGGCGGTCCAGCTCCTTGGCCGTGGCCGGCGTGGAGGTGAAGTTGACGACGGCGTAGATGCCCTCGCCCTTCTTCTTGATCTCGTAGGCGAGGCGGCGACGGCCCCAGATGTCGACGTTGTCGACGGACCCGCCGTCCTTGGTCACCACGTTGAGGAACTTCTCGAGCGACGGTTGGACCGTCCGGTCGTCGAGCTCCGGGTCGAGGATGACCATGAGTTCGTACTGACGCATGCGTTAACCCGCCTCCTTTGGTCTGTAGCGGTCACGGTCCTTCCGTGACAGGAGGGTTGCATCGCGGCCGGTCCCGTGCGAGTTGTCCACAGGGGAAATCGGCAACTTCCCAAGGGTACCCGGGCGCACGGCATACCCCCAATTCGCGGGTCTCCCCCCGGGGTTCGCTGCCCCCGGTGCCCCCCCGGGCCCCCCACCCGCGTCCTACCGTGCAGTAAGTGGGGTGATCACAACATCTACTGCACGGTAGGGCGCGCGAGGGAGGTGGAGGAGGCGGCGCCGGCCGGGACGGGCGGAGCGGGTATGCCGTCTCGATCCGGCGGAGCGGGTATGCCGTCCCGATCCGGCGGAGCGGGTATGCCGTCCGGCTCGGACACCGGGACCCGGGGCGCGGCGACCCACGCCTGACGGGCGAGCCACCCCACGGCGGTCAGCCGGAGGGCGAGGAAGACCAGGTACCACCCGGCGGGCAGGCCCT
>WBZS01001554.1_pt1 | contig 17668 bp, 15 predicted proteins | sample 5204201 | NCBI WGS metagenome assembly WBZS01 (sample SAMN12344357, study PRJNA552823) | activated sludge metagenome | biome: Activated sludge suspended growth; feature: Nitrification reactor; material: Wastewater; isolation source: activated sludge from nitrification reactor of wastewater...
CCTCCTCGGCCTCCCCGGTCGAGGTCAGTTGCACCCGCCCCGTGATGCCACTGCGGACGGCGGCCTCGAGGAGCTGGTCCATCGCCGCCCGGATCTGCTCGACCGGGGCCACCCCCGGGAACAGCGCGACCGGCTGGCCCTGCAACAGGCCGAAGGTGGCGGGGATGTGCGGGGCGCCGAAGGCCTGCTGGATGAGCGGGATCATCGCCTGGCCCAGACCGGCCTGAGTGCCCAGGTCGAGGCCGACGACGACGATCCGGCCGTCATACGTGGCCGCGGTGGCGGCGACGAGGTCAAGGTAGTCGAGGGTCTGCAGGTGCTGACTGGACCAGAGCACGAGGATCCCGGGAACGCCAATGTGCCGGGTGAGGATCTCGCTGAACGTCGCGTCCGTCGCCTCGACGAGCAGGCCCGATGGCAGGGACCTGGGTGCCGCGCTGGGGGCGCCCGATCGGGCAGCCGACGGGGTCGCCGCCGCGCCGCTCAGGCCGGTGAGGTCGACCGCGCCGCGCGCGCCGGCCGGGGTGTCCGGAGAGGAGGTCATGGGCGTGATTGTCTCAAACCCCGCCTCAGGAGGCGGACCCGCCCGTGATCTGCTCGAGGACACCGATCAGGGCCACCTTGCCCTTGCCCCTGGCGGGGATGTGGAGCACTACCGGTTGCATCGTGCTGATCGTGATCGTCGAGGTGGCGGTCGCCGTCCCGGTGAGCTTCTGGTAGGCCTCGGGCACCTTGATCTCCTTGGCCGACTCGGTGGCACGAAGTTCGTCGGACCGGTTGATCCGACCGAAGACCACGACGCTGCCGTCGGCGAGGCGGATGGCCCGGATGGCCTCGGGAACGGGCGTCTGCGAGACCGTGTACGTCGCCAGAGCGCCCAGCGCCTCCGCCTGCTTCTTCTGGTTCGCGACCAGGTTGGCCGCGAACGTGTCCGTGGTGTCCACCGCGTCGTTGGCCACCGGCGAGGGATAGGTGAGCGCCGCGGCATACGCCTCGAGCGCGGCCTTGGGCGAGAGCGCGAGGCCCTGAGCGTCGTCGAGACCCGCTAGCGGCATCCCGGCGACGACATCGCCGAGCCCGGGCAGCGTGGCCCCGGGGAGCATCGCAATACGGTTCTCGAGAGTGAACGGAGCGGTCACCTCGGGGCTGACGAGGGTTTCCAGGTACTGACGGTTGGTGGTCTCGTCGAGCGTCGTGGCCAGGATGACGCGGGGGAAACCCATACCCCGCGAGACGCCGAGGACCTTGGGCACGGCCGGGCGCAGCAGGCTCGCCTCGGGGGTCTGGGGGACCACGCCGTTCACCGCGATCCGAGCCGCCGCGAGGTCAGCCGCGTTGCCACTGAGCACGGCCGCGCGGGCGGCCTTGCCGGCCTCGTCCGCCGGTTGGGTCTCGGCCGCGTCCGCGGCCTGGAGCACTCGGGCCGTGATCCGCTGGGCCGCAGCGACGGGCAGCGGCGCGACCGCTGCCTTCTCGGCCGGCGCGGCGTGGAGCCCGGCGATCGTTTCGGTCGGGCTGCAACCGGTGAGCAGGGCCAACGCCACGAGTGCGGCGGCCAGCATCGAGCGTCGGCGGCGCGGGAGGGCGGTCATCGGGTCGCCTCCGGATCGGTCGGGGCGGTTTCGTCCGGGTCGGGTCGGGGGACCGGGGGCCTGCTCGGAGTGGCCGGTGCGTCCGCGCCACTCGTGCGGGAAGCACGCGGGTGACCGACCCTGTGCCACGCCCTGGCCGAGCTCGCTCGAGCCCGCTGGGCCCGCCGAGCCACCGGCCCGGCACCGTGCCCGCCCTCACCGCTGCGGGGGTCAGCGGCACTCGGACCGGCCGGGATGGCGACCCGCGGCGGTGTCGTCGACTCGCCGAATCGACTCCGCCACAACAGGACGCCACCGAAAGCCACGGCCAGACCGACCACCGCCGTGATCACCGACTGCACGAACCACGCCTTGCGCTCCACGGTGATCGTGACGGTGCCGACCCTGCCCTTGTCCGCCGCGATGACCAACGACTCGGGCGCACCGCTCTGGCCGATGGTCACGGTCTGAACGCCGGTGCCCTGCTGTGCGGATCGCCAGATGTCGGCACCCGAGATCGCGTGCACCTCTCCCGAGCCCTGGGTCGTGGATCGGATGGCCCACTGGTCCCGCACCGACAGGCCCGTCATCCGGGTCACCGGCATGGCGCCCACAATGAGGTCGGCGTCGGAGGGGGCAGACACACCGAGGAACACCGTGTCGCCCGGGGTCGCCGCCCGTGCCGTCACGACGAAGTCGGCGTCGAGTCGGTTGAGGATCATGGGCGTGACGATCACCGCCCCGGCGCTGGCCGACGGCCTTGCCGAGAAGGTGGCCGAGCCCTTCGGTCCGATCTGACTCGCAAGCCACACGCCGCCGCCGACGGCCCCGACACCGACGAGGACGGCGAGCACGGCGATGATCCGTTTGACGATCTGCGCCATGGTCGATCCTTTGTCCGGAAAGGGGTGGCCGCCTGGTCGACGGCACCGCGGTATCCCTCCACGATGACAAATGGCTAACGATCAGACCAAATCCGCGGCTGTGAGACCGCGGTCACTCAGCGGCGCTCGGGCCTTGCTCGTCGATGAAGTCCCCGGCGGCGACTCGCACCGAACGCAGCAGATCGGACAGGGCGCCGACCTGCCCCGGGGACAAGGCTCGCAGGCCGAATCCCTGCGCGTGGAGGGCCGCCGTGACCGCCTCCATGGCCTCAACCCCGGGCGGGGTGATCCGGGCCAGGGCGCCGCGCCCGTCGGTCGGGTTCGGGATCCGCTCGACATAGCCGCTGGCGGCCAGCCGTTGCACGATGTTGGTCGCGCTCGTCGGGTGCACCATGAGCCGCTCGCCGATCTTGCCCATCGGCAGCTCGCCGGAGCGACTGAAGGTGAGCAACACGAGGGCCTCATAGCGCGCGAAGGTCAGGCCGTGCTCGGCGGCGATGGCGTCGAAGCGGGCGATGAGCAGCTGCTGGACGCGCATGATCGCCGTGGCCGCGGCCATGGGGGCGTGTGGCGACGCAGATCCCCAACGCTCGCGCCACTTCTCCTGAGCCGCTTCGATCGGATCGAAGGGCAACGGATCCTTGGGCACGTCCGGCAGCGTAACGAGCCCGGAGCCGGCGAGGGAGCGCGGTTCGCCCCGCGGACGCGGGCCGCCGGGGTCCGGTCCCCATTTGTCACCCCAGGTTCGTCGAATCGCCCCCTCCCGCCGGGGTCCGGTCCCCATTTGTCCCCCCAGGTCCGTCGGGCTCGCCAGCCCGGCCCGGTCAGCCCTGGTCGGCGTCGTCGATCGCGGACTCGAGTCGTTCCAGCTTGCCCGCCATTTCACCGGTGCGCCCGGGCCGGATGTCCGCCTTGAGGACGAGGGACACCCGCGGCGCGATGTCCGCCACCGTCTCCACGCACGCACGGATCACCGCCATGCACTCGTCCCAGTCACCCTCGATCGTCGTGAACATCGCGTCGGTGTGGTTGGGCAGCCCGGACCGCCGGACGATCTGCACCGCGCGCGCCACCGCGTCGGCCACGCCACCATCCGCATCGGACGTCGAGGGAGCGACGGAGAAGGCGACGAGCATGCGGCGCAGCCTACGTCGTCTCGAGGCGCGGCCGCGGGTCGTCGGCGAGGATGGCCATGAGGTGGGCATCCACCCATCCGTCATCCCATCGGAGAGCGTGCCGCAGCGTCCCCTCGTGGCGATAGCCGACCTTCTCGTAGACGTGGCGCGCACGGGGGTTGAAGTCGTAGACCTCGAGCGAGATCCGGTGCAGGCCAAGGACATCGAGCCCGTATGCCGTGGTCAGGGCGACCGCTTCGGTGCCGAAACCGCGGTCACGGCCGGCGGCGCCGAGGAGCACCCGTAGGCTCGCGGACGCATTGGCCGCGTTCCAGTCCTTGAGCACCACTTCACCGACGACGAGGCTGGTGGCCCGGTCGATGACCGCCAGGTCGAGCCGATCATCCTGGTCCGGTCGGGTGGCGTACCACTCGCGGAATCGATCGTCCGGGGTGTGCCCTGCGGCGGCCGCCGCGCTGGAGGTGACCGACCCGGTGAGTCGGAGCACCTCGGGATCGTCGACGATTCGCGCCATCGCCTCGGCATCGTCGCCGCACAGAACGCGCAGCAGGATGCGCTTTCCGGTGAGCGTGGGCTTCCGTCTCCAGTCCGGCACGATCGCCTCCACACCTGCCACACCGCCCAGCCTGCCAGCCTCGCCGCTTGAGTGCGTGACGAAGTGTCGTGATCGCGACACTCCTTCACTCACTCAAGGCGGGGCCACGCTCTGCACGCACGGAAGGCGGGGGCTACGGGTCGGGGGCGCGGCGAACGTGGTTCACGAGGGAATCGGCGACGGTGAAAGGGTCGGTCCGAGCGTCCAGGATGTCCTCGACCGCCCCCACCCGCTCGGCCAGCGCACCCTCGAGCACAGCGCGCAGCCGACCGATTGCGAGCGCCAGGACCTCGGCGCGCACGCGCTCGCGGCGTCGGGCAGCCAGGTCACCGGAGGACTCCAGCCACTCGCGGTGCGCGGACAGCTGACTCGCGAGTTCCGGCACCCCGGTGCCGTCGAGCGCGCTGGCCCGCAGGACCGGGGGTCGCCACGCACCGTGCCGAGTGCGGTCGGCCATCTGGATCATGTGCCGAAGGTCGCGCACCGTGGCGTCAGCGCCGTCCCGGTCGGCCTTGTTGACGACGAAGAGGTCACCGATCTCGAGGAGTCCGGCCTTGGCCGCCTGGATGCCGTCGCCCAGCCCGGGAGCCAACAGCACGACGCACGTGTCGGCCAGCCCGGCGATCTCCACCTCGGACTGGCCCACGCCGACCGTCTCGACGAGGACGACGTCACAGCCGGCCGCCTCCAGGACCCGCACCGCCTGGGCGGTGGCCGCGGCCAGACCGCCGAGATGGCCGCGCGAGGCCATCGAGCGGAGGAAGACGCCCCGGTCGGTCGCGTGCTCCTCCATCCGGATCCGATCACCGAGCAGGGCCCCACCGGAGAAGGGTGAGGAGGGGTCGACGGCGAGCACCCCGGCCGTGTGACCCTGAGCGCGCAGCACCCGGACGAGGGCATTGGTCGTCGTCGACTTGCCGACGCCGGGAGCCCCGGTGAGACCGACGACGTGGGCCCGACCGGCCGCCCAGGCCAGGCCACCGAGCAGCGCCCGCAGGTCGGGGTGTTCGTCCTCGATGGCGGAGATCGCGCGGGCAACCGCACGCGGACGCCCCGCCCGGATCTGTTCGATCAGGGCGGGGACGTCGAGGGTTCGGCGTGCCGTGGGCGTCAGCCTGTCGTCCTCTCGGGATGCCGGTCGCGGGGGGATCGGCGGGCGCGGACGGATCAGGCCTGGGCCGGGACGCGAATGATCAGGGCGTCACCCTGGCCGCCGCCGCCGCACAGGGCGGCCGCGCCGACACCGCCACCGCGGCGCTTCAGTTCGTGCGCCAGGGTGAGGGTGATCCGAGCCCCCGACATGCCCAGTGGGTGGCCCATGGCGATCGCGCCACCGTTGGGGTTGACCTTGTCCTCGTCGAGGCCGAGTTCCTTGGCCGAGACCAGTCCGACGGCGGCGAACGCCTCGTTGATCTCGACGACGTCGAGGTCGGCGGGGTCGATGCCCTCCCTGGCGCAGGCGGCCTTGATGGCCTGGGCCGGCTGGCTCTGCAGCGTCGAGTCCGGGCCGGCGACCACGCCGTGGGCGCCGATCTCGGCGAGCCACGACAGGCCGAGCTCCTCGGCCTTCGACTTCTTCATGACGACGACCGCGCAGGCACCGTCGGAGATCTGGGAGGCCGACCCCGCGGTGATCGTCCCGTCCTTGGCGAACGCCGGCCGGAGCCCACTGAGGGACACGGCCGTCGTGTCGGCGCGGATGCCCTCGTCGTTCTTGAACTCGATCGCCTCGCCCTTGCGCTGCGGAATCGAGACGGCGACGACCTCGTCGTCGAACAGCCCGTCCTTCCAGGCCTTCGCGGCGTTCTGGTGGCTGCGGGCGGAGAACTCGTCCTGCGCCTCGCGACTGACCGCACGCTCGCCACAGTTGGCCGCCTCGGTGAGGCCACCCATGCCCTGGGCGGTGAAGACGTCGGAGAGCGCGTCGAAGTCCATGTGGTCGCGCAGGGTGACGTTGCCGTACTTGAACCCGTCACGGCTCTTCTCGAGCAGGTGCGGGGCGTTGGTCATCGACTCCTGACCCCCGGCGACGATGATCTCGAACTCACCGGCCCGGATGAGCTGGTCGGCCATGGCGATCGCGTCGATGCCCGAGAGACAGACCTTGTTGATCGACAGCGCGGGCACGCTCATCGGGATGCCGGCCTTGACCGCGGCCTGACGCGCGGGGATCTGGCCCTCACCGGCATACAGCACCTGGCCCATGATCACGTAGTCGACGTCCTCGGGCTTCACTCCGGACTTCTCGAGCGCGCCCTTGATGGCGAAGCCGCCCAGATCGGAGCCGCTGAAGCCCTTGAGCGAGCCACTCATCCGACCCATCGGGGTGCGGGCGCCGGCGACGATGACGGTGGGGTCTGCAGACATGGAGGAGCCTTCCGTGGGGGGCGGTGGACCTGCGGAGTATGCCGTCGACTCTAGCCACGTGCCCGCCCCCCGTCAGCGGGACGAGGCGGTGACGCTCACCACCCAGGCCCCTCCGGACAGGCCGAACCGGACGGCATACATTGGGCGCATGAGCGACGCACCGGTGCCTGCGGACCTGTTCACGATGATCGACCACGTCGGCGTGGCCGTGCCCGACCTCGACGCGGCGATCGCCTTCTACACCCGGGCCTACGGGATGCGGATGCTCCACGAGGAGACGAACGAGGAGCAGGGTGTGCGCGAAGCGATGATGGCGGTCGGCGACTCGGGCTCCTGCATCCAGCTCCTCGCCCCGCTCTCCCCGGAGTCCACGATCGCCAAGTTCCTCGACCGCAGTGGCCCGGGGATCCAGCAGATGGCCTATCGGGTCGCCGACATCGACGCCGTGAGCGCGACCCTGCGCGAACGCGGGCTGCGCCTGCTCTACCCCGAACCCAAGCGCGGCACGAGCAACAGCCGGGTCAACTTCATCCACCCCAAGGACGCCGGCGGCATCCTCGTCGAGTTGGTCGAACCGGCGGCCGACGCCCACCACTGAGGCACCCGACCGGGAACGGCGCCCGCGAAAGGCCGAGTGCTCAGGTGACCCGACGGTTCCGCAGCACCGTGAACAGCGACGCGACCGCGAACGGCAGGAACAGCAGGCCGGCGAGCCCGGTCACCGCGCTGAGCGCGTTGTACAGCCACACATCCGTCGCGCGTGCCTGCGGGGCGTAGAGGTAGGCGGCCAGCGCGACGACGAAGAGGGCGGCCGCCACCCCCAGTTGCACCAGCGGTGAGACCAGCGACGTCGGCCGGTGTTCGGGCTGGCCGGGGAGGTTCACGCGCATGGGCTCCACCCTGCCACGAGCCCCCGACAGGGGCATCCGCACCGGGGTGAGGGACGTCACGGTGAGGGAGGTCTCACGCATCCCCACCGCGGTCACGGCCGCAACTAGGTTCGAGGGCGACGGCCCGCGGGCAGCCCTGCCCGCCCGACCCCTCAGGAGACCTTCCGTGGAGCAGATTCGCGACGCCATCCTTTCCGGCGACCGCACCCCGGAGACGTATGCCGGGCTCGCCATCCCGGAGTCCTACCGCGCCACGACGGTGCACAAGGACGAGATCGGCATGTTCGAAGGGGTCGCCAGCCGCGACAAGGATCCGCGCACCTCCCTACACGTCGAGAGCGTGCCAGTGCCCGAACTCGCCCCCGGCGAGGCCCTGGTCGCCGTGATGGCGAGCGCGATCAACTACAACACCGTGTGGACGAGCATCTTCGAGCCGGTGCCGACCTTCGGCTTCCTTGAGCGCTACGGGCGCACCTCGCCCTACGCCAAGCGCCACGACCTGCCCTACCACGTCGTCGGCTCCGACCTCGCCGGCGTCGTGCTCCGCACCGGCCCCGGGGTGCACCTGTGGAAGCCCGGCCAGGAGGTCGTCGCGCACTGCCTGTCGGTCGAGCTGGAGAACGCCGACGGCCACAACGACACGATGATGGACCCGGAGCAGCGCATCTGGGGGTTCGAGACCAACTTCGGCGGTCTCGCCGAGCTGGCCATCGTCAAGGCCAACCAGTTGATGCCCAAGCCGGCGCACCTCACCTGGGAGGAGGCCGCCTCCCCGGGCCTGGTCAACTCGACCGCCTACCGCCAGTTGATCTCCAAGAACGGTGCCGGCATGAAGCTCGGCGACCGGGTCCTGATCTGGGGCGCCTCCGGCGGTCTCGGCTCCTACGCCACCCAGATGGCCCTCGCCGGTGGCGCGACCCCGATCTGCGTGGTCTCCTCGCCGGACAAGGCCGAGATCTGCCGCAAGATGGGCGCCGAGCTGATCATCGACCGGCGCGCCGAGGGCTACCAGTTCTGGAACGAGGAGAACACCAAGCAGAACCCCAAGGAGTGGCAGCGCCTGGGCAAGAGGATCCGCGAGCTGACCGGGGGCCACGACGTCGACATCGTCTTCGAGCACCCGGGGCGGGAGACCTTCGGCGCCAGCGTCTACGTCACCCGCAAGGGCGGCACGATCACGACCTGCGCCTCGACCTCGGGCTACATGCACGAGTACGACAACCGCTACCTGTGGATGAACCTCAAGCGGATCATCTCGAGCCATTTCGCGAACTACCGCGAGGCCTGGGAGGCCAACGAGCTGATCGCCCGCGGCCTGACCCACCCGACCCTCTCGAAGACCTACGCCCTCGACGAGGTCGGTCAGGCGGCCCTCGACGTGCACCACAACCTGCACCAGGGCAAGGTCGGCGTGCTCACCCTGGCCCCCGAGAAGGGCCTGGGCGTCACCGACACCGAGATGCGGGCGAGGTTCGAGAAGGAGATCAACCGCTTCGCCGACGTGTGAGCCCACGCCGTCCCCGAAACCCCCGCGCGGTGACCCCGTGGCGGGTCAAGTCCTCCGGCCCCGCCCACATTAGGGTGAGGGCCGGAGGTGTATGCCGTGCGCTTGCCCAATCCCCGGGTCGCCGTCACCCGGTGGCGCGATTTCCGCCGCGAGCAACGCGAGATGCTGCTCGCCTCCAACCGGCCCGGCGTCGTGGCCGCCGAAGCGGACGAACAGCTCGAGCGCAGCCTGCTCGCCGATCTGCTCGACGGGCCGGAGCGACGGGGCGGGGGCCCCAGCGCCAGCGCCACCGGGGCGGCTGGGGCCGCCATGCCGACCGGGGAGCCGGCCGGCCGGCATACCCCGCCGGTCCCGAGCGCGCCGGTCGACCCGGCAGCCGGCGGCGCGCGATTCGGCGAGGCCGGCCGCCCGATCAACCGGCACTCCCCCTTCTACATCGGCTTCATCGGCGCGCTCGGCGCGCTCGTGGCCATCTCGCTGTGGAACTCCGTGGGGCGCCTGACCGCGACGATCACGATCCTGCTCATCTCCCTCTTCCTCACCCTGGCGCTCAACCCGCTCGTCGAGTGGCTGACCCGTCGGTCCGTGCCGCGAGCCGCGGCCGTCGGTCTGGTCTTCCTCGGCCTGCTCGTCGTCTTCACGCTGATCGGTTGGGCCGTCATCCCGCCGGTGGTCACCCAGAGCACCGAACTGGCCCAGCAGGCGCCCAGTTACCTCCAGCAACTCCTCGACACCCAGTGGATCCGCGACCTCGACCAGCACTACCAGGTGGTTGCGAAGTTCCAGGAGGAGTTCAACAAGAAGATCACCGACCAGACGTTCATCCAGTCCGTGCTCGGTGGGATCCTCGGCGCCGGGGCGATCGTCGCCAGTGGGATCTTCCAGGCCCTGACCGTCCTCATCCTCACCCTCTACTTCCTCTCCTCGCTGCCCGCGATGAAGCAGGCGGCCTACGCCATCGTCCCGGCCAGTCGGCGCCTGCGGGTCGTCTCGCTCTCCGAGGAGATCATGCGGCGGACCGGGTCGTACGCCATCGGTCAGGTCGCCATCGCGGCCTTCAACGCCGTCATGTCGTGGATCATGATGTCGATCGTCGGCATTCCGTATGCCGTCGTGCTGGCCGTCGCCGTCGGCTTCCTGGGCCTGATCCCGATGGTCGGCGCGACCCTCGGGGCCAGCGTCGTCAGCCTCGTCGCGTTCTTCGACGAGCCCCGCAAGGCGATCATCGCGATCGCCTACTACGTGATCTACCAGCAGGTCGAGAACTACCTGTTCGTGCCCAAGATCATGCAGCGCACGGTCTCGGTGCCGGGCGCGGTCACGGTGGTCGCCGCCCTGACCGGCGGCACCCTGCTCGGGGTCCTCGGCGCCCTGCTCGCGATCCCGGTGGCCGCGGGCCTGCTGCTCATCTACGACGAGGTCATCGTCCCGCGCCAACGCCACCAGTAGCGCCCCCGTGACGCCCGGCCGGCCGCCGGCGCCCGGAGGGCGACGTCACGAGTTGCGCACCCGCGCGGCCGTGGGGTCGTAGAGCGGCCGCAGGGTCAGCCGCGCCGGCACCCGGGTGCCGTTGACGTCCACCTCGAAGCCACCCTGCGCCAACCACGCGGCGCTGACCCCGTCATCGTGGTGGACGAAGGCCAGGCCCACCCCGGCCCCCACGGTCCAGCCGACCGAGCCGGCCCGCACCTCCCCGACCGCCCGGCCGTCCCGGAGGACGACCTCCCCGTGGTGGAGCAGGTCGCCCGTCACGCCGCGCCCGGGCTCGAGGGCGAACGACACCAGCCGACGGCTCGGTGCCCCGGCGGCCAGGTCGCGACGGACCGCGTCGAGGCCCTGGAAGCCGCCGGGCTTGTCGAGGTCGGCGGTGAAGGCCAGCCCCACACCCACCAGAGAGTCGGTGTTGTCGATGTCGTGGGCGTAGTCGCGATACCCCTTCTCCAGGCGCAAGCTGGACAGCGACTTCAGACCCACCGGGGTGATGCCGTGCCCGCGTCCGGCCGCGAGCAGCGCGTCGTACACCTCGCCCGCGTGCGGGCGAGCGATGGTCAGCTCGTAGCCCAACTCGCCGACATAGGTGATCCGGGCGACCCGGGCCGGAACGCCGGCGATCGAGTGGTCGCGCACGTCCCGGAAGGCCAGAGCGGCGCCCGAGACGTCCGCCTCGGTGACCGCCGAGAGCACGTCCCGGGCGCGCGGGCCTTGGAGGCTGAGCAGGGCGAAGTCCTCGGTCTCCTCGCGCACCTGGGTCTCGCCCAGATCGGCCCGGTCCTCGCGGGCGCGGTGGAGCTGGGCGAGGACGTCGCCGCGGGTGTTGTCGGAGGCGATGACGACGAAGTCGCCCTCGGCGAGCTTGGTCACCGTCAGGTCGGCCTCGACCCCACCGAGGGCGTTGAGCCACTGGGTGTAGGTGATCCGGCCGGCGGCGCCGTCGACGTCGGCGGTGGACAGCCAGTTCAGCAGTGGCCCGGCGCCCGGACCGGTGACGCGGAGCTTGGTCATGAAGGAGAGGTCGATCAGGCCGACGGCCTCGCGCACGGCCCGGTGCTCGGCCGCCCACTGCTCGAACCAGGGTTGGGGACCCCATCCGGGCTGTGCCGTCGGCGTCTGCCCGGGGCCGGCGAAGAAGTCCGCGCCCTCCCAGCCCGAGACGTCGCGCATCCACCCGCCGTGGGCGACGAGCCGGTCGTGGACCGGCGAGACGAACACCCCTCGGGAGGTGAACAGCTGCTCCCCCGGCTCGTGGGCGGCATACGTCTTGCCGAGGATCTCCGCGGTCCGCGCGCTGCGGTGTTCGGGGGCCAACTGCCAGTCGCGAAAGCGGTCCACGGTCCAGCCGGTCACGTCGACGTCCGGGGTGCCGGTGGCGATCCAGTGGGCCATCGCCCGACCCCAACCCCCCGAGGTGAGGATGCCGACCGAGTTCAGGCCCGCGCAGACGAAGTAGCCGCGAATGCCCGAGGCCTCCCCGACGGCCGGGAGGTGGTCGGGGGTGAAGGACTCCGGGCCGCAGAACAGGGTCCGGATCCCCACCGACTGGGTGACCGGAACCCGGGCCAGCGTGGTCTCGACGAACGGTGCCATCCGCTCCATGTCGAAGGGCAGGGTGCCGAACGAGAAGTCCTCCGGGATGCCGTCGAGGCGCCAGGCGGCCGCCTCGGGCTCGAAGATCCCGACCATCATGCCGCCCCCCTCCTCGCGGTAGTAGCCGTAGGAGGACGGGTCCTCGAAGACCGGGTGGTCGGAGGTCAACCCGTCGATGGTGTCGGTGATCAGGTAGTAGTGCTCGGCGGCCTGGTTCGGGATGACGACGCCGTTGCGCTCACCGAGCTGGCGGGCCCACATGCCGGCGCAGTTGACGACGACGTCGCACTCGATGTCCCCGACGGGCGTGCGCACGCCGGTCACCCGCTCGAGGATGGGTCCCTGCCGGGTGATCACCGACTCGACCGCGACCCCTTCGAGGATCGTGACGCCGAGGTTCCGGGCACCCTTGGCGTAGCTCATCGTGAGGTCGACCGGGTTGACCCGCCCATCGCCGGGCACCCAGAACCCACCGACGAGGCCGTCCATCTGGGCGAACGGGAACATCTGCTCCATCTCGGCCGGGGACACTTCGTGGCACTCCAGGCCCAGGCGCCGTTGGAAGATCGCGGCCCGCCGGAACTCCTCGATCCGCCGCTCGTCGGCGGCCTCGATCAGCCCGACCGGGCGAAAGCCGGTGGCCACCCCGGTCTCGGCCTCGAGCCGCGCGAACAGGTCGCGGGAGTAGAGCCGGATCTCGGTCGAGGTCGTCGAGGTGTTGCCGAAGGCGGTCATCAGCCCAGCGGCGTGCCAGGTCGTGCCACTGGTCAGCCGATCGCGTTCCAGCAGAACGACATCCGTGATGCCCTCGTGCGCCAGGTGGTAGGCGATCGAGGTGCCGATCGCCCCTCCGCCGATGATGACGACGCGGGCGCGGCTGGGCAGGTTCGGTGCGGTCACCACCCCACGGTATGCCGTGGGCTCACCGCCGCGTCAGGGACTCCCGAGCGGCCGGCGCGGCCCGCGGCGCGGTCAGGCGTAGGTGCGGAAGCCGCGCTTGGTCTTCCGGCCCAGGTACCCGGCCGTCACGAGGTGCTCGAGCAGCGGCGCTGGAGCGAACCCCGGCTCGCGGAACTCGAGGTACAGCTCGCGCTGAATGGCCAGCGACACGTCGAGCCCGACCACGTCGAGCAACTCGAATGGACCCATCGGCAGCCCACAGCCGGTCTTCATCGCCAGGTCGATGTCGTCGGCGCTCGCGTAGTTCGCCTCGAGCATCTTCACCGCGTCGTTGAGGTAGGGGAAGAGCAAGGCGTTGACGATGAACCCGCTCCGGTCGCCACAGGTGACGGCGACCTTCCCGACGCTGCCGCACAGGGTCTGGATCGTCGCGATGACGTCGACGTCGGTGGCGACCGTGTGCACCACCTCGACGAGCTTCATCACCTGGGCCGGGTTGAAGAAGTGCATACCGATGACATCACCGGGCCGGCTGGTCACCTTGGCGCAGTCGATGATCGGCAACGACGAGGTCGTCGTCGCGAGGATGGCCCCCGGCTTGCAGATCTGGTCGAGGTCGCGGAACAGCTCCTGCTTGACCGCCAGATCCTCGGCGATCGCCTCGACGACGAGGTCGACGTCCCCGAGCGCCGAGCGCTCGACCGCCCCCGTGATCCGGGCGTTGACCGCGTCCGCGTCCTGCTGCGTCAGTCGCCCGCGCTCGATCATCTTCGCCTGGGACCTGCTGATTGCGGCGAGCACGCCGTCGACCTTGTCCTGCCCGCGCGCGACGAACGTCACGTCATACCCGGCCTTGGCGAAGACCTCGATGATGCCGGTGGCCATCGTGCCCGAGCCGACCACTCCGACCGATCCGATGGTGCGCAGTTCGACCCCGGCCGGGGCCCCACCCGCGGGGGTCTGGGCGTCGGCGACGACCTCCGGCGAACCGGGTGCGGCATAGGTGTAGAAGCCGCGGCCACTCTTGCGGCCCTTCAGGCCCGCACTGACCATCTGCTTGATGACCGGGCTCGGCGCGTGCAGCCGATCGCGGCCCTGCTTGTACATCGTGTCGAGGATCTCGTAGGCCGTGTCGAGACCGATCAGGTCGAGCAGGGCCAGCGGACCCATCGGGTATCCGCAACCGAACCGCATCGAGGCGTCGATGTCCTCCCGGGAGGCGTACTTGCCCTCGTACATCGACACCGCGTGGTTGAGATAGCCGAAGAGCAGGGCGTTGGCGATGAACCCGGCCTTGTCGCTGACGATGACCGGCTTCTTGCCGAGCCGATCGGCGAGCGCCTTGACGTCCTCGAAGACGTCGTCGGCGGTGATCACCGTGCGGATCACCTCGACGAACTGCAGGACCGGCGCCGGGTTGAAGAAGTGCATCCCGACGACGCGCTTGGGGTTGGCGGTGGCGACCGCGATCTCGGTGACCGGCAGCGACGAGGTGTTCGTCGCGAGGATCGCGTCCGGGGCGACGATCGCGTCGAGGGCGCCGAGGAGCTGCTTCTTGAGCTCGAGCTTCTCGGGGACCGCTTCGATGACGAGCTGCGCGGTGGCCAGGTCGGTGAGGTCGGTCGTGTAGGTGACCCGACCGTGGAGGGCGTCGTGCTCCTCCTGCGTGAGTTTGCCCCGGCCCAGGGCGCGCCCGGTGCTCTTGGCCAGGACGCCCCGCCCCCGCTGCAACGCCACGTCGTCGACCTCGACGGCGAAGACGTCGATTCCGTTGCGGGCGAACACCTCCACGATGCCCGCACCCATCGTGCCGAGACCGATCACACCAACCGTTGAGAAGTCACGAGCCATGGGGCGAGTCTTTCATTCCCGGTATGCCGTGCCGAGGGCTGCCCGGCGTGACACTGCCCACGCCGGGGGCTGTTTCCCGCGCCGTAGAGTGGCTCCCCGTGCGAGTGGTGATTGCGACATGCAGCGTCGACTACGACGGGCGCCTGTCGGCCCACCTCCCTCTGGCGACCCGGCTGCTCATGGTCAAGGCGGACGGTTCGGTGCTCGTGCACTCCGACGGCGGCTCCTACAAGCCGCTCAACTGGATGTCACCGCCCTGCGCGATGGCCGAGGTGGAGCCGGACGAGACCGAAGCGGCCGAGGGTGTGCGGGCGGTGTGGGTGGTGCAACACGCCAAGTCCGAGGACCGACTGCGGGTGCGGCTGCACGAGATCCACCACGACTCGGCCCACGAACTGGGGGTGGACCCGGGACTGGTCAAGGATGGCGTCGAGGCGCACCTGCAGAGGCTCCTCGCCGAGCACATCACCACCCTGGGGCCCGGTTGGACGCTCACCCGGCGGGAGTACATGACCCCGATCGGGCCGGTCGACATCCTCTGCAAGGACGGTGAGGGCACGACGGTCGCGATCGAGATCAAGCGACGCGGGGAGATCGACGGGGTCGAACAACTCACGCGCTACCTCGAACTGATGAACAGAGATCCGCACCTGGCCCCGGTCCGGGGTGTCTTCGCGGCCCAAGTCATTAAGCCGCAGGCCCGCACGCTCGCCGAGGACCGCGGCATTCGGTGCGTCGTGCTCGACTATGACGAACTGCGCGGCATCGACACCTCCGAGCATCGCCTCTTCTAGGGCCCTCTGCCAGACGGCCCCCGATCAGACGACCCCCCGGTCAGACGACCCCCCGGTCCGCCGCCCCGGGCCAGGACGGCACGCGCCAGCCGCCGTCGCCGATCTCCAGGCGGGCGGGCACGGCGTTGGGCAGGAACTGCTTGTGCGCCAGGTCATCCCGCACGTTGTGCGCCAGTCGCGGGATCACCAGCGACATGACCGCCCCGTGGGTGAAGACGAGCACCTGCTCGCCCCGATGCTGGTCGGCGATCGTCTGCAGGGCGTCGCGGAAGCGGTGCACGACCTCCTCCCCGGACTCACCACCAGGCACCCGCACGGAGAGATCGCCGGCCACCCATCGGTCGTGGATCGCATGCATCTCCGGGTCGGACCAGGCCCGCCCGACGAAGTCCCCGACTCTGATCTCGTGCAGTCCGTCGAGAATCCCGTGCGTGACGTCCAATCGGACCGACGCCAACTCGGCCGACTCCTCCGCCCGAGTCATCGGTGACCCGAAGACCCGCGCGATCCGCTCGGGCCTCAACCGATCCGCGCACTCGAGCACCTGCTCGCGACCGGTCGGCGTCAACCACCCGCCGTCGTCGCTCATCACGTGCGGCCCGGCATACGCGGCGTCGCCGTGCCGCGCAACGAAGAGGGTGGCCGGACAGTGCAACATCACCCGATCGTATGCCGAGCGGTGCGGGCGCGCTCCCGTCCGCCTGCGGCCGGCCCCGCCGAACGAAGCGCGGCGGATGGCCCCGGCACCAGGGGGGTGATGCATCGTCCCCTGCCGCACGCTGGCGCGGGACTGAGGGCGCGGCATGGACCCCGCCGCCCCGGGGGGCTGATGCATCGTCCCCTGCCGCACGCTGGCGCGCGGCCGACGGCGCGGCAGATGACCCCGGCACCAGGGGGGCGATGCATCGTCCCCTGCCGCACGTTCCTGGGCGTAAGCGAGTGAGACGTGGACCGGCCGGGCGGGGTGGTCATGCAGCGTCCACTGCCGCACTCTCGTGCGCGGCCGGTGGGCAGGAGTGCGGCGACGGGCAGGACTGCATGCAGCGCCCAACGGCGATGCGGAGACCCCGTGATCTGATTCCGACCGGCCAGTGGGAAGAGAACCCAACGGCCACCCCGGGAAGACCACCCCAACGGCCACCCCGGGAAGACCACCCCAACGGCCACCCCGGGAAGACCACCCCAACGGCCACCCCGGGAAGACCACCCCAACGGCCACCCCGGGAAGACCACCCCAACGGCCACCCCGGGAACCCCAATGGCCACCACGATGTGCAAGGGATCAGGGACCGAACCGCCACCCAGAACTCCTCACCCAGGATTTCTGTGGACAACCGGCACGGGCCCTGGCGACGGGCGAACCTTGGCGGCATGCATCCCGCGAACGCGCGACGGCTGGCCCAGCGGGCCCGCGCGGAGCTCACCCTGCCCGACGCCCTCGGTCTGGCCCTGCGCCGTCACCGGAGGTCCACCGGCGAGAGCCAACGCGAGTTTGCGGCCAGGCTCGCCGTCTCGCCCGCCCGCGTGGCGCGCTTCGAGACGCGAGCGGACTGCCTGACGTTGGCCGTGGTGACCCGGATCCTCGCCGACACGACCTACCGGCTCGATCCGGGTCCGGCACCGAAGCCTCGGCGCCCAAGCCAACCTCGATGGCCCCCAGGTCCCCCACATGGAGCCAACGCTCCCCCTTCCGCAGCCTCCGAGCGCGTCCACCGTCGAACACGTCGGCCGTGCGATCACGGAGCACGCGCGTGGCCGAAGTCTGCGGGACCTCGCGCGGACCTCGGGAATCAGTGCCCGCTCCTGGCAGCGTGGCTGCCAGCACCCCCAGATGCTCACCCTCAACCTCGTGACGGCACTGCTCGGGGCGGCGGATCGCGACCTACGGCTCTGGGTCTGCGAAAACGGGGGGTGGCTCCCCGTCGAGCCGGCCCACTGGAGCGATGAGGAGTTGACCGCCACCGTCCGTGGCGGGCGCCGACGATTCCCCGGACACCTGCCGGTGTATGCCGACTCGACCGGCCCGATGTGGTGGTACCGCAGCCGGGAGTACCGGAACACGGCGATACCGCCGCCGGACTGGACGACG
>WBZS01001267.1_pt2 | contig 17660 bp, 15 predicted proteins | sample 5204201 | NCBI WGS metagenome assembly WBZS01 (sample SAMN12344357, study PRJNA552823) | activated sludge metagenome | biome: Activated sludge suspended growth; feature: Nitrification reactor; material: Wastewater; isolation source: activated sludge from nitrification reactor of wastewater...
CCTGATACATGCCGCAGTCGAGCAACAGCGAGCGGCCGTTCACCTCGATCAGGTGCCGCGAACCCGTGACGGTCTGAGCCGCGCCGTGGAAGGTGATACGCATGGGTTATTTCCTCAGGACCTCAAGCAGTTCGTGGCCATAGGCCTCGCGACGCCACGGGCCGAGGTGCTCGAGCGCGGCCAGGTCTTCGGGCGTGCGGGGCACCCGCCGCGCCAGCTCCCAAAGCGCCTCGCGCGGAATGATGACGTCGCTCTCGACGCCGCGCGTGCCGGCCTTCTGCTTGCGCCAGGTGCGCAGCCGCTCATAGCGCTCACGAATGTCGTCGGGCTCGGGGGTCGGGCGCGGCGGGCGCACCGGCTGCGCCTCCGAACCACGGCGCACCGCGTCGATCAGGGCCGCGCCATGCCGCCGGATCTGGCCGGCCGTCATGCCCGCGATCCCGCGCAGCTCGCCGGGATCGCGCGGCGAACGCTGCGCCACCTGCACCAGCGTCTCGTTGCCGATCACCTTGAACGGCGGCAGATCGATCTGCATCGCCTGGCGCTCACGATATTGGAAGAGCGCGCTCAGGATCGCGGCCTGTTGGCCGCTCAGCTCGCGCGCGCCCGGGAGACGCCAGAAGGCGTCGTAATCGACGCGCGGCGGTTCGGGGGCGAGCCGCGTCAGCCGCGCGAATTCCTCTTCGGCCTCGGCCAGACGCCCGACCGCGTTGAGCTCGCCGATCATCAGGTCGCGCAGATCGAGCAGACAGCGCGTGTCCATCCGCGCGTAATCGAGCTCGGCCTCACTCAACGGGCGATGGCCCCAGTCGGCGCGCTGATAACGTTTGTCGAGTTTGACGTTGAAGCGGCTCTCGAGCAGGCTCGCCAGACCGGTCTGCGGCCAACCCAGCGTGCGCGCCGCCACCATCGTGTCGAACAGGTTGATCAGCTCGATCTCGAAGTCGCGCTTGAGGCACAGGATGTCGTACTCGGCCGCGTGAAAGACTTTCTGACGCGCCGGGTCGGCCAAGGCCGCCCGTAGCGGCCCGATGTCGCTGCCCAGGGGGAGCGGATCGATGATGAAATCCCGACCCGGGATCGAGATCTGGATCAGACACACGCGCTCGCGATACGCATGCAGGCTGTTCGACTCCGTGTCGACGGCGATGGCCGATACCGGCTCTAGCGCCTCGGCCAGGCGCTCCAACCCGGATTCATCGGAGATGATCTCCGGGGGCGGAAAGGGTGAAGTCATTGGGGGCATTATACGCGCGAGGAGCGAGGAGCGAGGAGCGAGGAGCGAGGAGCGAGGAGCGAGGAGCGAGGAGCGACACAAAGTGTCGACTTGGTTTTGGCTTTGTCAAGTCTTTCTCGGCAACCCCGCCCCTCGCCCTTCGCCCTTCGCCCTTCGCCCTTCGCCCTTCGCTCCTCGCTCCTCGCTTCTTAGGTTTGACTCACATTTTTGATTGTGATAAATTACGCAACGTTGCCCCAATTCACCGCTTTTGTCGGAAGCGCATGAACTTGATGCACTTTCATTATCATATGCGCTATTATGACCGTGCTAAAATCGGCACGGTCTTGACATGACCTGTCCACTTACCCGGCAGGAGGAATGACGACGCATGGCAGCTGAAGCACCTGCCGCCGCAAGCCCCAAGAAGGCCCCGGCGGCCCCCGCTCCGACCACTCCCACTGGCCCGGCTCCGATGACTCGACGCGAGTTCCTGTATTACATCTGGGGCGCGTCGATGTTGTTATTCGGCGGGCAGGCGGCGACCTCGCTCCTCTGGTTCGCGTACCCGCGTTTCCGCGCCGGCACGTTCGGCGGCGTCTTCGAGGTCGACGCAAGCCAGATCCCGGCACCCGACAGCGGCCCGAAGTCATTCGCCGGCGGTCGTTTCTGGCTGATCAACATCGGCGATGAAAACAAAAACGATCCGCGCAACGACGGCGTGCAGACCACGACCGGCGTGAAGGCGCTGTACATGGTTTGCGTCCACCTCGGCTGTCTGTACGGCTGGGAGCCGGCGACGAACAGGTTCAATTGCCCGTGCCACGGTTCACAGTACACGCCCAGCGGTCATCGCATCGCCGGCCCGGCGACGCGTAACCTCGATTGCTTCGAAGTCGCGGCCGTTGACGCGAGCGGCGCCGTCATCGCCACGACCGGGAAGCTGAACGGCACCCTCGAAGCTTCGGCGATCGACGTGACAAACGCCGCGGTCCTCAAGGTCAACACCGGGTCGCGTATCATGGGCCAGTCGGCTTAAGGCGGCGCCCGCGCCTCTCAGAGGAGCAGAACTCATGTCGGTCTGGAAGTTCCACAGCCCGTTTATCGACGACGTCAAACAGCGCGGCCTTGGCCCGGCGCTGTACTTCAAGGTCAACGAAACCGTCGAGCGCGTCACCGCCGGTATGGACATCGAGGACATCCGCTCGATGCTCCGCGGCGACCCGGCGCCCCGCCCTAACCCGCGCGTGCGCCCGCACGCCGACGGCTTCTGGCTGCACATGCGGCCGACCTACTACCACAACCTGGTGACGGGGGTCTATCCGACCTTCCGCATGGGCTGGCTGTCGACGTACTTCTTCGTGTTCGAGATCATCACCGGCCTATTCCTGATGATCTTCTACACACCCTCGCCGCTGGTGGCCTACGAGAACATGCTCAACATCCTGAGCAATGTGCCGTTCGGCCGCCTGATGCGCGACCTGCACAAGCTCGGCGCCGAGATGATGGTGATCGTGGTCTGTCTGCATATGTTGCGGACCTTCATCACCGGCTCTTACAAAAAACCGCGTCAGTTCACATGGCTGACAGGCGTGATCCTGCTGCTTGTCACGCTCGTGCTCTCGTTCTCGGGCTATCTGCTCCCGTGGGACCAGCTGGCGCTGTGGGCGGTGACGATCGGCGCCTCGATGGCCGAGGCCGTTCAGCCCCAGGCGGTCGGCGATCTGCTCAACCTGGTCATCCGCGGCGGCCCGCAGTTCAATGAAGGCGGCCTGCTGCGCTGGTACCTGCTGCACGTCCTGCTGCTGCCGCTGCTCGGCGTCGTGTTCACCGGCGTGCACTACTACAAAGTCATCCTGCACGGCCACGGCCTGCCGCCCGAGATCGAGCCCGTCGGCGAGGATACGGCCAAGCGCACGCCCGTCGATCAGCGCACGTACTTCATGCCCGACATCCTGACCCGCGAGCTTCTGCTCTTCAGCGTGGTCACGGTCGGCATGGTCTTCGCAGCCACGTTCTTCTATCACGCGCCGCTCGAGCCGCATGCAAACCCGCTGGTGACACCGCTGCACACCACGGCCCCCTGGTACTTCCTTTGGATCCAGGGCATGCTCAAGATCGGCGACAAGTTCCTGTGGGGCGTGATCATGCCCGGCGTGATGTTCGGCGTGCTGTTCGTGCTGCCGTACGTCGAAGTCGGCCCAAGCCGCCGCTATGGCGACCGCCGCGTCGGCCTGACCTTCGTCTCGCTCGTGGTCGCGCTGCTCGCGGTGCTGAGCTACATGGGCACGCCGCGCTACGGTGTGCCGGCCTCGCTCAACGTCGAGATCATCGCCGAGATCGTGCCGCAAACGCATCCGGGTCCGTTCCGCCAGTCGGAGTGGGCTGACTACTTCACCGCGGCCAGCAGCACGACCAACCCGACCGGCCGCGTCGTGTATCAGGCCGCCGAGTTCGAGAGCGCGCCGACCGATACGCTCAAGCACATCCTCGAGGAAATGCAGGGCGGCGTCGAGCACGCGATCCATCAGTACGAAGTCGGCGCCAGCGACGGCCTCAAGGACGTCCGCGGGATCATGATCATCGAGAACTGGCAGAACGGCCTGAAGAAGGTGACCTGGCGCGTGGTGTGGGATCCGGACGACCTGTACAACGCCAAGACCGGCGCTTTCTCGAGCGGCCCGCTCGAAGCGCCCACCGACGAGACCATCTGTCCGGTCGGCCAGTTGGTGCCTGGCGAGTACTGCCAGACCAGCTACATCGATCAGGACGCGAACTACCGGCAGGGACCGTAACATCGGATGAGTGGGTGATCGGGTGATTGGCCGCTTTCAAGCGTCCAATCGCCCAGTCGCTTAATCGCCCATGTTTTAGGAGAGCTTATCCATGACTTGGCGTGTACTCGTTGGCACGGTCGCGATCGTGATCGGCATGCTCACCCTGGGCTATGTGGCGATCACGGAGCAAGACCGCATGGCCAGTTTCACAACCTCGTATGAAGCCCGCAACGTCGAAACCGGCGCCGCGCTCTATGAAGGCCAGTGCGCCACCTGTCACGGCGACCACGGCCAGGGCGGGCGCGGCCCGGTGCTCAATGACGTCAAGCTCTTTGACGGCACCCGCACGACCGAAATCGCCTGGACCGGCACGGTGCATGATTTCATCTATCTGACGATCGCCGGCGGACGCCCGCGGCCGTCGGAGTTCTACGCGGCGCTCGGCAACGCCAATCGCATGCCGACCTTTAGCAACCGCTTTGGCGGCCCGCTGCGTGAGGATGAAGTGCTGGCGGTGACCGCCTTTGTCATGAACTGGGGCGAGGCGTACAAGGACGCCACCGGTCAGTTCCCGCAGGCCACCCCCACCCCGAACCCGAACGCGGCCGGCACCGACATCACCATCGAGCTCCCGGCCGGCGACGCCGCGCGCGGCGAGGCCCTGGCCACTTCGGCCGGCTGCGTGGCCTGCCACGTCGGCCCGGCGGCGGGCGTCGTCGCCCCGGCCTGGAAGTCGGCGGAGTCAAAGACCGGCACAAGTGTCGCCACCGACGCGGAAACGCGTTGGACGGCCGATGGGTATGGCGGCACGGCGACCTCGACCGACCAGTACCTGTTCGAGTCGATCGTCAACCCGAACGCCTACATCGTGCCGCCGACCGAAGGCGGGACGTGGCCGGCCGGTGGGCCGTCGGTGATGCCCGGGAACTACGGCACCACCCTGCTCAAGCAGGATATGGCTGACATCATCGCTTACCTCAAGACGGTCCCCTGAGCGACCGGGTTTTGAAGCAAAAAAGGCCGCGCCCGATCGGGCGCGGCCTTTTGTTTTGCCTGGACGCCGCACTCAGCTCGCCCGCCGCACGATGCCCTGCTGCCAGGCGTAGACCGCGGCCTGGGTGCGGTCGTCGAGGTGCAGTTTCTTCAACAGGTTGCCGATGTGAGTTTTCACCGTGCTCTCGCCGATCACCAGCGTCTCGGCGATTTCGGCGTTCGATTTACCCGCCGCGATCAGGCGCAGCACGTCGAACTCGCGCTCGGTGAGCTCTGTGAACGGGTTGACCTGCTCCTGCCGGATGCCCTGCAGCTCCTGGATCAGCCGCGACGCGACCCGCGAGTCAAGCAGGGCCTCGCCCTGCGCGGCCTTGCGAATGGCGTCGGCCAGTTCCTCGGGCTCGACGTCCTTGAGCAGATACGAGATCGCGCCGGCGCGCACGGCCGGGAAGATGTACTCGTCCTGATGGTGCGAGGTCACCACGATCACGTGCGTCGCCGGCCGCAGTTTGCGGATCTGGCGCGTGGCCGCGATGCCGTCGAGCTCGCCGGGCATCTCAAGATCCATCAACACGACGTCGGGCTCGACGGCCGTCACGGCCGCCAGCGCCGCGGCGCCGGTGTCGGCCTCGCCGACGACCTGGATGTCGGCCAGGGTCTGCAGAAAGGCGCGCACGCCCTGGCGCACGATCTTGTGATCATCGACGAGCAGAACCTTGATCGTCATGGTGCGCTCGATTCTACTTGAGCCACCACACGCGTGCCGACCGAGAGCCTGGTCTCGACCTCCAGCGTGCCGCCGATCTCGGCCAGCCGCTGACGCATGCCGGTCAGACCGAGCGAGCCCGGCGGCACGGCGCCCAGCTCGAAGCCGCGGCCGTTGTCGGCCACGACCAGACGCACCCGGGTCGGGCCCATATCCAGCGCCACCTCGACCTGGTCGGCGTCGGAGTGGCGGGCCACATTCGACAACGCCTCCTGCGCCACGCGGTAGAGCACCTGCTCGACGTCGAGCGCCACCGGCCGTTCGCCGTTGACGACCACAGTGGCGTGGATGCCGGTGTGCCCCTGCCAGCGCTCGGCATAGGTGCGCAGCGCCTGCGCCAGCCCCTTGCCCTGCAGCGCGGCCGGGCGCAACTCGTCGATGATCAGCTTGAGCTCCTGCTGAGTATCGCGGTTCAACTGCAGCGCCGACTCGAGATGCACGGCGGCCTGCGTCGAGTCGGTCTGCACCAGGTTCCGGGCCGCCGAGAGCTGCATGCGCGCGGCGTAGGTCTGCTGCTTGACCGTGTCGTGCAGGTCGCGCGCCAGGCGGTTGCGCTCCTCGACCCGGGCCAGCTCGTCGCGCGTGTGGATCAGGGTCTGCAGTTGCTCGGCCATCCCGGAGAGCGCGCGGGTCAGGTCGCCGATCTCGTCGCGCGAGCGATCGCGGGGTTGGGCCGAGAAGTCGCCGGTGCTCCAGGCCTGCGCGACCACGGCCAGACCGGCAAGGCGTTTGCGCAGACCGCGCGAGACCAGCCAGCCGAAGACGGCGCCGATCGGCAGCGCCGTGCAGAACATCGTCAGCGCAACCAGGATAAAGAAGTTCGTGTACAGCGACAGGTTCGTCGGCGCCGCAATCGCCAGCGGCTTGACGCGGTAAATGGCGATCGCGACCACCGGGTCGTCGTCGGTGGCGCGCAACGGGAAGGCGACGATGTAGCTGCCGTCGGGCTGAAGCGTGCTCTGCGAGTAGTAGCGCTTGTCGCCGGCCTGCGCGGCTTCGAGCACCGACTCGACCCCGAAGCCCAGCGCCGCCCGCCCGTTGAAGGGCTCGCCGATGATGGTCGGGTCCGTCAGCGGCGAGGCCGCGATCACGTTCAGGTCGGGATCGAGCACATAGATCGGCGCGCCGCGCACCAACGTGTTGGCATCGTCGAGGTTTTTGGCGATCACCGGGGTCTGGAAGTCGTTCTGGTCGAAGCCGCCCACACGGACCCGATCGACCCAGGCCTGCAGCGTGGCCGGGTCGGACGTCAGGAACGGGATGTTGTCCTGAAAGCCCGTCTTCGACCAGTAGAACCCTTCGTATGTGCGATCGGTCGTCAGGTTGTCGGCCAGGATGGCGATGGTGACGAAGATGCCGGTGAGCACGATCACGGTGCCGGCGGTCACCGCTGCGTACGAGATGGTCAGCCGCCACTGCAGACGGCTAAAGAAAGCGAAAGGTGAAGCGTTCATCGTGGTGATCATCCCCGCGGATCGGGCCGCCGTCAACCGCCCACGTCCTGGCGCCGATACCACGCGATCGCCAGCACGAGCAGGGCGACCGTGTACCCGAGCGCAACCAGGCAGGCCGTATACGATTCGAACAGGTGGTCGGGCACCGGCACGGTCTTGTCGCCGATGTGGTTGAGCAGGTAGGTGGCGCTCAGGTACAGGTTGCGCGGCAGCCAACGGATCCAGGGCGCATCGTAGAACACGGCGCCGGCCAGGTTCTCGATGACCAGCACATACGCGAAGCCGATGGCGGCGCTGACGAAAGTCGAGCGCGTGATCAGGGCCAGCAGCAGCATCAGGGCCGCATACGGCAGGACGACGGCGGTCAGGTAGATCAGGGCCCAGCCCGTCTCGGCCAGGTTGACCCCGGCCACACTAGCCGACCCGGTCAGCCAGGCCTTGTAGCCGAGACCGAACGCGGCGCCGGCCGACAGCGTAACGACGTTGAGGATCAGGATCATCAGCGCCAGCACCGTGAACTTGGCCAGCACGCTGGCCGCGCGCGAACCGCGCAGCAGCCAGTGCTGGTTGGTGCGCTGGGCGTAGTCGTCACCCATCAAGGCCGCGCCGATCATGATAATGAACAGCGCCCCGATCGTGAACGATTGATCGAGCGAAGTCGCCAGATCGAACGACAGCCCGGGCATCTTGAACGTGCCGCCGGCGCCGTTCTCGCCGCTCAGGACGTAGAAGTTGTGCAGGCTGAGCCCGACGAAAAGCGCGCTCAACGCCATCGCGACCCACGGCAGCCAGCGCCGGAAGAGACGGATCCACTCAATTGAGAAGAGGGCAAGCCACATACGGTGTTCACCTCCGGCCCGGCGTCAGGCCGTGACCGACATGAAGAGAGTCTCGAGGTCGGCGGTCTGCGCCGAGAGCTCGGTCGGGATGATGCCGTGCTGCACCAGGTGTTGCAGCACGGTCTGGTTGTCGACGCCGCTGACGATCAGGGCCCCGTCCTCGACCGCGAGCCCGCGCACGCCGGGCAAGGCGCGCAGCAGATCCGCGGCCGGTTCGAGCGCCGGAACCCGTAGCCGCACGCCCGAGTTCTGTCCGCGCAGCAGGTCTTCCACCCTGCCCTGTGCCACGACCTTGCCGCGATTGAGCACAGCGATCCGGTCGCACACCTGCTGGACCTCGTTGAGCAGGTGGCTCGAGAGCAGCACCGAGGTGCCGCCGGCTACCAGCGCACGGATGAGCTGGCGGATCTCGCGCATCCCGGCCGGGTCGAGACCGTTGGTCGGCTCGTCGAGGATCAGGAAGCGCGGTCGGTTGAGCAACGCCAGCGCCAGACCGACCCGTTGCTTCATTCCGGTCGAGAACGCCCCGACCTTACGGTTTGAGGCCTCGAACAAACCGACCTGATCGAGCACATCCGCGATCCGGCGGTGGTTGACCCCGGGCGTCAGACGCGCCAGCAAGGCCAGGTTCTCGCGCGCCGTGAGGTACGGCACAAGGGCCGGCGCGCCGAGCAGCGCGCCCACCTGAGCCAGCACGCGCGTCTCGGCCGGCGTGACCCGTTCACCCAGCACGCGCACCTCACCGGCCGTCGCATGGACGAGGCCGAGCGCCATGCCCAGCGTCGTGGTCTTGCCCGAGCCGTTCGGGCCGAGGAAGCCGAAAACCTCGCCCTGATGGGCCGCGATGTTGACCGCGTCCACCACGGTGCGGCGCCCGTAGTTCTTCGTAAGATCCGTCGTCTCCAGCACGATCGTCGACATGCCCTGCTCCTGGCCCTTTGGCGGGCCGCTCCATCAACTCATTCAGGCAGGATGAGGATGCCGTCGTCTTTGCCGCTGGCGGCGATAAACGGTGCCAGGCTGAGGCTGACGAAGACAAGCGAAAACAGAATGACACCGATACTCATGACGAGCTCCTTGAACGCCCGTCAGTATAGGGAGCGGCTCTGTTTCTGAGATCAACCTGGAGACGGATTTCGGGTCAGCCCGGAGGATGAACGCGGTACCCGGGCTCAGCGCGGCGCGCGGGTCAGGATCCAATACGTGGATTTGGTGATCGGCTCGGCGGCGGTGGCGGCCACAACGTAGCCCAGGCGGGCGTAGAACGGCAGGCTGCGTGGGTTGAAGGTCTCGAGGTAGCTGGGCCGACGCTCGCCATCCAGACGGTCGAGGGTCGGCCGGAGCAAGCCGGCGCCAAGCCCCGCACCGCGCCGCTCTGGGGCGACGCCCAGGATCGACAGGTACCAGGCCTCGGGCGGCACAACGGCCGCGACCTGGCGCCGGCAAAAGCGGTTGATCGCTTCGTAGGCCGACCAGCCGTCCGGGTCCAGCAGGCCGTGCAGGGCCCGATGCTTTTCGTCGGCGGCGGCATCCGCAAGGGGCGAACCGGCGGGCGCCGTCCAGATCGCGACGCCCGCGGCCTCGGCCAGGCTCTGCACGTCGCCTGCGCGTCGCGCCTCGCGCAGGGCCAGGGCGAAGTACGTCTCGAGCATCGCACGTCGGCCCACCGACGGGGTGACGGCCTGATAGAACGGATCCTGCCAGAGCGCGGTCGTCAGCGTCGCCGCCAGCGCGGCCTCATCGACGTCGAACATCCCCGTCACGCGTCGCGCAGCCAAACGCGCATCTCGCCCGGCTCGCGGTTCGCCCAGAACGCGTAGGGGATCGCCTTGAGGGGCTGTGTCCGGGCCGCGGTCTTCAACTGCGTCTCGGGCTGGTAGATGCCGCCCGGCCAGGCCGTCGGCTCGATTCGCAGGGCCTCGCCGGTGAGCACTCCCAGCCCGCCCAGCAGCGCCGGGTCGCGGCCGGCGGTCAGACGCGCCGAGGCCGGCAGCACCAGGTTGGCCAGGCGCGGGCCGTTGTCGATCTCCTCGACGGCGTACACGACCGGGCCGCGCTGAAGCGCGATCTGGCCGGCGGCCTGTCGGATCTCGGGATGCGCGCGCATGCGCTCGATCGGCATGTCCAGGTCGAGGTCGATCACGTCGCCGGGCGTCCACCTGCGCGTCAACCGGGCGTAGCCGTCGACCAGGACGGCGTCGACCGCCGCCCCGTTGACCGTCAGCTTGAAGGCGCGGCACCAGCCCGGCACGCGCACGGCCAGCGTGAACGCCACAGGGTCCGAGGCGCGCACCTCGAGGTGGACGGCGCCCTCCCACGGATAGTTCGTCAACTGCTCGAGCGTGACGGCGGCGCCGCCGACGCGCAGCCTGGCGCGGCTGCTGGCGAACAGGTTGACGTACACGGTGTCGGCCGTAGCCGCGTAGAGATAGCCGTTGACGCTCGCGACCAGCCGCACCAGGTTGGTCGGGCAGCACGCGCAGTCGATCCAGTCGACCCGGCGGTAATGACGATCGGCGATGATGCCGTTCCAGCGCACGTACGGGCTGTAGTACGGATACGCCGTCAGCGGATTGCACTGGAAGAAGTGCCGACCCTCGGCCGACACGCCGGCGATGATGTTGTTGTAGAAGGCGCGCTCGAGCACGTCGATGGTCGCGCCCTGGCCGTCGAGCTCGAACATGCGTTGCGCGAAGTAGGCCAGCGCGATGGCCGAGCAGGTCTCGCCATAGGCGGTCTCGTTCGGGAGGTCGTAGGCGAAGGTGAACCCCTCGTGCGTGTCCGACGGGCCCATCCCGCCGATAACGTACATCTGGCGCGTGGTCAGATCCTGCCAGAGCGCGCGGCAGGCGTCGGCCAGACCGTCGTCGCGCGTCCGGCGCGCCAGATCGACCATGGCCGAATAGAGATAGGCCGCGCGCACCGAATGTCCGGTGGCGACGGTTTGCTCGCGCACCGGCTGGTGTGACTGGCAGTAGCGGTAGGTGCGGGCCCAGAAGTCGCGCGGGTTCTCGCCGCGCGCCTCGGCCTCGAGGTCGTAGTAGTTCGGCGAGCGGCCGCGCTCGTCGACGAAGTAGCTCGCCAGATCGAGGTAGCGCGACGTGCCGGTGGCCTCGGCAAGGCGCACCAAGGCCAGCTCGATCTCGGGATGCCCGCAGTAGCCGCGCTTCTGCCCTGGCCCGGTGCCAAAGGTCGCGCCGATGTGATCGGCGTAGCGGGTGAGCGCGTCGAGCAGGGTCCGCTTGCCCGTGGCCTGGTGATACGCGATCGCGGCCTCCATCAGGTGGCCGGCGCAGTAGAGCTCGTGATTGTCACGCAAGTTGGTCCAGCGGGCCTCGGGTCTGGCCATCAGGAAGTAGCTGTTCAGGTAACCGTCGTCGCCCTGCGCGTCGACCATCCAGCCGACAACCTCGTCGATCTGGCGCTCGAGGGCCGCGTCACGTCGGCCGACGAGCGCGTAACCGGCGGCCTCGATCCACTTGGCCGTGTCGGAGTCCCAGAAGATGTGCCGATGCAGATCCTCGTCGGCGACGTCGCGGCGCCAGCAATCCAGACGACCGGTGGACTTCAATTTGTCGTAGACCGCAGGCAGAGTCTGCTCGCGGTTGACCGTCATGCGATCGTGCCAGAAGCCCGCCAACACCTGAACCTGGTCCAGCGGGAGCGCCTGCGGATGGATCGTCATCGTTGGATGCCTTTCTTGTGCGCATTGACGCGGGCTGGTGCTGCCGGTGGTCATGGCCACCGGGGACATGAAGCCAATCATGCTTTGGCAAATGAAACGTTTCGCTACACCGAGTGTGTCTCGGATGATAACAGCCCGGATGCGTATGCTACAATCCCGGCACTTCAGCGGATCTGAGACTCGGAGCGGGAGAAACACCGGTCGTCCAGACCGGCCAGACGGTTGGAACCAGGCAACAAGCCGGTATGGCGGTTGGCGCTTCGACCTTCCTTCAGTCGTCCGTAGTGACGACGCCCCCATCCGCCGGGATCGCTTCCCCTTCACTTCACGCGCCGCAAGCCGGCTCGACCCAATCAGCTTCCAGCAACCAGCCCGCCGCACGCTTCGGTCAGACCGGCACCCGTGAGCGGCCCACCGACATGAGCCGCCCGCCTGAACGGCGGGCTTGAGCGTTCGTCAACGCGAGGGAGGGGCTTTCGCACCGATCGAGATTCCGCCTCGATCGATGCGAGATCCTGTCCTTCGCGCCTGTTCATGAAAGAGGCGCCTATGTCGGATTTCAACTTGGTCAGTCCGGTTGTGACCCGCTGGCGCGACGAAGCCCGTGAGGACCCCGCTGCTTTCTGGGGCAAGGCCGCGTCGCAGCTGCACTGGTTCCACCCCTGGGACCGGGTCTTCGATTGGAACTTCCCGGAGTTCCGCTGGTTCAGCGGCGGCGAGACCAACCTCGCCTACAACGCCCTCGACCATCACGTTAACCGCGGCTGGGGCGGGCACACCGCGCTGGTCTACCTCAACGAGCGCGGCCAGCGTGATCTGTACACCTACGCCCAGCTGTTGCGCGAAGTCGAGCGCACGGCGGCCGCGCTGCGCGGCCTCGGCCTGCAGAAGGGCGACCGCCTGACGATCTACATGCCGACCTGCCCCGAGGCCATCATCCTCATGCTGGCGACGGTGCGCATCGGCGCCATCCACTCGATCGTGTTCGCCGGGTTCGGCGCCGGCGCGCTCGGCGATCGCATCCGCGCCAGCGGCTCGCGCGCCGTCTTCGCCGCCGACATCACCTATCGCAAGGGCAAAGACGTTTATCTCAAGGAGATCGTCGATCACGCCCTCGAGGGCGGCGAGCACTCGGTCGAGCACGTCGTCGTGCTCAAGCGCGGCGCGGCCGACGTGCCGATGCAGCCGCGCCGCGACCTGACCTGGGACGAGTTTCGCGCGCGCGGCGCCGGCCAGCACGGCCACGCCACCCCGATGGAGTCCAACGACCCGGCCTTCATCCTGGCCACCTCGGGCACCACGGCCCGCCCCAAGCTGGCCGTGCACACCCACGGCGCCTATCAGGTCTGGGTGCACAGTATGGCGCGCTGGGTCTTCGGCCTGACGCCGCAGGACGTGTGGTGGTCGACCTCGGACATCGGCTGGATCGTCGGGCACAGCTACATCGTCTACGCGCCGCTGCTGGTCGGCTGCACGACCCTGGTCTACGAAGGCGCGATCGATCACCCCGACCCCGGCACGCTCTGGCGCCTGGTCGAAGACTTCCAGGTCACCGGCATCTTCACCTCGCCGACCGCGGTGCGTCTGCTCATGCGCTACGGCGAGAGCTACCCGGCGCAATACGATCACAAGTCGCTGACGCGCGTCTTCTGCGCCGGCGAGGTGCTCAACCCGCCCGCCTGGGAGTGGCTACAGCACAAGGTCTTCAAAGATCGCATCCCCGTGATCGACCACATGTGGCAGACCGAGACCGGCGGGCCCGTCTTTGGAAACCCGTACGGTTTGGGCATGCTGCCGACCAAGCCCGGCTCAGCCGGGATCCCGCTGGCCGGCATCGAGTGCGAGATCGTCACCGCCGACGGCCACCCGTGCCCGCCCGGCACCAAGGGAATCATGGCCATCAAGCAACCGTTCCCGGGCCTGATCCAGAGCCTGTGGGGCGAGCCTGAACGCTACGTGGCCGATTATTGGGCCCGCATTCCGGGGATGCACGCCTACTACACCGGCGACTCGGCCATGATCGACGCCGACGGCTACGTCTGGTTCGCGGGCCGCGCCGACGAGGTGATCAAGATCGCGGCGCACCGGCTCGGCACCATCGAAGTCGAGACCGCGCTGCTGCGTCACCCGGGTGTGGCCGAGGCCGGCGTCACCGGCCGACCCGACGAATTGCGCGGCGAGGTCATCTCGGCCTTTGTCGTGCTCAAGAGCGGTTTCGAGCCGACCGACCAGGTCCGCCATCAATTGATCGACACCGTGCGCAACGAGCTCGGCCCGGTGGCGGTCGTGGGCGAGATCCACTTCGTCCACATGCTGCCCAAGACGCGCTCGGGCAAGATCATGCGCCGCGTCTTCAAGGCCGTGATCCTCGGCCGCGACCCCGGCGATATCAGCACGATCGAAGACGAGGTCTCGGTCGACGAGGCACGCCGCGCCTGGGCGGCGATGCTCTCCGAGATCAACGACGAGGGCATGCTGACCTGACGGGTGGACACTCCGCGTGAATCAAGACGGGCCGGAGCGACGCTCCGGCCCGTCTTGATTCAAACAGCCGCGGCCTGCGAACCGACGCGAATATCAAGGACGAACGTCAACTTGAACCACTGACTGTGCGCCGAATATGATGAAAACTCGCGTCGCCGATCCGGCGGTCGCGACCGTGCTTCAGGTGCTCATGTTTCGCCTTATCGCTCGCCTGCTCCTCGCGCTGACGCTCGTCAACGTCGCCCTGCCTCGACCCGCTCGCGCCGCCGATGCGACGGTGTGCGCGGTCCTGTTCTACTCGCCGACCTGTCCCCACTGCCACGACGTCATCCAGAACACCCTGGTCCCGATGACCGAGGCGTACGGCGGCGCGCTGAAGGTGCTGGCCGTCGACGTGTCCGAGCAGGCGGGTCAGGATCTCTTCAAGGCGGCGCTGCATCTCTTCGCCGTCTCGGAAGAACGTTCGGGTGTGCCTCTGCTCGTGATCGGCGAGCGCGTCCTGGTGGGCTCGGTCGAAATCCCGGAACAATTCCCGGCGCTGGTCGAAGCGCATCTCGGCCGCGGTGGGATCGGCTGCCCGGCGATCCCGGGTCTGGCCGAGAGCCTGGCGGCGTCGGGCGAAACGACCGCCGCGGCGACCGACGGCGGCGCCGATCTGCCCGAGGCGCAGGCGCCGAACATCGGCACGGCCCTGGCCACGGACCCGGTCGGCAATGGCCTGGCCCTGGTGGTTCTGCTCGGCATGCTGATCACCGTCGCCATCGTCGTGGCGCAGAAGCGCTTCCGGCATTTCGCAGCCGAGTCTGATCAGCGTGAGCGAGTCATCCTTGTGCTGTGCCTGTTCGGGATGGCGGTGGCCGCTTACCTGGCATACGTGGAGACCGCGCAGGTGTCGGCCTTCTGCGGGCCGGTCGGCGACTGCAACACCGTGCAGCAAAGCGCGTATGCGCGCCTGTTCGGGGTCCTGCCGGTCGGCTGGCTGGGCGTGCTCGGCTATCTCGGGATCCTTGGCGCGTCTCTGGTCGCGACGCCCCGGGCCCGGCTCGTGCGCTTCGGCCTGGTCGGGGCCGGTCTGGCGTTCTCGATCTATCTGACCTTCCTCGAGCCGTTCGTGATCGGCGCCAGCTGCGCGTGGTGCCTGACCTCGGCCGTGATCATGACCGTGCTGCTCTGGCTCACCGCCGTGCCGCCCGCGCATGTCCGGCGATCGCGGTTGCATGCGGCCTGACGCACGTCGCGCGCCCTCTCAGCACCGCGCCCTGAACGCCCTCACCGGACGTGATCGGCGCGCCGCCACCAGGTGAACGTCGCCCACAGGCCGAGCAGGCCGGTCGCCGCGACCAGGGCATAGCTGTGCGGGCCGAGCAGGCCCTGACTGGGCCCGGCCAGGTCGCTCAAGAGCGCCGGCACGGCCCACGGAAACCGATCCCCCCAGCCCATCACCACCGCGATCTGGGCGAGGGCCGTGGTGAGGAAGGCCCAACCCAGCGGCGGCAGATACCCGTGGCCGGCGCCCGCGAAGAACGCCACCCAGGCCAACAGCAAGATCGACAGCCCCGTGGTCGCGGCCAGTGTGCCCAGCGCAGCTCCGGCGACGTCCGACGACCAACCCGGCAGACTCAACGCCGATCCGACGCCGAGCCCGGCAACGAACACCAGGGCCGCCAGCCCCGCCACCCACACCGCCACCAGCACGAACTTGGCGGCCACGACCGCGCCCCGGCCGGTCGGCACGGCCAGCAGCTCCTTGGCGGTGCGGTCCGAGAACTCGCGGCCGAAGACCCAGGCCGTGATCAGGGCGAAGACGATGCTGCCGCCGACCGCCAGGCCCTGCGAGAGGATGCCGAACAGCGACGGCCAGTCGGCGCTCCCGGCCGTCAGTTGGGCCTTGGCGCTGATCAGGCCCATGTCGCGCGCCGCGTTCGGATCGCGCAGGATGATCATGAACAGGCCGCCGACGGCCGGCAGCAACAGGAGCCCGGCCGAGGCAAGCCAGGCCACCGGCGAACGCCTGGCCTTGAGCGTCTCGGCCCACAGGGCCGCACCGAACCCGGTCATGCGCCACCTCCGGTCAGGCGCAGGAAGTGCGCCTCGAGATCCTCCTGCGTCACCGCCAGCCGAGTCGGCGGGGTTCCGGCGCGCACCAGCACCGTCGCCACGGACTCGGGATGCGCGAGCGCGGCCTCGTCGGTCAGACATAGCCGATCGGCCTGCGCCTCGGCCGCGTAGCCGGCCTGCGCCAGCGCCGCGCGCGCCGCGGCCAGGTCGAGCGTCTGCACCTCCAGACGCCGGGTCCGCAGCGCCTCGAGCGCGCCGGCCTCGAACTCCTGGATCAGGCGGCCCTGATGGATGATGCCGATGCGCGTGGCCAGCCGATCAACCTCGCTCAGGATGTGGCTCGACATGAACACCGTGACCCCGCGCTCGCGCGCCAGGCCTTGCAGGAGCTCGCGCACTTCGACCACACCGGCGGGGTCGAGGCCGTTGGCGGGTTCGTCCAGGATCAGCAACTCCGGCGCGTGCAGCAACGCGCGCGCCAGACCCAGCCGTTGGAAGTTTCCGAGCGAGAGCGTGCCGGCCCGACGGCCGGCGTAGGGCGCCAGACCGAGCTGCGCGATCACGCGGTTCGTCGTCATGGCGTCGCGCACGCCCTGCAGTCGGCGCGCGATCTCGAGGTTCTCACGCACGGTCAATTCCGGATAGGCCGCCGGCGTCTCCACCAGGTGGCCGACGCGCGCCCACGGCCCGCGCCCGTTTGGCCCGACCGGCTCGCCCAACACGCGCACCTGCCCGGCCGTCGGCCGGATCAGACCCAGCAGCGTGCGAATGGTCGTGGTCTTGCCGGCGCCGTTGAGGCCCAGGAAGCCGTAGATCTCGCCGCGCGCGACAATCAGATCGAGCCCGTCGACGGCGCGCACGCTTCCGTACGCCTTGACCAACCCGTGGATTTCGAGCGCGGCCGTCATCGCACGCCTCCGGTGAGGTGCCCGGCCACCAGATCGGTCAGGATCGTCATCGTCTGTTCGAAATCGTCGCCGGTCATCTCGTGGCGGTGCAAACCGACCCAGAACAGCGACCGAAGCAGGTTGACCGCGACGCGCGGATGTGTCTTGAGCGCGATCCCTTCGCGTTTGAGCTTCTGCGTAAACGCGCCGATGAAGGCCTCATCTTGAGCGGCATGCGCCTGCACGCGCTCGGCCGGCAGTTTGCGCACCAGGTAGTCGTAGTCGGCCTGGCTGAAGTTGCGCAGGAGCGGATAGGCCTCCCAGGTCGTCAGAAAGGAGGTAAGGATCTGGGCGACCTGTCGACGCGCGCCTGCTTTGCGCGACAACGCCTGCTCGAGGACGCGTCCGCGCAGCTCGGCTTCGATCCCCTCGAGCACATCGAGGCAGAGCGCCTCCTTCGAGTCGTAGAACAGATAGAACGCGCCCTTCGAGATCCCGGCG
>WBZS01001555.1_pt1 | contig 17660 bp, 12 predicted proteins | sample 5204201 | NCBI WGS metagenome assembly WBZS01 (sample SAMN12344357, study PRJNA552823) | activated sludge metagenome | biome: Activated sludge suspended growth; feature: Nitrification reactor; material: Wastewater; isolation source: activated sludge from nitrification reactor of wastewater...
GCAAAGCGGAACAGGCAATGTGCCAAATGCTTGGGGAGCATAGCCACAAAAAATATGACAGTTAAAAACTGACTGCAATACCATAGAGTGCTTTGAAGCGTTTGCCTTGTGTGTTGGCAAAGCACTAAGCCGTCTTTTCTGTGCGGTGGGTCGGGGAGGAAGGATTGACGATTAGTAAATGTTACATAATTTATCGAATTGTACGAATTGCAAATGTGCTTACACCTGTTGATCAGAATTTATAATTGTAACCAAGTCTTATTACCTGTGTTTCGTAATAATCGGTGCTAATGTATTTGAAACCTTGACCTTGAATTTCTTTTTTGATAATCATCGTGTTTAAAATATCAGTTGCGTTAAGAAATAATTCGCCTTTCCCTTTTTGCAAGCTCTTTTTTATACCAAAGTCTAAAGAGAACCGTTGTGCAATTTTTCCTTGTGGAATAATGTCGGGAGCCAAATAAATTGCGGTTAATTGTGCGTCAAAGTTTTTAGGCAAATGAAAAGTGTTATTCAGTTTTATATTTCCTGAAATAATTTCTTGTTTGTCGGCTGAAAAGGTATTTGGAACAGGGTATTTGTTTTCAACACTAAAAGCATTGATTTGATTGTGATACCCATTAAGGTTTAAATTGAAGGAATACCATTTTGCAACTTCCTGTGTCAATACAATTTCTAAACCAGTATTATAACTTCTACCTGCATTTTGGAATATTGCGTATATCAAATTGCTGTTTGGAGCAATGCTCGAAATTCTTGTAATAGTTCCATCCGCAAATCGGTGGTAAGCAGCTAAATATAAATAGCCTTTGTCCCAACTTGTTTTGTACCCAAGTTCAAATGAATTTGTAAACTGTGGTCTTAGTGCAGGATTTCCAACTTTAATAATTTCTGCATCATCGTATTTGGGGAATATTCTAATATCCACTTCATTAGGTCTGTCAACTCTGCGATTATAGAAGAATGAAATTTTGTTACGGTCATTTATTTTGTATGCTAATCTTGCATTAGGAAAGGGCTGTGTATAATTATATCCATCACTTTTGTAAGTGTTGTGATTGGGATTTACATCATATTGGATTTTCACATACTCTAATCTCAAACCTAACTCTGCCTCCCATTTTTTGTTTTCAAATATATAATTCCCATAAACGGCAGGTATTAATTCTTTATAGGTTGCCCAGCCACCTGCATTGGTGTCCAAAACAGAATTTACTCCAGGAATAAATTGCATATTAGTTGGGATATTTCTATTGCGAAGTTTTACACCTGTTTCAATTCTTCCATATTTCAATGGTTTTATGTAGTCAAAATTAAAATCATAAACCTGCTCGTCTGATAATAATTTAAAAGCATCTGTGCCGGTGGTTGATGGCAAATAGTTATCATAAAAATATTTTTCATCTTCTCTGTGAAATGTATAATTAAAACCAATATTCAATAAATGCCCTGCTTGCTTAAATTTATGCTGATAGGCAGCAGTAGCCATTACCGTTGTTTTTAGCTCGTCCTCCAAAAACTGCCACAACCTTTTTCGTACTGTATTGTCTGCATTAAAAAAAGGTTGGTCGCCTCTGTCAATTATTTTTTCACTACCGAATAATGCTGAAATAGTAAGTGTGTTGTTTTGATTTATACTATAATCAACCCCTGCTTTTGAAGTAAAAAAGTTGGTATTCCGATTTCTTTTTAATTGCTGATTGATAATTGTTCCATCATCATACGTTCTTGTCACAAATTCATTCTTATTTAGAGTTTGTGTATAAAGATTGTCTGCTTGAAAAAATACATTGATCTTCTTTTTTCTATAGTTCAATGATAAGGATGGATTTATTTTAGGTGTAAATTGATATTGTGGTCTAATGGTTGGCAGGTTTTCTTGCCTAACCCACAATGAGCCTAAACCAGTTGTGAAACCAACTTTTCCGTTAAAACCTTCTTGTTTGTTTTTCTTCATTACAATATTGATGATGCCCGCATTTCCATTTGCATCATACTTTGAGGAAGGATTGTTAATGATTTCTATTTTTTCTATTGCCGAAGAAGGGATGTTATCTAAACCCGATTGACTTCCAAAACCAGTTAATGCAGTTTGTTTGCCATCAATTAATACTGTTACTTTATCATTACCTCTTAATTGCACCTTTCCGTCTTGAACTGTTACGCCTGGCAAATTTTGCATTGTTTGTAAAACCGAACCTCCACTTTGACTGATGTTATCTTCAACTTTAAAAGTCTTTTTATCCATTTTACCGCCTACTTCATCTTGCTTTGCAACAACAACAACTTCAGTTAGTTTTTTTATATCTTCTTCTAAATCTATAGTGGCTACATCTAAAAAATCCGAGAGGCTTCCAACATAAATAGATTGCCTTTTAGTAACATAGCCAATAAAAGAAATTTCAAAGTAATAGTTGTTTGGTTTAACATTAGAAAGCGTAAAACGTCCTTCTTCGTTACTTACTGTTCCTGTTACAAAGGCACTATCCTTTTCGGTTTTCAACACTACATTTACATAAGACAAAGCTGTTTTATTCGCTTTGTCTTTGATTAAACCAGATATGGTAACGCCTTTGCTTTGACTGAAGGCATTAGAAGTTAATAATGTAACTAAGATTACTATTGAAATAAATTTTACTTGCATTGTCTGTAACTAAATTTAGTTTTTAATTTCTTTGATAAATTTCCCGGTACTATCAAAAAGTATATCCATTCCCTTGATTTCGGCTTCGTAAGTTACTGTGCCTTTCGCATCGGTAATTTTAGCAGCCTCTTTTACCTTCTGCCCTTTATAGTTAGCTTTTACATATTCTAAAACACCTTTGGGCAATTGGTTTAATTCAATTTCAACTTCGGTTTCTAATAGGTTGCCTTGTGCATCAAACAAAACCGATTGTTCTGTTTTGTTCAACTCAAATTCAGCTTCAAAATTACTCCCTTCCTTTTCCCACTTTTCTACTTTTGCTTGGGGGAAATTCTTTTGAAAAGCTGTTTTTACTGAAGCAGGAACATCTTTTTCCTGTAATTTTTGTGCGAAGGTGAGTGATGTAATCATCGCTGCAACCGTCATTAATGCTAACTTTTTCATTGTCTTGTTTATTTAGTTGTTTAAAATTTACAGGACAAAGTTGCAACCCGATTTAGAAGAAAATTAGAATTTTTAGAAAGCCACCAAAAAAGAATGAAAATTGTTTTCAAATGAATAGGAAATCTTCCAGCTATTCAGGTCTGCAATTTTCTTGATGATAGCCAAACCCAAACCATTACCCTGTTCGGATGGATTGGATTTAGAAAAGCGATTAAACAGTTTTTCGGCAACTAAGGTTTGTGATTGACCTGTGTTTGAAAATGTAAGAGAATGATTTGAGAGAGTAACTAAAACCTGACCATTATTTACATTGTGTCTGATAGCATTTAAAAACAGATTGCTGATAAGTATTTCCGCTAAAACTGGATTTGATTTTACTGCAACAGCTTCTTTCATCTCTGTTTTTATAATTAGGTTTTTTGCTTTTGCCTGTTCGGTAAAAAAGTCAATGTGTTTTTCAATGGCCTCATTCAAATTAATTGTTTGCTTCTCGGTGTAAATGTCGTTTTCCATCTTAGATAGCAACAATAAGTTTTTGTTCAAACGATTTAGCCGTGAAACGCTATCGTTCAAAGAACTAAGCATTTTATATTGTTCCTGTGTGAAATCAGCGTTTTGGATCAGTGTATCAATTTTTGCCTGAAAGACTGCCAAAGGCGTTTGCAGTTCGTGAGCTGCATTTTCAATAAATTCTCTTTGACTATGGTAGATTGAAGTATTCTTCGTAATCAATTTTATAATACTGTTATTTAAACGATTAAATTCTTCAATATTTGTTTCTGTAAATTTTGGGTGATTGGATTTATCAATTTCAAATTTTTCAATTTGATTTAAGGTTTCATAAAATGGTTTCCAAAGATTGATGGATAATCTTTTTGTGATTACAAATAAGCCAATAAGTAATAGTGAAATGATAACCAAAAAAAGTATTGCTATGCTCTTCATCAAATCCTCTTTTTCCACTAAGTTAATTCGTGCTGAATACGTATATGCATTGCCCTCTATGACAATAGAAGAATTAAGCTCACGGTATGGTTCTATTTCAGCGTCTAAAGCATCATAGTAAGAGTTATAAAATATAGTGTCTTTACCAGAATTTTTAAAGGGCTCGATTTTAATATTTCTATTGTACTTATTCCAATTTTGAATATCAGCGGTTTTTAAGGTAGGCAATGAATATTTTACAAATTCATTCTTATGCAGTATAAGTGTTTCGTCTGTTTCTTCAATGTATAACCTCTCTGTAATATAATAGAATAAAGGTGCGGACACGATTAACAGCACCACTGAAAAAAGCAAATAAACCCTTGATGTTTTATGTAATAGTTTTTTAGTCATTCTGCCATTTGTAACCTAATCCGTAAACTGTTTTTATGTAATCGCTGCAACCTGCTTCTTTCAATTTGTTTTTTAGGTTTTTGATGTGAGCATAAACAAAATCGTGATTATCCAGCATATCAGCCATATCGCCTGAAAGATGCTCGGCTATGGCACTTTTTGAAAGCACTCTGTTTTCATTTCCAATTAGATACAACAGCAAATCAATTTCCTTTTTTGTGATGTCAATTTTCTTGGAGCTAACTTTTACTGTTTTGGAAAGTATATCAATTTCAATTTCATTGAAAGCAACAAGGTTGTTGCCTTTAAAGTTTTTTCGCCTTATGAGGGCTTGTATTCTTACCAATAATTCGGATAAATGAAAGGGTTTTGTTAGGTAATCGTCTGCACCCAAATTGAAACCTTCTATTCGTGTTTCTAATGTTTCTTTTGCCGAGATAATAATTACCCCTTCGGTTTTGTTTTGTCTTTTCAGTTCTTTCAATATTTCAAAACCGTTGCCGTCAGGCAACATCAGGTCAAGTAATATGCAGTCGTAGTCATAGATTGAAATTTTGTCAATAGCTGTTTTAGCATTATTAGCCCATTCACAAACAAAACTGTTGCCTGTTAAATAGCTTTGAATGCTATTTGCCAATTCTTGTTCGTCTTCTATGAGTAATAATTTCATTTTACAAAGTTCTGCCCCAATTTTGAATTAATTTAGAATATGGTGGCAACTACAAAAACCAAAGATTGCTTTTGCCAAAGTCTGGTAAGTTTTCGTTTTCAAAGTGGGATGTTAATTTGCCTCCTCCATTTGTATGTCAAAAGCCTGTTGAATTAAATCCATTACATTATCCAATTCACTCATTTTGCTGATGCCTACTTCAATATCCCCATTTCCCCATCTGCCTTTATCGGTTACATCTAAACACAAACCTAAAGGATCATCAATTTGATTAAACTCAATATTCAATGACAAACGTAATCTTGCTTTTTGTGGTACAATATCAACGAAGTTGGTATTGGACTTGAAAGCTATGTATAGCTTTTTGTATTCTTCTTTTACCGAAGCATCAATGTTTAATATCCTTTTCTTCAAAGCATAGTACAGTTCAAGCATATCGCCTTTTAAATGCTCATAGTTTTCAATAGTGTAAACGCTAACTTCTTTTTCTTCACTGAGTTTGTACTTATCCAAAATCTCCTGTGAAAGATTTGGGGCAACCCAAATTTTAGATGCTTTGGCCGCTAATTCAACTGCTCTTTCTTGTATCTTTTCTTCATTCCAAACACTTACTTTTTGCATAAATGAATTTAAGCGAAGTGGTGAATGGTCAAAGCCTCCTTCAATTGATTTCTTTATATCAAAAGGGTTGTCGCTTAATTCAGGATTGTAGCCGGTAAGAGTTAAGTTACCCAATGTATGCAAATACTTCTTCTGAACTTCTTGCCAATTATCGCCCAACATTGCTTGCCATTTTGCATTTAATTTGGGGTTCTGTGGCATTATGTGTTCTATGGTGTAATCGTCTGTATTTACTATTTCCTTTCTGTTGTAATTTTCTAAATTATGCAGCAAGTAATTTCGGGAACGGAAATTATAAACGTCTTTCAAACCTATTTCCTTTTCAAATTCAGTATCGTTAGGGAAGCGTTTGTAATTCTCCATCAATTGGAATGTAGCTTTTAAACTCTCCAGGTAATGTGATGGATTTATGGACTTGTATAATGTAGCAAATGTTTTGTTCAAGCTGTTTGTTGGAATACCACAAATTGCTCTACGGAAAACATAGTTTTCAACCAGCTTTATTATTTCTTTAAAATCTTCTATTGTAATTATTTCGGTTGCATAATCATTGTAAACTGGCAGTAGGAAAGGATAAGATACATCTACTTTTAGTTTAAGGATATTGGTAAACAATTTCTTCAAATCTGTATTTGCTTCTTTTCTCAAAACCATATTTACATAGTAGCCAGAGTATTTGAAAATATCCTGTACAACTTCGGTAATAGTTTTTGGTGCTTTGTTGCTTTGAACATAGGCTTTAAATTCTTCATAAACCTTGTCTATTCTTGGTATTGCTCCTGTTTTAACTGAAAGGTAATCCCTCATAAACCAGTCAAACTTTGTTGCGTATTCATTGCCGTAGCTTTGCTCCATTGGAAACCAATATTTTTCGTACAACTCGGTTTGCAGTTTTATGTCCTGCCCCATTAAAATATAGTTTCTAATTAGGTCGGCTTGTGATAAGTCTAAACCAGTGGAGTTCATACTCTCAAATATCAACTGCGGATTGTCTTTGTCCTTTTCTAATGCCACATCAACAATAAATAATCTTAGCACACCATTATAAACTTCCTTTACATTTTCTTTTGATATTTTGCCTTTGAAAAATCGGTAATTCTCAACCAAACGCAAAGAGTATTCACCTACTGGCTCAATGCCTTTTATTAGATTGATTAGAGTTTCTTTATCCCTTTTTGTAAGCAATAGTTTGTATCGTAATTCGCTTTCTTCCTCTGGGTTTAGCAAATAGTAATTCTGTAATTTGGTGAAGTTGGTATCTATATCAACGTCATTGTCCCTTATAAATTCAGACAAAGCAATTATTAATAATGAAACTGTAGTTAAACGCTGTTGTCCATCAATAACCAATAGTTTAGGCACATCAGAAACAGTGTGTATGTTTTCTTGAAAATATACCACTGAACCGATAAAATGCCCTTGTGCAGCACCATCTGTGCTTACCTTTAAGATGTCATTGAATAGTTTATTGCATTGAGGCAACAACCAACTGTAAGTACGCTGGTAGATTGGAATTACAAATTGTTTGGGACCTTTTATTACGGTTAATAAGTTTGCTGATTTTGCTTGCATTTATTTTTAATTAGATTTTTGTTTATAGAAACCACAAATTGCTTTTGCCAAACTCAGGAATGTTATCATCATCAAAGTATGGGTAAATTCTTGCCACCATTTCGGGGTACAAAGTTGTTACTGGTAAATTCTGTTGGCTTATGCTTTTCCAATACATTCGACTGAACTGATACACTTGGTCAATTAGTTGCTGTATAGTGTTATCATCCTCTAATAATTCGGGCTTTGTACTGCGGAATGATAGTTTGATTGGGAAATGATAATCTTTAGGCTTTAGGACAGAATTTGAAGTGTATCTGATGCTGTTAAACAATAAGTATTTATGTGATCCTACTTTTACAAATGTTCCACTCATAGGCATTTTGCCTTTTGTGTCGTTTATATCAAAGCCTACAATTTCTCTGCTTTCGGTTTTATTTACTGTGATTACAATAACTGGCAAATCTGCTTTGCCCAATGTGCCTAACATATTGAGTATTGGCTGTAATTCTTTCTTGTCGGATATTTCTTTGTAGAAATGAATGATAACCCTGTTTGCATTTGGTTTACGTTCTAAAAATATTTCTACTGCATTGCGAATTGATCCTGCAAGCATTTCGGTATCTCCTTCTCTAAAACAATTGAAGTTTTCAAATACACCATAGTTACCAAAACAAAAGGCACTACCAACAAATCTTTCTTCTTCATCCTGTGGTTTAAATGCACCTATACCAATAATTATTTCATCTTCATTATCGGCTTGTAAACGCCAGGGTATGCCGCCCATTTTTGCCAGTAACGCTACATAGATATTTGAAAGGAAATTGTAAAAGTCCTCTTTGGGCAAATGTTCTTTGTAAAGCACCTGTGAGGATATATCTTTTTTTAGTAGTAGTTCTTTGAGTTTGTAATAAGCAATATGCTGTGGATGCTCTTTATCGTCTTTTGAAATGGGGCTTATGTATATGGCAATGTATCTTGTATTTGCTTCGGGTACAAAATTGCTTAACTGCTCTGCAACCTGTTCAAATATTTTATCATTGTCCTCAAATATTATTCGTTTCTCTTTTGCAATGCTTAGTGTTTGATTGATAAACCTACTTAAATTTTTGGTGTGTTTTTGTACTCCGTTTACTTCTTTGTGCCAACCGTTTATGATATACTCATAGATTGTATCTTGAATTAATTTACCATCTTCTCTATTGTATATAAATAGTAGCTTAACGTGGTTTTCGGTGTTTGATTTATATGGCTTGTGTTCGTACATACCCAAAAATGGGTTGATGTGAGTGCCATTTAGAAATTGCAGTTCGTTACTCTGTTTTCTTGTGTACTGTACTTTTTCTTCAAACAAATTAAAAAAGCCGTCTGGGTGAAGTTTGAATAGCTTTTTAAAATCGGGTTTGTTGATGTATGTTTTATAAAATACCTGTATGTTTTTATGGTAAGGCAAATAAGCATTGTGGGGTTTGTTTTCTCTGCGTTCTATTTGTTCGTTTTCCAATAAGTATGCACCTAATTTTCTACCAATAACCGGAAACAAAGTTTCTCGGTGTTGGCGAACATCGTCAGGCATTGCATCGTGTTTGTAAACAACTCCATTGCAGTTAATGAGTTTGAATAAGTGTGTATCAATATCGCCTAAATCTTCAATGCTTTGGTGCATAATTCGGGTTGTGCCATTGTATGCAATAAGGAATTCGTAACCTGTGGAAATAGTTTTGTAAGTAACCTTTAATGTGAACTTATTGTAGGTTTTATAGGTTGGGTGTGTAACGCTTTCATCTACTATCCAAACCTCTACATCATCAATATAATTTGAGTGTAAAACAACTCCCTCAATACCTTTGAAGTAATTGAAAATTTGATAGCGGAAATACTTTTGTGAAAAATCAATTGCTTTGAAAACATCAATTTCGGTTTCTATGTCTGCTCCTTCTGTGGTAACAAAATCGGAATAATAAGACTTTAATTTTGCCTCTCTACCTTCAGGAAATTCATCCAATATTTTATCCCACTTAATGGATGCACCATTAGGAATTTTACTGCCAAAAAAGGCAAATTTTAGTTTGCTTACTACTGGTGTAAATGGAATGATATTTAATTGAATTTGCTGCATTGATTACTTTTTCTTTTTATCAGATTTGGTGGGTTTAGTTATTTTTTTTACTTCCTGTTCAAAATCGCTTACAAAGTTTTGGTCTTGTATTACCCTGAATTTTGCATACTCTTTTTCTACCAATTTCATTGCTACTTCGTGGCTTACTTTTCCTGCATCTTTAAGTATTTGATATTCGTTGAATTGTAAGAAAGCATCTAATCTTGTTACCCAGTCTGCCATCTTCATTGGTATTTGTCTTTCGGCTTGCAGTTCAGCAAAATCCAAATACATTGTAACGATACGTTCCAATTCTTTGATTTCTTTTTCCTGCATATAGTTTTTTGCTGTGCCTATATCGCCTTTTAACACTTTGCCAGTGGGTGCATTTTTCCAAGTGGTTAAGCCCATATTGGGTTTACTGGCATCGGCTCTTTGTGCTATAAGTTCGGCTGCTGTTTTGCCTGTAATAGCCCAATGCAATTTGTTTTGAACTGTTTTAAAGAACTTCTGTGTTATTTCTGCATCTTTATTGTAATCAATGCTGCATTGCTCGTATATGTCGGTAATTTTGAGGTAAAAGCGTCTTTCACTGGCTCTTATTTCCCTGATGCGTTCTAAGAGTTCATCAAAGTAATCTTTGCCAAAGCGTTTGCCTTGTTTGAGGCGTTCATCATCTAACACAAAGCCTTTGATAATGAACTCCCTTAGGGTTTTGGTAGCCCAAATACGGAACTGGGTGGCATTGATGGAATTCACCCTGTAGCCTACGGCTATAATGGCATCTAAGCTGTAATAGGATGTTTTGTAGTTTTTGCCATCGGTGGCAGTTGTTTCCAAAATGGAAATAACTGAATTTTCCTCTAACTCGTTGGTTTCAAAAATGTTTGTTAAGTGCTTACTAATTGCTGGCACTTTTACCCCAAAAAGCTCTGCCATTGCCTTTTGGGTAAGCCAAAAGGTTTCGTTGTTAAAAACTACTTCTATTTTCACATTACCCGTTGGGGTGGTGTAAAATATGATGTCGTTATTTTGATTTTTTTCTGCCATAATTAAAATATGATTTTCGCTTTATCCGATATGTCTTTTAAAGTTGCCCGCCAACACCCTTAAACTTCTCTACAAACGAAACTAACTTTTGAAAAACACTCTGCTTCTTGGTCAAATACTGAGGGTTTAATGGACTCATTTTAGGCAAAAGGGTGTTAAGTTCCGTCCCGTTTTCACTTGCATATTCTCGCTTTAAAGAAGTTGTTATGTAACGCTTGGCAGCTTCTTCATTTAAGTTTTCTTCCATAATTAACTCCGTTGCTTCTGCCTTCTGTTTGCTTTGAGCATAGGCAAAGAATGAATCAATGACATTTGCTTTGTCTTGAAGGGTATCAAGGTCTGTTTCGTTGATGAAATCAACTACCAAACTCTCTTTTGCTCTATTCCCAACACTTGCACGGATAACCCTGCGTATTTCAGTAATTAAAGTGTCTTTGTCTTTGGTTTTCTTGTTATGCTCAAAAATCAATTCAAGAATGTAGTCAAGGTTTATTTCTTGTGATTTTAACAAGTCAACTTCAAACACTACATCATCCCAATCAATCGTTGATTCTTCAGATTCTTTCCCGCTTTTCTCTCGTCTTAACCAGTCTCGTATATCATTATAAGTTGAACGGTAATCCTGAACTGTCCTTTCTTTGAGCAATTCAATTTTTTGCATTGCAGCAATATCCTCATCCGTTACAAAATGAGCTTTTTTAAATTCTTCAATTGCCTCAGGATTGTTTATGTCAACTGCTTGAAGTGCTTTGAGGTGGTTAAATTCATCGTAATTCTGGAGTATGTTTTCTACTCTCAAATATTCTCCGAATAGTTTTGAAAATTCTTTTTTGTCTTTTTCAGTTACAATCGCATCTGGGTCAGGAAACTTTTCATTTAACTCTTTTACAACTTCAACATAACCCCTACGTGCTTCACCTGTAGCAATGTCTGTAAAGCCCTCCAAATATTCTTTATAGCTCTTTTCAAGAACTACATTTTTAGTATTGCTATCTCCGAAAAGGGTAATAGCGTCAATAGTTGCTTTTTCTAAATCACGGAACGTAACAATATTTCCAAATGTCTTTGTTGCATCATAAATTCTATTTGTTCGTGAAAAGGCTTGAATCAAGCCATGATAACGCAAATTCTTATCAACAAACAATGTATTTAGTGTAGGAGCATCAAATCCGGTTAGGAACATTCCAACAACAATAATCAGGTCAACCTCTTTATTTTTTACCCGCTTTGCAAGGTCACGGTAATAATTCTGAAACTCATTACTGTCAACTCCATAACTGGTTTTGAACATTGCATTGTAGTCATTGATAGCTTTAGTCAAAAACTCTTTAGAACTGCTATCCATTGCAGAGGGTTCAAAGCTTTCATCCACTATTTCACCAATTGCACTTTGTTCTTCATTGGCCGCAAAGGAGAAGATTGTCGCAATCCTTAATGGCTTATCACTATCCTTTTGCAAATTGTTTAACTCCTCATAATAACATTTTGCTGCATCAACACTGCTTACTGCAAACATGGCATTAAAGCCTTTGTTACTTCCTTGATTCCTGTGCGTTTTTATCCTGAAATTCTGTAAAACATATTGGGATATTTCTTTAATACGAGAAGGGTGAAGCAACGCTTTTTTGTTTTCTGCTGCACTTAACTTTTTCTCATCTATTTCAGTTTCTATACTCTTAAACTGAGGTCTAACATCATTATAGTCAACTTTGAATTTCAGCACTTTTTCATCTCTAATGGCATCCGTAATTACGTATGAGTGTAATTCACGACCAAAAACACTTGCTGTAGTTTCAGCACCTAAAGCATTTTGAGGGAATATCGGTGTTCCTGTAAAACCGAATTGATAGTACCTTTTAAACTTCTTGCTCAAGTTCTTTTGAGCTTCGCCAAATTGAGAACGATGTGCTTCATCAAAAATGAAAACGACTTGCTTTTGGTAAATAGCTAAATCACCCTCACTTTTCATGAGGTTATTTAGTTTCTGTATTGTCGTTACAATAATCTTGTTATCCTCCTTTTCAATATTCCTCTTTAAACCTGCTGTGCTATCAGAGCCGTTTACGCTATCAGGAGAGAAACGCTGATATTCTTTCATCGTTTGAAAGTCGAGGTCTTTACGATCCACGACAAAGAATACTTTATCAATAAAATCCAACTGAGTTGCTAAACGTGCTGCTTTGAAACTGGTCAATGTTTTGCCTGAACCTGTGGTGTGCCAAACATAACCACCACCGTCTGTTGTTGACCATTTCTTTGATTCATAAGAACTTTTTATTTTCCATAACATACGTTCTGTTGCAGCAATCTGATAAGGTCTCATTACTAGCAATGTATCACTTGTGTCAAAAACAGAATAGGTAAGCAATACATTCAATAAAGTGTGTTTTTGGAAAAAAGTGGTCGTAAAATCTTTTAAGTCTTTGATTAATGTATTGTCAGCCTTTGCCCAGTTCATGGTAAAGTCAAAGCTGTTTTTATTTCGTTCAACGGTGTTGGCAAAATAGCGACTGTCAGTACCGTTTGAAATGACAAAAATCTGAATGTATTTAAAGAGTGAATTGCCACTATTAAAACTCTCCTTGGTATAACGATGTACTTGATTAAACGCTTCACGGATAGCAACTCCACGTTTTTTTAATTCTACTTGTACCAATGGCAATCCATTTACAAGGATGGTTACATCATAGCGATTTGCATGAGTGCCTTTCTGCTCAAATTGTGCAATTACCTGTACTTTATTTCGTGTGATATTCCTTTTATCAACTAAATAAATATTTTGTATATGCCCATCATCAAACACAAAATCATAAATGTAATTGTCGTGTATTTTCCTAGTCTTTTCCACAAGGTTATCACTTGGCTTATCCAAATACTCTTCAACAAAACGATTCCATTCTCCATCAGAAAATTCAACATTGTTCAACGTTTGTAATTGCACTCTTATATTCGCCAACATAGCTTCTGGCGTATTTAAGTTCAAAGGGTTTTCATAACCTTGATTGATGAGGTCTTGAATAAATTCCTTTTCGAGTGCTGCCTCTGTTTGATAAACAGCCGGAGCCTCATTTACTTCATAATACTTGGTAAATTTATCAAGTACAATAAAATTGTTTGATTCTGCTATGGTTTTAAACTGTGACATTCTGTTCTGTTTCGCTATTATTAACAATTGATTTGAATCCGTACATCCTTTTTATTTCAGCTACTAAAAAGCTCAATACTCTTTTATCATTTTCTTCAACAAATGAAATTTCATCGCCATTATGTTTAGAATGACTTGAGAGATTTATTATTCGTTTATAATATGCTTCTCGTGATTCCTGGGGCAAAAGGTCTTCCCATTTATTGTATCCAAGAAAAGTGGATGTCTTTTCTAATATGTTACGAAGAAAGTTGAAATGAAACTTTTTAATATCGCTTGGAGGTTGTATAGCTTTCTCTAATTCTGATAAAAGAAATAAGTGATACGAGAAAGGGGAATCACTTGCCAGTTCACCTATGGAAAAAGTACCATCGTTTATTTTTTCTAACCGCATTTTCTTTGTGCTTCTCACTCTATTAAATTCATTAAAAAGCACATTATAGAATAACGGATTATGTGTGGTGATTATGAATTTTAATTCTGAAGTACTTGACTTTATTAATTCAGCAATATTTACAGCCAATTCAATAAGATGCGTATCATCTAATGAGCTAACTGGGTCATCAATGAAAATATATTCCAGATCATTATATTGGTCAGTTTCACGGCTTTCTATTTCTGCAACGTTTAATACACTGACTACTTGCTCCATTAAACTAAAAAAGATACTCCAGATAAAACAACTTTCTTCGCCTTTGGAGATTTTTACAAACTCAGAAGTATTATCGTTACCTCGTTCAAATGAAAACCTTACCTCTGTGAAATCTTCGTTGAATTGTGGCGTTAGTTTATCATTTGTTAATTGCTGAAAATTATCAACAATATTTCTGTCTTGACCTTGCTCACGAAGTACCCAATTTGTAAAATTGTTTGGCTGTATTTTTAATTTCCTATCGGAGTCAGCATCTAAATCATTATCCCAGAAAAACAAGTCTTCTGTAAAAGCATTGTAGTAAAGTATCTTAATGCTTGATTCCTCTTGCTGCTCTGCATCCAGTTCTTTCGGAGCTATTAACTCTTTAAATTCACGGGACAGCCGTGTTTTACCAGAGCCATTAAAAGCATAGATTAGCTGTACTTTTTTATCAGCAATTTTAAGTGTTTGAGCTATTTCAATTAATGACTGTCCCATTTTATGATTCTATATTATTCATTGGAAACGTTAGTAATAAATCACGGTAATATTCATACTGCTTTTTTCTTAACTCAATTTCCTTTGGCAGACCTTCGCTTATTGAGCTTGTGAGTATATCGAATTTATCAAGTATGTTAACAATGCGTTCTTGTTCTTCTGGTGAAGGAACAGGTATTAAAACTTTTTCTAACCCTCTTGCATTGATGGCAGAAATTTTACCCGATGAAATATGCTTTTTTATTTGGTCGTGGAATTGTTTAGTACGTGTAAAGTATGCTACGAATTTCGGGTTTAAAGTGCTTCTGTAAGAAAAACAAGCATCGTGTATTACAACTCCTTCATCGCCTAACCAAGCCGTTCCCAATCCAATATCTTCAATGGTTTCACCAGCAGCTACAATTACAACATCACCGTTTTCAGCTATCCTTAAATTTTTTCTTTCTACTAACTCCTCACTAAGAAAAGATTTACTTTCTTTTGCCCAGGTTCCATAATAAGTGTACATCTCCCCATAATGAATACAAGGAACTCCCTCTGAAATCATATCGTCTTTTACGAAGCGTTTACCTCTTTGAAATATACCTAACTCACTCATAGTTAACCTTTTATACCCCCCCCATTTAAGTTATTGAAATTCAACAGTTTATCACGATAGTGTTCATACTGTTGTTTACGAGCTGTAAGCTCCGCTGTAAGCTCCGCTGTAAGCTCCGTAAAACTATCTAACATGCGAACGATTTCTTTTTGAACCGAAGGTGGAGGAAGGGGGATAGAAAGGTTAGCATAATTACTAATCCATTGTCGTTTATGGTCACCCTCAACTAACCCACTTGGTAAAGTATTCAACCAATAATATATAAACTTCAACAACGCTTTAGATTCATCTTTTGAAGTAATCATCTTCATTGCAGATGATTTGGCTTTAAAATCAAAATCAACCCATTTATTAGCAGTCGTAAAATCATCAAAAATGATAACAGGATTTTCGGATGCTTTGTAAATGCCATCAGTTTCATCTGTATAACCAAGAATAAAAGTTTTGCCCGCAGTCAAAACAGGGGTTTGAAAATTGTCGTTATAATTATTTGTTTTTACCAAATATTTAGTTGGTTGCTCATAATCTGCAACTTCTCCTAAAGGCATCCATTCCACTTCTGCACCTTGTAATAATTTATCTAAATAATTCATGCTTCGATTTCTTTTATGATTTCATCAATACTTATACGCAAGGCATTTATTTTCTCTACTGTTTTTGAAATTTCTGTGTTTAGCTGTTTAATATCTACCTTCTCACGGGTATCTTTTGCCTCCACATATGAACTCACCGAAAGGTTATAATCATTTTCGGCAATTTTGGAATTGTCGATAGTCTTAGCCACATGCTCAACATCCTCTTTATTGTCGAAAATGTCCATTATCTTTTCAATGTGTTTATCATTAAGCACATTGTTGTTGGTTACTTTTTTAAAGAAATCCTCACCACTGGCATCAATAAACTGAGTTTTATTATCTATTTTATGCTTTGAAAGGACAAGGATTGTTACTGCAATTGGAGTTCCATAGAATAAGTTTGGTGCTAAGGATATAATGGTCTCTACAAAATTATTGTCCACCAAATACTTTCTGATTTTCTGTTCTGCACCGCCCCTGTAAAAGATACCAGGGAAACAAACTATAGCTGCTCTACCTTTACTGGATAGATAACTTAGGCAATGCAATACAAAGGCAAAATCTGCTTTTGATTTAGGAGCCAATACACCGGCTGGAGCAAAACGATCATCATTAATAAGCGTTGGGTCGCCATCGCCTATCCAATTGATAGAGTAAGGAGGATTAGAAACGATGGCATCAAATGGTTTTTCATCGCCATAGTGTGGATTGCGAAGCGTATCGCCAAGAGCAATATTAAACTTGTCGTAATTGATGTTGTGCAAAAACATGTTCATACGAGCAAGGTTGTAAGTAGTGTGGTTCACTTCCTGCCCGTAAAAACCTTCTTCAATAATATGATTGTCGAAATGTTTTTTGGCTTGTAATAATAAAGAGCCTGAACCAGCAGCAGGGTCATATATCTTGTTCACTTTTTCTTGCTTGTGCATAGCCAATTGGGCAATGAGCTTGGATACATGCTGTGGCGTAAAAAACTCACCGCCTGATTTACCTGCGTTAGCTGCATAATTAGAAATCAAAAATTCATAGGCATCGCCAAATAGGTCAATTTGGTTGTCCTCAAACTCCCCAAAATTTAATTCTTCAACACCTTTCAAAACGGATGCTAAACGGCTGTTTTTGGCTTCTACTGTATTACCGAGTCTTGTACTGGTTGTGTCAAAATCAGCAAACAAACCTTTAATGTCAGGTTCGGATGGATAGCCATTTGCAGAACTTTCAATAGCATCAAAAATGGCTTTTAAATCTGTATTAAGATTTGGGTTGGTATTGGCTGTTTTGGCAACATTTACAAAAAGTTGACTGGGATATATGAAATAGCCTTTTGTTTTAATCGCATCGTCTTTTATTTCAGGGGTAATTACATCATCTTTTAAGTTGGCATAATCAATACTATCATCACCACCTTCAATGTAATTGGTAAAGTTTTCACTAATGAAACGATAGAACAAAGTGCCTAAAACAAATTGTTTAAAATCCCATCCGTCCACTGAGCCACGAACATCGTTGGCTATTCTCCATATTTTAGCTTGCAATTCTTGTCTTTGTGCTATGCTTGTCATTTTTTCTCTTTTAGTAATTCTTGTGGTTTAACTCCTATTATTCCTTTGTTTTTTTAATTTGCTTCGTTACTGATTTCAATGCTTCATCTGCCATTGGTTCGCCTTGAACCATATTGTACAATTGGTCGGCAAGCCAAAGGGTTTGCAACTCTTCAACATCAGCTTTGAGTATTTGGGCTAATAATGGGATTTGCTCTTTCTTTAATTGCCTGTCGCCTCGTTCTACTTTGCT
>WBZS01001556.1_pt1 | contig 17655 bp, 11 predicted proteins | sample 5204201 | NCBI WGS metagenome assembly WBZS01 (sample SAMN12344357, study PRJNA552823) | activated sludge metagenome | biome: Activated sludge suspended growth; feature: Nitrification reactor; material: Wastewater; isolation source: activated sludge from nitrification reactor of wastewater...
TCGAGCAGCTTCTGCTGCAGCGGGCTGACGTCCTGGTATTCGTCGACCACCAGGTGGCGGTAGGTGCGCCGCACCTGGGCCCGGACGTCGTCGTGGTCGCTGAGCAGGGCCACGGTGCAGAGCAGCACGTCGTCGAAGTCGATCACCCCGCGGTCGCTCTTGACCTGCTCGTAGCGGCCGTAGATGCGGCCGACGGTGGTGGCGTCCACCCCGGACACCTCGCGGCCCTCGGTGCTCGCCAGTTCGGCGTAGTCGGCGGGCGGCACGTTGCTCACCTTGGCCCAGCTGATCTCGGTGAGCAGGTCGCGCAGGGTGCCCGATTCGGCGCGCTGGCCGAGCAGGCGTCCGGCGGCCTCGGCCATCATGCCGGCCCGGTGGTCGCTGACCCGGGGCAGCTCGTGACCCATCGCGGCCGGCCAGAAGTACTGCGCCTGCCGCAGCGCCGCCGAGTGGAAGGTGCGGGCCTGCACCCGCGGGAAGCCCAGCCCACGCAGCCGTCCCCGCAGCTCACCCGCGGCGCGGGTGGTGAAGGTGACCGCGAGCACCGCGAACGGATCGTAGGCGCCGGTCGCGCAGCCGTAGGCGATCCGGTGGGTGATCGCCCGGGTCTTGCCCGTGCCGGCCCCGGCGATCACCGCGACGGGCGCGCCGAAGGCGGTCGCGACCGCCCGTTGCTCGGGGTCGAGCGCGGCCAGCAGGGCGTCGGGATCGGGCACGCCAGACACTGTAGATCGCCGCGCCGACCTTCCCGTCACCACCGGGGACGTCACCACCGGGGACGGTTCTTTCGGTTCGAACTTCGCACGTCGGGGACGGTTCTTTCCGTTCGAACTTCGCACGTCGGGGACGGTTCTTTCCGTTCGAACTTCGCACCTCGGGGACGGTTCCGCTCCGGCAACGCACCCCGGGGACGGTTCCTTCCGTTCGAACTTCGCCCCGCGGGGACGGTTCCTTCCGTTCGAACTTCGCACCGCGGGGACGGTTCTCCTCCGGCAAGGGTCCGTCCCCGGCGTGCGAGTTTCGCATCGAAGGAACCGTCCCCGAGATGCGAGATTCGCATCGAAGGAACCGTCCCCGAGATGCGAGATTCGCATGGAAGGAACCGTCCCCGGCGTGCGAGATCCACCGCTCGTCGGTGTCCTCGGGCCGGCGCGGCAGATCCCGACGGGTACCTGGCGACGCGGGACGACGTCGCTACGATGCGGGCACAAGTCATCGCGGCCGGGGGATCCATGGAGCCACCAACGAACGCCGACGCGGACTCGCCCCTCGATCGCGGCGAGACGCGGTCGTCCCGGCGCGCGCCGGGGTCCCGCGGCAAGCCCGGATTCACCTGGCGGGGACCGGGCGGCCTCCGTGTCTCGGTGGTCGGGCTGGTCGGAGTCCTGCTGGTGGCGGCGGGCGTGCTCGCCCTCACCATGTCGGGCAACACCGCGTTCGGGTCGGGCGTGGTCGTGGTCGGCTTCGGCGTCCTGCTGATCGACGCGTTGCGGGCGCGCTGAGGGGCCGACGAAAACTGTCCGAGGCGCCCCCTAGGGTGTTGCCCAGCATGACCGGACTGTTTCTTCACCGCAGCGACGACGCCTCCGCGCTGGCCGCCGAACTGGCGTCCCGGCTGGGCGGTGCACGCCCCGACCCGTTCGCCACCGACCTGGTGGTGACGCCGCACGCGCATCTGCGGCGCTGGCTCACCAACGAGCTGGCGCACCGGCTCGGACGCCCCGGCGAGGGCATCTGCGCGGGCGTCGGCTTCGTCACCCCCGGGCGCCTGCTGCGCGACCTGGGCGAGCCGCTCGCCGCCTGGCGCGCCCGGCGATTGGCCTGGCGGCTGCTGGCGGTGATCGGGGCACGCGACGACGTCCCCGAGTTCACCCAGCTGCGCCGGCATCTCGCCAATTCGCGCGACGGCTACCGGGTCGGACGCCGCATCGCCCGGCTGTTCGAGCGATACCTGGAGTGGCGTCCCGACCTGGTCGCCCGTTGGAGTGCCGGTGACGACCGCGACGAGCAGGGCCGGGCGCTGGGCTTCGACGGCTGGCAGCCGGTGCTGTGGCGGCTGCTGGCCGAACAATCCGATCCGCTGGCCGAGCGCGAGGCCTTCCTGGCGGGGCTGCGAGACCGGCCCGAACGACTGGCGCTGCCGCCGTCGGTGTCCTTCGTGCAACCCGATTCGCTGTCGCCCTGGTGGGTGCAGGTGCTGTCCGCGCTGGCCGAGCATCGCGACGTCCACGTGTCGCTCCGGCAGGTCACCGCGGCGTCCTGGCCGACGCCCGCGCCGGACGACCCGGCCACCCGGCTGAGCATCTTCGAGAGCGGCGCACAGCGCGGTTTGCTGCCCCGGGCGAAGGACGAACTGCTCGCCGGGTCCCCCCGGGGGTCCGGCACGCTCGGCTGGCTGCAGGGCCGACTCGCGGGACGGGCCGCGCCGGCCCCTGCCGCCGACGACAGCGTCCAGGTGCATGCCGGACACGGCCTCGACCGCCAGGTCGAGATCCTGCGCGACGCCCTCACCGAGCTGCTGGCGTCCGATCCCACGCTCGAACCACGGCACATCGCCGTCGGCTGCGCCGACCTGAATGCGGCCGCGCCGCTGATCACCGCGGCGTTCCGGCTGCCCGCCGACGTTCCCGGACGCCACCCCGCCAACGACTTCCGGGTGCAGCTCGCCGACCGCAGCTCGGCCGACACCAACCCGCTGCTCGGCGTCGTCGTCCAGCTGCTCGGCCTGGTCGAGTCGCGGGCCACCGCCGCCGAGGTGCTCGACCTGTGCGCCCAGCCGGCGGTGGCGGCCCGCTTCGGGTTCGACACCGAATCCCTCGAGCGGCTCGGCCAACTGGCGGCCGAATCGGGCGTGCGCTGGGGGTTGTCGGCCCGGCACCGCGACCGCTTCGGCCTGGGCAGCCTGCGGCAGAACACCTGGATGGCGGGCCTGCAACGCATGCTGCTCGGCGTCGCGCTCAGTGAGGACCGGCTGCCGGTCATCGGCACCACGCTGCCCCTGCACGACGTCGAAGACCGCGATCTCGACGCGCTGGGCGGCCTGGCCGAACTGCTCGCCCGGCTCGGCCTGTTCGCCGCCGCGGCCGAGACCCCGGCGACGCTGGCCGGCTGGGTGCAGCGGCTCCAGCAGGCCGTCGACGACTTCACGCTGACCAGCGGCGAGGCGGTCTGGCAGCGTACCGACGCCCAGTTGCGACTGGCCGAGCTGGCCGAGCGCGGCGCCGGCGACGCCGTGCTGAGCCTGGCCGACCTGACCGCGCTGGTGCTCGACGAGTTCGAGCGCGGCCGGGCCCGCTCGACCTTCGGCAACGGCGCGCTCACCGTGTGCTCGCTGCGGTCGCTGCGCGGCGTCCCCTATCGGGTGATCTGCCTGCTCGGCCTCGACGACGGCGTCTTCCCGCGCCGCGGGGAACGCGACGGCGACGATCTGATGCTGCGCGATCCGCGGCCGGGCGAGCCCGACCCCGCCGCCGAGGACCGGCAGGCGCTGGCCGACGCGGTCGGTGCCGCGGGGCAGTCCCTGGTGCTGGTGTACCAGGGGCGGTCGGCGCTCACCAACGAGAAGGTGCCGCCGCCGGCCGCCCTGGCCGATCTGCTCGACGTGCTCGCCGAGGGTGGTGCGGCGCCCCGGCCGCACCCGCTGCAGCCGTTCAGCCCCACCCTGTTCGGGGCCGCCGGCAGCCCGGTCAGCTACGACCCCGCCGGCTTGCGGGGGGCACGCGCCCTGCTCGGTCCGCGCCGCGAACTGGCCCGCGACACCGCCGTGCCGCCCGCCGGCCCGCTCACCGAGGTGACGCTGGACGACCTGATCGGCCTGGCGTCCGATCCGGTCAAGCACTTCTTGCGGGCACGCTGCGATCTCAACCTCGGCGAGTCCGGAGATCCCGGCGAAGAGGTGCCGATCCAGCTCGACGGGCTGGAGCAGTGGGCGGTCGGCGACCGGCTGCTCGGCCTGGCCCGCGACGGCCACAGCCCCGACGAGGCGGTCGGGGCCGAATGGCTGCGTGGCCAGGTGCCCCCCGGCGAGCTCGGCAAGCGGGTGCTGGACGAGGTGTCCGCCACCGTGCGGGGCATCATGAAGAGGCTTCCGGTCGCGCCGGACGTCCCGGTCGTCTTCCACGACCTCGCGGTGGACTGCGGCCCGGTCAGGCTGACCGGCCGGGTCGCGACGCAGCAGGATCTGGTCGTCGACGCGACCTATTCGAAACTGGGCCCCCGGCATCGGCTCACCAACTGGCTGCGGCTGATCGCGCTCACCGCGGGCACCGGGCAGGCGTGGCGGGCCGCGGTGGTCGCCCGCAACGCGCGGGTCCAGCTGCGGGGCCCCGATCCCGAGACCGCTCACGCCCTGCTCTGCCGATGGGTGCGGCTGTACCGGCTCGGCCTCGACGCGCCGCTGCCGCTGCCGGTGCTGTTCGGGGCACGGCTGGCCGAGATGCTCGCCGACGGCAAGGATCCGTTCCGCGAGAAGGCCGAACTCGCCAAGGCGTATCGCACGTGGGGCGACGAGGCCTGGCCGATGTTCTACCCGGCGGTCGACGATCTGCTGGGCGTCGGCATCGGGTCCGACGACCTCGACCAGCCCGACGAGACCGTGCTGGCCTGCGCCGCGGCGCGGCTGATGTGGCAGCCGCTGACCGATCACGAGGTGCGCTGATGGACCGCTTCGCCGACTTCGACCCGAGCCGCCCGCTGGGCACCGGCACGACCGTGCTGGAGGCGTCCGCGGGCACCGGGAAGACGCACGCGATCGCCGACCTGGCGGTGACGCTGCTGGGCGCCGGCGACACCACCGTCGAACGCCTGCTGCTGATCACCTTCGGCCGCGATGCCACCCGCGAGCTCCGGTCGCGGGTGCGCGAGCACCTGCTGAAGGCGGCCGCGAAGGCCACCGACGCCGGGGTGCGGGCCAACCTCGACCGGGCCGTCGCCGGCTTCGACGCCGCGGCGGTGATGACCATCCACGAGTTCTGCCAAGCCATGTACGCCCGGCTCGGGGTGCTTGCCACCGGCGATCCGTCGGGCACCCTGCTGCCCGACCCGCGCCCGCTGGTGCGCGAGGTCGCCGTCGACGAATACCTGCGGCGCTACGCCTTCGCGCAACGGCGTCCGCCGATGCCGCTGGCCGACCGCAACGAGTGGGACGACCGCAACGGCGCCGACCGGCTGGCCCGCGACGCCGTCGAGAACGCGTTGCGCACCATCGTCCCCGCCGACGCGCCCAACCCGGCCGCGGAACGGGTCCGGTTCGCCGGCCAGGTCCGGGCCACCTCCGCCGAACGCCGGCACCGGCTCGGTGTGCTCACCTTCGACGACCAGCTGCTGCGGCTGCGCACCGCACTGGCCGACCCGATCACCGGCGCGGACGCCTGCGAGCGGTTGCGCGGCGGCATCGACTACGTGCTGGTGGACGAGTTCCAGGACACCGACCCGGTGCAGTGGGAGATCCTGCACCGGCTCTTCGACGGCCACCGCCCGATGGTGCTGATCGGCGACCCGAAGCAGGCCATCTACACCTTCCGCGGGGCCGACGTGCAGGCCTATCTGCGGGCCGCCGGCGGTGCCGCCGAGCGCTTCGGGCTGAGCCGCAACTACCGCAGCGACGCCGCCCTGGTCGGCGCCCTGGGCACCCTGTTCGAGGGGCTGCGGCTCGGCGACGGCATCGACGTGCGGCCGGTGAGTGCCGACCGGCCGGCCTGCGGCTTGCGGCACGACGGCGCCGACGTGGCGCCGGTGCTGCTCACCACCGTCGATCAGCCGCAGAAGTGGACCCACGCCCGGAGCCAGATCGTTGCCGACGTCGCCACCCAGGTGCGGGCGCTGCTCGACGGCCACCAGCTCTTCGACGAGGACGCCCCGGGCGGGGGGTGGCGTCCGGTCGATCCGGGTGACATCGCGGTTCTGGTGCGCACCAATCCGTTCGCCCAACGGGTGGCCGCCGCGCTGCGGGCGCGCGGTGTCCCGGTCGCGCTGAGCGGTGCGGAGAGCATCTTCTCCTCCCCCGCCGCCGCCGACTGGCTGCTGCTGCTGCGCGCGCTCGCGTCCGGCTGGCGCGGTGACCTGCGCAAGGCGGTCCGGACCGCCTTCTTCGAGGCGTCGCTGGCCGATCTCGCCAGCGCCGACGAGCAGCAGGTGGCCGGCTGGACGGCGGCGCTGCGGCAGTGGGACCGCATTCTGCACACCGGCGGCGTGGCCGCGTTGTTCGCCGCGATCGGTGCCGAGACCAGCTTCATCGACCGGGTGCTGGCCCGGCCGGACGGCGAGCGGCTGATGACCGACTTCCGGCACGTCGCCGAGCTGCTGCACGAGGCGTCCGGGCATGAGCGGCCGAGCGCCACCTGGCTGGCCGAATGGCTCGCCGAGCAACTGAAGCGGCCGGCCGCCGAGAGCGAACGGACGCGCCGGCTGGAGACCGATTCCCGGGCCGTCCAGGTCAAGACCGTGCACCGGGCGAAGGGTTTGCAGTACCCGATCGTGCTGCTGCCCGACCTGTGGAAGCCGTTCGGCTCCAGCGGCGACGACGGCGGTGCATTGCTGTTCCACGACGAGCAGGGGCGGGCGGTGGTCGACCTCGGCGGCGGCGACGCACCCGGCCGCGTCGAACGCTATCGCCGTGCCCGGCAGGAGGAGGACGAGGAGGAGCTGCGCCTGCTGTACGTGGCGTTCACCCGGGCCCGCTGCCAGGTGCGGGCCTGGTGGGCGCGCACGGAGCAGACCGCCGACTCGGCGCTGCAGCGGGTGCTGTACCGGCCCCGCGGCGCCGAGGCGTCCGTGCCGGCCGCGCGCTACCCGTTGGACGCCCCGCCCGGCACGCTCTCCCCCGGCGAGCTCGACTGGCTGCGCGACGCCCCGGGCATCGAGGTGCGCCCGATCGAACTCCGCACCAAGCCGCCCGCCCCGCCGACCGCGAGCGGGCCGCCGGCGCTGCGCGCGCTCAGCTTCGGTCGCTCCATCGACGCCGACTGGCGCCGGACGTCCTATTCGGGCCTGACCGCCGGGGTGCACCACGACGCGCCGCTGCTCCTCGACGAGCCGGAGGAGCCGCAGGGCGCCACGCCGTCCGAAGCGGCCGCCACGCCGTCGCCGATGCGCGACCTGCCGGGCGGCACACAGTTCGGCTCGCTCGTCCACGCCCTGTTCGAGCAGGTCGATCCGGGCCCCGACCTCGGCACCCTGCGCGGCAACCTGGCCCGGGCCGCCGCCGAGTGGCTGCCCCGCTTCCCGCTCCCCGGGGTGGTCGCCGACCAGCTGGTGGAATCGCTGCTGCCCGCCTTCGCGACGCCGCTCGGTCCGCTGGCCGACGGACGCAGCCTGGCCCAGCTCCCGCTCGCCGACCGGCTCGCCGAACTCACCTTCGACCTGCCGATGGAGCCGGCCACGGCACTCACCCTCGGCGACGTCGCCGTCCTGCTGCGCCGGCAGCTGCCGGCCGACGACCCGCTGGTCGGCTATCCCGCGCTGCTCGCCGACCCGGCGTTGGCCGGCCAGCCGTTGCGCGGCTTCCTGACGGGCAGCATCGACGCGGTGCTGCGGGTCGGCGACGCCGCCGGCCCGCGCTTCCTCGTGGTCGACTACAAGACCAACCGGCTCGGCGGCGACGACCTCACCCTCGGGCACTACGCGCAGGGGCCGATGGTCACCGCCATGTGCGCCAGCCACTACCCGTTGCAGGCGCTGCTGTACTGCGTCGCCCTGCACCGGTTCCTGGCCGGACGGCTGGCCGGCTACGACTCGGAGCGACACCTGGGCGGGGTGCTGTATCTGTTCGTCCGCGGCATGGGCGGGGCCGAGGCCGGGCCGGAGACCGGGGTGTTCGCCTGGCGTCCGCCGGCGGCGCTGGTCGTCGAGCTGTCCCGGCTGCTGGGAGGAGGTGCGGCCGATGCGTGACCCCGAACTCTCGGTGGCCGCCGACGGACTGATCGGCGAGTTCCATGCGCTCGGCGTCTTGGAGTGGGCCGACCTGCACCCCGTTCGGCACCTGTCGCTGCTCTACGGCGAATCCGATCAGCGGGTCCAGCTGGCCCTGGCACTGGCCGTCCGGGCGCTGCGGGCCGGGTCGGTCTGCCTCGATCTCGACCGGGTGCGCAGCACCGTCACCGGCCGCGACGACGAGCTGGTCGAGGTGCCCGAGGAGCTCTGGCCCGCGGAGGCCGAGTGGCGCGAGGCGCTGCGGGCCAGCCCGCTGGTTGCGCTCGACCCCGACGGTGACCTGCGGCGTCCGGCCCGGCTGGTGGGCGACCGGCTCTACCTGACCCGGTACTGGGAGCAGGAGGAACGGGTCCGCTCCGCGCTGATCGAGCGCACCCTCGCCACCCCGCCCGGCACGGACGCCAACGCGCTCGCAACCCTCCTCGACGAGCTCTTCGGCCCCGGCGCCGACCCCGACCAGCGGCGCGCCGTCGAACACGTCGCGACGTCCGGCCTGACCGTGCTGGCCGGCGGGCCGGGCACCGGCAAGACCACCACGATCGCGCGCATGCTTGCGCTGCTGTTCCGGCAGGGCGTCCGGCGGATCGCCCTCGCCGCGCCCACCGGGAAGGCGGCGGCCCGGATGGACGAGGCGCTCCGGGACGCCGCCGCCCAGCTGCCCGCCGACGTCGCCGCCTGGATCACCACCCTGAGCGCGTCCACGGTGCACCGCCTGATCGGCTGGACGCCGCGGCGCCGCGCCACGCCCCGGTTCAACGCGGCCAACCCGCTGCCGCACGACGCGGTGATCGTCGACGAGTTGTCGATGGTGTCGCTGACCCAGATGGCGCAACTGGTCGACGCCCTCGGGCCCGCCACTCGGCTGGTGCTGGTCGGCGACCCCGACCAGCTCAGCTCGGTGTCCGCCGGCGCCGTGCTCGCCGACCTGACCCACGCCGGCTGGAAGGGCACCGGCGGCGCCAGCCCCGTCGTCCGGCTGAACCGCAACTACCGGTTCGCCGGCGTGCTCGGACGCCTGGCGGCGGCGGTCCGCGACGGCGATGCCGACACCGTGCTCGAGCTGGTCACGTCCGGCGACCCGCACCTGACGCTGACCGACGCCGACCAGGCCCAGGACGCCCTGCGCGCCCGCGTCGTCCACACCGGCCGGGCGATCCACAGCGCCGCGATGGCCGGCGACGCGGCGTCCGCACTCGATCTCATCGACCGGCACCGGCTGCTCTGCGCCCACCGGCACGGACCCTTCGGCGCCACCACCTGGGCGCGCCAGGTCGAGTACTGGCTGCGGGCATCCGTTGCCGGGTTCGGCGCCGAGGGCGAATGGCATGCCGGCCGGGCGTTGCTGGTGACGTCCAACCAGCCGGACTGGGGGCTGTGGAACGGCGACACCGGCGTGGTCCTGCTGCACTCCGGACGCCCCGTGGTCCACTTCGCCGGCCGCGTCGACAAGGCGCTCAGCCCCGATCTGCTCGGCCCCACCCAGTCGGTGGACGCCCTCACCGTGCACAAATCGCAGGGCAGCCAGTTCGCCGAGGTGACCCTGGTGGTGCCGCCGGTGAGCTCTCCCCTGCTCACCCGCGAGCTGCTGTACACGGCGGTCACCCGGGCCCGCGACGCCGTCCACCTGATCGGGACGCCGGACGCGCTCGCCGCCGCCGTCGAGCGGACGGCGCGCCGGGCGTCCGGGCTGCGGGAACGGCTGTGACAGCGGGGGCGCCTCACTCCTGGTGCAGCGCGGCCACCACGTCCAGCCGGGACGCCGACCGCGCCGGTCCCAGGGCGGCGAGTACACCGAACACGATGCCGACCACCACGGTGGCGATCAGCCCCGACCAGGGGAAGGCGTACGGCATCTGCCAGCCGACGGCACCCATCGCCGCCACCAGCGCATAGCCGAGCCACAGGCCGGCGAGCGCCCCGAAGGCCGTCCCGATCACCGAGAGCAGCAGCGATTCGGCCATCACCATCCGGCGCACCTGCCGCCGGGTGGCCCCGACCGCCCGCAGCATGCCGATCTCGCGGGTCCGGGCCAACACGCTGATCGCCAGGGTGTTCACCAGCGCCAGCAGCGACGGCAGGGCGAGCGCGGCCACCAGCACGTCGAAGATCACGGTGGTGGCGCTGAAGGTCTTCATCTGCTCGGCCCGCCAGGTCTCCGACTCGTACAGCCGGAACGCCGGATAGTCGGCGACGATCCGGTTCATCCGGGCCGTGGTGGCCGCCTGGTCGGCGGCCGGCGTCCGGTTGGCCATCAGCAGCAGGTCGGCGGTCACGTTGAAGTCGCGCTCCAGATTGCCCTGCGACGTGTACAGCGTCGAGAGCTTGGCGTTCAGGTAGTCGTTGCCGATCCCGGCGAGGTGGTAGGTGCGCGGCCCGTTCGGGGTGTTCAGCTGGATCGCCTGGCCGGTCACCAGGTTGTGCTGGGCGGCGTAGATGCCGTTGGCGATCAGCCAGCGGCCGCTGCCCAGCTGGGCGACCGCGGCGTCCGACGAGCCGGCGTTCCAGTCGAAGGCGGCGACCTTCAGGTAGCTGCCGGGGTCGATGCCGATCACCTGGACGTCGCCGGCGTCCTGTTTGGCCTGGGCGACCCGCAACGTCGAGACCGCCGCGATACCGGGCACCGCCCGGATCTCGCCGGCCAGCCGCGGTCCCGCCGCGACATTGCCCTGGCCGAGCACGATCGACTGCGGGATCAGCAGGTAGTCGGCGCTCAGCGACTTGTCCAGGAAGCTGGTGAACCCGGCGAAGATCGAGGTGACCATGCTGATCACCGCCACGATGGACGCCAGCCCCAGCATCACGGCGGTCACCGTGACCGCGCTCCGACCGGGGTTGCGCTGCAGGTTGCTGCGGGCGATCGCACCCTCGCGCGCGAACAGCAGCTCGAGCGGGCGGCTGGCCCAGTTCGACAGCGGGGTCACCACCGCCGGCGCCAGCAGGGCGATGCCGACCAGGAACACCACCGCGCCGAGGCCGACCAGGGCGGCCGATCCGGTGGTCAGCCCGGCCAGGGACGCCACCATCAGGCCGGCGCCGATCCAGGCGCGGCGGCCGATCCGACGCGCGTAGACCTCGCCGAGTTGGGGCCGCATCGCCTCCATCGGGGTCACCCGGCCGGCCGCCCGGGCCGGCACGATCGCGGCAGCGACGGTCACGCCGACGCCCAGCACGACCGACGTCGCCCAGGTGGTGGGCGTGAACATCGGTCCGCCGATCCGGAAGTGCATGATCGATTCGAACAGCGGCGCCATGATCGCGAACAGTCCCGCGGCGAGCGCCCAGCCGGCGGCGATGCCCAGCGCCGTCCCGATCACCCCCTGCAGGATCGACTCGGCCAGGAAGACGCCGATCACGGTGCGGCGGCGGGTGCCGATCGCGCGCAGCATGCCGATGTCGCGGCGCCGTTCGGCCACCACGGTGCGGAAGCTGTTCAGGATGATGAATCCGGCTGTGGCAAGCGCGAACAGGCCGAACAGGTTGAACGCGTAGGTGGAGGTCTGCAGGGCGGCGAGCAGGCTGGTCTCGGTCGACAGGCCGCCCACCTGATAGTCGGGGCCGAGCATCGCCGCCACCGCCCGCTCGGTCGTCGCCCGGTCGGCACCCTGGACGAACGTGGCCTCCACCTGGGTGATCCGGGTGCCGAGGCCGAACAGCTGCTGGGCGGCCCGCAGCGTGACGTAGACCTGCTCCTGGCCGGGCACGGTGGCCGTGCTCAGCAGTCCGATCACCCGGAATCGGGCGGTGCCGCCGGCCGCCGGCAGCACGAGTTGGTCGCCGAGGCCGAGGCCGAGTTCCCCGGCCAGGTCGGCGTTCAGCACCACGGACGTGTCGTCGCCGGCGGCGAGCATCCGGCCGCCCGACAGCGGGAAGTCATGGACGCCGGCGGCGGTGGCCGGGTCGATGCCGACGACGACCACCTGGGCGAGGGCGTCGGCCGGGGCGTCCGCGCTACGCGGCAGCGGCGCCGTCCGTTGCACGCCCGGACTTGCCGTGGCCACCTGCGGCACGCGCAGCAAGCGGTCGGCGACGTCCGGTGTGAACGGCTGGTTGTAGGCGCTGGTGACGGTCAGGTCCACCTTGCCGGCGGCGGCCAGCAGGTTGTGGCCGAAGGCGTCCACCATGGCCGGCAGGATGCCGTTGAGCCCGAAGGTGAGCATCACCCCGAGCATCACGGCCAGGGTGGTCAGCAGCGAGCGGGCGCCGCGTCCGCGCAGGTAGCGCCAAGCCAGGGTGAGGACGAGTCTCACAGCAGTCCCGCTCGTTCCAGGGCTGTCCGGGGCGCCTCGCGGCTGCCGTCCAGGGTGAGGTCGTCGACGATGCTGCCGTCGCGCATCAGCACGAGCCGCTCCGCGAAGCTGGCGATCCTCGGGTCGTGGGTGACCATCAGGACGCTACGGCCCCAGTCGCTGCTGATCTGCTGCAGCAGTTCGCCGATCTCGGTGGCCGAGCGCGAATCGAGGTTGCCGGTGGGTTCGTCGGCGAGCACCAGAGCCGGTTCGGTGGAGAGCGCGCGGGCGACGGCGACCCGCTGCTGCTGGCCGCCGGACAGCTGGTCGGGCCGGTTGTGCAGCCGCTGCCCCAGGCCCACCCGGTCGAGCCAGGCGGACGCCCGCTGGGTGGCGTCGCGGGCGCCGTCCAGTCGCAGCGGCAGGGACGCGTTCTCGACGGCGTCCAGCACCGGGATCAGGTTGAAGAACTGGAAGACGAAGCCGATCCGGCGTCGGCGCAGCTCGGTGAGCCGGTCGTCCGCGAGGTCGCCGAGGATCTGTCCGTCGATGCTGATCGTGCCCGCCGTGGGGGTGTCGAGGCCGCCGAGCAGGTTCAGCAGCGTGGACTTGCCGCAGCCGGACGGGCCCATCACGGTGACGAACTCGCCCTGGCGCACCTCCAGGTCGACCGCGTCGAGGGCGCGGACCTCGGCGGCGCCGGAGCCGTAGACCTTGGTCAGTCCGCGGACCTCGACGATCGCGGTGTGGGTGGCAGTGCTGGTCATCGCCGGCTCAGCTCACGCGGACCTGCTGGCCGTCGGTCAGCGCGCTCGCACCGGTGGTGGCGACCGTGTCGCCCGCGGACAGCCCGCTGACGATCTGGACGGCGGTGTCGGTGCTGGCGCCGACCGTCACCTCGCGTCGATGGGCGATGCCGTCGGCGCCGATCAGGAAGACCGTTCGCGTGGCCCCGGTGGTGAGCACGGATTCGACCGGCACGGTGAGCGCGTCCGGGATGGACTGCACGGTGATGTCTGCCGAGCCGCTCATTCCGGCGAACAGCCGGGAGCTACCGGCGTCGAAGGCGATCCGGACGGCGAAGGTGATGCTGCCGGTGGCGCTGGTCTGGGCGGTGGTCCGGACCCGGGTCACCTGACCGGTGAAGCCGTCGGCGAAGGCGTCCAGGGTGACGGTGGCCGGCTGCTTGGCGGCGACGCCCGCGATGTCGCTCTCGTTGACCTGCGCCTCGAACTCCATCCGCTTCGGGTCGGCGACGGTGAACACCGCCACGCCCGGCGTGACGCCGGAGCCCTTCTCGACCGTGCCGTGCAGGGTGACGGTGCCGGCGAAGGGGGCCTTCAGGGTCGCCTTGCTCAGGTTGGCCTCGGCTTGGTCGAGGGCCGTGCCGGTCGCGGACACCGCCTGGTTGGCCGCCGTCCGCGCCAGCGCCACTCGCCCGGACGCCGACAGCCTGCCGAGCGCGGCCTGGGCCGACTTCAGGGTGGCGTTGGCGCTCGCCTTGGCGGTGCTCAGGGTGCGCAGCGTCGGACGCATCTGTCGCTGCTCGTCCGAGCTGGCGTCCCGGTAGTCGTCGAGGTAGGCGGCGTAGTTCTTGGCGGCGGTGGAGACCTGGGACCGGGCCGCCGACAGGGCGGCGTCGGCCGCCGATCGTTCGATCGCGCTGGGCAGGCCGTTGTCGATGGCCTCGATCTGGGCCCGCGCCGCGGTGTGGGCGGCCTTGGCCTCGGCGACGGCCAGCTTCAGCGGCCCGGTGGTCATGGTGGCCAGCGTGGCGCCGGCCTTGACCGTGTCGCCATCGTGGACGCGCACACTGGCCAGGGTGCCGGAGGTCGGGGCGTAGACGCCCGCGGTGCGGGCGGCGACCAGCGCGCCGGAGGCGCTGACCGTGACGTCCAGCGCGGCGACCGTGGCGCGGGCGGTGCCGACCACCGGGCGGTTGCTGGATGCCGAATAGGCGTAGCCGGCACCGAGCGCGACCACGACTGCGGTGGCGATCCCGGTGGCGACGAGGGTCTTGCGCTTCATCACTGGTTCCTGTCCAGGGTCTCGTAGAGCTGGGCGATGAGGACGGTGGCTTCCGGGCCGGGCGGGACGGTGAAGGTGCCCTCGGGGACGCCGAGGATCCGTTCCTGCGCTCCGGAGATGGTCCGGGCGCCGGCCAGCAGCACGCGGACGAAGTCGTCGACGCCGTCCGTGGCCATGGCCCGCACCCAGAGGTGGTCGGCCGCCTCGAACCAGAGCAGCAGCACGACGTCCGTGGTGCCGTCCGGATCGTCGGCCACGATGCTGCCGTCGGCCTGGCCGCGCCGGATGATCGGGGTGAGCACCTGGCGGGCCCGCTCGCGCCAGACGCCGAACAGCCGGTGCCGCAGGGCCAGGTTCTCGGGGCGGTAGAGGAACGTCGCGTAAGCGATGTCGACCTCGGCGAGTTTGAAGCCGGCCGCGGCATGCATGAGCACCCGGATCCGGTCACTCGCCGATCCCTCGGCGCCCTCGGCCGCGGCCGAGAGGTGGTCGAAGAGCCGGTCGCCGAAGCGCTGCACGAGCTGCTCGAGCAGGTCGTCCTTCGACGTGAAGTAGTGGTAGAAGGTGCCCTTCGCCACGCCCACCGTCTGGGTGATCTGCTCCACGCTCATCGCCTCGAAGCCGTGGCTGCGGCACAGGTCGAGAGCGACATCGAGTAGCTCTGCGCGCCGCTCCTCGGGCCGTTTGGTGATCCTCGCCACGCCTCGCTCCTTCTCGCGTGGTCGGCGCTATTCGCATACTGACCGACCGTCGGTCAGTCTATGCCCACGGAGTGGCGATCGTGGCCGAACGCCGGAATCAGTTCGGGTAGCTGCCCGTGGCCAGGTCGTCCAGCAGACTCGGGTGGGTCGGCTCCCAGGCGAAGCGCTGCCGGGTCAGCGCGCTCGACGCCGGCTGGTCCAGCGCGAACACCGAGCCCAGGAACCCGAAGGCCTCGGCGGGCACCTCCGCGACCGGCAGGTCGAGCCGTCGACCGATCGCCTCGGCGATGGATCGCATCGGGTCACCCTCGTCGGCGACGGCATGGGCCACGGTGCCCGCCTCGGCATGCTCCAACACCAGTCGGAACAGCCGTGCCGCGTCGAGGCGGTGCACGGCGGGCCAGCGCTGGCCGCCGTCGCCGACGAAGCCGGAGACGCCGGTGCGCCGGGCGGCGGCGATCAGGAAGGACGCGAAGCCGTAGCGTCCGGCGCCGGTATGGACCGAGCGCGGCAGCCGCACCGTGGCCGACCGCACTCCCCTGCCGGCGAGTTCGAGCACCGCCTGCGCATTGCTCGCGCGGCCGCCGAGCGGCCCCTCCATCGCCGCCGGGTCGGCCTCGGTGGCGAGCCGGCCGGGCACGACCGGGGTGCCCGAGGCCAGGACGAACGCCTTGCCGCTGCCCTCGAGCGCCTCGGCGAGCACCTCGAGGGCGAACGTCTCCTCCTCCACGTTCGCCTCGATGTTGCCGAAGTCGTTGCCGAAGGCGAGGTGGACGACGCCGTCGGACTGCGCGGCGCCGGCGCGGAGGGCGTCCGCGTCTCGCAGGTCGCCGCGCAGCGGCACGGCGCCCAGGCCGGCGATGACGGCGGCCGAGGCGTCCGAGCGGGCCAGCCCGACCACCCGATGGCCCGCGGAACTGAGCTCGGGGACGACGGCTGAGCCGATTCCGCCGCTGGCGCCGGTGACGAAGACTCGCATGATGACCTCCAGGTGATGAGACTGTTGTCTTGTCACAATAGCTCGATGATGAGACATCGGTCTTATCGCTAGACTGGCGCAATGCCTCGGTGGAGCCCGGACGCCCGCGCGCGGCTCGTCGCGGCCGCGATCGAGCTGTTCTCCGAGCGCGGCTACGACCGGGCGACCGTCACCGACATCGTGGAGCGAGCGGGGCTGAGCAAGGCCACCTTCTTCCGGTACTTCCCCGACAAGCGCGAGGTGCTCGCGGCGGGCCAGGAAGCGCTCGGCCGGCTGCTCGCCGAGGGGATCGACGAGGCACCGGACGGCGCCACCCCGCTCGCCGCCGTGCGCGCCGGACTCGCGCGGGCGTCGGGCTCGATGACGCAGTTCCACCGCGAACTGGGCCCCGGACTGCTCGCGGTGATCGCGGCCAACCCCGAATTGCAGGCGCGCAACGCCGCCAAGCAGGCAGGCCTGACGGCCGTCATGGCCGACGCGCTCCGCCGCCGAGGGGTGACCGACACCGTCGCGGTGCTGGCGGCCGAGCTGGGCGGCCTGGCGTTCCATGAGGGCTATGCCGCCTGGATCGGGGGCGACGACGACCGGGAGCTGGCCGCGCTCACCGCCGCCGCCCTCCATCGGCTGCACGCGGCGGCCGTCCGGCTCGACTGAGGTCGAGGCGGACACCCGGGCCAGCCCGCCGCCCACCCGGCCGGCGCGCCCCGTCTCCGGGCTCGTCGATCCGAGCAACTCACCCCGTCGCCACGTGTGCCTGCTGTAGAGTCGGCTGACCTCGAGCGGCGGCGCGCATGTCCATTCGAGCCCAATCAAAGGAGATGTGACCGTGGACGACAAGACGGTGGTGTTGAACGCCGGACTGGTGAACTACGACGGCAAAGTCGACTATCATCGGATCGCCTCCGAGGTAGTGGTGTACGACGAGACACCGGAAGACCAGATCCTCGAGCGTGTGGCAGGTTTCGACATCGTCGTCACGAAAGAAATGAAAGTCGCCGGCGATATCATCCGGAAGTTTCCCGACAGCGTGAAACTGATCTGTGAGGCCGGCACCGGTTACAACAACATCGACCTGGACGCGGCGCGCGACCGCGGCATCGTCGTGTGCAACATCCCGGCCTACAGCACCGCCCGCGTGGCCCACACCGCGATACTCCTCATCCTGAGCCTGGCCAGCTCGATGCAGAAGCAGATCCGCATGCTGGCTCGAGGAGATCGGGACAACTTCCACGACCACCTGATGGTCGACCACGTCGAGGTGAATGGAAAGACCCTGGGTGTCATCGGATATGGGAACATCGCACGGGAGATGATCAAGGTCGCCCAGGCGCTCGGAATGAACATCCTGGTGGGGACCAGGAGCGCCCGGCCGGACGCGGACGGCATTCACTTCACCACCAATGACGAGGTCTTCGAGCGAAGCGATTTCATCTCTCTCAATTGCCCGTTGAACGCGGCGACGAAACACATGATCAACCGGCGGACCCTGGCAATGATGAAGCCCACCGCTTATGTGATCAATACCGCGCGGGGCGCGCTGATCGACGAGGAGGCGTTGATCGAGGCGGTGCGCACGGGTGTGATCGCCGGCGCCGGCCTCGACGTGCAAGAGGTCGAGCCGCTCGATGACGCCAGCCCGCTCTTCACCATGGACGACGTCATCATCACGCCGCACATGGGCTGGCGGGGCCTGGAGACCAGGCAGCGCCTGGTGGCGATGATCGGCGACAACATCCGCGCGTTCTCCGAAGGTCATCCGATCAACCGGGTGGACTGAGCCTGCTCTACAGGC
>WBZS01001557.1_pt1 | contig 17650 bp, 13 predicted proteins | sample 5204201 | NCBI WGS metagenome assembly WBZS01 (sample SAMN12344357, study PRJNA552823) | activated sludge metagenome | biome: Activated sludge suspended growth; feature: Nitrification reactor; material: Wastewater; isolation source: activated sludge from nitrification reactor of wastewater...
GCCCAACCCGAGGACCCCAGTGGAAAAGCCGGACAGACCGGCAGAACCCCCACGCCCACACCCCACAATGGCGTCAGAAACGACGCGAGCAACCACCAGAAATCACGGTCGGTGGATCAGGGCTCAGCCGTCACGATGCTCATGCAACGAGGGTACCCGGCGTCCCCTTCGCTCGATAGGGCCGACCGTCCTGGCCGTCCGCGCTCAAGCGTGGCCTCTAGGGTCGTCCGCCTCAGTTCATCCGCGCAGGGGGCGTCCGAGCAGCACCTCGAACGACAGCCGGAGCTGCTCGGCGACCGTCACCGGCGGCGGAGCGAGCGGCACGGCGATCTGCAGGCCGTCCCACAGCGCGAGGATGTTGAGGGCCAGCGCCCGGGGTGCCCAGGTGTCGGGAAGCGTCCCGGCGTCCTGGCTGCGGGCGATCATGGCCCCCACGTCGTCGACGAACGTGGCGGTACGCAGGGTGAAGTAGTCGTGGGCCGGGTGCTCGGGGTCTGCGGCCTCGGCGGCCACGAGGGTGAACAGGCGCAGTAGGCCCGGTTCGGAGTCGTTGCGCCGCGCGCCTTCGATCATGTCGCCCAAGAGGTCGTCGAGGTCGCCCTTCCAGGCGAGGGCCTGGGCCATCGACTCGTCGCGCCTGGCCAACACGGCGATGAGCAGGTCGGCTTTGGTCGGGTAGTGGTGCAGCAGCGTGGCGTGCGAGAGCCCGCAGCGGCGGGCGATCTCGCGCAGCGACCCGGACGCGTAGCCGGTCTCGGCGAACACCCGGTGCGCCGACTCCAGGATCTGGGCCTTCGTCGCCCGCCCCGTGGCGTAACCGCGGCCCTTCGACCGCCCTGCGCGGGGCGAGGGTTCCACTGCGCGACCGTCCGGGCTCATCCCCCGACGGTAGCAACCCGACGCGCTCGTTCGGAGGGAGTACCGCCGCCTCGGGGGCTGTTCGCCCATCCCAAGGCGCCGACACTCCATGGATGCTCTCGAACTCCACCGATTCCCGTGAGTTTGAGCACATCGATGGAGTGTCGGCGCGAGAGGCAGACGCCGCCCGACCCCTTCCGCGGCGCCGCGCCGGGTGATAGCATTTGTGAGAAGTCACACGAACGAACATCCAGGAAGGACCCGATGTCCATCGGCTCGCTCGGCGCGGAGGTGCGCCGCTCCCAGTTGCGCGACGCGCTCGAGCGCACGGGCGCCGTCGACCTCGCGTGGGCGGCCGAGGAGTGTGGCGTCAGCGAGATGACCATCCGCCGCGACCTCGCCGAGCTTGAGCGCCTCGGCCTCGTCAAGCGTGTTCGCGGCGGCGCGGTGTCCGTCGAGCCCGAGCGGTTCGACCGTCGCGTCGCGCGCAGCCGCTCTGCGAAGTTGCGCATCAGCGCCAAGCTGCAACCGCTGCTGCCCGCCCACGGGTTCGTGGCCCTCGACTCCTCCTCCACGCTGCACTTCCTCGCCACCGAGCTGGCCCCCTCGGCCGTGACCGTGGTGACGACGGGCATCGAGACGTTCCAGGCTGTCCGCGGCAAGGTCGCCCGGGCGATCCTCGCCGGCGGCGAGCTGGAGGAGTCCACCGGCGCGTTCGTCGGCCCCGTCGCCCAACGCACCATCGCCGACTTCCAGTTCGCCCGCACGTTCCTGTCCGTGAGCGGCATCGACGTCGACGCCGGCGCCCTCGAATCCACCCTGGAGAACGCCGAGGTGAAGCGCGCTCTGCGCCGCGTCAGCTCCTCGGTCGTCGTCGCCGCCGACTCCACCAAACTCGGCCTGGCGTCCGCGGCGGTCGCGCTGCGGCTCGACCAGATCGACCTGCTCGTCACCGAGCTCGACCCCGAAGACCCGCAGCTGGACGCCTACCGCGACCGCGTCGAGCTGCTCTGACCGCCCACACCGAAGGAAACCGATGAGCACCGAAGCCCTCCCCGTCGTCAACACCCACGTGCACATGCCGCCGAACTTCTCGGCGTACTCCACCCTCGACGACGTGATCGCCGAGGCCCGCGCCCAGGGGGTCCGGGCGCTGGGCATCAGCAACTTCTACGACCAGCAGGTCTACGCCGACTTCGCCGAGGCCGCCGCCGCGGCCGGCATCGTCGCCCTCTTCGGCCTGGAGTTCATCACCCTCGACGCCGAGCTCGAGGCGGCGGGCATCCGCGTCAACGACCCGGCCAACCCCGGGCGCATCTACTTCTGCGGCAAGGGCATCGCCCCCTTCAAGGCCAAGTCGGACGCCGCGTCCGCCACCGCGCGGGCCATCCGGGCCGGCAACGACGAGCGGGCGAACGCCATGGTCGCGCAGCTGTCCGCGCACTTCGCCGCGCACGGCGTCGACACCGGGCTCACGGCGTCCGGCATCACCGACGCGGTCGCCGAGCGCGGCGGCGTCCCGGCCGAGTGGGTCAGCCTGCAGGAGCGGCACGTGGCGCGCGCCTACGCGGACGCCGTCGCCGGGCTCCCCGCCGACGACCGCGGCCCCGCGCTCGAGCGCGTCTACGGCGCCCCCTCGGCCGTCGCCCCGGACGACGACGTCGCGCTCCAGGGCGAGATCCGCGGCCGGCTGATCAAGGCCGGCACGCCCGGGTTCGTCCCCGAGGTGCCGCTGTCGTTCGCGGACGCCTACGCCTACGTCCTCGCGATGGACGGTATCCCGTGCTACCCGATCCTCGCCGACGGCGCGAAGCCCGTCAGCACCTGGGAGTACCCGCCCGCCGAGTTGGCCCGGCGCCTGCTGGCCCGCGGCGTGTACGCAGCCGAGCTGATCCCCGTCCGCAACGCCGGACGCCTCGTCGACGAGTACGTCGCCGCCCTCACCGAGGCCGGCGTCATCGTGATGGGCGGCACCGAGCACAACACGCTCGACCGCATCCCGCTCGACCCGGCCTGCGCCGACGGGCCGCTCTCGGATGTCGCCCGCCGCGCGTTCTTCGAGGCCACCTGCGTCGTCGCCGCCCACGCCCACCTCGTCGCCGCCGGCGAGCCCGGCTACGTCGACGCCGCCGGCGCCCTCGTCGGCGCCGACCCCATCGCCCGCCGCGCGGAGCTCGTCGAGCTCGGCGCCCAGATCATCGGCCACTGAGGAGCCACGCCATGACCACCGCGCTCACCCACCCGCTCACCGCCCAGCTCGTCGAGTTGAGCCACGCCTTCGGGTCCGACCCCGAGTACGTCCGCGCCGGCGGCGGCAACGCCTCGGTCAAGCTCGACGGCGTGCTGTACATCAAGCCGTCCGGCACCCCGCTGGCCACCATGGAGGCGGACGACCTCGTGCCGCTGCGCCTCGACGTCCTGCTGGACGCCCTCGACTCGGACGAGCCCGTGGCCGGCGACCCCGTCCGGGCCGCGGCCGAGCGCGCCCAGGTCGGCAACCCGACGCGGCGTCCGAGCGTCGAGATCCTGTTCCACGCCCTGGTCCCCGAGCCGCTGGTGCTGCACCTGCACCCCCTGACCACGAACGCGCTCACCTGCAACGAGCGCGGCGAGTCGCTGGCCGCGGAGCTGCTCGGCGACGACGCGGTGTGGGTGCCCTACATCGACCCGGGCGTGCCGCTGGCCCGCGGCATCCGTGACGCCCGCGCCGCGTTCACCGAGCGCACCGGACGCCCCGCGCCGCCGGTCACCCTGCTGGGCAACCACGGGCTGATCGTGTCCGGCGATACCGCCGACGAGGTCGCCGAGCGCACCCGGCGCGTCACGAGTGTGATCGCGGGGGCCGTCTCCCTTCGACAGGCTCAGGGACCGTCCGCGGCCCAGGGGGCGTCCTCGGCTCAGGGAACGTCGCCGGCTCAGGGGGCCGTGCCCGAAGCCGCCGCCGCGGCGTCCGCCACGCTCATCGCCGTCGCGCCGCGCCTGCGCTCGCTGCTCGCCGTGGGCGGCAAGCCCGTCGTCCTGGCCACGGACGCCTCCCCGCTCGCCCGCGCCCTGACCGCCGACAGCGCGATCGTCGCGGCCGGCCCGCTCATCCCCGACCAGATCGTCTACTCGGGCTCGTTCCCGCTGCTCGTCGACGGCCCGGACGCCGACGTCGCCGCCGCCCTCGCCGCCTTCCGCGAACGCCACGGCAAGGACCCGGTCGTCGCCGTCATCCCCGGCGTCGCCGTGCTGGCCGCAGGCTCCGACAAGGCCAAGGCCGACAACGCGCTGGCGGTGTTCCTCGACCACGTCCGCGTGGTCAACGACGCCGACCGGCTGGGCGCGGTCCGGGTCATGGACGACGCCGAGCGCTCCTTCATCGAGAACTGGGAGGCCGAGGCCTACCGCCAGGCCCAGGCCGCGCGGTCGGCGTCCGGACGCCTCGCCGGCAAGGTGGCCATGGTCACCGGTGCCGCGCAGGGGTTCGGGCTGGGCATCGCGCGCGAACTGCTCGCCGAGGGTGCGCATGTGGTCCTGGCCGACCTGAACGCCACCCAAGCTCAGGCCGAGGCCGACGCCCTGAGCGCCGCGCACGGGCCGGGCCGGGCGGTGGCCGTCCGCATGGACGTGTCCGACCCGCAGTCCGCCCTCGACGGGGTCGCGGCCGCCGTCGCGGCGTACGGCGGGGTGGACCTGTTCGTGAGCAACGCCGGCGTCCTGCGCGCCGACGGGGTGATGACCCAGAGCGTCGCCGACTTCGATCTGGTCACGAACGTGAACTACCGCGGGTACTTCCTGTGCGTGCGGGCGATCGCGCCGGTGATGGCCGCGCAGCACTCCGCCGACCCGGACGCGTGGTTCGACATCGTCGAGATCAACAGCAAGTCCGGCCTGGAGGGCAGCAAGCGCAACTTCGCGTACGCCGGCAGCAAGTTCGGCGGCATCGGCCTCACCCAGAGCTTCGCGCTCGAGCTCGTCGAGAACGGCATCAAGGTCAACGCCGTGTGCCCCGGCAACTTCCTCGACGGCCCGCTGTGGATGGACCCCGAGCGCGGCCTGTTCCGCCAGTACTTGGACGCCGGCAAGGTGCCCGGCGCCACCACTGTCGCCGACGTGCGGCGGTTCTACGAGGCCAAGGTGCCCATGGGCCGGGGCTGCACCCCGACCGACGTGGCCCGCGCCGTGCTCTACGTGGTGGAGCAGGCCTACGAGACGGGCCAGGCCGTGCCCGTGACCGGCGGCCAGAACATGCTCAACTGACCTTCCGACAAGGAGAGATACCGTGACGATCCCCGCCACCCAGCACGCCATCCAGATCACCGGGCCCGACCGGTTCGAGGTCAACCCCGCCAAGCCCGTGGACGCCGTGGGCCCCACCCAGTTGCTGCTTCAGGTCGAGGCGTGCGGCATCTGCTTCTCGGACACCAAGCTGCTCCACGCGTTCGACGCGCACCCCCGCAAGAGCGAGGTCGTCTCAGGCATCACCCCCGAGGCCCTGGCCGAGATCCCCAGCTATGTGCCGGGCGGGCGTCCGACCGTGCCAGGGCACGAGCCGGTGGGCCGCGTCGTAGCCGTTGGCGCCGACGTCCGGCACGCCAAGGTGGGCGACCGCGTGCTCGTCCAGGCCGACTGGAAGCACCTGCCCACCGCGAAGTCCAATGGGGCGTTCGGCTACAACTTCGAAGGCGCGCTGCAGGAGTACGTCGTCATCGACGAGCGGTGCGTCGTCACGCCCGAGGGGGAGAAGTTCCTCATCGACGTGGCCGACGGGCCGTCCGCAGCCGCGATCGGGCTGATCGAGCCGTGGGCCACCGTCGAGGGCTCGTACGCCTGGAGGGACCGCGCCGGGCTCAAGCCGGGCGGACGCCTGCTGGTGGTCCTGGACGCCGGCGCCGCTGTCTACGGCCTGGACGCCCTCGTAGCCGCCGCGGCCCCCGCCCGGGTCGTCGTCGTCGGGGCGGAGCCGGCCGGCCTCGGCCTCGGCCAGGCGGCCGTCGCGGCGGCGTCCCTGGCCGGACTGGACGGCCAGACGTTCGACGACATCGTCTACTTCGGCGCCGACGCCGCCACCGTCGAGACCCTCGGCGGGCTGCTCGGCACACGCTCGACGCTCAACCTCGTGCTCGGCGGGCGCCGCCTCGACCGCCGCATCGCCGTCGACGTGGGCCGCATCCACTACGACTTCATCCGCTACTGCGGCACCACCGGCTCGGACGCCGCGGCGGGCTACTCGTGGATCCCGGCCTCGACCGAGCTACGCGCGGACGACAAGGTGGCGATCATCGGCGCGGCGGGCCCGATGGGGCTGATGCACACGATGCGCTCGGTCGTGCTCGGCGTCGAGGGGGTCTCGATCACCGCGACAGACCTCAGCGACGACCGGCTCGCGCACCTCGCCGAGGTGATCGACCCGGCCGCGGCGCGCGCGGGGGTCGGCGTCCGGTACCTCAACACCGGCAGCGAGCCGCTCGGGTCGGGCTACACGTACCTGACGTGCATGGTTCCCGTGCCGGCGCTGGTCGCCCAGGCCGTGGACGCCGCCGCCGACGGCGCGATCGTGAACGCGTTCGCGGGCATCTCCGCGGGCACGACCGCCGACATCGACCTCCAGGGCATGGTCGAGCGCCAGGTATGGCTGTTCGGCACGTCGGGCTCCGACATCGCGGACATGACCGCGGTCGTCCGGCGCATCGAGGCCGGGCAGATCGACACCACGATCTCGCTGGACGCCGTCACCGGCATCGCCGGGTTCGCCGACGCCATCACGTCGGTGATCGAGCGCACCTCGGGCGGCAAGATCATGGTGTTCCCGTCGCTGCACGACCTCGGGTTGGTGCGGCTCGTCGACCTGCCGGCCAAGCTGCCCCACGTCGCGAAGCACCTCAGGAACGGGCTGTGGACCGTCGAGGCCGAGCGGGCGCTGCTGGGGGGCTGAGTCGCGGGCGTCACCGGGTCGGCCGCCCGCCGGCCCGGTGCGTCACGCCGTGATCGTGAACCGGTCGCGCACGGTCCCCGCGTGCGGCCCGGACGTCGCCACCTGGCTGAACTCGAGCCGGGACGCCGTGACGTCCAGCTGGGCGTACCCGACGTCGGCGCCGCCGGTCGAATCCGAGCCGGACGTCGCCGCCCAGAGCCGCCCGGGCGTCCCGACGACGCGCGGGTTGTGCCCGCCGTTGCCCAGGGTGGCGAACACGGTGCCCGCCCCCGCGGCGAACCGCCCGTCGGCGTCGCTGACCCGGGCGGCGGCCGCCGTCCCGGTCAGCTGGTGGCTGCGCGCGTACACGTGCTCGTGCCCGGCCAGCACCACGTCGACGCGTTCGCGCAGCAGCAGGTCGGTGAGGTCGGGGTCGGAGGAGCACCCGTACTGCCCCGGGCTCAGGCACGGCTTGTGCATGCCGACGACCACCCACCGCCCGGCCGCCTTGGCGTCCCGGATCACCCCGGTCAGCCACGCCTGCTCCGGCGTGCCGTCCCCGTAGGTGCGCGTGCCGCGCTTCAGCACGATGCCCGGCGAGATCATCACGACGCGCACGGGACCGTTGTCGAGGACGTAGTCGTACGGGTAATCGCCGCTCGCCCCCAGCCGGTCGGGCAGGCAGGCGGAATAGGCCGCGATATCGCCGTCGTCACCGCCGTCGGCCGGGTCGTCGGCCTCATGGTTGCCGGGGACGAACGCCACCGGCGCGTCCACGCGGTCGTTCACCGCGCGGCAGTAGGCCTCCTCCTGGCGCACATAGGACAGGTCGCCGAGCAGCAACGCCATCGTGGGCTTCGCCCGCCCCATGCCCGCGAAGACGGTCAACGCGGCCGGCTCCATGCCCGTGTCGCCCACGGCCACCACCCGGACAGCCTGCGGCGGCGGCGCCGTCGTCGGCGTCGGAGTCCGCGATCGCCCGTCGTCGGCGGCTACCTGGCACCCGGCCAGCAGCGCCGACGCCGCGAGCGCGGCCAAGGCCGTCCGCGCCCGCTGCCACCCGACCCCCGTCACCCCCGGGACTGTACCGCCGCGTCCACCAGCCGACGTCAGAGGAACTCCGACCTCACGATCTTCTTCATCGACATCATCTTCTCGAACGCCCCCGGCGCAGACAGGAGGGCTTCGAGGTCGTCCGGGAGCACCTGCCAGCTCACCCCGAACCGGTCGGCGCACCAGCCGCACTGCTCGGCTTCCGGCACCGCACTCAGCAGGCTCCAGTAGCGGTCCAACTCGGCGTCGTCGGCGCAGTTCAGGATCAGCGACACCCCGCACGTGAAGGTCGTCTCCTGCTCGACCCCGGCGTCCATGATCGCCAGCCGCTGGCCGAACAGCTCCAGGTCGCCGTACATCACGGCACCCTCGACCGCCGGACCGGACGCCTCCGGGTACGTCGCCAGCGTGCCGACGCGGGCGCCCGGGAACACCTCGCGGTAGAACTCCAGCGCCTCGCCGCCCCGGTTCTGGACGCTCGCGCCGAACAGCAGGCAGGGCACGATCGGGGGTGAGGCGTCCCCCTCGGCGTCGTCGAGCCCGAGCTGCCAGCTGACCCCGAAGCGGTCTTCCACCCAGCCGTAGTAAGGGCCCCAGTCCTGCGCGGCGAGCGGGATCAGCACCCGACCGCCCTCGACCAGCGCCGCCCACAGCGCGTCGACGCGCGCCACGGAGTCCTGGTCGCCGCCCCGGCCCAGGGTCACCATGAACGACAGCGACGGGTTGATCGGGAACTCGGGCCCGGCGTTGATGCCGTCGAACCGATACCCACAGAGCTCGAAGTTGACGCTCAGCGGATTGCCGGCGAACTCCTGCTGGAAGTCGAGCAGGCCCTCGGTGGGGTAGTGCTCGATCTTGAGCACACGCGCGTCCGGGAACACGGACGTGTAGAACTCGGCGGCCTCCACCGCGTTGTGGTCGAACCACAGGCTCGGGACGATCTTCTGCACGAGGCTCCTCCTTACTTGATGCCCGCCGCCTGCCCGCTTGGGGCCCGCGTCGAACGAGGTTGGGCCGACTGTACGCACCGGTCCCGACGGTTTCTAGGGCAGCTTCCACAGCGGCTCGGGGCTGCGAGTCAGATTATCTGATACGATGCCATCCATGAAGACGATCACGGCGACAAACGCGTCCCGCGGATTCTCCGACATGCTCGACCGGGTCGAGCACGGCGAGACGATCCGGATCACCCGGGACGGGCGGCCGGTCGCTGAGTTGCGCCCTGTCGCTGCCGCGACGGGGCGGGCCTTGCGCGCCGCACTCGCCGAATTGCCGGCACTCGACACCGATCTGGAGGGCGACATCGCTGCGGCGGTCGCTCTCGCCACTAGTGAGGTGAACGGGACGTGGCCCGCCGGCTGATCCTGGATACCAACGCCCTGATTGCCTACGATCGCGGCGCTTTCGACATCACCGCCCTGGACGACGACGACCTGGCGATCGCGGCGGTCACCGTAGCCGAGTTCAGGGTCGGCATCGAGCTAGCCGCGACCGCTGCGCAGGCCGCCACCCGTTCACGGGTGCTCGACGCCGTCCTCTCCGCCATCACCGTGCTGGACTACACCGAACGGACCGCCGCCGAACACGCCCGGCTCCTGGCCCACACCCGACGTGCAGGCGCACCACGCGGTGCGCACGACCTGATCATCGCCGCGCACGCGGCCGAGGATGGTCGCGCTGTGGTGTCCCTCGACGCGCAGGCGCACTTCGGAAACCTCCCGGGCGTGACGACTGTCCAGGCCGATGCCGGTTGACGCCTCGGGTTGAGCGGGCTGCCCGCGAGCGCGTCACCGAACGGAGGAACTCCACGAATAGGCGCACGCCGGATCCGCCACCCGGCCTGTCCGCCGTGCCCACAATGGGGCATGAGTACCTCCGCGGCGACGGCGACAGCCGTCAGCCCCCTGCTGCCCGGCTCGCTCGAGAGCTACCTCGTGACCGACGTCCCGCACTGCGGTCCCACCGACCGCGTGGACGCGATCCGGGCCGGACTGGTCGGCGCGACCTTCGAGTCGGTGGACGAGGTCGTCGTGTCCACCGGGACGCCGAGTGGCCGCCACCTGGAGGGGCTCATCCCTCTCGAGCGCCTCCTGGCCGCCCAGGGTGAGCTCACGGCGTCCGACATCATGGACGCCGACCCGCCGGTGGTGACCTCCTCCGTGAGCGAGGAGCAGGCGGCCTGGAAGGCGGTACGGCACGGGGAGTCGAGTCTCGCGGTGGTCGACGCGGATGGCGCGTTCGTCGGTCTGGTGCCGCCGACGAGGCTGTTGGGGGCCTTGTTGCTCGACCACGACGACGACTTCGCCCGGCTGGGCGGCTACCTGTCGTCCACGGCGTCCGCCCGGCTGGCCTGTGAGGAGCCGCTGCACCGGCGGCTGTGGCACCGCATCCCGTGGCTGCTGGTCGGGCTGGTGGGGGCGGGGCTGTCGGCGTGGCTGGTGGGCGGGTTCGAGGAGACCATCGCGGCCGACATCAGGCTGGCGTTCTTCATGCCCGGGGTGGTGTACCTCGCCGATGCGGTGGGCACGCAGACGGAGGCGCTCATCATCCGGGGGCTGGCGGTGGGAGTTCCCCTGCGGGGTCCGTTCGTGCTGGAGGCCCTGACCGGGCTCGCCATGGGCCCTGCTGCTGGCCGGCGTGACGTTCCCGGTGGTGTGGGCGTTCTTCGGCTCGGCGTCCTTGGCCGCGACCGTGGCGATCTCGCTGATGGCGGCCTGCTCGATGGCCACCGTCGTGGCGATGCTGCTGCCGTGGGTGATGTCCCGGTTCGGCGGCGACCCGGCGTTCGGCAGCGGACCGCTGGCCACCGTCGTCCAGGACCTGTTGTCGCTGGTCGTGTTCTTCCTCGTCGCCAGCCTGTTGCTCGGCTGACGAACGGCCCGCGGGCGCCGCTGCGGTGGGACACTGAACCCATGAATCAGCAGCAGTTTGCGAAGATGCAGAGCGCGCCGGGATTCATCGCCGCGCTCGACCAGAGCGGCGGCAGCACCCCCAAGGCGCTGCGCCTGTACGGCGTCGACGGCTGGGCCGACGAGGCCGAGATGTTCGACCGCGTGCACGAGATGCGCGCCCGCATCATGACCAGCCCGAGCTTCGACGGGGCCCGCATCCTCGGCACGATCCTCTTCGAGCAGACCATGGACCGCGACGTCGAGGGTCGGCCCACCCCCAACTACCTCTGGGACGTCAAGGGCATCGTGTCGATCCTCAAGGTCGACAAGGGGCTCGCCGACGAGGCCGACGGAGCCAAGCTCATGAAGCCGATGCCTGAGCTGGATGCCCTGCTCACCCGGGCGTCCGAGAAGGGGGTCTTCGGCACGAAGATGCGCTCGTTCGTCGCTGCTCCGGGCGCCGGGCTGGACGCGGTGGTGAACCAGCAGTTCGAGATCGGACGCCGCATCGTCGCGGCCGGGCTCGTACCGATCCTGGAGCCCGAGGTGGACATCAAGGCGCCGGCGAAGGCCGAGGCGGAGGCCCAGCTGCACGACGCGCTGCTTTCGGGCCTCGACGCGCTGGGTGACGGCGAGATGGTCATGCTCAAGCTGACCCTGCCCGAGGTTGACGACCTGTACCTGGATCTGGTCCGGCACCCGCGGGTGCTGCGCGTGTTCGCGCTGTCCGGCGGCTACACGCGGGCCGAAGCGAACGAGCGGCTCGCCCGTCAGCACGGGGTCGTGGCCAGCTTCTCGCGCGCGCTGACCGAGGGACTGTCAATTCACCAGACTCCGGAAGAATTCGACGTCGCCCTCGACGCGTCCATTGCGAGCATCTTCGCCGCGTCGATCACATAACGCCGCGGGGGCGCGGCAGAATTCCGTCATGAACCCCGATGCCCTGCACGCTGAACTCAAGGAGTTGCACCGGGGCCGCGGGGTCAGACGGGTGGGTGTGCCGTCGTGGCTGGGTCCGGAACTGCGCTCGGTGCTGAGCCTGGACGCCGCCAGTCCGGACGCCGACGCGCGGGCGGCGCTGATCGCGCTGATCCGCGAACACACGGAGGGCTTCCCCCGCGACCTGAGGTACCTCTTCCTCGTGGCGACCGGCATCACCATCGACGCCCCGATGCTGACCGACCGGCTCGCGGTCGCCGAGAAGGCGCTCGACCGCAGCCAGCGCGTCCTGCGGCGGCGGCTCCGCGAGGCCGAGGGCCTGTTCGTCGACGCGCTGGTGGCCGCCCGCGAGCGGTCCGCGGGGCGGTTCGACGACCCGGGCTGGCAGTGGCTCGACTTCGACGTGACGCTGGAATTGCGGCAGGCGGCGGTGCTGACGCTGAGTCGCACGGTGCTCGCCCTCGACGATCGCCAAGACGGCGTGCACGAGGCGTTCGTGATCCCCCACTTGACGGACCCGACGGCCGAGGTCACGTTCGAGGCGTCCGAGGGGTTGAAGAGCGTGCACGTGGCCCGGTCGGCGGTGAGCACGTGGGAGGTGGACCTGCTGCTCGCGGATGTCCTGATGCGCGGGGAGTCCATCCGCACCGGGTTGCGCTTGCACATCCCCGAGCCGAGGTGGCTGAACCCGTTCCTGGTGCTCGCCCCCATCCGCCCGGCTCGACACGTGCGTGTGAGCGTCGATTTCGGCGACAGCGGCCTGGCGCCTGAGGCGTGGGTGCTGGACGGCGCGTTCACCAGCGACATCGCGCGGCGTCCGGCGGAGTTCCCGTCCATCGATGTGGCCGCCCACCCCGTGGTGAGCGGCACCTTTGACCGCCCGCGTCCGGGGCTGGCGTACGGCGTGGGCTGGACGTGGGCGGAGGCCGGGGAAGAGGCCGACACTCCATAGATGCGCTCGAACTCCATTGAATGCGTGGAGTTCGAGCGCATCTATGGAGTGTCGGCGTCCCGGGCCGGCCTCAGGCGCCCTTCTGCCGCATCGCCACGAGGTGCCCGAAGGCGACGGCGCGTAGCGGGGAGTGGAACAGCTCCGAGCAGGTCACGAGCGTGATGCGCGCCTCGGTGGCGGTGGCGCCGGGCTTGCCGGGGACGGGGTCGAGCACCCACGACTCGGTGTCGTTGACGACGGTGTCCGCGGGGTGGTTGTCGAGCGCGTAGACGTACACGGCGTCCACGGTCTCGACCTCGACGCGGGCGCCGGGCTGCAGCCCCGGCAGCGGCACGAACGGCCCCCGCGCCCCCCGGTGCCCCGCGACGGCGAAGTTGCCGATCTGCCCGGGCGCGGCCGTCCCCTCGAACCAGCCGATGCCTCGAGCGAGCACGGCGTTCGTCGTTCCCTTGAGCACCGGCACCTCGAACGTCGGCCCGAACTCGGGGATGCGCAGCAGCGCGATCGCGTTGCCCGGGATCGCCTTCTCGGGCACGGTCGGCGTGGCGTCGCTCACCCAGGCGTCCCTCAGCTGGGTGACCTCCTCGGACGCCGCGACCGGGTCCATCAGCGGGTTGCCGTACAGCTCCCACGCGACGTAGCCGCCGCCCGCCAGGCCGGTCAGGACCAGCAGCCAGCCGGCGACCAACAGGGCCACCGGACGCCGCGCCCGGCGGCGGGTCGGGGGCTGGGACGCCGCGGCGGGGCGCTGCGGAGCGTCATCCACGATGGCCCGGCGCGCGTTCACAGGAGGCGACCTTAGCCTTCGCTCCTGAGCCTGTCGAAAGGCGGGTCCTCGATCACGTCCGCCCTCGCTCCCTTTGCTTGTCGTCTCCGAGACCGCAGAGGCGATCCCAATTGCGTTGCGCACGATCTACGCGTAACGCACCTGACTTCCGGATCCTCCACTCGCAGTTGGGTGAGTGAGGATGCTGGGTCGCCGATCGCGCGTTCGGCGGCGTTCCTGTTGGCGTGATGGCCCAGGCGAAACGCAACGACTCCTGCCGCCCAGCACGTCGTCCAGGAGGCCCTGTTGTCTGCATGGGGCGCTGACCATGGACCTCGCACCGCTCGCCGACAAGGCCCGCGCGTTAGGGTTCAACGTCACAAAGACCGACGCCCACGACCATGACGCCATCCTCGAAGCGTTCGCGACGCCGCCCGTCCCGGCCCGGCCGACGATGACCATCGCTCGCCGAGGCCGCCCGCGAGGTGACTCAGCTCAGTCGGCGGTCACGGCGTCCACGTAGGGGACGGCGTCCGGCCGGACGTGACCCTCGGCCAGCGCCGAGGCGCCGACGAAACGCCAGGCGACGGCCGCGATCGCGGCGTACAGCGCGGCGCAGGCGACGAAGACCGCAGCGTGGCCGGCGACCACCGCGGACGCCGACCCCGCGGGTCCGTTCGCCGAGCCCACCGGCCCGGCCGCCGACATCGCGGTCACGTACACGGCCGTGAGCAGGGCGAGCCCGACCGAGGACCCGAGCTGGTTGGACGCGTTCGACGCCGCGGCCGCGACGCCGGCGTCCCGAGGCTGGATGCCGAGCAGGGCGAGGTTCTGCAGGGGCACGACGGCCAGCCCCATGCCGAGGCCCATGAGGACGACGCCGGGCAGGATCTGAGTCCAGTAGTCGCCGTCCACCGTGATCCGGGCGAGCCACAGCAGGCCGGCGGCGCTGACGAGCGGGCCGGCGACGAGTTGGCGGCGGGGGCCCACGCGATCCATGAGGCGAGTGGAATAGGGGACCATCGCCATGAGGGACACCGTGAACGGCAGGGTGGCCACGCCCGCCAGGCGTGGCGGCAGGTGTAGGACCAACTGCAGGTGGAACGCCAGGTACAGCATCGACCCGGCGCCGGCCGCCCCCATCAGCGCTTGGACGACGAACGCGGCCGCCCGCGTCCGGTGCCGTAGCACCCGCAGCGGCAGCAGCGGGTTGGCCGAGCGGTGCTCGATCAGCACGAACCCACCGAGCAGCAGCGCCCCGAGCCCGACGAGCGCGATGGGCGCGGGCGCGAGCCACGACCCTTCGGCCAGCGTCAGGCCGTAGACGAGCGCGCCGAACCCGAGCGTGCAGGCCAGCGCCCCGGCGACGTCGTACCGGCGGTCGCCGTCGGCCCGGCTCTCGGTCAGCAGCGCCGCGCCGGCCACGATGCCGACCACGATCAGCGGGACGTTGACGAGCAGGCACCACCGCCAGCTGAAGAAGTCGGTGAGCAGGCCGCCCAGCACCATCCCGATCGCCGAGCCGGCGCCGGCGAGCGATCCGAAGATCGCGAAGGCGCGGTTGCGCTCCGCGCCCGAGGGGAACGTGATGGTGACGATGGCGAGCGCCGAGGGGGCCAGGAAGGCCGCCGCCAAGCCTTGGAGGCCACGAGCTGCCAGCAGTTCGGCGCCGCTGTGGGTCAGGCCGCCCCAGGCCGAGCTGGCGCCGAACACGGCGAGGGCGAGCAGGTAGGTGCGCTTGCGTCCCCAGTAGTCGGCGACGCGTCCGCCCAGCAGCAGGAACGAGCCGAACGCCAGCGCGTAGGCCGTGACGACCCACTGGCGCGCCGAGTCGGACAGCCCCAGGTCCACCTGCGCGGTCGGCAGCGCGACGTTGACGATCGTGCCGTCGAGGACGATGAGCAGTTGGGTGAAAGAGACGACGGCGAGCGTCCACCAGCGGCGTCGGGATTGGGTGTCGGGCATGGTCCACCTTCGGGATTTCGTCGTGAAGGTCCCGGGTTTCCAGCCCCGATCGACGCCGAGGCGCCACACCACGCCGAGCAACGGCTCGGCAGAGACGTTATGATTCTAGCCGCCGAAATCAGTCCCGGGCAAGCCCGCACGGTGCCGATGTAGGCCGTTCGGCTCGTCTACCCGGCCCGCGTCGGGCTGCGTCACCGCGGACGCCGCCCCCGCCCATTGCGCGCGGGGCCGCGGACACCCGACAATTCACCATCGCGACCCGCGTGCTCGTCCCACACAGGGGGATCACATGGACGAACCTGCGGCACCGACCCTCGACGCCGGGGTGAGCGCTGCCCCTGCGGCCGACCGGCAGGGTGTCCGGCATGGCGACCGATCCGCCGATCGGCTGCACTCCGCCGCGCACGACGACCGATCCGCCGACCGGCTGCACCCCGACCCGCACCACGCCGCGCAAGCCGACCCGACGGACACCGATCGGCTCCACGCCGACCGGCGCTACGCGCAACTCCACGCGGACGGGCGCCTGACGGCGGACGACGCGCGTGACTGGGTGGGCGTGCTGAGGGTGCTGGGCGGCGAGCACACCGACGCGAACGTGCTGCGCGACCTCGCCGAGTCGTTCCCGGACGAGCCCGAGGTGGCCGATTTCGTCGCCGACGAGCTGTGGCGGCGGGCAGCGGCGCTGTCCGAGGCGGCAGGACCCACCGCGGACCTCACCCTCGCCCAGCTCGCGTGGGGCACGGCCCTGCTGCTGGCGCCACCGATCGCCCGCTCCGACGAGGACGCCGCCCGCATCATCAACCTCGTGGACCACCTCTTCCAGTCCGGACGACGCCGGGCAGAACCCGTGGCCAGCTTCGCCGAGTTCGAGGCGGTGCTCGTGCGTCTGGCCGCGAGCGGCCCACGGTCCGCGCTGCGCGCGGCGGACCTCCTCGCCGCCGAGGACCCCGGGCTCGCCCTCGAACTCGTCGCCGGCAGCCCGGAGAGCGCCGAGGCCGCGCTGGTGGCCGCCGTGGCGTCCAGCGAACTGGACGACTTCGCGCGTGCCGCCGCACTGTTCGACCACCTGGCCCTGCGGTGGGGGATCGGCGCCCGCGCCCTGGACGTCGAGGACCGTAGCCGATGGATCCAGGCGATGACCGACGTCGGGCGCTTCGACGAGGCAGACCAGGCGTGCCTCGGCACCATCGCCGTCATGGAGGGCCGCCCGGACGCCGACGCCGCTGCCTGGCCGGTGGTCGGGTTGACCGACGAGAGTTCCCTGCACTGGCGCCACTCCTACCGCCTGCTCGCCTACCGGCTCTCCGCGCAGCGCGGCGAGTTCCTTGCTGCCTGGGACCACCTCCGCGCCGCCGCCTTCCCCCAGGGGAAGGCACCCACTCCCGCGCTGCGGCGCTCGATCCTGCGGGTCCGGTTGGTGTTCGCCGACCCGGTCGAGGCGGACGGCGTCCTGGACGAGTTGGCCCTCCTGGCCGCGGCCGACCCATGCGACAGCACCTTCGCCGAGGCGTGCCTGCTGGCCGACGCGCGGTGGGGCGGGGCACGTGGGCCGGGCGGTTCGGAGGCGACACCCGGGCCGCTGGTCGGCGTCCGGTTCCGCGGACAGGCGGCGGCGCGGGCGATCCTGGCGCGGTCGGACTGCCCGCTCAGCAGCCGGCAGCGGTTGCGGCTGTCACTGCTGGCCGGGGACGACGCGCAGGCGGCGGCGATGATCGCCTCGGAACCCATCGCCGGCACAGAGCCGTGGACGGTCGCCGTGCTCGGCGCGGTGCTGGCGCTGCGGCGCGGCGAGGACGCGGAAGCGAGCGCACTCCTCGACCAGGCGTCTGTCGGACGCCGCCACGACCTGGACCTACGCGTCCTCACCGCTCAGGCCTCCCTCATCGCGGGCGACTACCGGGCAGCGCTGCAGGAGGCGCGGTCGCTGACGGTCGGCGTCCCGGGGCACATCCTGGGGCTGACCATCCTGGCGGAGAGCGAGTTCGAGTCGGCGTTGGCGATGTCGGACGACGACGACTCCGGCGACGGGGTGGAGAACGTGCAGATGCTCATGGCCGCCGTCGCCGACTACCGGCGGGCAGCTGACCTGCACCGCGACACGAGCGAATTCCTCGTCGAGGGCAGCACGCGGGTAGACGGGCAGGTTGGGTCGGAGCCGTTGGTACCACCGCTGTTCGCGGAGGTGTGCCGGCGGGGCATGCACGCGGCGATCCTGGCGCAGGAGGGGCTGGCCCGGCTCGGCCTGCGCAGCGACAGGCGGCTCGTCATGGACGCCCGCGACCTGACCCACCACCTGCGTTCTATCGAGCACGAGTGTTGCCGGCGGG
>WBZS01001558.1_pt1 | contig 17626 bp, 14 predicted proteins | sample 5204201 | NCBI WGS metagenome assembly WBZS01 (sample SAMN12344357, study PRJNA552823) | activated sludge metagenome | biome: Activated sludge suspended growth; feature: Nitrification reactor; material: Wastewater; isolation source: activated sludge from nitrification reactor of wastewater...
GCGTCGGCGCTGAGCGTGGTTTTTCCGGTGCCGCTGAGCCCAAAGAATAGGGCGGTGTCGCCACTGGCTCCGATGTTGGCGGAGCAGTGCATGCTCATGACGCCCTTGAGCGGGAGCAGGTAATTGAGAATCGTAAATACGGACTTCTTCATTTCGCCCGCGTATTGCGTCCCCAGGATGAGAACGGTCTTCTCGGCAAAGTTCAAGGCAATCGCTGCCTCGCTTCGCGTGCCGTCGGTCGCCGGGTCGGCGGTCAACTTGCAAAGGTCAACAACGGTCCATTCAGGCTCAAAATTGGAAAGCTCTTCCGCCGTCGGTCGGATTAAAAGTTGCTTGATGAAGAGCGCGTGATACGGTCGCTCGACCAGGAACCGCACCTTGATTCGGTGCTCGGGGTCCGCACCGCCAAAGGTATCGATCTGATAAAGCTTCTTGCCCTTAACGTACTCGTTTGACTTGGCGAGGAGCTTGTCAAAAACCCCCTGGTCAATCTCGGCATTGTTCTCCCACCAAATATTCGCCTCGCTCCCCGGCTCCCGCACAGTGACCTTGTCCTTCGGCGTCCGCCCGGTGTACTTGCCCGTCTTGGCGACGAGAGCGCCGCTAGCGGCAAACTGATCGCCGTCCTTAAGAGCATGCTCAACCAGCTCAGCAATCGGCAGGTTCTTGTAAAGAGTCGTAACTTGGTCGAGGTTAAGTGGAGATTTCGTTGGGGTAGTCGACGGCATTGTCTAGTTCCTTAAATGAGCCTCCCAAAGTGCCAAGCGGCACGGCTTGAGTGGGAGAATTCGTTAAATTTTACCCTCAGAACTGGTTGCGCTGGGAGCCTGTGAATTGGACTAGGCTTCCGGATACCATAAAGCCTACGCGCTCGGCGATGTTTACCGCGTGATCGGCGATGCGCTCTAGGTGGTGGACGGCTAGGAGGAGCCAGCTTGCGCTTACCACGTCGTTCGGGTTCTCGCGCATGTGGTTGTGAATCTGCTCGCGGAGGTCGCGGTAGAGGTTATCGACTTCGTCGTCTTCCAAGCCGATCGCCTGAACCAAGTTCAGGTCGCGCTTGACGAACGCTTCCAGGGCATCGCGAAACATCTTTCGCGCTACCGTGGCCATCCTGGGGATGTCAACGTAGCCGGTGGTGCCCAGTTCTTTGTCGATCTTCATCGCGCATTTCGCAATATCGACGGCAAGATCGCCGACTCGCTCGATGTCGGTGATGATCTTCATGATCGCGCCGATGACCCTAAGATCGCTGCCGATCGGCTGCTGCAAGGCAAGCATTTGGAGACACTGGTCCTCGATGGTGATGTCGCGATGGTCGACGTCATCGTCGGCATTGAGAACGCGCATAGACTCTTCGATGTCCACCAGAACCAACGCGTTGACGGACATTGCAACCATCTGCTCCGCGCGCGTACCCATCTCAAGCAGGGAATGCTCAAGCTCTTCTAAGGCGTGGGTAAAGGCGTGGCGGGCGTAGTTTTGCTCCATCAATATAATTGCAGACGCGGGGAATTGTTAAGAAGGTACCCAATTTGGGGGCCGGTATCGCTCGCTGTTAACCAATCTTAACGAGGAAAGTGGCATCGAACCTGCTGTTCGCGGTGCTCGCGCAGTTCAGGGACGACGGTCGTACAGGGGTCCGCTTGCATGTACGGGCACCTAGGAGCGTAGCGACAAGCAGGCAGTTTGCCGTCTTTGAAGTCCACTTCTTCTGGCGGCGCCTCGGGCAAGAACCCAAGCCTCGCTTGGCTCGGGGCAGATGCAAGCAACGCCAAAGTGTACGGGTGAGATGGCGCACCAAAAATCGCCTCGGTGGGCCCGCTCTCCACGATCTTGCCTTGGTACATCACGGCAACGCGATCCGCTAAGAAGCGCACAGTGGCAAGGTCGTGGGAAATGTAGAGGTAAGCACAGCCGGTCTGGGCTTGCAGGTCCTTGAGAAGGTTCAAGATTTGAGCCTGGATGCTGAGGTCGAGCGCGGCGGTTGGCTCGTCGCAAATTACGAGATCGGGACTGAGGGCGATTGCTCGTGCAATCGCGACCCGTTGCTTTTGACCGCCCGAAAGCTGATGCGGGAATCGCTCGATATGTTCTCGCGATAACCCGACCTGTTCAAACAAAGAACCCAAATCAACTTCGCCGCCGCAAAGTTTGAGAGGTTCCAAAGCGCTTCGACCCACCCGCCAACGAGGGTCGAGGCTCGCATGAGGGTCTTGCCAGACCATGCCAACTTGCTTTGCAATCCCAGGCTCGGGTCCGCGAACTTGCTTGTCTCCTAGCTGGATCTGACCGGAGTCGAGAGGCTGGAGGCCGAGGATCGCGCGGGCCAAAGTTGTTTTGCCGCAGCCTGACTCGCCAACAACCGCCAGGATTTCGCCTTTGCGTAGCTCAAGCGAGACTTGGTCGACGGCCTTTACTGCACCACGATTGGAGTGGAAAGTTACCGAAATGTCCTTCACCCTGAGCAAAGCATCGGTCGCAATCATGGGTCCTCGACTTCGATGCTGTGACCCCAGTCCAGCTTCTCGGATAGCTTGGTCAGAAAGTCATGCTCGTTAATTGTGATGAGTCGGGTCACTCGGTCGGAGCGAGTAACCCGGATGTGGTCGCCGCTCAACATATTAAGCCGGCTCTGCCCATCAGCGCTCAAAATCGCATCCCCCTTGGTCTCGACACTAAGCTCAACCACACTGCTCGGATGCAAGACGAGCGGTCTCGCCGCAAGAGTATGAGGAGTGATCGCAGTAACGATAATCGCCTCAACGGTTGGGTCAACGATCGGCCCACCGGCACTGAGATTGTAGGCAGTAGAACCGGTAGGAGTCGCGACGATCACTCCATCGGCGGGGTAGCTCGTCAAATCCTGGCCATCGATAATCACGCCAAAGTGAAGCATACGCGTGGTTGCCGCTCGCTGCAAAGCTGCCTCATTCAAGGAGTGCAACGTCGCTACCGAAACATCATTGCGCCAAAGCTCTGTTCGGATCATCATGCGATCCTCGATCTTGGATTTGCCATCGAAGAACTGAGACAGCGCCGCTCCAATCTCGCTCGGCTGACACTGAGTCACAAAGCCAAACCGCCCGAAGTACACGCCTAGGATTGGAGTGCCACGTGCGCTCGCCGAATGCGCCGCCCGAATCAGAGTGCCGTCTCCGCCAAACGAGATCAGGAGGTCGCAATCGGCAAGCTCTTGGGGATGAACGCTTGTCGCTTCGATCATCGCCGCGACCTCGCCCTCGGCCCCGGTTTCTATCTGATGCTGCTTTAGCCAGGCGACGGTTTGCCGAGCCGCCGTTATGGCGTCTGGGCGCAGAGCGTTGGCAATGAGATTGATTCGCATTACTCGATTGCTTGGGTGTAAACGGCCTTGAGCACTTCGTCGGGAGTTGTCCAACCGGCGAGAACCTTCACCCGCCCGTCTTCAAGCATCGTTCGATAGCCCTGTTGGCGCGCCGCCTCGGTGAGAACCTGATAGTTGCCACCGCTCGCGATTGCATGACGGAATTCGGGAGTTCCTTGGATCAGCTCGAATACTCCAATACGGCCCTTGTATCCGGTTCCGCGGCACTCCGCGCAACCTGCGCCTTTGTGGAATCTAGCCTGGGCGAGTTCACCTTCGGTGAGCCCAAGCATCTTGATCTCGTCTTGGTCGGGCTGGAACGGAATTCGGCATTTGCTGCAGTTGAGCCTAATCAATCTCTGAGCAAGGATCGCCACGGCAACACCAGCCACAAGGTAAGCCTCAGCTCCCATGTCGAGCATACGACCAATGGTCTCAACCGCGTTGTTGGTGTGGAGAGTGCTTAGGACAAGGTGACCGGTTAGCCCCGCCTGAATTCCAATAGCCAGCGAATCGGGGTCGCGCATTTCTCCGACCATCATGACGTCGGGGTCTTGGCGAAGGAACGTCCGCATGACCCTTGGGAAGGTCAGCTTCTCGGTAACGCCAACCTGAGCAATGTTATTCTCAAATTCGTACTCGACCGGGTCTTCGACGGTGACGATGTTCCGACGCTTCGAATCTAGCTGATGCAGGGAAGCGTAGAGCGTAGAAGTCTTGCCGCTACCCGTTGGTCCCGTGACCAGAATCAGACCATAGGGAACCTGGATTGCGCGGGTCCATTTGGCGAGGACGTCTTCCGGCATGCCCAGCTTGGGGAGGTCGACTTTCATCGCCATCGGGTCGAGGAGTCGCATGACGAGTTTTTCGCCGTTGAGACAAGGCACAACTGATGCACGAGCAGAGAGCCGGCGGCCCATGTACTCCATGTCGATGCGCCCATCCTGAGTCTCGCGCTGCTCGTCGATTCTCATTCCCGAGGCGAGCTTAAGCCGGGCAAGAACGTTTGTCGCTTGCTCGGGGGGAAGGTCGCCAGAGTCGTGGAGCACGCCGTCTTGGCGATAGCGAATCTTCAGCTGGTCCCTTTCCGGCTGAAGGTGGATATCGCTCGTGCCGGTCTCGAGGGCATTGATAAAAATGTGGTCAACGATCTGGACGGCAAGGCTAACCTCGTCTCCACCCATGTCCCGTTGACCGCCCGTCTCGCGCAGAATCAGGCGGAATTTTTTGCCCGCTCCCCAGTTAGCATTTTGTTCTTGCATGTTCGAGGCTCCATTGTAACCCGGTGAAGGGATTTTCAAACTCTATCTGTTAGTACAGCTTCACAAGATTTTGCTGGGACGGTAAGGTTAAGCTAAGGTTAGCGGGCAAGGGGATTGTGCGCGAAACATAACTAGAGAGGGAATTATGCGGAGAAACTTAATTTGGGGAACCTTGTTGCTGGCAATTGTAAGCTCAGCGACCGCCTTCGGCCAGGAGGCTGCCAAGCCGTTTGAAGTCAAGCCGGAGTTTTTTGACGCGCTTAAGCCGCGCAATCTGGGCCCGACAACGATGGGCGGTCGGATCATGGATTTGGCGGTTTATGAAAAAGAGCCGAGGATTTTTTATGTAGCCACCGCAAGTGGCGGACTTTGGAAGACCGAGAATGCCGGCGTCACTATGGCTCCGGTTTTCTATCGGGAAGGAACAATTGCGCTTGGCTCGGCGGCAGTATCGCAAAGCGACCCCAATCTTGTTTGGGTAGGCACGGGCGAGGGCAGCAGCCGGAACAGCACCTGTTGGGGCGATGGGGTCTATAAGAGCACAGACGGCGGCAAGACCTGGGCGAACATGGGACTCAAAGACACCTTCCATGTGCCAAAAATCGTAATCGATCCGCGAAATTCCGACACGGTATGGGTCGCTGGGCTCGGGCAGCTCTGGGGATACAACGAGGGCCGCGGGCTTTTCAAGTCCACAAACGGCGGGAAAACCTGGACCAAGTCGCTTTACATCGACGAGAAAACCGGAATCATTGACCTGGCAATGGACCCCAAGAACCCCGATACGATGCTGGCAGCCGCATGGGAGCGAATTCGGAAGCCGTATTCCTTCGCCAGCGGAGGACCAGGCAGCGGACTTTACAAGACCACCAACGCAGGGAAGACTTGGCGAAAGATCACAAAGGGACTGCCCGAAGGACCGCTCGGGCGCATTGGCCTGAACTACTTCCGGGCCAACCCCAAAATCGTTATTGCGACGGTTGAAGCCAAGAATGGCGGCACTTATCGTAGCACCGATGGCGGCGAAAGCTGGACCAAGGCAAGCAACACCAATCCTCGCCCGTTCTACTTCAGCACCCCACGCCAAGACCCGATAGACGAGAAGCGTGTTTATGTTATCGGTGTGAGTTTCCACACGAGTGACGACAGTGGAAAGACATTCAGGGCGATGAATATGAACATCCACGTGGATCACCACGCAATGTGGATTGATCCCGCTGACAATAACCATTTTATTATCGGCAACGATGGCGGCGTTGGGCAAACCCGCGACCGCGGAAAGACCTGGGAGCATCTTAACTTCATGCCGCTTGGCCAATACTATGCGATTGGCTATGACATGCGAAAGCCCTACTGGGTTTATGGTGGTCTGCAAGACAATGGCTCTTGGGCACTGCCTACGCAAACGACTCGCGGCGGAGTTGCATTCTTCGATGCAATCGGCGTGGGTGGTGGGGATGGTTTCTATGTCCAAGTCGATCCAAATGATTGGCGATGGGTATATAGCGAGTCACAAGGCGGAGCGATTACCAGAATCAACCAAGCTACGGGCGAGAATCGAGGCATTCGTCCGCGACCAGAAGCCGGCGAACGATTACGCTTTAACTGGAACACGCCAATTCTTATTAGCCCGCACAATTCATCGACTCTCTATATTGGAAGCAATAAGCTGTTTAAGACCGTCAACCGTGGCGATGTCTGGAAAGCAGTAAGTCCAGACCTCACTACAAATGATCCGGCGAAGCAATCGCCAGGTGGAGGAGTTACTCCTGAAGACACCGGCGCTGAGCGGCACTGCACTATTGTAACAATTGGCGAGAGTCCAATGAAACAGGGCTTGTTGTGGGTTGGTACTGATGACGGCAACATTCAGGTTTCAAAAGACGACGGTGCGACTTGGACTAATGTTGTTGCAAACATTAAGGACTTACCCAAGTTCGCATGGGTGACGAGGGTTACTCCAAGTCGATATGTCGAAGGTCGATGCTATGTCACGATGGATAACCACCGCGAAAACGACTATGCATCTTATGTTTATGTAACCGAAGATTTCGGGGCAACATGGACTAAGTTGAGCAGCTCTCTGCCGGCAAACGAATGTGCTCACGTGATCAAAGAAGGCATGACGAATCCGGACTTGCTCTATCTTGGTACAGAGCAATCGCTTCAAATCAGCCTGGATCGTGGCAAAACTTGGCACCGTTATCGAAGTAACGACTACCCAACGATGATTCATCACGACTTCGCAATACACCCTCGTGAGCTAGATTTGATGATCGCTACTCATGGTCGTTCGATCTGGATTCTGCCCGTAAGTCCACTTGAAGAGATGACTCAGAAGAATATGGAAAAGCCTGTGCACTTGTGCAAGCCAACCAATGTTTATTTAATGGGTAGGGTAGGCGGACCTGTCTGGGATGGCGACCGCGTATTCTTTAGTCCAAATACGCAACCTGCAGGAAATATCTACTACTTCCTGCGCGAAAAATCAGACAAAGTAGTGAAAGTCACAATCAGCCGTGCTGACGGCACGCTGGTAACTGAGCTTGATGGGTCGACCAATGCTGGATTAAATTTAGTGACCTGGAACGCCAGGGGCAGAGGTCGTTCCCTCGAAGCAGGAGACTACCGCGTAACTCTGAAAGTAGGGGATCAAGAGTTCCTAACTTCCATCAAGGTCGAGGACCTTGGATCTGGAACCGTGGACTCGCCACCTCGCGAAGAGGAAGAAGAGAACCCCCTTTAGGTTGCGGTAATCAAAATCGGGTGCCACTGGAAAGTGGGATGTTCGTGCCCACGCATCCAGTGTTGCCCCTCAAACTACAAGAGCACGGGGCACCGAGGCACGGACATCCTCGCTGACCCATGGCACCAGGTTCGCACGGAGCGCTAAGCTTATTATTGCCGAGTTCGCCGTAAGTGCAACAGTCGACTGTTGATTTAACTTCCGGTCCCGACAATAGTGCTAGCGGCTTCCAATACTAGACTGATGTTGGTCACAAACTAAACACATGTCGGCAGTCAGGGATGAAATAGGACGGATGGATTTCATTGACGTGGAAAAATTCCTTAAACTTTTTCTTGCGATTAGCAAAAACTGTGATAGCATGGGGTTGACATGGAGTCAAGAGGTTTGATTTCCGCTTTGCGGGGGGGGGGGTATACGGCACATTAACTGCGATCGGTCTTGCGTTAAGCACGGCCCTATCGCTCGTTCTGCTTTTCGGCAGACGGATACCATGCACAACCTTCGGCACGTGTAGTGGGGTGCTGCATATCTCGTTTGATGTTGGCCCCTTTCATATAGTTCCAGCTTACTTAGCGCTCGCCTTCAATGCCATCCTGGTGATGCTGGGCAACCCAAAAAACTTAGACGCTCGGACCAATGTCTGCGTGCTCATCTCATTGTGGGTAGCTTTTGTGTTTGCCCTCGGTCTCCAAATATTCCTGATAGTCACTCTTCGCACTAAATGCATATGGTGCTCGACCTTGGCTGCAATCACTACGCTGCAGCTAATGTCGTTCATGAATGTGGGAAGACCTAGGGAATCGAAGGCACCTGATCTTAGGCGGCACATGTTTCGCAATCTAAGAGCAACCTTGGCTTGTATGACTTGCGGAATATTGCTGGGAATTGGAATTTCCAAACCTTTCACCAGCGCGCCGCGAGGCAAGCTTCAAGTTCAAAAGCCATCCCATGCCAACAAGACAATAGATCACTCGGAGAAATTAAATCCATGAAAAACATAATATCGATAGTTCTCGTCTTTCTCGCCATTACCATGCTAACCATTCCTGTGCACGCAGACCCCGAAGGCGCACCGGGAGGCTCCGACGGCCTTTGCCATTGGCTGAACCAAGGCGGCGCAGGGTGGGTCTGTGTACCAAATTACACAATCAATTGTAATCAGAACGGGGGATATTGCCGTATTCGAAGGGATGACAACTACTGTTATTGCGACGGTGTAACTCCCTAATTTCAAGGCGACCGCTAAGGCCAGCAGGTTAACTGCCGGCCTTGGCAGAGTTTCGTTGAGAGTGCATACCAACAGTATTCGCGTCACGAATTCCGGAGGTTTCAAGTTTGCCATGACGTTCGTTGCAGTTGCTCTTCTTAGCCTTGTCCAAGCTAGCAGTCGGGAGAAGATGCTTTTCCATCCGCTCGGCGCGCACCTCAGCGACAAAGAATATCGTCAGATTTCGATCCCTGCAGAGATTAAGAATGCACCCATCATGATTTCATCGACGCTCGATGCGAAAGAGCTTAGCCGTGTACTTGGGCACATCTATGGTTCGGTCAAGACGGAAGTGGTCGAAGGAAAGGAGAAATTCCGGATCATCATGGATCCCGCGAATCTGCGTGGAGACCAAGTAAGAAAGATGCGTAAAGCCCAAATCGAGAGTGTGCAGAAGCAATTGGGAGAAAAATTTCAGATTCAAGACGCCAGTGCCGAAGTACTCGTCGAGCGCCTGCTCCGTTTTGACCGGCAACGAAACCAGTCTGCGCCTCTTTTCTCAATAGATATCCCCTCTCAAACGATGCTACCTAGATTGCTTGCCAAGTTCCCAGCAGCAGTCCTAGCAGACCTGCAATGGGGTATTTCTACAACTTTCTCAAACTCGCCTCGGGCAAATGAAAAACTGCTACCCGATGCTGCCCTTCGTGAGCTAAGAAGAATCCAAGCCCTTGAACGCGAGATGTTCGAAATAGCTCGTGGCCATACTTGGTCGGATAGTATGACTGTGGGACTTCAGCCAATATTTGCGCTTGCTAAAGGGCAGTCGGATGAAGAGACTGCGATGGTTAAAGTTCGCTATACAAATCTCGGGATTGTCGCGAATCTGTATCGATTCAACAGGGCCGGCGAGCTAGTGTTCCAAAACGGCTCGTCACTGCAGTTAGATTTAAAGCTGGATTGGAATTGGGCACCGTCAATTCCGGAAACAATCAATGTTCCAAATGAGACTCTTCGACTTATGCAATGGATTCTTGCGGCTGCCCCAGGCCTTGCAGTTCCATCGGATGAGGCTATCAAGGTTACCAACTGGCTGAAGAGTCCTGATTCTGAAGAGTCACTTAATCTGTTGTGGCCCGAACTTTTCCCCCAACTATTTCGAGGGGAGAGGTACGTAGTTTCGCTTCCGGATGATCTAGTCACGCCATCGTGCGCACTTCTGGCTAGCACTACACTTTCAAAAGAGCAAGTCCGCCAATTCTTGGTTTCAAGAGGCGTCTGCTACGAAAAAGTTGACGGAATACATGTGTTGTGGAATCTTGATCCGAGAGCAGCGGAATTCCGGAGATATTCAAGATCCGCAGTTCGAAGAGGATTAGACCTTGCTCTTTCTTCTGAGCCAATTTCCCTCGAAGTAGAAGCGCGGCAACTCTTTCAAGAGGCGTCAGCATTACAGTTTAGTGGAATTCCTCCAGTTAAGCGATGCTTGTGGTATCTGAAGCAGCTGAATCCATATGAGGAGGAGCTTCAAGGCAGATTACTTCAATTGTTCGGTGCCTTTACCCAAGAACAATGGGCCGAGCTTCGAAAGGGTCGGTCAATACTACTTACTTCTATTCCTCAGTTTGCACGTGAGAGTTGGCGATCAAAGGAGTTTTCAAGAGTTGCCTCTCCTTCGATACAAGGTTTTGCCCACCTTTATGCGCCTTATGCATTCCGCTGTTCTTTAACGGAGGGGAAAGTTCCACTATTCCGCATTACCGTTGGCAACAAAGTTGAAGTCTTCGATCTATTTACGTTAGCCTCCGCGCTTGCTGGTAAGGGCAAAGAGACGATGGCAAATACGGAAGTTGAGTTTGGCGGGGGCACTGAGACCACATTGACTATTACTGCAGGAGCCTGCGCATGGAGCGAGCATCCACGAATTGATCCTTCTGGGACCTACACCAAGGTCGAAAATGTGAGTAAATTGCCAGAGTCGATACGGTCGGAGCTCTTCAAGTTGGTTGCCAAAATCGAAAAGGATAGAAGGGTTTTCGAAACACCGACCCCTCTCCCTCCTCCTTAGACGTTAATTACCTATAATACTTGCGCCCAGCTTAGCATAGACCCGATAGTCAAGACTAAGATCGCTTACTCGAACTTGGCGCTTTGCTCTTAGACCAAGGCGAGCGAGCTTGTCCATGTTGCCGCCTTCATTTATTAAAACAAAATCCAGCCTTAAACAAAGGGAAGCTATCAACCGGTCGCGTTTCGCATTCGAGCCTTTGTGGCCTTCTGCGAGTGGATTCACCGGTGAGATGACGAGGTCCGTATGAGGGTCGAACTGGTAGCGCCACAGACGAGCAGCGCGGAACGGTTCTTGTTTCAGATCGTCGCCCAAAGCAGCAAACAATCCACAATCCAGGGCCAAGATTCGGGGGCTTCCCCAGCGCAGAGGCACCACTGCAGAGCGTTGGTATTCAGGCGTGTCGTGACCGCTCACCAGAGTCTCTCCGCCCAGGACTCCTTTCTCGGTCAACTGCTCGATTAGGTCAAGCGCTGCTGGCGGGGATTTGCGTGATGACATGACACAAAATGTCTTCGATTCAATGAGCTTAGTGTTGCCATACAAGAAAAGTACACCTGGAGCATTGGGATCGATTGCTTCGATCCGAGCCGGATAAGTGGCATCTGCGGCGGTAAGAATCGAAACGCCGTGGCGGTCAAGTCTTTGCTCCAACTCGCGAGCTTCAGTAACCCGCTCCTGCATATTCTCAACCCAGCCTTGAGCCGCGGAAGGCTTCCAGCCGTATTCCTCTTGCAAAGCCTCTGGGGAAAGCACAGAGAACGCATCAGGTGAGCGACCGAGGATGTCGAGCCGGGCCAAAGTCCTTGCAATCGAGATTCCGCCAACTCCCGGAGTCAAGGCCATCGCAAGGGCGAGAGTCCGCCGGGCGATCAAGTCACTCATGGCCCAAGACTTCCACTGCCGCAAGCAGGATCTTGATCGCCAGTTCGCCGGAAGCCTCCATCGCGTGCACTACATCGCCATGGTCCAACACGACATCCGTCTCAAGTCCCGCCGCCAAGTTGGTGACTATGCTCAAGTTCGCATAAGGCACGCCCGCCTCGCGCATCGCAATCGCCTCACTCGTTGCCGTCATGCCAACAATATCGCCAAACCCCCGCATCCACTGAATCTCGGCAGGCGATTCATAGCGGGGTCCGTTAGCCCCGATATAAGTCGCTGGAGTCCGCAAGACGACATTGCAATGCGAAGCGCCTTTGAACAACGAATCCAGGGCAACAGGATCAAAAGGCTGGCTGAAATCAACGTGGCGAACTGAAGACTCAAACAGAGTCAGATTTCGACACGTGATGTCCACGAAGTCCGTGCAGGCAACCATTGTGCCCGTACTCCATTCCGGCCGCAGACTCCCCACAGCGGCAGTGCCTAGACAAGCCTTAGCGCCCAACTGGCGAAGCCCCAAAGCCATTGCCGGATAGTTCACGTGATGGGGCGGAGTTCGGTGACCTGTATTGTGTCTCTGAACGAGCGCCAAGTTCAAACCAGAATGAGTTACAAGGCGGCACCGCATCAAGCCAAAAGGCGTCGGCACATGCAAGGCATGTCCACCGAGTTTTGCGAGACGCGAACCGATGCCGGTTCCGCCAATTATTGCGACATCAATTCGTGACACCGGCGCATTGTATCCCGAGCGAGTGGGCCCGGGGGGGATCGAACCCCCGACCAAGCGGTTATGAGCCGCCCGCTCTAACCCCTGAGCTACAGGCCCTCACGCGCTGAGAGATTGTATCACGCCGCTCGTTTTACGAGGGCGGACAAGTGCTTAGGCAGGAGTTCGGTTTCATCGGTCTTAGCCAAAACAACTGCCCGCTCAATGGTGTTCTCAAGCTCGCGGACATTGCCGGGCCATGAATATGCTTGAAGGACAGTCAATGCTTCTGGCGAGATTGAGGTCAAAGATCGATGATTGTCGCTACTGTGCCGCAGTAAGAAATGCTCAGCCAGAGGCTCGATATCCTCTAGCCGCTTGCGCAAAGGGGGAAGTTCTATTTCCACAACTTGCAGCCGATACATCAGATCAAGACGGAAGAGTCCCGCATCAACGGCTTCTTGCAACCTGCGGTTCGTTGCGGTAATCAGGCGCACATCAATCTTCGTAGATCGGGTTGCCCCCAGTCTTTCAAATTCTCTTTCTTGCAAAACACGCAGGAGCTTCACTTGGATCGAATGAGGAATCTCCCCGATCTCGTCTAGGAACAAGGTGCCGCCTTCGGCAAGTTCAAACCTTCCAGCTTTTGCAATCTGTGCCCCGGTGAAAGCTCCTTTCTCGTAGCCAAACAATTCGCTCTCGAGCAACGATTCAGGCAATGCGGCGCAACTAACGGCTACAAAAGGCTTTTTGGATCGGTTCGAAAAATCGTGAACCATCCTTGCGACAACTTCTTTTCCAGTACCGCTCTCGCCGGTTACTAAGATTGTCGCTCTGGAGTCGGCGACTTGCTCGATGGTATCGAAGACTTCTTGCATCGCTGATGACTTGAAAATCAGTTCCTGTTGCTTCTTGGATTTTGTTCCCAATCCGCCTTTCTTGAGCGTGAGCCGTGGCTCGTTGCCTTGTGCAAGGGCAAGCGCCATGACCTTCTTGAGTTGATCAAGGTCAAACGGCTTGGTGATGAATTCAAAAGCACCATTCCGGATCGCAGAGATCGCCTGTGGGATCGTGCCAAATGCGGTCATCAGCACAAACGGGATATCCGGCCAGCGGTCGACCACGGTCTTCTGCAGTTCATAGCCGCCCATTAGGGGCATCGTCACGTCGCTGAGGACGGCATCAATCTTGCGGGCTTCCAGGATCCGCAGGGCCTCAGTACCATCTTCCGCGGCATGAACTCGATAGCCTGCCTTCTCAAAAGCAGCTTGGAGGATGCGACGAATATTCAGCTCGTCGTCGACGACCAGGATTTCTTTGGTATTACTCAAGCGGCCCTCGCGTTTAGTCGTACTTCAAATTGAGTGCCCGCTCCAGGCTCCGAACGAACGGTGATTCGGCCCTTGTGAGCTTCGATTATCTTGCGAACATTGCTCATGCCTAGCCCAGTGCCTTTGGCTTTGGTAGTGAAGAACGGCGTGAAAAGTTGCGAGATCGTCTCCGGATTCATTCCTGCGCCTTGGTCCTCGACAACGAGCTTGCCGGAGGCTGCCGTCACTCTAACCGTGGTCGCTGGCTGCGAGGCCTGCAAAGCGTTGAGAAGCAGGTTGGTGAGCACTTGCTCAAGCCGGTTGCGATCGGCCTGGATTGTTTGACCTGACGGGTCAAGTCCCAATTCCAGGTCTACGCCCTGACTCTTGAACTGAGACATGAGCCTAGTCACGACCCGATTTGCGACTTCCCAAAGCTTTACTGGTTCGAGCCTAAGTTGCAACGGCTTCGCAAAATCCAGGAAGTCATTGCAAAGCATGTTTAGTTGGTCGGCTTCTTCGGAGATAATGATCGCAAATTCGCTTGCCTTTTCAGGCGATTCGCCAATCATTTGCGCTGCGCTCTTAATCCCGGTGAGCGGATTGCGTATTTCGTGAGCAATCGCCGCCGTCATCTGGCCAATCTCTGCTAGCCGCATCAAGTGGTTCTGTTCGTTGAGTTGCTGCTCGAGTTGGGTGACGTCCTCGACGGTAAGGACGACCCCGCCACTTTGCATTGGACTCGATTGAAAACTCCAAGTGCGCTCAGATGCTCGGACTTGGCGATTCTTGGAACATCTTGACGCGGTTACCATACGGGCCACGGCCTTGCGAAAATCGGGTTTTACTGATTTCATCCAAACCGCAGTAGGGGCCCCCGGCGATGGGACGGTGTCGAAAATGAATCGACCTTGCGGATTCACTTCGCCAAGCGAGCCATCGGGATTTGTGACAAAAACGCCAACGCCCATTCGGTCGATCACGGATTCAAGTCGTTCTTTCAGCTGGGTCTGCTCCTGCAGGAGTCTTCGGTTGGATGCAAACAAGCGTGCGTTGCCTACAGCTAGGGCAAGGTGCCGAGCAATAGCCTGGGACTGTGCTAGATCCTCGTGTTGGAATGCGGGCTGGGTTTTGTTGCGCGATAAATTGATGACCCCTATGACTCCTTCACGGGTCATGAGCGGCACAACCATCGCGCTACCGATCTCTGACTTGCGGGCAAGCTTGAGATCGTTGAATACTATCGACGTTGTTTCGTCCACAAGGAGAGGCGTCATGCGCTCCATCGCCTGCCAAGCAATTGTCGAGCGCTCATCAATGATCGACTCATCTGGCATGCGGCTCAGCGTGCCGGTCTTGCATGCCAATCGACAAACTCCATCCGCATCGACGAGGAAGATTGATCCTCCCGCCGCGCGGAACCATTGGGCGCATCGATCGAGAACGCGGTTTAAATAGGCATTGGGATCATCGTCCGTTTCAAGCCGTGCCACATCGAACAGGCTCCACAAGTCAAGTTCGCCAAGTTGTTGTTTTTGATCCACTGCGTTCGATTATCGGCAAATCGAGGGCTCATCTCAAGCTCATGCCACAATTTCAGCTATGTTCAAGGTGTTCATCAAGGGTCTAGAGTTTTATGCGTTTCATGGCGTGACGGCGGAAGAGCAAGCAATCGGCCACCGGTACATCGCCGACTTGTCTCTCGATGTCACAGGAGACGCGACCGAAACAGACGAGATCGCAGGAACGGTTGACTATGCGATTGCGGGGAACACTGCCCTGAGCATCTTGACTCGTGGCAACTACAAGACGATGGAGCGAACCGCCGCTCTGGCTTGTGACGCACTGTTGCGGGTCTTTCCTGCGGTGTCGCGGGTTGAGATTTCCCTTGCGAAAAGGCTCCCACCAACCCATCTGATTGCCGCGGAAGCAGGCGTGATCGTAGTCCGAACGCGGGAGCAGCACTTGCCCCCGTTGGAACTTGGCGAAGTATGAATGCTACGCGGTACCCTCGATGAAACCTATGGTTCTTCCCATCGAGGATTTGACGCCTCGCCAAATCGTCTCCGAACTTGATCGCTATATTGTTGGGCAAGCTAATGCGAAGCGCGCCGTCGCCGTAGCTCTGCGAAATCGGTTCCGCCGCCAGCAATTGCCTGCCAGCCAGCGCGACGACATCTTGCCGAAGAACATTCTCATGATTGGTCCAACGGGCGTTGGCAAGACCGAGATTGCGCGGCGCTTGGCGCAATTGGCCCGCGCGCCCTTTATCAAAGTCGAGGCAACCAAGTTCACAGAAGTTGGTTACGTAGGGCGCGACGTCGAATCCATGATTCGCGACCTTGCCGCGGTTTCGGTGCGGCTCTTGGAACGAGAGCGCATGGATATGGTCCGAGAGGAAGCCGCCAACCGAGCACTAGAGATCCTTGCTGACCTTATCCTTGAGCAAGCTCCGTCTCCGCCAACTTCTCGCCGGCGATCAGACCGCGACAATCCGTTGTTGGAGCGCGCTGAGGAAGTGTTTGGTCCTTTTGGCGCCGCGCTACGGGCTGCAGAAGTTAGCGATGATGGCACGGAATTCGACTACGAGAAGCAGATGGCGGATCATCTGAAGCGCAAGAGGCGCCTCTTGAAAGACCTCAAGACCACAAAGCTAGATTCCAAAATTGTCGAGATTGAAACCGAAGAATCCAACAGCCCATTCGTGCAAGTCTTCACACCTCAAGGGCTCGAGGAAATGGGCCTCGACCTCCCGAATATGACGAACGCGTTCGGCGGTTCCAAGCGCGGGAATCGCTCGGCCACTGTGGCGGAGGCGAAAGCAATCCTCACTGACCAAGAGGCTCGCCGAATGATTGATACGGGCTCGCTCAACCGCGAAGCGGTGCTCCGAGCAGAGCAAACCGGGATTATTTTCCTCGACGAGATCGACAAGATCGCGGGCAAGCAGGGAGGCTCGGGTCCTGACGTGAGCAGGGAAGGCGTTCAGCGCGACTTGCTTCCGATTATCGAGGGCTCCACGGTTGCCACCAAGTTTGGCCCGGTTAAGACCGACCACGTTCTCTTCATTGCCGCCGGTGCTTTTCATATAAGCCGCCCAAGCGATCTGATTCCTGAGTTGCAGGGTCGACTCCCGATAAGGGTTGAACTAGAAAACCTCGGCAGGGAAGACTTCAGGCGCATCTTGAGCGAGCCGCAAAACTCATTGACGAAGCAGTACCAATTGCTCCTTGGCGTAGACGGAATCAGAGTCACCTTTGAAGAAACTGCGCTTGATGAGATTGCTTTGCTTGCCGAAGAAGTGAACACCCGGACCGAGAACATCGGGGCTCGCCGATTGCACACTTTGCTTGAGAAGCTCCTTGAAGACCTTCTTTATGAGGCTCCCGAGATTTCGGACAAAGACATCAAGATCACGAAAGCTTTCGTTCAAGAAAGGCTCTCAAGTCTCGTCCAAGATTCGGACCTAAGTCGCTATATCCTTTAAGGTTTCCTTGATCGGCCACCAGCCCCTCCATTTCGCAATCAGAGCGACAAGAGACACGGATGCCAAGCCGAAGCATGCACCGCCAATCACGTCGGTTGGATAGTGCACCCCGATATAGATTCTGCTCACGCCAACCAGGCACGCATACAGGATCATGTATGGCGTCAGCCATACATATCGGGTGCCCCGCACCGCGACGCACACCGCCAGGGCGAGCGCAAAGGAAGTTGAAGAGTGTCCGCTCGGAAAGCTTGTATTTCCAAACACATCTTCAAGTGGACTTGCATAAGCGAAATTGCTCGGGCGCATTCGTTCTACCCACCGCATGAGCGGCAGCCGCAGAAGCCCGCTGAACACGGTCGCCGCCGCAACAAACCAGATTCCGCTTCGCCAGTTTTTCTTGAGAATGAAGGCAGAGAGCAAGACCAGGGCTTGGAACGAGCCCAGCCCGGTGCAGGTGATTAGCCGCATTACGGGATCGAGCCACGCCGATCGCCACCCTACATGGATTGCGTGAAAGATTTCTTGGTCCCAGTACCAGAGCACTATGCAAAAGTTACCAGGTTAGGCCGATTGCCTTGAGTTCTTGCACTGCTTGATGAGTCT
>WBZS01001559.1_pt1 | contig 17599 bp, 20 predicted proteins | sample 5204201 | NCBI WGS metagenome assembly WBZS01 (sample SAMN12344357, study PRJNA552823) | activated sludge metagenome | biome: Activated sludge suspended growth; feature: Nitrification reactor; material: Wastewater; isolation source: activated sludge from nitrification reactor of wastewater...
CAGTCATAGGTATATGTCTTTTCGATGCTGATGGTATTCTCCACAGCATGGATCACATCAAGTTCGGATCCAACAAGGAACAGGACCTCTTTGAGAAGGCCGATCTCTTTGAAAAGAAGGTCGCTCACATGAAGCGACTGGAATTGGAGGATGGGACCGTTCTGGAAGTCCAGTATGTGGCCATTGAAGAGCCATTGCTAAGGATACAAGGCAAACACAGTTCAGCAGGCACCATAGGACTGCTCAACTTCTTCAACGGGATCATCAGTGATCGGTGCTTCAGGCTGTTCGGCATCAAGCCGATCCACTACAACGTGAACCACGCCAGATCTACGGTGTTTCCACAGATGCCAAGAACAAGCGAGACCACAGCCAAGCAAGAGGTGTGGAAACGCGTTGCCAGAATGGAACCGCAGATCAATTGGTGGTATGGTCCAAAAAGCCGCAAGCTTCTCGATGAGAATTATGACATGGTTGATGCCTATGTGGTTGGGGCCTGTCACGTCCTGAACATCATGGAACAGGAGAAGGCTGAAGAAACTTCTACTGGAAAGTAAAAGTAGAGACCTACATTTGCAGGATCTACCATGAGCTTGAAAATAGCCCAACTTGCTGACATACAAGTAAGGTACGGGAAGCGGCACGAGGAATTCGAGACCGTCTTTCAACGAACCTGTGCCGACCTGGCTGAACAAAAACCTGATCGCATCGTAGTGGCGGGAGACATCTTCCACGATAAAGTGAAGCTGTCGCCTTTGTCCATAGAATTGGTGGCCAAGTTCATGTTCAATCTGGCGGACATTGCTCCCACGGATGTCATCCTTGGCAATCATGACCTGAATCTGCGACAGGTTGAACAAGGCGATGCGTTATCCCCCATATTCAGGATAGCTCAACGGTTGGATAAAGAAGACAGGGCTGTAGTTGTCACTGATGAGAACAAGGGCTCAATTGACTTCTCACGCAATGCGATATACTATTATCCGAACAGCGGGCTCTTCGACATATCGCCTGAACTTGTATATGGAGTTTTCTCCTGCAAGGACAATTTGATGGTCTCCATCAAGGACAAGGATCCGAACAAAACATATGTGGCATTGTGGCACGGCACCTTGTATGGCTCCAAAATGGACAACGGATATGATGCGTCAGGCGATGAGCTTGTGAACAAGAGCACCTTTGCTCAATTCGATGCCGTACTCATGGGCGATATCCATGAATATCAGGCATTCGATCGAGAGCATGAAATAGAGGTGGATGAATCCGATGTGAAACGGTATCTGCAACAAGGATGGCAGCGAATGGATTCCATTCTCATGGAAGCCGAAGCTGACGAAAATTCTGATTTCGAATGAGCAAGGTACGTCTCAAGAAAACAATACCGTCCGTTGCCTATTGCGGATCGCTAATCCAACAAGGATATGGCGAGTCATTGAACAAGGGATACAATCTATGGACCGTCGATAAGCAGGATGTGTCGCATGTTCGACGCTTCGTTCCCAATGACTATGGGTGGTATAAAATGACCATTACACGAGGAGAGAACATCGAGGAGCGTATCGACAACATCCAGTTCAGCAACAACAAGAAAAAGACGCGCGTACACATTGTGTACGAGGATTTCGAAGAGAACTACTCCATCGAACGCCTCAATCAGATCAAGCAACTGGTCAAGGACAAATATGGTTGCGAGATCGTGCATGTCGAGTTCAAGGAGCTTGATAAGGAGGTGTTCGCGACCACCGCGCAGGAAGAGGAAATGGACCCTGAGAACATCGAACAGATGTTGGAACTTTTCCTTGATGAGAATGAGTTCGATCTGGCGGATGACAAGGAGCGTGCTGAATTCATGGAATTCGCCATGGGTCTTGAACGCGAAATGGACATCAAGCGTTTCAACAAGGGGAACAGACGATATACACTTCTTACAACTGAGATCAGTAACGTCTTTTCCTTCCCTGTTGAGCCCACCGTGATACATTGGGGCAAGTTGAAGGGCATCACAGGCGTGTTCGGCGAGAACTACTGTGGTAAATCCAACTTGCTCAAAGCCGTGGTCTGGGGTATGTTCCAAGAGATCATGGGAGGCGCACATGCCCGCTACCTCGTCAACATCTATACGACATCCGATAAAGGATACGTTCGCAATACGTACGACATCGATGGAGTGAAGTATAGGACCATGCGTGAGGTCCACAAAGGCAAAGCCAGCAATAGTTATCCCACCAAGTTCGAGGTTTACAGAGAGGTCAAGGATGAAAGCGGAAATGCCGACTTTCAATGGTGTCCTACAATGTCAGACAACTCCACCGCCGACAATACGGAGGTGAAGAACATGATAAACGACGCGCTTGGTACCTATGAAGATTTCACCAAGGTCAGCATCCATGCGCAGAACGAAAAAGACGGCTATCTGAGCCTGGAGCAACAGGAAAAGAACGACCTCATAGCCCGCTATCTGAATCTTCATTCATACAGGGACAGACACGAATATGTAAAGAAGCCCTACAATGATCTCCGCGCGAAACAGAAGTTGCTCGGTGAGGCTGTGGATATCGAGTTGGAGATACAGACCCTGAACGCTCAGGTTGTAGAAAAAGAGAAGAACTACAATGCCCTTGAGGAAGAAAAGCGCATCTGGCAAAAGAAGCAGGATGATGTTCAGAACAAAGTGCTGGAATTGACGCGCAAACTTCATAAGATCGAGAACCTTGGATATGCGAGCAAGAATATCATCACAAGAGAGATCGTATCGAAGCAAACGTCCATTGGCTCCATGCAGGGTATCGTGGAAGCGCTGGAAACCTTCCTTGAATCCAATTTGATGAAGGTATTGGATGTGGACCCCAATCGTACAGAGGATCTCATCGAGAACGACCTGAAGAAGGTGCGTGATACGTATGCTAACGAAAAAAAGACGTATGCTGAGATCAAGGAATGGATTTCATTGAATCCAGAGAAGGCTCTGCCCAATATCGACATAAAGGAGACCTCACAGCGCATAGAAGACTTGAACAAAGAGGTCAACGATCATCGCAATCAAAGGATCGTCTTCCTCGGAAAGAACTGTCCGACCTGTCACCAGTCGATCCAAAAAGCCGATCCATCTGGAGTAGCCAGAATGGATGTATTGATCGAGCAGGCCGAAACGACCATCAGACAATGCAGGGATGCCATGGAGGCATATGCAGCGATCGTGGACCACAACAAGGAGGTGGAGAAGAAGAAGGCTGCGCTGTCGGTCACGGAAGTATCGCTCATTTCCCGCAAGCAGACCATAGATGCTTTGAAATTGGAGTTGGAGAACTTCAAGAAGAACAAGGAACTTATCGAATTCAACAAGACCATCGAAGGTAAGCGCAATGAACTCAAACGAGTATCGACCGCACTGGAGAACGAAAGAAAGGAGTTGACCAAGCTGCAAGAGAAGGAAGCCAAGTATGATACCATGATGACCCTCATGGCAGAGAATGCCAAAATGGAGGGCGACATCACATCCCTCAATGAACTCATCAAGTCATACAAGGTCTCCATCCATCAACAACAGGTTCAACTGACGTCCTTGTCGGCCGACATTCGCGTGTTGACAAATACGGTGAGCGATAGGATCAAGAAGCTCAATGAAGTAAAGAATGGAGACAAGAAGTTCAAGTTCTATTCCATTTACTTACAAGCTGTTGAGCGCAGTGGCATTCCCGCTATGATCATTCGTACGAAACTGCCGCTGATCAACAGCAAAGTGAATTCCATTTTGCAGACCATCGTCAATTTCAAGATGGAATTCTCTATCGACATGAAGGGAAACATCACCGAGTTGTTCTACAACACAACGACGAAATGGGATTCCCTTCCTCTGGCAAGCGGCTCTGGATCGCAGAGTTTCATCATAGGCATCGCGATCAAAGATGCCCTCAACTACATCAGCAAATATTCCATCGTACAGCCATCGATCATCATGATCGATGAGGGATTCGGCACCCTCGGGCCTGAACTGCGTGAGAACATCATGATCATGCTGGAATACTTGAAGACCAAGTATCAGAACGTTATCATCATTACACACTTGGATGAAGTGAAGGATGGCGCCGACCATGTGATCGAGGTCGTACGCGATAGAAGCGTCATTGCGGAGGATCTGAGAACCAAGGACGACAAATCTGGTATCACACGCTTATTCATACGCAGATGAAGAAATCATTCTTTGACATATTGCTTGATCAAGTCCTGCGCGATCGTGACGCTGAAGAGGCAAAGCCTCCTCAACCGCCAACAGAAGACGAGGAAGCGAAGACCCTTGAGGAAAAAGCCAAAAAGGAGGCTGAAAAGCGCGAGCGCAAGAAGATCGCTGAGCTACTGAAAAAGGAAGAGGAAGTCAAGCAGCAGACGTTGCAAAAATTCAAACGTGTGGTTCGGCAGGAGGTCGAGCAGATAAAGAAAGAGAAGCAGGACGCGAAGCGGTTAGCTATACTGGAATCTCCCACCAAACACTTCTTGTGGAAATGTGTGAACAGCAAGGGTGACAAATTACACGGTATCATGGAAGATGCGCCAGTTTTCGAAATACAGCGCGGGCTGTTCACCTACAAGCTAACGCCACTACATGGAATGCGTGAGCGTATGGAGCGAGCAAAGGCGGGCAACATATTCTCCGCTGTTGACGTACAAACACTGAAGAACAGGGCTGAACGAGCCTTGAATGACGTCCTGGCCTTCGAAAAAAAGAACCCCGTCGTATGAACTGGTTCATCAGTGATACGCACTTCAACGATCCGCGTATCACGCCTGAATTCAACCCTTACTTCAGGCCGTTCAAGTCTGTGAAGGAGCAGAACAGGACGATGCTGGACATGATCAATGCCAATGTTGGTAAGAATGACCGCCTGTTCCATGTGGGTGATGTCTCTGTCGATCCAGATGGCATTCTGCTTCTGAAAAAAGTGAAGTGCAAGCATCGAACTCTGGTGCTTGGCAATCATGATGTGGATGACCCAGAGAAGATGCCGCTGCTCATGGACGCCTTCGATGGCCATGTATGGGAGTACACTGATTTCTCGCCCATGGATGGAAGCCAATGGCTGCATCTGAACCATTACCCGACCAAAGCTGTTGACGATGCCTTCAATATCGTTGGACATGTCCATGGTTTATGGAAGGTACAACCGAACATGATCAATGTTGGTGTAGATGCATGGCATTTCAAACCCGTCAGCCTCGACACCATCAAGTTCGTCATGAACGCCATCAAGAACGATTACGATAAGAACGTGTTTCCATGTTGCGATTCATTCACTCGGACGAAGGACTGACTTCGAAAGACAATACCATCCCTAGTGTGTTCCTAGCTGGCCCATCACCTCGTGGGTATGGCATAGGTTTTCCACCAGATTGGCGTGACGATGCCTTCCAGTATTTCGAGAACGACTACCTGTTCAATGCCGTAGGCGGACAAGTTTTCATACCCAGACCGACCTCTGGCAATTCATCGAACTATGACGGCCAGATCGAATGGGAACTCCACCATCTGGCCATGGCCAATTGTATCATGTTCTGGGTGCCAAGACAGGCACCTGATATGTTAGGATTGACGACTAATATCGAATTTGGCCTCACGGTCAAGAATGGCAGGATCGTGTATGGCCGTCCCGATGGCGCCCTACAAACGCGCTATCTCGACCATTTGTACAAAAAGTTCAAGAACAGAGAACCACATACTACATTGGAAGAAACGGCAAATGCAGCCATTACAATGGCGCTATCCATGGTTCAGTGACTCAAACTGGCTGTTGAGCAGGCTGGGCCTGTTGCGATTGTCTTGGGTCGTTCTTGAAGAAGCTCTTGATCATTCCTTGTCTTTCAGTCGCCTTCGCTTCTGGACTGGAAGCGGCCTTCGTACGATTGTAGTCGTCCTGCCTCTTCTTGGCCGCCATGGGATTGAATGCCACGATCGTACGCGTAAACGCGCTGTCATTGGCATTGAAGCCCGCAATGGGCACCTTTGTGAAGGTCTTGCCTGTGAAGAACATGCTCTTGATGTTCGCTGTGTTGAACAAGCGCCATTCGTTTTTTGCTTCAGCACTTCTTTGACCCGTCCTCATGGCTGCTTTTTCTGACTGGCCTTGCACGTGGACGGCCCGAACCATCGTTCTCCCCTCTTTGTCGATACCCATCGCCACAGGTGCGATGATCCTGTACTTGGACATGGGCATCTTGTACTTCTTGTTGTTGCTTTGGAACAGGATGCCCACTTCCAGACCATATTCGATGGCTTGCTGCATCAACTCCTTGCTGAAGGGGATGCGCTCATTGCTGCGAGCGTAGGGATCAGACTCCAATAGGGTCTTCTTGGTATCCAGACCAGCAAGCTCCATGAGCCTTAGCTTATATGGGAGACTGAGGCCCATTATGCATAAATAGGACTGGGATGAACTATATTTGTTGTACAAACTATGACTATGGAGACGATCCAGATAGGAGAAGGGAAGGCTGAAATGCTCACATTGATGGCTGAAGGAAAGAAGAATGGCAACAAGCACATCTCTTTTTCAGAATTCGATCTCTTCAACAAATGCGGTCATAAGCACTTGGTGTTCAAACACCTTGCGTTGGATTCAGAGCCTCCATCCATCCATCTTGCCTTTGGTGACGCCATACATGCGAGCATCGAGATATCGTTGGTAGAAGTTATGGGAGCACAGCGTCGGATCGAATTCTTCCGAACGCGGTTCAAAAAGAACATGGATGACACGATGCGTGACCAGCCAGAGTATGCTCAATTGGACGAATTCATGGAACAAGGATGCAACATCCTTTCCAAGATCGATATAGATGGGCTGCTCTCAGCCTATGAAGTCGTAGCGATAGAGGAACCTCTATATGAACGCATCCATGGCAACTACTACTTCAAGGGCTTTATCGACCTCGTGCTCAAACACAGAACCAATGGTCGTTACCTCATTCTGGATTGGAAGACATCCACGGCCCCATGGAACCTGAAGTACAAAATGGAGGACCGTACGTTCTTGATGCAGATGAAGATGTACAAGTACTTCTGGGCAAGAAAGAATAATGTTGATCTCTCCAAGATCGATGTCAAATACATGGTGCTCAATAGGCTGGCCGATAAGAAGAATCCGAAAAAAGGATTCGGTGATATCCAAGAAGTGCCCATGACAAGCACGCAAGCCGAGATCAAGGAAGCCATGACGTTGGTCGCAAAGACCATCAAATCGATCCACATTGATAAGCGTTTCAGGAAAGCAAAGTTCGTTGTGGACCAGAACGGTAATCCATTGTTGAATGAAGACAATACTCCCAAAGTGAACGAAAAGGCGTGCATGTTCTGCAAGTACAAAGGCGGAAAGCATCCCTTCTGCAATTCAAATTTCTATCAGGACAAATCCTTGTTGATGGAGTACTCGAAAACCACCTGATTCCCATTTTGGGAATTCATTGTTATTTAGGTAGAAACCAATAGTTTATGTTATTCAATAGTTCAATCAATATCGTTTCGAATCCCATTCGGTTCTGGATGCTCAAACTTGAAGCATTGATGAGCCGCGATTCTGGCTGGAGAGACGTATCATCCAAAAATGGCAAGGCCGTTCTTGTCCGCATTATCGGACATAACTACCTGTATGTATCGCCTCACACAAAGTCTGGATTCATCGATGAATTCTCACTGAAGTATCAGCCTGCAAGAAAGCCTTCCCGATTCTGGAAACTCCTTGATGATATCGACACGACCGTAGTTCGTTGGATCGATCGTTGGAGGGTCAAATTGAGCAAGACCAAGGAGGAGACCAAACCAGAATACACCACCCCCATTCCAGCGTTCTCCAGTGAGGACATGACACTCAGGAGCAGGCAGATCAAGAAGAACATCGAAAGCTTGAAGAAAGGGAAGTTCCGTGATAAGATGACTTCCTTGATCAACATAGAGCCAACGTTCGAAATACCTGCGATCCAGAAGTTGAACGAAACGATGTCCGCTCAACTGAAGACGCAGACGAAGAACATGGAGTATCCAGAAAAGCCAAGAAAGGAGACTGCGCCCTCATCCGTGTACAAGGATATCAATCTCGACCCTAACAGTTTTAACAAACAATGGTAATAGCCATAGACTTTGACGGCACATGTGTAACCCATGCCTATCCAGCGATCGGCAAGGATATCGGTGCCGTGCCTGTGTTGAAGGAGTTGAACGAACAGGGGGTTCAACTCATATTGCTCACTATGCGATGCGACTCGTTATTGGATGCAGCGGTTAAATGGTTTACAGATAACGGCATCGATCTGTGGGGAATACAGAAGAACCCCACGCAACACACGTGGACCTCGTCCAATAAGGTTTACGCCAATATCTACATAGATGACGCTGCTCTAGGATGTCCTCTATCTGAGAACGCAGAATTATCGAATAGACCTTTTGTCAACTGGACCGAAGTGCGTGCCAAACTAGTACAAATGAACGTGTTGTCCGAAAAAGAAGAGGCATGAAACTCTACGTGAAAGGAAGGATGAGTCTTCAGGAACTTGAGCGGTTCAGGGAGTGCAACGAACTTGATGTCGTGTATAAGATGCAGGAATTGATGAAATCTGCACAAGGCAATGCCGAGAAGGTCGTGAAGAACAATAAGGCAGCCAGGGTCGAATTACGAAAGAACATGAATGACATCCGCATCATGTGCATGATCATGCGCGACATGGTCAAAATGCGTAGGGTCCCAGCCGAAAAGAACAGGGCGCTGGAGCTTGCCATCGAACAGGAGAAGAGGTCCATTGAACAGGAGAAAATGAAGGAGCACCTAGCCCCAGATCATGTTGTTGAAGAACAGATAATGAAGATCAAATCGAACGAAAAAATAAGGAGAGAAAACCGTGAGCAAAAAGCAAAAGACAGAGAGGGGACCCGTAGTGGTCAACATCAAGAAGCTGAAGACCAATTATGAATTGAGGTATGATTATAGCAAGCTTCTTACTGAATACATAAAGACATTCCCACGAGAGCATCAACGCACGCGTGTTGACAACGTCGTAATGCCAGACGGATCCACCAAAGAGGATTGGGTCCGTATAGTCCGTGACGTTCAGATCGGCAACCTGCTGGTCTTTCTCATTGACAACGGCATGGACTTCGTGCTGGAGAACGTCACGGAGGCTGAGTTGCAGGAGATCAAGCGTGAATACCACGCCAGACAAGAGCGCATCAAGCAGGCGCTGAAACTGAAGGAGGAGTCGCTCGACATCACGAACGAGGATTACTCTTTCATGAAAATGCAACCTTATGAATATCAGAAGCGTGCCATCAAATTCTTCGAAATCAACGATGGCATTGCCATTCTTGGGGACCAACCTGGCGTTGGAAAACCGAATCCATTGTATACACCTATTGCCACACCATCTGGTTGGGTAAAAATGGGTGACTTAAAAATTGGGGATTCGGTGTTTGGAGCAAATGGTAAGGCGCACAGGATATTGGAGATTTTTCCACAGGGAAAAATACCTAATTACAGGGTAACATTCAATGATGGTCATTCCACAGAATGTGGAATAGATCATCTATGGGTTGTTCGGGATATGAATCGAAGGAAAAGACGTCTTGGATGGACCACCAAAACATTGAGACAATTGATTGAGGCTGGTCTACAATATCCCATGTCGCCTAGTCGGAATGGAACTGGGAGAAAGCTTATCAATAAGTGGGAAATACCCATTACCCAGGCGTGCGAATATCCTTCGTCCAACTTAACAATACCTCCATATATCATTGGTGCTTTGATAGGAGATGGATACATCGGTGGCAAGACAGTAACAATTTCTATTCCTGATGAGCAAATTCAAATAAGAGAAACAATAGATGCCTTGTTGCCTTCTGGATTGAAAACAACAGCAAATAGATATTCGAATTGTCCTCAATATCACATTACGCAAGGTCCAACTAACAAGACAAATCCATTCAAAAAAGAAATTGCAGAACTAGGTTTGAATGTAAAATCAGGCCTGAAGTTCATTCCCAAAAAGTACATGTACAGTTCAGTCGAACAGCGCCTAGAACTACTCCGAGGCTTGATGGATACTGATGGAAGTTGTGACAATAACAGAGTGAACTATCATACTACGTCCGATACCCTAGCAAAGAATATTGTTGAATTGGTTCAATCTCTTGGAGGGATTGCCTACATCAAGGAATATGATCGCAGCAAGAACCATAAGAGTACAGAATATCGAGTTGCCGTACGCACGCCTATGTGTCCATTCAAGCTGGAGTCAAAGGCAAATCAATGGAAGCCATCCAAACAGCATTTATCAAGATACATAGAGAGTGTTGAATACGTTGGCGATGTTGAGCAACAATGCATTTCTGTTAATTCACCAGATAACACGTATTTGACTGAACATTATATCGTAACACATAATAGTCTCTCGGCCTTCGGATACGCAGCCAAGCACAAAAAGAAGGCCCTCGTTATCTGTCCCGCTTCGTTGAAACTGATGTGGAAGGATGAAGTTGCAAAGTTCACACACGAAAAAGTACATGTATTCAAGTATTGGCCTAACAAACGAAGCAAGGAGGTCAATCATTCAAAAGAAGAGTCATTGTTCCATGTCATAAACTATGAGGGGCTTTCGTCGTTCATCAAACTGGAATACAAACATGTTTGCCATGGGAACAGAATGGACCCCAAGACCAAAGCGTTCAAGGTCTGCGGTACTGAGGTCATCAATTTGAACAAGACCATGAAGGAATGCCCTGGATGCATGGGCAAGAAAACGTTCAAGTCGCGCATCCATGGAGTCGAATTTTTCAAGACCAAGGAAGGTGAATATCTGGACCCCAGCGAATATGATCTGGTCATCATCGATGAATTCCATCGCATGAAGAATCCCAAGACCGACTGGACGCAGGTGATCAAAAGAGCATTCAGTGAAATACCGCGTAAACTGCTGCTGTCTGGTACGGCCATCAAGAGCAGGCCGATAGAGTTCTTTGTTCCTCTGAACTTTCTTGATCCGAACACATGGAACAATCGCCACGAATTCGGCAAGCGCTATTGCGCAGCGTATGAAGACAACTTCGGTTGGATCTACGATGGAGTATCGAATACGGAGGAGTTATACAACCGCATAGCTCCCATTTACCTAAGGCGTTTGAAGAAGGATGTGCTTCCCGAACTTCCACCCAAGACCTTCACAGAGATCAGGGTTGAGCTTGACCCCTCTGAACTACGAGAATATACAAAGCTGGAGACCGCCACCAAGAAGGTCACTCAAGACAATGGAAAGATCGGTGCGGATGAGAAAGAGGTGCCCAAGACCTTCATGGAAAAGATCCATCAGATAAAGCAATTCACCGAGACGATCAAACTGGACAGGGCGACCGAACTCATCAAGGATGTGATCGATTCGAAGGACAAGATCGTTCTGTTCTGCGATTATCTATCCACCGCTCAGCGCATCAAGGACCTGTTCGGTGATAAAGCCGTCATCCATACTGGATCGATGAAGGAGACGGATAAACACGATGCGGTAAAACGCTTCCAGAACGACAAGAGTGTCAACGTGTTCGGTGGAACCATCATGTCCGCTGGTGTGGGTATAACCTTGACATCAGCCAACAAACTCCTGTTCCTGGGTCAGGCTTGGACCCCAGCGGATATGGAACAAGCTGAGGATAGGATCCATCGCGCCAGTACGAAACACGACAACGTACAGATCATTACACTGCTGTGCAACGACACCATTGATGGGTATATCTATGACTTCTTGCGCAAGAAGCAACAAGTGGTCTCCAAGGTCCTTGATAATGTTGACAGTAACAAGAAGTCAACTGAGATGGATGGCAATCTGTTGAACATGTTGTACAAGAAGTTGAGCACCTAAGGTTTTCATCCTATTTATGTGAAATCGTTGTCCATGAAAATCGACCTTTCCAAGATCTCACAAGAAGAGCTTGATGCCATCATCAAGGAGGAAGCATTGAAAATCCGTGCAGCGATGCTCGCCGAACAAAAGAAGAAGGCCAAGATCGCGCATCTCAATGAGATGAAGAAGACCTTGGAGAAGGAATTGTCCAACTTGAACCTTGACGAAGGGTTGCTGGGCAAGATGTTCGGTGGAGGTGGAGGAGATGCCAAGCGCAAGCAGGCGGTTCTCAACCTGTTGAAGCACCCTAATAAGGGACCAGTTCTTCTGCAATATGCTGACGATAGTCAGCTTGCCCAGTTCAAACAGTACATGAACGGCGACAAGGACAACTGGATCGAATGGGCGATCAAGAGGTTCTTGAACAACAAGCGTACGCCAGACGCCAATCGCGCTGACAGCTATATCAACTTCTTCGCCAATGGAGGCGACAAGCCTCGTTGGGATGCAGCTACACACCAGTATGTAGATGCGGCTCAAATGGCAGCAGGCGCTGCGAACGCTTTCTCTGAAGAGATCAAGCCTTAATCGAACTTCGGTCCGATCTCCTTTCCCGTAAAGGCTTCTTCCACAAGCACACCGTGGTAGAACACGTTCTGATTGAGGCAGTCGCGCACTTCCTTCAGGTCATCGATGGAATCGAAGACGTTGAATGTGGCGTAGAGGGCCAAACCAAGCACCAGCAGAAGATTCCACACAGGGAAGGAAGCAAAGGCAAGGAAGCACAGGAACGCGGTCATCGACACAGAAGCTGCGATGATGGAAGCGGTCTTCTTTTTTTCGAGTTGGACGATCGCTGAGCGCTGAGCGCTGATGTCGTTCCGTATGCCTTGGGTGTGCTCTGCAAGTGTCATACAGATATGATACGTTGGTGAGGCAAGGAATGTTGCATGTCGGGCTGGAATTGCCAGTAGCCAAGCCTATTTATGAGCAAATCTAGCAGAATTCAAGCCATGTTGATCAAGTTGGGAGATAAGGGACCTGTGGTCGTCGAAGTTCAGAAGTTGCTTTCCATGCTTGGATACGACTTGATCATAGACGGGCAGTACGGTCCTCGAAGCAAGAGGTCGGTCACAGCCTTTCAGAAGAAGGCTGGATTGGACAATACGGGCGAGGTGGATGATGACACCTACAATGCCCTGAAGCTTTCTCAAACAAGAAAGTCAGAGGAGATCCTTACCCCACGTCCAGCAACAGGCTATGATTTCCCTGTGGTCACCCAGTACAGATTGAACCCCAATCAGTACATCAAGCAGGTCTTTGAAAAGACACAGATCTTCCTACACTACACCGCAGGAGGCCCTAATGCAAAGAATGTCATCGATTATTGGAACAGCGATGAACCACAGATCGCCACACCGTTCATCATTGACGGAGGAGACGCTACGATATATGAATGTTACAGCCCTGACTACTGGAGTTACCATCTTGGTATCAAGGGGACAAAGGGAAGGTTGGACAAAGCGTCGATCGGGATCGAGCTATGCGCCTATGGTCCATTGAAGGAAAAGGGAGGCAAGTACTATGCGTGGCCAGATGACTATAGTTCAACTGTCATTCCTGAAGCCGATGTCTATACGCTTCAGCGTGACTTCAGAGGATTCAGTCATTACGAGTCCTTGACCGAGGGTCAGATCATTGCGCTTGAGCGCCTGCTTGAATTCCTCATCGAGAAGTACAAGATCGAGGTACAGAAGTCGTTCGACTACACATGGTTCGACTACAATGAGTCCGTGATCAAGAACACGACCCCTGGCATTTGGACACATACAACGGTCCGCAAGGATAAGTTCGATCTATACCCCGACCATCGCGTGATCGAGATGCTCAATCGTCTTGCGCTCAAATACGGAAAATAATGAGCAGAGCACGTCAACAACTCATTGAGGCCGAACTCACCAAGGCTGATGTCAAGAAGCTCATCGATGATGAACTGAAAAAGGCTATGGAGAAGCTCGATAAGAAGATCCTGACCAAGGACGATGTCAAGGAGATGATCCGTGCGACCATAATCGCCCAATACAAATTCTTGTGGCAGAAGTCTGCCTTCTTTATCAATCAGATCTGAACATGAGAAAAGGATATATGATGGAATTGATCCAAAAGCTGATACACGATGCTGCTGTCGAGCAGTTGAGAAAGCGCAAGGCGGTCTCTCCGCACGAAGCGCCAGAATTCTCCGAGGGAGAGTTCGACAAGATCTTGTTCCATGGCAACATGGACAGGACCGAACCTCATCCGTTCGGCATTCGCGAAAGCTTCGAACAGGAGGCGAAGATCAATTCCAGTGACATCACCGAATTCGAGCAACAGATGAACGACATCGTTGCTAATTCACCAAATGCTGTGCTTTCCTTCGAAAAGCAGAAGAACGGCTATTCCATCATGCTCAAGAACGAAGGCGCCATCAGCGTCATCGCCAATGGCAAGATACAGTTCGGTACAGAAGGCGAGATGACTTGGTTGTTCTCCATTCCGAACGGATTCAGGATCGAGACGAACGGACTGATGATCACGCAGGGAAACAAGGATATCATCACCAATCTCGCGAATTATTATGACACATGGCAGAAGGATTGGAGACAGAAACTTCTTGCTCCAGATGGCGGAAAGGGAAATGAGGAAGTACAAGGTGGACCAGATGATTTCAAGGCTCCACCAGGCGCTCCAACGATGGGCGGTGAACCACAAAACCCTCAAGGAGCACAGGCCCCAATGGGAGGAACGCCTCCTGCTCAGGGCCAAGCCCTACCATCCTGATGCTTCTTTTTGAAACTGCTAGAACGTATATTCTTCATTTGATGCACACCATCAAGCAGATCATAGAAAATCAGGATCAGTTCAAACAAGAGATCATCACCTTTTTGAAGAAAGATCTTCAAGGCTCTCTTGATGTGCTCAGGAACATAAATACTGATGATGACGAGGTGAACGCTCAACTTAACGGTCTGAAGAAAAAGATCAAGAAGATGAGGTCTCCATCCATCGCATCGCTTTTTTTCTCAAGCGATAAGAGGAATGAAAAGTATTATGCGTGGTGGGAAGCAGAGACGGAAGAAGCAATAATTCACAAGTATGCCAAAATCGATTAAGACAACGATCAATCTTCTGGTAGACCTCGTCTACAATGGCACCATGAACCAGTTCGATGAGTTCTATGGTGAATCAGTATCCTATCAAGAATTGGAGCAACAGAGCTACATCGAATTGAAAGGGATGTTGGTCTCCGAGATAGGGAGGATTAAATTCAGGAAAGCCAGAGAGATAATCACCAACAATGGGTTGACCTGCAAGCTCGAAATGTCCAAGTCCCAGTACGATAAGTTCATGGATATTTATGAAAAACGGGATGATAAGGGCAGATCTCTCTTTTCATTCATGTACGATTTCAAGATCGCTAATGTCAGAATAGACACAGAACCAGATGGAACAGAGGAATGCGAAGAATGATGAGCTGATCAACATGCGACGTGAACGAATGAACATTCCTTCACGAGCAGGAACCATGTCACGCGCCCGTTATGACGCTGATGGCATGCCGATCATGGAAATGTCCGATCCACGGATCCAGAACAGGTTCGGCCACATCTTGAGTGGGCAATACAGGGAGCGAATGCAGGAGCTTGATGGGCACGACCTATCTGTCCTACCCGCTCCGAGTTGGAATGGCCGTCAGGTGGACATTCACAAGGACGAAATGCCTGTGAACAAGCGTCGTCAACCGCCACGTGGAAAACAGGGCGGTAAGGTCGATGATCCCAAGAACGCCGTGCAGGTACAGAAATTCATAGCTCCAGGGCTCAAGGGTGAAGAATCAGCGATCCTCAATGATGTGAACGCATGGTTCGGTGAGACCTCCAAGGGAGGTCGTTCGGACATCAGTGGACGTCTTGTACCAGAGCGCCCAAATGACATGAACTTTGATCTTTCTGGCTATGGATCGGTCCCCTTTGATCCCCTGACGCAGATCAAGTATAGAGCAAGACGTTCGCACACTGGAGTTGATTACAGGGATCTTGAAGAAAGGAGCCGTCCCGCTCAACCACAGTATGATGACGATGAATCAAGATATCTGGCCAATACATACAGGCATGCGGCTCCTGCATATGATGAAAAGGCCATGCAGGATATGGCTAGATCAATGGCGGAAGCCATGGTGAAGACCGTCATGCAAGAACATCTTGACAAGCAAAAGGGAAGAAAGTATTTCAGAGAAGTGAAATATGAATTCAAGAACGATCCGAACTCAAGGTTGGTCGAGATAGATGGCAAGTATTTCAAAATGGACCTTAAACCTGTGAAGGTGAAGCCAACATCGAAGTGAAACGGCTTTTTCGCCTTATTTATGACAAAACCATACTACTATGGGTAGAAAAATCACCAACGTTGAAGAATTGAAGTCTCTTATCAAAGAGCGCGTCAATAAGATCATGGAGTCTGAAAACGCCAAGAACGCTGGCGATCCCATGGATGTCAAAATGAATTCCATGACCGATGAAGGCGGCAAGCTTGGTACCAAGGCTCCTTCTGGCGACCCGATGGAAGTGGAAATGAACACCGAAGCCGAGAACGGCACGGAAGATACTGGCGCTCAAGTGGCCGTCAAGGCAGGATCCGCTAAGGGAGATAAAGGCCCAACAGCAGGACAAGCCACGGCGAATATGGAAGAAAAGAACAGCGCCGAAGCTTCCATCAAGGCAGGAGAACCTTTTGTTGAAAAGCCCAAGGAGGGCATGAACAAAATGGATGAGGAAGGTTCCGACAAAACCAAGACCTACGTTGACGCAGGTTCTGGCAGCGTTGGTTCTCAGCCAACCACGGTCGGTCAAAAGGCTCCTGAATTCAAAGAAGCAGCACCTAAGAGCGAAGAAAAGGAAAAGCGTATCGCTGATGCCATTCAAATGAAGGAGGGTATGCGCTTCAACAACAAAACCGAATTGCTGAACTTCATCAAGGAAGAAGCAAAGAGGATCGCATCTACTCTCTGAACGAACGTTACATCAATTGAAGAAAGGGGCCATTGGCCCCTTTCTTTTTACCTGCTATAGCGTGTAGATTTTGCAATGATGGTAGAAGAGCAAGTACAGAACGAGGTGACCGCTATCCTTGAAAAAAAGGATGTCATGAACAGCTATTCGTTCTCCTATGAGGAGGATGGTTACAGCAAGATCCTTTGCAAATGCGGTGGGAAGTTCGAAAAGCCGATAGAAGACGAGGAATTGACCGATCAAGAGGCGGAAGTGCTTTCAGACATGAAGGACATTCTGCTGTTCTCCATTCATGAGAAATTGAAGTGTCCACATTGCAACACGAATTATTTCCATGATGATGAGCGCGCCAGATTGATCCCCATAGGAAGTGACTTCATGGGTGGCTTCAAGTTCGAGCGCATTGAGAAGACAGGAAAGATCATGTTCTGGAAGCTTGGTTCGGTCATGGACCATGAAACCGAGCAGATCTATTTCCTCAAGTCTGAGAAAAGCATAGCAGTGAATGGCGATGCCATCACTTATTCTGATTTCGATGGAAAGGTCGTTGACATGGACCTGAACAACATCGTATCACTGACTTCTTCGTTTCTCGATACGTATCCCCTCCGCACCGTGTATGACATGCACGAACTTCATTTGTTCCTTATCTGGCTATCACAGGTCACTCAGGATGCGAACAAAATGAA
>WBZS01000836.1_pt1 | contig 17588 bp, 19 predicted proteins | sample 5204201 | NCBI WGS metagenome assembly WBZS01 (sample SAMN12344357, study PRJNA552823) | activated sludge metagenome | biome: Activated sludge suspended growth; feature: Nitrification reactor; material: Wastewater; isolation source: activated sludge from nitrification reactor of wastewater...
TCTCCGGCGGCGAGCAGCAGGCGGTCAACCTGGCCGGCGCGCTGATCGGACGCCCCGAACTGGTGCTGCTCGACGAACCGACCGCCGGCATGGACCCGCACGCCCGGCGCCGCACCTGGGACGTCATCGCCGGGCTGCGCGACCGCGGCGTCTCGGTGCTGCTCACCACCCACGACATGAACGAGGCGGCCCGGCTCGCCGACCGGGTCTGGATCATGGACGCCGGCCGCGTGACGATCTCCGGCACCGTCGCCGAGCTGACCGCCGAGGCGTCCCTGGAGGACGTCTTCCTGCGGCACACCGGGGGCGCACGGTGAACCCGGCCCGGGTGGCGCGGCACGCGGCGATGGAGTTGCGGATGCTGCTGCGCAACGGCGAGCAGCTTCTGCTGGCGTTCGCCATCCCGCTGGGGCTGCTGCTCGGCGGGCTGGCCTGGGGGCACGGCTTCGGCCTCGATCCGGCCGTCTTCCCGGCGTCCGTGGTGGCGGTGGCGACCTGGTCGACCGCGTTCACCTCGCTAGCCGTGTCCACCGGCTTCGAACGCCGCTACGGCGTCCTGGAACGGCTGGTGGCGACCCCGCTCACCCGCGCCGACCTGATCGCCGGCAAGGCCCTGGCGGCGACCGCCCTGGTGGCGCTGCAGGCGGTGCTGCTGATCGCGGTCGCGCTGGCCTGCGGCTGGCGTCCGGTGTGGACGGCGGGGGGCTCGCTGAGCGCCGTGCTGGCCACCGGGCTGGCGATCGCGGCCTTCGCCGGGCTGGGGCTGCTGCTGGCCGGCACGCTCAAGGCGGAGGTCACGCTGGCGCTGGCCAACCTGGTCTACCTGGCGGGGCTGGCCCTGGGCGGCCTGATCGTCGACCAGCCGCCCTGGTTGCCCACCGCGGCGCTGGGGGCGGCGCTGCGCGCGGCGTCCGCCGGGACGTTCGCGCCCCTGGCCCTGCTGATCCTGGCCGCCTGGGCGGCCGTCCTCACCCTGATCGCACGAAAGGCGTTCCGATGGACTTCCTGACCGGCCGGCAGAATCTGCGCCGTTGGGCGGTGGCCAATCTGGTGGCCAACATGGTGATCGTCTGGACCGGCGCCCTGGTCCGGCTGACCAAATCGGGGCTGGGCTGCTCGACCTGGCCGCAGTGCGACGCCGGCTCGTACGTGCCGCAGCCCGAGGCCGAATGGCACGCCTTCATCGAGTTCGGCAACCGGACGCTGACCTTCGTGCTGATCGCCATCGCGCTCGGCACGGCGATCACGGCGTTCCGGACCGTCCGGGAGCGGCGGATCCGGGTGCTGACCATCGTGATCGGCCTGGGCATCGGGTTCCAGGGCGTCATCGGCGGCCTGACCGTGCTCACCGAGCTCAACCCGTGGGTGGTCGGGCTGCACATGGTGCTCTCGGTGGGCCTCATCGTGGCCTGCGTCACGGTCGTCCACGACGCCTTCGAACTCAGCCCGGTGCCCGTGCCGGGCCGGCTGCGGCTGCCCGTGCAGGCGGTGTTCTGGCTGTCTCTGGTGATGATGTATCTCGGCACCGTGGTCACCGGCGCCGGCCCGCATTCGGGCGACGGCGCGGCGCAGCGCAACGGCTTCGACCTCAGCGACGTGGCCCGGGTGCATTCGGTGACCATGTGGATCACGCTCGCCCTCACGGTGTGGCTGGCGTACGCGGCGCGCCGCGTCCCGCGCATCCAGCGCGCGGCGCTGCTGGTGATCGGCACCGCCTGCCTGCAGGCGATCATCGGCTACACCCAGTACTTCACGCACCTGCCGATGGGCGTGGTGTTCGCCCACATGATCGGCACCACCCTGTACACGGTGGCGATCAGCCATCTGTGGCGCTCGGCGGCGCCCGAGGCTCAGAAGAACAGCGGGTCGACCGCGGCGGCCAGGAAGACCACCGCCAGGTAGGAATTCGACAGGTGGAACAGCCGCATCGGCTTCAGCGCCGCCTCGGTCAGGCCCGCCCGGGCCCGGCGCAGCAGCTGGATCGATTCGACGATCATCAGCACCCCCCCGATCACCGCCACCGCCGGGTACAGCCAGCCGGTGTGCGCGACCGGCCACAGCACCAGGCTCACCGCCACGGTGATCACGGTGTAGACGAGGATCCGCCAGGCCACCGCCGGCGGCTCCATCACGACCGGCAGCATCGGCACGTGCGCCTGCCGGTAGTCCTCCTGATAGCGGAAGGCGAGCGCCCAGGTGTGCGGGGGCGTCCAGAAGAACACGATGGCGAACAGCACCAGCGGCGGCCAGTCGATGCTGCCCGTCACCGCCGTCCAGCCGATCAGCGGGGGGAAACAACCTGCAACCCCGCCCCACACGATGTTCTGCGACGTGCGCCGCTTCAGACCCATCGTGTAGACGAACACGTAGTAGGCGTTTGCGGTCATCGCCAGGGACGCCGAGAGCCAGTTGGTGCCGAAGCCGAGGGTCAGCGCGGCCAGCACCCCGAGCACCGCCCCGAAGACGTATGCCCTAGCCGGCGGCACACGGTGCAGCGCCATCGGACGCCGGCGGGTGCGCCGCATCTCGGAGTCGATGTCGGCGTCCAGGACCGAGTTGAAGACGTTGGCGGAGCCGGCCGCCAGGGTGCCGCCGACCAGCGTCCAGATCACCTTCTGCCACTCCGGCACGCCACCGGCGGCCAGGAACATGGCCGGTACCGTGGTGACCAGCAGCAGTTCGATGATCCGTGGCTTGGTGAGCGCGACGTAGGCCCGCAGGGAGCCCGCAGCAGTGGCGGTGACCGCCGGTGCCGATGAGTGCATCCCCGTCGTCTCCTCCTCGCTCGGATCGCGAGCAGTCTAGCCCGTCACGGCTGTGCCAGTAACACGGCCCCACTAGAGTGCCTCTGGACCGTCCCTGGTCCGGGGGACCAATCTCGACACATAGGAGTGGATCGATCATGAATGATCGTCTGAAGGCTCTCGCCGACGCGGGTGTGAGCATCTGGCTCGATGACCTCTCGCGGGCCCGGTTGACCAGCGGGAACCTGGCCGAGAAGGTCGCGCAGGATTCGGTCTCGGGGGTGACCACGAACCCCACCATCTTCGCCGCCGCGCTGACCAACGGCGCCGATTACGCCGAGCAGTTGAAGTCGCTGGGCGACGACATCGACGTCGACTACGCGATCAAGCAGCTGTGCGCCACCGACGTGCGGAACGCCTGTGACCTGTTCGCCGACGTGTACACCGCCTCGGGCGGCTACGACGGCCGGGTCTCGATCGAGGTGGCCCCCACCCTGGCCAACAACACCGGCGAAACCATCGCCCAGGCCGCCGAACTGCACGACCTGGTCGACCGGCCGAACGTGCTGATCAAGATCCCGGCCACCAAGCCGGGCCTGCCCGCGATCACCGCCACCCTCGCCGCCGGCATCTCGGTCAACGTCACCCTGATCTTCTCCGAGGACCGCTACCGGGAAGTCATGGACGCCTACCTGACCGGCCTCGAACAAGCCGACGCCGCCGGCAAGGACCTGTCCACCATCCACTCCGTCGCCTCGTTCTTCGTGTCCCGGGTCGACGCCGAGGTCGACAAGCGGCTCGCCGCCGTGGGCCGTACCGACCTGCAATCCAAGACCGCGATCGCCAACGCACTGGTCGCCTACGGCGCCTTCGAGGAGGTGTTCGGCTCCGACCGGTTCAAGGCACTCCAGGCCAAGGGCGCCAACCTGCAACGGCCGCTGTGGGCCTCCACCGGCACCAAGAGCCCCGACCTGCCCGACACCCTCTACGTCACCAACCTGGTCGTCGACGGCGTCGTCAACACCATGCCCGAGAAGACCATGGACGCCTTCGGCGACCACGGCGAGGTCGGTCCGTCCATCGTCGGCCAGGCCGCCGCCGGCCGCGCCGTCCTCGACGAGGTCAGCGCCGCCGGGGTCGACCTGGCCGACGTGTACCAGGTCCTCGAAGACGAAGGCGTCGACAAATTCATCGTTTCCTGGCACGAACTCGTCGCATCGGTCGAGAAGGCAATTGCCTCCGTCAAGTGATCCGCGCCACGATGGCCGGGTGAGCGAGTCAACTACGTCCGCCAATCCCCTTCGCGATCCCCAGGATCGCCGGTTGCCACGAATCGCCGGGCCGTGCGCCCTGGTGCTGTTCGGGGTGACCGGCGACCTGGCCCGCAAGAAGCTGATGCCGGCGATCTACGATCTGGCCAACCGCGGGTTGTTGCCGCCCGGCTTCGGGTTGATCGGCTTCGCGCGCCGCGACTGGGACGGCGAGGACTTCGCCAAGATCGTCCACGACTCGGTGAAGGAGCGCGCCCGGACACCGTTCCGCGAGGAGGTGTGGAAGCAGCTGCTCGAGGGCATCCGGTTCGTGTCCGGCACCTTCGACAGCGACGAGTCCTTCCTGCAGCTCAAGGAGACCCTGAAGGAGCTCGACGAGAGCCAGGGCACCGGCGGCAATCACGCCTTCTACCTGTCGATCCCGCCGAAGGCCTTCGACCAGGTGATCTCGATGCTCTCCAAGCACGGGCTGGCCAAGCGGGACACCAAGGGCGCCTGGAGCCGGGTCGTGATCGAGAAGCCGTTCGGCCACGATCTGGCCAGCGCGATCGAGTTGGAGCGGCGGGTCTCGTCGGTCTTCCATTCCCAGTCGGTCTTCCGGATCGACCACTATCTGGGCAAGGAGACCGTGCAGAACATGCTGGCGCTGCGTTTCGCCAACCAGCTGTTCGAGCCGATCTGGAACCGCAACTACATCGACCACGTCCAGATCACCATGGCCGAGGACATCGGCATCGGCGGACGGGCCGGGTACTACGACGGCGTCGGTGCCGCCCGCGACGTGATCCAGAACCACCTGCTGCAGCTGCTGGCGCTGACGGCGATGGAGGAACCCACCTCCTTCGACGCCGACCAGCTGCGCACCGAGAAGAAGAAGGTGCTGGCGGCGGCCCGCCCGCCGCGGGACATCGCCGCGCACACCGCCCGCGGCCAGTACCTGGGCGGCTGGGCCGGCGGTCAGCTGGTGAAGGGGTATCTGGAAGAGGACGGCATCGATCCGCTGTCGCAGACCGAAACCTACGCCGCGATCCGGGTCGACATCGACAACCGGCGCTGGGCGGGGGTGCCGTTCTATCTGCGCTCGGCGAAACGGATGCCGCGCCGGGTCACCGAGATCGCGCTGAACCTGCGGCCGGCCCCGCACCTGCCGTTCAGCCACACCGACACCGAGGCGCTCGGCAGCAATGCGCTCGTGATGCGCATCCAGCCCGATGAGGGCATCACGCTGCGGTTCGGCGCCAAGGTGCCGGCCACGCTGATGGAGATCCGCGACGTCACCATGGACTTCGCGTACGGCACCTCGTTCGCCGAGTCCAGCCCGGAGGCGTACGAGCGGCTGATCCTGGACGTCCTGCTGGGCGACCCGCCGCTGTTCCCGCAGCACGAGGAGGTGGAGTTGTCCTGGAAGATCCTCGACCCGATCCTGGACTTCTGGGCCGAGCAGGACACCCAGCCGGAAGGCTACCCGTCCGGCTCCTGGGGTCCCCCGTGCGGCAAGGCCATGCTCGCTCGCGACGGCTTCGTCTGGCGCCGGCCCTAGGAGATTCGATGATCATCAACGTTCCCGACACCACCGCCACCGGCATCCACATGGCCCTGGTGGAGGCCCGGCACAACATCGGTGTCGCCTCCTCCATGGTCTTCACGATGATCGTGATCGCCGAGGGACGGCACTACGACCGGGCCCTCGAGGCCTGCGAGGACGCCGGGCGCGAGCACCCGTCCCGGATCATCCTGGTCACCAACGGCGACGCCGACGGCGACCATGTGGACGCCGAGATCCGGCTGGGCGAGGAGGTGCCCGGCGAGATCATCTCGCTGACCTTCCACGGCGAGCTCACCGAGCACCGCGCCTCGGTGGTGCTGGCGCTGCTGCTGCCCGACTCGCCGGTGGTGGCCTGGTGGCCGGGCAGCGCGCCGGACAAGCCGGGCCAGGATCCGCTGGGCCGGCTCGCCATCCGGCGGATCACGGACGCCATGGGCTCGTCCCGGCCGCTGGCCGCGATCGAACGCCGGGCACGCAACTACTCCCCCGGCGACACCGACCTGACCTGGACCCGGCTCACCCCGTGGCGGGCGCTGCTGGCCTCCGCGCTGGACTCGTACCCGGCGAAGATCACCGGCGTCTCGGTGGAGTCCGCGCCCGACAACGCGGCCGGCATGCTGCTGTCCGCGTGGCTCGAGGACCGGCTGAAGGTGCACGTCGACCATCGCGACGGCAGCCACGGGATCGGCGTCACCAACGTCACCCTGCACACCAGCAAGGGCGACATCGTGATCGCCCGCGAGGACGGCCGGATGGCCACCTTCTCGGCCCCGGGCCTGCCCCGCCGCCAGGTGGCGCTGCGGCGCCGCGAGGTCAACGCGCTGATCACCGAGGAGCTGCGCCGCCTGGACGTGGACGACATCTTCGCCTCGGCGATGCAGGTGCTGGTCGGACGCTGCGAGCGACGTGACGCCGAGAAGGCGAAGCAGACGTGAACGATCAGGTTCTGCGGTTCTCCGGAGCCGAGGACCTCGCCGAGCAGGCGGCGGCCATGCTGGTCGCCCGGATCGCCGGCGTCCAGGCCGATCCCGAGCGGATCGTCCAGCTCTGCCTGACCGGTGGGCGGATCGCCCAGCGGATCTACGAGAGCTTCGGACGCCGCATCGAGGGCTCCGGCGTCGACCCCGGGCGGCTGGAGCTGTGGTGGACCGATGAACGGTTCACCTCGACCGACGACCCGGCCCGGCACGCCGGGCTGGCGCTGGCGATGCTGGCCGGGCAGTTCCCGCTGGATCCGGCCCGTACCCATCCGATGCCGGCCGCGGACGGGGTGGCGGACGCCGACGCCGCGGCCGCCACCTACAGCAAGGAGCTGGCCGACGTCACCCTGGACATCTGCCTGCTGAGCATCGGCCCCGAGGGCCATGTGGCGAGCATCTTCCCCGACCATCCGTCCTTCGACCCGCAGGCCACCCAGACCGTCATCGGGCTCACCGACTCGCCCAAGGGCGAGGACGACCGGGTCTCGCTCACGGTCCCCGCGCTGAACCGCTCCCGCGAGGTGTGGTTCCTGCTCAGCGGCCCCGACAAGGCGCAGGTCGCCGCTCAGGCGCTGGCAGGTTCGGCGGACATTCCCGCCGGCGTCGTCCGCGGCACCGACGACACCCTCTGGTTCATCGACCGGGACGCCGCCGCCGAACTCCCCTGGTTCCACTGCGCCCTGTAGTTTTCCGCACGTTCGGGGACGGTTCTTCCCCGTTCGAAACTCGAACAGCGGGGACGGTTCTTACGCATTCGAAACTCGCACAAGGGGGACGGTTCCTCGGCGTTCGAAACTCGCACGAAAGGAACCGTCCCCGGGAACGGCGTCCCGGAAACGGTGAGTTTTTCGTGGATTGAACAAAAAGAACCGTCCCCGAGGCTTTCGGGGACGGTTCTCGGGCGTAGGAACGGAATCCGTCAGGACGCCGCCCGCGGCAAAAGGACGGTCAGTAGATGACCTCGCCGGCGGCCCGGCGGGCCCGCAGGCCCTCCAGGGCCTCGGTCAGGATGGCCGCGGCCTCGGCGTCGCTGCGGCGCTCCTTCACGTAGGCGAGGTGCGTCTTGTAGGGCTGGATCTTCGGCGGTGGCGGCGGGTTCTCCGAGTCGAGGTTCGCCGGCAGCCCACAGCGCGGGCAGTCCCAGGTTTCGGGGACGACCGCGTCGGCCGCGAAGGCGGGACGGGTCTCGTGCCGATTGGAGCAGAAGTACGAGACGTACAGCCGGGGCGCGGAGTCGCCCCGCTCGGCCTCGCCCATCGGCCCGGCACCAACCCGGCTGCCCCGGATCGCGCTACCACCAACCACGTGTTTCTCCTTGTCAGATCGCCCTTACCGGGCAGGGGGATGATCAGAGCGTGCCGTAATCGGGGAAGAACCGGTACAGCACCAGCAGCCCGAAGATCGTGACCAGCCAGACCAGCCCGATGATCACGGTGAGCCGGTCGAGCGTCCGCTCTGCCGCCGAGGACCCACCCATCGAGGTCGACATGCCGCCGCCGAACAGATCCGACATGCCGCCGCCACGGCCCTTGTGCAGCAGCACGAACAGGGACAACACGACGCTGGTAAGGATCAGCACGATCGACAGGGTCAGGATCGGCCATGTCAACATGGGCACAACAATCACAGGGTGAATCCTAACCTACCCGCACGACGACTCCGGCGGACGCCGGGACGCGGTCAGGCCTTCTGGTAGAAGGTGATGATCTTCGCGAACTCGCCGGCGTCCAGGCTGGCGCCGCCGACCAGGGCACCGTCCACGTCGGGCTTAGCCATGATGTCGACGATGTTGCCCGACTTCACCGAGCCGCCGTACTGGATCCGGACGGCGTCCGCGGCCTGCTGGCCGACCAGCTCGGCGACCCGTGCCCGGATGGCGCCACAGACCTCCTGGGCGTCCTCCGGGGTGGCCACCTCGCCGGTGCCGATCGCCCAGACCGGCTCGTAGGCGATCACCAGGGCGCCGACCTCATCGCCGGTCAGGCCCGCCAGGCACTTGTCGACCTGGGCGAGCACGAACGGGACCTGGTTGCCCTCCTTGCGGACGTCGAGCTTCTCGCCGACGCAGACGATCGGGGTCATGCCGGCGGCCTGCACCACCTTCGCCTTGGCGTTGATCAGCTCGTCGGTCTCGCCGTGGTAGTCGCGGCGCTCGGAGTGGCCGATCACCACGTACCCGCAGTTCAGCTTGGCCAGCATGGCCGCGGAGATCTCGCCGGTGTAGGCGCCGGAGGCGTGCACCGAGACGTCTTGGGCGCCGAACGCGAGCGGCAGCTTGTCGCCCTCGATCAGGGTCTGCACGGTGCGCAGGTCGGTGAACGGCACGATCACGGCCGCCTCGGACTTGCTGGCGTCGTACTTCAGGTCGTCGAGGGTCCAGGCGAGTTTCTGGACCAGGCCGGTCGCCTCGACGTGGTCGAGGTTCATCTTCCAGTTGCCGGCCATCAGGGGCGTGCGGGTCATCTCAGTTGCCTTCCTCGAGCACCGCGATGCCCGGCAGTTCCTTGCCTTCCAGGTACTCCAGCGAGGCGCCGCCGCCCGTGGAGATGTGCCCGAAGGCACTGTCGTCGTGGCCGAGTTCGCGCACCGCGGCGGCGGAATCGCCGCCGCCCACGACGCTCAGGCCGTCGACCTCGGTGAGCGCCTGCGCCACCGCGGCGGTGCCGCCGGCCAGCGCGGGGATCTCGAACACGCCCATCGGGCCGTTCCAGACCACGGTCTTGGCCGACCTGATGGCGTCGGCGAAGAGCCGCTCCGACTCGGGGCCGATGTCGAGGCCCATCTTGTCGGCCGGGATCGCGTCGGCGGCGACCACCTCGACGTCACCGTCGACGGTCCGCGCGGCGAAGTCCATGCCGGAGGCGACCCGGACGTCCACCGGCAGCAGGATCTGCTTGCCCGCGGCGGCCGCGGTCTCGAGGTAGCCCTTGCAGGTCTCGATGCTGGCCTCGTCGAGCAGGGACGCCCCCACCTGGTAGCCCTTGGCGGCCAGGAAGGTGTAGGCCATGCCGCCGCCCACCACCAGGGTGTCGGCGAGCTTGAGCAGGTTCTCGATGACCGCCAGCTTGTCGGCCACCTTCGCCCCGCCCAGGACCACCACGAACGGGCGGTCGGGGTCGGAGAGCACCTTGGAGAAGACATCGACCTCCTTCTTCACCAGGGTGCCGGCGGCGTGCGGCAGCAGCTTGGCCACGTCGTAGACGCTGGCCTGCTTGCGGTGCACGACGCCGAAGCCGTCGGAGACGAAGACGTCGGCCAGCGCGGCCCACTTGGCCGCCAGAGCCTCGCGCTCGGCGTCGGCCTTGGAGGTCTCACCCGGCTCGAAGCGGACGTTCTCGAGCAGTGCGATCTCGCCGTCGGCCAGGCCGGCGACGGTTGCTTCGGCGCCCGGCCCGGCGGTGTCGGAGGCGAGTTTGACCTCGGCTCCGATCAGCTCGCCGAGCCGCTTCGCCGCGGGCGCCACCGAGTACTTCGCTTCGGGGGCGCCCTTGGGTCGGCCGAGGTGAGCCAGCACGATGACCTTCGCGCCGGCGTCCTTCAGTTGGGTCAGGGTCGGCAGCGCCGCCCGGATCCTTCCGTCGTCGGTGATCGTGTCGCCGTCGAGCGGGACGTTGAAGTCGCAGCGGATGAGCACCCGCTTGCCCTTCAGATCACCAAGATCCTGTACTGACTTCACCTTCGGCCTCTCCTGTGTCGATCTATCGGGTGGTTGCCGGAATCAGAGCTTGTCGCCGACCAGAACGGTCAGGTCGACGAGGCGGTTGGAGTAGCCCCACTCGTTGTCGTACCAGCCGACGACCTTGACCAGGTCGCCGATCACCTTGGTCAGCCCGGCATCGAAGATGCAGGAGTGCGGATCGGTCTCGATGTCCTTGGACACGATCGGATCCTCGGTGTAGGCCAGGATGCCCTTCAGCGGGCCCTCGGCGGCGGCCTTGATCGCGGCGTTGATCTCCTCGACGGAGGTCTCGCGGCCGGCGACGAAGGTCAGGTCGGTGGCCGAACCGGTCGGCGTCGGCACGCGCAGCGCGTAGCCGTCGAACTTGCCCTTCAGCTCGGGCAGCACCAGGGCGACGGCCGCGGCCGCACCGGTCTTGGTCGGCACGATGTTGAGGGCGGCGTTGCGGGAACGACGCAGGTCGCTGTGCGGGCCGTCCTGCAGGTTCTGGTCTGCGGTGTAGGCATGCACGGTGGTCATCAGGCCGCGGACGATGCCGACGGTGTCGTTGAGCACCTTGGCCATCGGCGCCAGGCAGTTGGTGGTGCAGGACGCGTTCGAGATGACCGTGTCGGTCTCGGCGTTGTAGTCGCCCTCGTTGACGCCGACGACGACCGTGATGTCCTCGTTCTTCGCCGGGGCGGAGATGATGACCTTCTTGGCGCCGGCCTCGATGTGGGCCTTGGCCTTGTTGGCGTCGGTGAAGAAGCCGGTGGACTCGATGACGACGTCGGCGCCGATCTCGCCCCAGGGCAGGTTCTTCGGGTCACGCTCGGCGTAGGCCATGATCTTGTGGCCGTTGACCGTGATCGACTCGTCGTCGTAGCTGATCTCGCCGGGGAAGCGGCCCAGGATCGAGTCGTACTTCAGCAGGTGGGCCAGCGTCTTGTTGTCGGTCAGGTCGTTGACGCCGACGACCTCGATGTCGGCTCCGGACGCCGTCAGGGCGCGGAAGTAGTTGCGGCCGATACGGCCGAAACCGTTGATACCAACCTTCACCGTCATGTGATGGTTCCCCTTCGTTTGGTTTTTGCCCGCTCTCAGGTACAGGCAAGGGTGGACGCCCACCACTCTATAGAAAAAGGCCCCCAGTGGTAGGCCCGTTGACAAACCCCGTATCGGAGGCTGAACAAAGGCTGTGATTCGCCGCGCGGATGGGCTTGTTCACTCGCCGTCCTCGAGCATCTCGCGGGACAGATTGGCCTCGGTGCCGGGGATGCCCAGTTCGGCGGCGCGCTTGTCGGCGGTGGCCAGCAGCCGGCGGATGCGGCCGGCCACGGCGTCCTTGGTGAGCGGCGGCTGATGCAACTGGCCGAGCTCCTCCAGGGAGGCCTGCTTGTTCTCCAGCCGCAGCAGCCCGGCCACCCTCAGGTGCTCGGGGATCTCGTCGCCGAGGATCTCGAGGGCGCGCTCGACGCGGGCGCCGGCGGCCACGGCGGCCCGGGCCGACCGGCGCAGGTTGGCGTCGTCGAAATTGGCCAGCCGGTTGGCCGATGCCCGCACCTCGCGCCGGATCCGGCGCTCCTCCCAGGCCAGCAGCGACTGGTGCGCACCCAGCCGGGTCAGCATGGCGGCGATCGCGTCGCCGTCGCGGATCACCACCCGGTCGACGCCGCGCACCTCACGGGCCTTCGCCGCGATACCGAGCCGGCGGGCGGCGCCGACCAGGGCCAGCGCGGCCTCCGATCCCGGGCAGGTGATCTCCATCGCCATCGAGCGCCCGGGCTCGGTCAGCGAACCGTGCGCCAGGAACGCGCCGCGCCACCCGGCGGTCGCGACGTCCAGGCCGCCGCTGACGATGGCGGCGGGGAGGCCGCGGACCGGGCGTCCGCGGTTGTCGATCAGGCCGGTCTGCCGGGCCAGCGACTCGCCGTCGCGGATCAGCCGGACGATGTAGCGGGTGCCGCGGCGCAGCCCCGACGAGGTGACCACGACGAATTCGGAGCTGAAGCCGAACAGCTCGGCGATCGTCGTCCGCAGCCGCCGGGCGGCGGCGCCGGTGTCGAGTTCGGCCTCGACCACGATCCGCCCGCCGGCCAGGTGCAGGCCGCCGGCGAAACGCAGGGTGGCCGCCACCTCGGCCCGGCGGCAGGCCGGCTTGGTCACCGGAACGGTGGCCAGTTCCGCCTTGACCTGCTGCGTCATCGCCATGGGTTCGTCCTTACGGGTCAGGGGTGTCACACCGCGGATGGTCACTGCTGCATCAGTCCGGCGTAGACGGCGGCCAGCCGATGAGGGTCGTGCCGGGGGGAGCCGTCGCGCATCCGTACATTCTCCACCACGAGGCGGGCACCGAGTGACCGGGTGAACCTCTCCAGAGGCGGATCGTCGGCGGCGAAGCTGGGGTCGACGATCACCACGTCGAGCCGCAGCTCGGGGCAGTGGTCGGCCAGCACCTCCAGGTGCCGGGAGGCCGGGAAGCCGTCCGTCTCGTCGGCCGGCACCAGGTTCATGGTCAGGATGCGCTGGGCCCTGGTGGAGACGATCGCGTCGGCCAGGTCGGGCACCAGGAGGTGCGGGATCACCGAGGTGAACCACGAGCCGGGGCCGAGCACGATGTGGTCGGCGTCGAGGACGCTCTCCACCGACTCCAGGCGGGCCGGCGGATCGGACGGCAGCAGCCGCACCGCCCGGACGTCGCCGCCGGTCTTCGCCACCGTCGCCTGCCCGCGCAGCACGGCCAGGTCGTCCGGGCGTTCGGGGTCGGAACCCACCACGTCGGCCTCGATGGTGAGCGGCACCGCCGCCATCGGCAGCACCCGGCCCTGGGTGCGCAGCAGCGCACCGACCATGTCGAGGCCGGCCACCGGATCGGCCAGGCGCTGCCACAGGCCGGCGATCAGCAGGTTGCCGATGGCGTGGCCGGCCAGCGGGCCGTCACCGCCGAAGCGGGACTGGAGCACGTCGGCCCAGGTGCGGCCGAGGTCGTCGTCGGCGCAGAGCGCGGCCAGCGCCATCCGCAGGTCGCCGGGCGGAAGCATGTCGAACTCGGCCCGCAGCCGGCCCGACGAGCCGCCGTCGTCGGCGACCGTGACCACCGCGGTCAGGTTCGGGGTCACGTAGCGCAGGGCGCTGAGCGCCGCATAGAGTCCGTGCCCGCCGCCGAAGGCGACCACGGCCGGCGCCTGCCGTCGCCTGCTCATTCCTTGCCCAGATCTCGGTGGAAGACCTGGCTGGAGACCCCGCGGTCGCGCAGCCGGCGGGCCAGCTCCTCGGCCATCGCGGTGCTGCGGTGCTTGCCGCCGGTGCAACCGACGGCGATCGTCGCGAGCCGCTTGCCCTCGCGCAGATAGCCGGGCTTGACCAGGGCGAGCAGGTCGGCGACGTGATCGAGGAACTCGTCGGCGCCGTCCTGGCCGAGCACGTAGCTAGACACCGCGTGGGACAGGCCGGTCTGGGGCCGCAGGTCGGGCACCCAGTGCGGGTTGGGCAGGAAGCGCACGTCGAAGACCATGTCGGCATCGATCGGGATGCCGTTCTTGAAGCCGAACGACATCACGGTGAACAGGATGTCGACGTCGTCGTCGGCGCCGAACGCATGCGCCACCCGGTCGGACAGCTGGTGCACGTTGAGGTCGGAGGTGTCGATCACCATGTCGGCCGAGGCGCGCAGGCTGGCCAGCAGCCGCCGTTCCTTGTCGGCGCCGTCGAGCAGACCGCCCTCGCCCTGCAACGGCAGCGGCCGGCGCACCGACTCCTGGCGCCGGACGATGGCGGCATCGTCGGCGTCCAGGAAGAGGATCTGCGGGACGACCCCGGCCCGGCCCAGCGCGTCGAAGACGGACGGGATCTGCTGGAAGGCCGACCGGGTGCGGACGTCGAGGCCGACCGCGACCCGGGTGAAGTCGCGTTCCTTGGCGATCTGGACCAGGCCGGGCAGCAGCTGGGGCGGCAGGTTGTCGACGACGTACCAATTCAGGTCTTCCAGGGTGTGACACGCCGTGCGCCGGCCGGCGCCGGACATGCCGGTCACGATCACGAACCGGAGCGCGGAGGCGGGTGAACTCATGGGGGACATTATGGTGCCCCGTCCAGCACCTCGCCCGTGGTGAGGTTGATCGCCTCGGGCACCGGCTCGGCGAGCGCCTCGATGATCGCCGCGGCGATCCGCGGCCCGATCCCGGGCACCTGGGCCAGCTCCTCGGGGGCGGCCGCGCGCAGCTTCTTCAGCGAGCCGAAGTGCTTCAGCAGGGTCTTGCGGCGCACCTCGCCGAGCCCGGGGACGGCGTCCAACACGGACTCGACCATGGAGGCGCTGCGGCGTCCGCGGTGATGGGTGATCGCGAACCGGTGCGCCTCGTCACGGACCCGCTGCAGCAGGTAGAGGCCCTCGCTGGTCCGCGGCAGGATGAGCGGGAACTCCTGGCCCGGCAGCCAGACCTCCTCGAGCCGCTTGGCCAGGCCGATCACCGCCACGTCGTCGATGCCGAGGTCACGGAGCGCCTGCACGGCGGCCGCCACCTGCGGGGCGCCGCCGTCGACCACCACCAGCCCGGGGGCGTAGGCGAACTTGCGGGCGGTGCCGCTGGTCGGGTCGATCAGCAGCGGCCCCTCGTCGGACGCCGGCGCCTGCTCGTCGAGGTAGCGGCGGAACCGGCGGGTGATCACCTCGTTGATGGCCGCCACGTCGTTGGAGCCGTCGATGCCGCGGATCACGAACCGGCGGTAGTCGCTCTTGCGGGCCAGGCCGTCCTCGAAGACCACCATGGACGCCACGATCTCGGTGCCCTGCAGGTGGGAGACGTCGTAGCACTCGATCCGCAGCGGGACGGTGGGCAGCCCGAGCGCCTCCTGGATCTCTTCCAGCGCCTGGTTGCGGGTGGACAGGTCGCTGGCCCGGCGGGTCTTGTGCAGCGCCAGCGCCTCTGCCGCGTTGCGGGCGACGGTCTCCATCAGGGTCTTCTTGTCACCGCGCCGCGGCGTCCGGACGATCACCCGGGAGCCGCGGGACTCGGTCAGCAGCTCGGCGATCAGGCCGGCGGTGGCGGGCACGACCGGCACCAGGATCTCGGGCGGCACCTCGGTGCCGTCGACGTCGGCGTACAGCTGCAGCAGGAAGGTCTCGATCAGTCCGGCGGTCTCGGTGTCGTCGGTGCGGTCGGCCACCCAGGCGCGCTGGCCGCGGACGCGTCCGTCGCGGACGTGGAAGATCTGCACGGCGACCTCGAGCGGGTCTTCGGCCAGCGCGATCACGTCGGCGTCGGTGCCGTCGCCCAGCACGATCGCGTTCGAGTCGGTGGCCTGCCGCAGCGCGTGCAGCTGGTCGCGCAGCACGGCCGCCTTCTCGAACTCCAGGTTCGCCGACGCCTCACGCATCTGCCGGTCGAGGCGCCGGAGCAGCGCGTTGGTGCGGCCGGCCAGGAAGTCGCAGACGTCCTGGGCCAGCTCGCGGTGCTCGTCCGGACCGATCCGGCCGACGCAGGGGGCAGCGCATTTGCCGATGTAGCCGAGCAGGCACGGGCGTCCGGACGCCGCCGCCGACCGGAACACGCCGCTGGTGCAGGACCGCATCGGGAAGGCCCGGAGCAGCGGGTCGAGGGTCTCGCGGATCGCCCAGGCATGCGCGTAGGGACCGAAATAGCGGGTGCCCTTGCGCTTCTTGCCGCGGCCGACGAAGACCCGCGGGAACTCCTCCGACCAGGTCACCGCCACCCACGGGTAGGACTTGTCGTCGCGGTACTTCACGTTGAACCGCGGGTCGTGCTGCTTGATCCAGGTGTACTCGAGCTGCAGCGCCTCGAGCTCGTTGCGGACCACCGTCCACTCCACCTGGGCCGCCGTGCGGACCATCGTGCGGGTGCGGAAGTGCAGCAGCGCCGGATCGGCGAAGTAGGACGTCAGCCGCTGCCGCAGGTTGACCGCCTTGCCGACGTAGATCACCCGGCCGGCGGCGTCGCTGAACCGGTAGACGCCCGGCTGGGTCGGAATCGTGCCGGTCGCCGGACGGTAACTCTCCGGATCAGCCATGGCGGCCAGCATAGGACGGGCCACCGACAGGAAGGGCCGGGTGGTCGTCGCCACGATTCAGCCGAGGGCGGGCGCCGCCGTCACACCGATCGGCCAGGCGATTCAGAACGCGGGGATGCCGGGGGCAGCCGGGTTGGGGTGGACCTTCACCCATGGGTGGCGACGCAGCACGTAGCGGACTCCCCACTCCCTTGCCGCATCCGGCTCGGCCCCGGTCACCTCGGCGGTGCCGTAGCTGCTCTCGGTGGCCACGTCGTCGGCCACGTCGTATTCGGCATCGTCGTCAGCATCGTCGAAAGCGGCGGCGTTGGCGATGCGAAGCGTCGCCGGGTCGCTCTCGCGCCCGTCGAGCCGGTCGACTTTGACGAGCAGGCGCGCGATGTCGATGTCGGCATCCGACACCAACAGCCTGCGGTCACTCATGGCGCACCTCCCTGGGCGCCGACCCTACTCCGAGCCGACAGCCGCTGTAGGTTGGCCATCGTGCCCGCCCTTGTCCCACCGGTCGTCATCGCCGGTACCTGGGGCGACGCGCCGCAGCCCGAGATCACGCTGGACGACATGCTCCTGCGTCCCTGGGCCGACCATGATGTCGAGTTCCTCCGCAGCGCCTACCGCGATCCCGAGATCCAGCGATGGCACGCCCGCTCTATGTCAATCGTCGAGGCCCGGGAGTGGGTCGGCGAGCGCACCTTTCAGTGGAAGAACGAGTGCGGAGCCGACTGGGCGATCGCCGTCCCTGCGGGACGGGTCGGCCGGATCGGTTTCCGCACACTGGCCCTTGCGGAGGGACGAGCCGAGGTCGCCTACTGGGTGGCCCCGGATCAGCGCGGAGCGGGATTCGCCCAACGGGCGCTGCGGCTGCTCACCGAGTGGGCATTCGAGACCGGCGGCCTGCACAGGATCGAGCTGCACCACTCGACCCGAAATCCGGCGTCGTGCACGGTGGCCGCACGATGCGGATTCGCGCTGGAGGGTACGGCCGTGAGTTCCGTCCTCCACGCCGACGGCTGGCACGACATGCATGTCCATGCGCGAACCTGCTGAGTCCACGGAGCCACGGTGGCCAGGACGTCACATCGGCGCATCGCCGACGTAGACGGCATAGACGGCGTCGGCCGCGGCGCGGGCGATCTCGGGGTCGGCGCCGTCGGCGGCATGGGCGGCCGCCCAGCGGTCGGCGGCGAGCCGGTTGAACCGCCTGCCCTCCGTGCCCAGCTGCCAGGCCATCGGATCGTCCGGTCGCTGCTCGGGGGCGGTCAGGTGCAGGCTGAGGCCGAGGAGGGCGCCGTCCCAGCCGAGCCCGGTGGCGCCCGGGCCGAACCGGTTCCAGAGTTCCTCCGGGACGGCGTCCGCAGGCGC
>WBZS01001562.1_pt1 | contig 17583 bp, 13 predicted proteins | sample 5204201 | NCBI WGS metagenome assembly WBZS01 (sample SAMN12344357, study PRJNA552823) | activated sludge metagenome | biome: Activated sludge suspended growth; feature: Nitrification reactor; material: Wastewater; isolation source: activated sludge from nitrification reactor of wastewater...
GCTTGACCTTTTTTTACCTTGGCTGGAGCGGTGACACCGTTCGCGCTGCAGCACGCGTTTCGGGATTCCAGGTTCCCGATGGCATCGGAAGGGTCGACAAAGACCTGAAGAATTTCCCCCCCACCGCCGTGTTCCTTGCCTACGGCTTGAATGAATCGTTCGCCGGCACCTCCGCGATTCCGGAGTTTTTGAGTGAGTACGATCGCCTGCTAAAACGCATGGCTCCGCTCAAGGCTCGTGTGGCGATTCTCTCTCCCACTTATCACGAAGATCTGGGACGCCCTTACCCCGATCCCAAAGAACATAACGAGACACTTCGCGCCATGACCAAAGCATTGGCCACTTTCGCGGCTGAACGTGACATTCCGATGATCGATCTATTTCATCCCCTCGAACGAGCCAAGAAAAATGAACCCTCGGTCCGTTTGACGACCAACGGGTTACTGCTGACCGATCGTGGCTACCTGATCGTTGCCGAGGCGCTCGAAAAGGGACTCGCGTTTCCCGCCGCACGTTGGCACGCCCATCTGAAAAGCGATGGAAAGGTGGCGCGTGCCGAAGGGGTAGAGATTTCGAAGGTAGAAACGTCCAACGACGGCTATCGCTTTCACGTGAAGGAAACGACTGCGGCCCTGGCAACGACGAAAGGCGTCAGCTACGAATTGCCTCGCCTACGAATCTCGGGATGCTCCAAAGGCCTTTATCGCATTTCGGTGGATGAACGATTCTTATTGGCGACTAATGCCGAGGCCTTGGACCAGGGAATTGCCCTGGCCAACAGCCCCATGGCTGACGACGCCGAGAAGCTTCGCCAAGTCGTGGTGCAAAGAAACGAACTCTTTTACCGGCGCTGGCGGCCCTACAACGATCATTCCCGCCATTGGGGTTTCATCGGAGGCGATTTCAAACTTTACGACGATGAAATTCAGCTTCTCGACAAAAAAATCGCCGAGCTGTGTCAGCCACGTGCGCGCAAGGTCGAAATCACCAAGGTCCGCGAAAAATAACCTCCCCTCTCCCTGCTTCCACACAAGGTTCGAGTTCGACGAAAGGAAACGCGGAATTTCTTTTGACCACGGATCGCACGAATGTTTTCAGGCGTCGTTTCGCGAGCGATCGACCGATCGAATGCGTCACCGCCCGAGATAGAGAGCCACCAAGAGATCTCGTCGCCGCGTCCCATCCTGGTGCTCAGGGTCGAAAACCCACGCGATCCGCTCAAGATCCGTGGAAACGGTGTATTCCGTGGTTTCTCTCTCGAACGTCGTGGGCCGAAAATCAGCGCGATTCCACGGAAGTTTACGGCTTTTTCATGGTAAACGTCCGACGTTCGCCTTCATAATGGGGCTCGCTCCTGGAATCTCCCATTTCAACGCTTCTTCGCGGAAGCCCTCGATGCGCAACGCGCGAGTCGACCGCAGAACGGGCTTTTGAGGATGATTTGCCGATATGCTCGAATCCACACCAGTATCCGAACCTATGCCAACACCAAAAGGTCCTTCCACTTTTCCGATAGGCACGCCAGAGAAAACGCCTCTTAGTTGGCGATTGGCGATCTTGGTGGGCATCGTGGTTCTTGCCAGCTTGACATACGTGCTTCGCGACTTGGTGGGCCTCCGCGGCCAATCGGTGGCCGGTGTCTTCTGCTTTTTCGGCATCGTGGCCGCATTCTCCGAAAATTTGCGGGCCGTTCGTTGGTCCACCATCTTTTGGGGAATCGTTCTTCAACTCGTACTTGCCATCTTGGTCCTGAAAGTTGATATCGTATATGCCGCCTTCCACCAGCTTGGCAACATCGTCAAACAGTTCATCAGTTTTTCCGATGAAGGCGCCTACTTCGTTTTTGGAAATCTCGCCGACGCACGTCCTCCCGCAGCCGGGGGGACGTGGTCGCGTCTCTTCCCTGAGGGAAGCTACGTTTTCCAATTCGCCTTCGTCGGTTTGCCGCCAATCCTTTTCGTCTCCGCGTTTTTCACCGTGCTGTATCACTTTGGTATTTTGCAGTGGTCCGTTCGGCTGTTAGCGCGCGGCATGGTTCACTTGCTGGGGACCAGCGGCGCCGAGACTTTGTCCGTTTCCGCGAATGTTTTCATGGGTCAAACCGAAGCTCCTCTCATCGTGAAGCCCTACGTTCCCGGCATGACCAACTCCGAACTGTTCACGCTGATGACGAGCGGCATGGCCCATATCTCCGGCGGGATGATGGTGGTGTACATCAATTACGGTGCGGATCCCGTAGCCGTGCTCACGACCTGCGTGATGGCGTGCCCCTGTTCGCTGTACCTCGCCAAACTGTTCATGCCGGAAACGACGACGCCGGAAACGAGCGGCACCGTCGACATGCCTCAGCCTAAATCACCCTACGTCAACACCATCGACGCGGCGGCGGCGGGCACGTCCGATGGGCTGAGGTTGGCGCTCAATGTCGCGGCGATGCTCATCGTCTTCATCGCCTTCGTGGCCATGATCAACGCGATTCTTTCCGGCATCAAACCGATGTTGTTGGCCGTGGGAATCGCACCCGACACCTTGGCGTGGTGGCCAGATAACCTTTCCCTGCAATTCCTCTTCGGCAAAGTATTCGCTCCCGTCGCGTTCCTCATGGGCGTCGATCTTAAAGATGCATCCAACGTCGGCAGCCTGCTTGGTTCCAAGCTCGCGATCAACGAACATTTCGCCTACCTGCAAATGAAAGCCTGGAAAACGATTCCCGACTTTATGGACGAACGATCTTATAAACTGACGGCATTCGCTCTGACCGGATTCGCGAATTTCGCTTCCATCGGGATTCAGCTCGGTGGCATCGGCGCGTTAGCGCCCGATCGCCGTAGCGACTTGGCGCGTTTGGGAGGCCGAGCGCTGTTCGTCGGCTTCACCGCCACGCTCCTCAACGCCGCGATCGCCGGAATTTTGATGTAGGGAAGCCTGGCTCGGTCCCCGGGAGAGGCGGAAAGTTCGACCAAAGGGAATCACCCAATCCAAAATACACTCTCAATCGAAAAAGCAAAAAAGAACTCGCAACGGACTCCGTGGGAATTGGTTTTTTGATGCTGTTTGGGTTTTGGAGCTTTGGCGGGATTGAATGATTCGCCATCCCCGAGTTGGGATTTCTTTCGGAAACACGGCGGGACCTCGCTGAAACCGCTTGACCGCCACGGCCGAATCACCGACACTCGGGGAAATTCCTTTCGGTCATTTTTTTGAGAGGTGGACCATGTCGTTGATGGATACCGTGAAACAGATGATGGGAGCGGGCGGTGGAGGCGAAGGCGGCGGGATGTTTAACGCCGTGCAAGCTTTGATTCAAAAGAGCGGTGGTCTCAACGGCTTGCTGCAAAAATTCAATGCGAGCGGACTGCAAGGAGCCGTCAAATCCTGGATCGGCCTGGGCAAAAACGAAGACGTGACCGGCGACCAGGTTGAATCCGCCGTCGGCACCGATCAAATCGCGGAGATCGCCGCCAAGCTCGGTATCGACAAGGAAACCGCCAAAGCGAAGTTGGCGGAGATCCTGCCCAAAGTCGTTGACAAGTTGACCCCGGCGGGCGAAGTTCCTCAAGAAGGCGTGGTGGGCCAAGCTCTTTCAGCCCTGAAAAATCTCTTCCATTAACCCAACGCCAAACGCCGACGCGTTCGCCGTTTCGCGCTTGCGTTTTCCCTTTCCTTCGACGTAGATCGTGGGTGCGATTTTTTTCCAAACGAATCACGAGCCATTCATAGCGGAACGCGCCCCACCTCGCTATACTCCACTTCACTAACATCGAACGTGCGTCTTCCTTCGCGAGGCATTCTCCCATGCGTCCGTGTTGTCGATTCGGCCTGTTTGTACTGCTGGCCACGTTTCTAGGGTGTGGCCAAAGCTCGGCACCAAAGTCGGACCCCAAACAAGGGAAAACGGCTGAAAAATCCGTGTCCGGCCGTACCATCGGCGTATCGCTTCTGACGCTGCAAAATCCCTTTTTCAAGGTCATCGGCGACACGATCTCTGAAGAAGCCGCCAAACATGGGTACAAGACCATCGTGCTCAGCGGCGACGAAGATCCCGCGAAACAGAGCAACCAGGTGAAAGATTTCGTGGTGCAAAAAGTCTCCGCGATCGTGATGAGTCCGTGCGAAGCGCGCACCGTTGTGCCCGTCATCAAGGAAGCAAACTCGGCTGGCATTCCCGTGTTCACGGTCGATATTCCTTGTAACGAACCGGGCGCCAAGATCGTGGCCCAAATCGCCACCGACAATTACGGAGGCGGTAAAGAAGCCGGCAAAGCCATGATCGAAGCGCTCGGCGAGGCCGGGGGTAAAGTGACCATCCTGCACTTCAAACAGGCGGAATCGTGTCGGCTCCGCGTCAAAGGCTTTCGTGAAGTAATCGACGAACACAACAAGACGGGGAAGGCGAAGGTCGAGATCGTTTCCGAACTGGAAGGAGGGGGAGCGAAAGATCGCGGTTACAAAGCCGCCGAGGACGCATTGCAAACACATGCGGATCTACGTGGGATATTCGCCATCAATGATCCTTCCGCGCTCGGTGCGTACGCCGCAGTCGAAAAGGCGAATAAAACCAGCCAGGTCAAAATCGTGGGATTCGACGGCCAACCCGAAGGGAAGCAAGCGATCAAAGACGGGAAAATCTACGCCGACCCGGTACAGTTTCCCGCGAAAATGGGCGAAGAAGTCGTACGTGCGATTCTGAAATATTCCAAGGGGGAAGACGTTCCTTCCGAAATCTTGATACCGGCGAAACTGTATCGGAAGGCCGACGGATTGAAAGACCCTGAACTTCGCCCGCAGTTCTGATCGCGTTCGATTCGCATCAACAAGGCTTTGCCAAATCTTGACAAAGCCTGGGTTGGGGTTCGCATGGCATCTCCCCTACTGAAAATGCATGGCATCGTGAAGAACTTCCCAGGCGTTCGCGCGCTCCGAGGCGTGGATCTGACGCTGGAGCGTGGCGAAGTGCTGGCCCTCTTGGGGGAGAATGGCGCGGGTAAAAGCACCCTGATCAAAGTGCTCGGCGGCGCCTACCTGCCCGATTCCGGCGACATCCACCTCAACGGTGTCGCGGTTCGCTTCACCCATCCGACCCACGCAATCGCGGCTGGCGTCGCCATCATCTATCAGGAATTCAACCTCGTTCCCGAACTCACCGTGGCGGCGAATATTTTTTTGGGCCGAGAACAACATCGCTCCGGTTGGCTTCATCCCTCCCAAGAAGCCGAAGATGCGAAACGCCTGTTCGAAAAACTTGGTGCCACCATCGACCCGCATGCCCTGGTGCGGGATCTTCCCGTCGCTCAGCAGCAACTTGTTGAAATCGCCAAGGCGTTATCTCGGCGTGCTCGCATCCTGGTGATGGACGAACCAACCGCCGCCCTCACGGCCGTGGAGACGCAACGGCTTTACACCCTCATTCGAGGGTTGCAAGCCGAAGGGATCGGCATCATTTATATCACGCATCGGCTGGAGGAAATATTCACCCTCGCTTCGCGCATCACGGTGCTGCGTGACGGACAAAACGTGGGGGATTTCGAGACCGCCAAGGTTACACGTGCGGAATTGATTCAGACCATGGTGGGGCGACCCATGACCGAAGAGTTTCCCCAACGCCAACGATCGACACCACCTCCAGACGTTACGCCACGAAGCAAGCCACGTTTGGTCGTGGAAGGGCTCTCGCGTCAGCCTTGGGTGGATCACGTTTCTTTCACCGCGAACGCTGGAGAGATCGTGGTGCTCACAGGGTTGATCGGAGCAGGAAGAACCGAGACGGTGCGTTTGCTTTTCGGCGCCGATCACGCGACGGCGGGCCGAATTGTGCTTGACGGGAAGCAGCTCAACCTTCGAAATCCAAGCGACGCGATTCGGGCGGGAATCGGCCTTCTGCCCGAAGATCGAAAACATCAGGGCCTTGTCCTCGATCATTCGCTTCTTGCCAATTTTTCCCTTCCGAATTTGAAGGCGTTTTCGACAGCGGGATGGATTCGATTCGTGAAGGAACGATCTCATTTTCAGGAATTCCGTCGGCAGTTGAAGCTCCAATGTGCCGGGCCCGATCAGTCGGCTCGCGATCTTTCCGGAGGCAATCAACAAAAAGTCGTACTCGCCAAATGGTTGGCTCGACATTGTGAGGTGTTGATCTTCGACGAGCCAACGCGCGGGGTCGATGTGGGTGCGCGGTATGAAATCTACCAACTGATCCACGAGCAAGCCAACCTCGGCAAGGTGGTCGTGCTCGTCAGCTCGGATCTTCCCGAGGTTTTGGGCATGGCCGATCGAATTCTCGTGTTTCGCGGCGGCAGGATCATGGCCGACCTGGTCAATCAACCCTCGCTCACCCCTGCCGAGGTCTTGCGCCTGGCGATGGAGGCGGCATGACATTCGCTTCTCGCGCCGAACCCGGGAGAACCGCGTGGGGCCAGGCGTTCCTTCGACGGACACGCCGTCTCGGTATGCTTCCCGTGCTCATCGTGCTGTTCGTCACGTTCAGCGTGTTGACATTGCGTGAGCATCATTCCACGGGTGAATCGGCCGCTATCAGCCTGGCGATGGAACTGAACGGGCGATATTCGGATGCAATCAACGTGGTCATCGCCGTGACTTCGCAGGACGAGGATAAGATTTTCGCGGATCGCCTGCAGGCGGAACTCGGGAAGGGAAAGCATCGTGCCGCCGCCCTCATCATCGGTGAACCTCGAGACGCCCGACGCGCTCTCGCGAAACTGGACGATGCGAAGGAAGACGTCCGCGTCATCCTGTGTACGATGCAATCGTCGCAATGGCTCGTTTTCCGTGACTTGGGGAGCGATTTTCCACGGTTTGCTTCCACCGAGATCCTTCGGCCACGAAGCTACACTTGGCCCAGCTTTCTAACAACGAGTAATTTGCTCAACATCGCCAACCAGATTTCCGTCATCGCGGTGGTTGCGATTGGCATGACCATGGTCATTATCACGGGCGGCATCGATCTTTCGGTGGGAAGCTTGATCGGCTTGTCAGCTGTGGTGACCGCCTGGCTCATTCAAGAAGTTTTCGGAGGTGCGAACGCCGAGTTCGCCGAATTGGTGGCGGCGAGCCTTGCGGGAATCAGTGTGGCGGCGTTCCTGGGTTTGATGTCCGGTTCGATGATCCTGCTTTTCCGTGTCCCGCCCTTCATCGTCACCTTGGCGGTCATGCTGGTAGGCAACGGACTCGCCAACACGTTGACGCAAGGCGAATCGATCAATCAAATTCCCGAATCCTTCGTTTGGTTGGCGAGGCGATCCACGTTGTTCGGGATTCCCAATGCTGTCGTGCTGATGGTGGTGCTGTACGCGCTGGCCCATCTGGTGATGACCCGATTGACGCTCGGCCGCTACCTCCTCGCCGTGGGCGGGAACCGCGAGGCGGCGCGGCTTTCCGGCGTGCCCGTTTCGTCCATGGTGCTCGTCGCCTACGTGATGTGTGGCGCGCTCGCTGGTTTGGGGGGCGTGCTCATGACCTCCAACCTGCAAAGTGCCGCGCCCAACTTTGGCACGATGTACGAACTGTACGTGATCGCCGCTGCGGTCGTCGGAGGCACGAGCCTTGCAGGGGGCCGTGGAAGCATGTTAGGTACGCTGATGGGAGCTTTCGTGATCGCCGTCATTCAGAATGGAATGAACCTTACGGAAGTCAGCGCGTACAATCAAAAAGTGATTTTAGGACTGGTGATTCTGGGAGCTGTTTTGTTAGATAGCGATCGATTGCGTGGTGAAAATTGACCTGATGCAAAGGGTAGAAAAGTCGTATCTTAAATCTCTTGCCCTATCTCTTTACCGACAATGAACGACCGATGATTCACACGGGATATTGCACGAACGTTCATGCTGGCGCCGACTTGGCGACGACCCAGGCCAACCTCGAAAAATATGCGTTGGAGGTCAAACGCCTTTATTCGCCCGACCGACCGATGGGCGTGGGGCTTTGGCTCGCCGCCGGCGTGGCACGGACGTTACGCGAGGAGCAGCGAATTCGGCCGTTCGCGGATTGGCTTCGCGCACATGGACTCGTTCCTTTCACCCTCAACGGCTTTCCGTATGGGAACTTCCACCAGGCCGTGGTCAAACATGATGTCTATCAACCCACGTGGTGGCAGCGTGAACGGCTCGATTACACACTCGACTTGATCGCCCTGCTCGATCAGCTTCTCGACGCTGGGCAGGAAGGGAGCATCTCGACGCTGCCGATCGCATGGGGTACGCCTCATCCTTCGGAGGAGCAAATTCGATCGGCCGGGGAAAAATTACGTGCGGTCGCGGACCACCTAAGGCAACTCGAAGAACGCACCGGCCGCTTGATTTACCTTTGCCTGGAACCCGAGCCAGGTTGCTTGATCGACTCGGCCGAGGATTTGCGCGACTTCTTTCAGACCCACCTGCTTGGCCACGCGGATGACGCGCATGTCCGTCGGCACCTTCGCATTTGCCACGACGTTTGCCATTCTGCGGTCATGTTCGAACCACAGAACGAAGCCTTTCGGATCTATCAAGACGCTGGCATCTTGGTGGGAAAAGTGCAAGTGTCGGCCGCGGTTTGGCTTCCCATGCACGGCCTGGCGCTCGACGAACGGTTGGCCGCGTTAAATCAACTTGAGAGCTTCCACGAGCCGCGTTACCTGCATCAGACCGTGGTCCGGTCGCAGTTGGAACACCTCGAATTCTTCGAAGACCTTCCCGAAGCCCTCGCATTCGTCCGGCTGGATCCGATGGAATGCAACGAGATGCGGACGCATTTTCACGTGCCGATTTATCTCGAACGTTTCGATCGGTTATGGAGTTCGCAGGATGATATTCGCGAATGCCTTCGGTCGGTCACCAGACATTCCCACGTGACCCATTTCGAAGTGGAAACCTACGCGTGGGGCGTACTACCTCAAGAACTTCGGCAAACGGACCTGGCCACGGGAATCGCCGAGGAGCTTCGCTGGTTCGATCAACTTCGCGCGGAGTTTAAGCTGTAGAAGTTCGCTCCCAACAACACTTGGAGTGCGCGTACGGAACGTCAGTTTTTCACGCGCGCAGCAATTCTTCCGCTCCAAGCGAACGCAGCCGATCCGCGACAAGTTTGCCCAGTTCTTCCGCTTGTTCTTGAGGCGAGGTCAACTTTGCTTCAATGCGTCGGCTACCATCGGCGGGAAGGACCACACCGTGCAACGTGAGTTGTCCGTCTTGTAGATCGGTGGTCGTGCCGATGGGGATTTGACATCCACCTTGCAGGGCGCGAAGCATGGCCCGTTCCGCGAGGACCGACCAACGCGTTTCCACGTGGTTCAATGGTTCGAGATAGTTTCGTGTCGCCGCATCGTCACCTCGGCATTCGATTCCGAGTGCGCCTTGACCCACCGCCGGCAGCATCCAGGATCGCTTTAGAATTTCCGTGATGTGCTGTCCAAGCCCAAGGCGAAGCAATCCCGCCTCGGCCAAAATGGTGGCGTCGAGATCCTGTTCGACCAACTTTCGCAGCCGAGTGTCGACATTGCCACGGATATCCACGAGGCGAAGATCCGGTCGGCGATTAAGGATTTGCGCTTTTCGCCGCAAACTACTGGTGGCGACCACCGCACCTTGGGGAAGGTCGTCGAATCGGCGATGCTTGACCGAAATGAAAGCGTCTCCCGTCGCCGCCCGCTCTGGAACCGCCGCGAGGAAAAGACCTTCGTTTCCCAGGGTGGGTAAATCCTTGAGGCTATGAACGGCGAGATCGACTCGGTTGTCGAGCAGCGCCTGCTGGATCGCCTTGGTGAAAACGCCGAAACCTCCCATCTGCGCCAGGGGGATATTGCGAATCTGATCGCCTTCCGTCTGAATCTCCACCAGATCGATCGTTAGCCCGGGATGAAGGTGGAGGAGGCGATCCCGCACGAAATGTGCTTGCCACATCGCCAACGGGCTGCCACGGGTACCCAGCCGAAGGGTCGCCATGATGTTGCAAATCTCCGAATGCTTTTTAGGGGTGGATTCGTCTACAGGCAAAAACATGTCGATGGCGTCGACATCCGAGCCTGAACGCCAACGCGGGGTGCAATCACCGCGTCTCTCGTTGGCGTTCAGGCTCGGACCGTGTGTAACCCGTGGGACCGCGGATTAGGAAGCGTTCAACGCCTTCACCATGGATGCAACATATTCGCCGACTTCGCTCAGGATCGCGTCGGCCGGCTTCGTTTGCTCCCAGCGACGGACCAGGGCACTTCCCACGATCACGGCATCCGCGACGTCTCGAAGCATTTGCAGTTGTTCGGGCCGACTGATCCCGAAACCGACGCAAAGAGGCAGATCCGTTTGCGTGCGAAGCCAACGCAGTTGATCCAAAAGTTCAGGAGGCAAGTCCCGCCGTTCTCCCGTGATGCCGACGATACTCACACAATAAAGAAATCCCGAAGAGGTGGCGGCAATTTCCTTCGCACGCTCCTTGGGCGTGGTCGGAGTCACGAGTTGGATGAGTTTGAAATTCCGTTCCCGAGCCAGCTTCGCAAGGTGCTTTCCTTCCTCGACGGGAAGGTCTGGAACGATCGCTCCCGATAAGCCAACCCGCAACGATTCGTCGAGAAATCGCTCCGCGCCCCGATGGTGAACCAAACTGTACGAGATCATACTAACCAACGGAACATTCCGCTCACGAAACGCAGGATCGGCCGACAACTTAGACAACATTTGAAAAATGTCAGCGAGTCGCAACCCCTTGTTCAATGCACGGGTGTAGGAAGCCTGAATGACGCTACCGTCCGCGATCGGATCGCTGTAAGGGAATCCGACTTCGATTACCGAGGCGCCTTGGTTCGCCAACACGTTAATCAACCGAGCCGTGGTCTCCAGATCGGGATCGCCTGCGGTGACGAACGGGATGAAGGCCTTTTTTTTGTTTGCTTTCAATGTTTGGAAAGCTGTGTCCACGGGATTCAGGGCGGTCATTCGTCGATCTCCTCTCCCTGCAACCGTGCGACTTCGAAGCAGTCCTTGTCACCTCGGCCCGAAAAACAGATCACCACCACGTCTTCTTTACTTCGCTTGGCAGCGATACGCATCGCTTCTACGATGGCGTGCGACGTCTCCAGCGCGGGCAGAATTCCTTCCAGTTTGCTGCACATCGAAAAGCCTTGCAGCGATTCATCGTCCAAGACGCGCGTGTAGCGCACCCGCTTCGTGTCTTTCCAATAACTGTGTTCTGGACCAACGCCCGGATAGTCCAAGCCCGCCGAGACGGAATGGACCGGCGCCGTTTGGCCATCGTCGTCTTGAAGGACGTACGTCATCGTACCGTGCAAAACGCCTGGTTTTCCTTCGCTGAGCGTCGATGCGTGATCGCCGAGCGAAGCGCCACGACCACCCGCTTCCACGCCAACAAGTTCGACATCGTGATCGCCTACGAAGGGGTAAAACATTCCGGCTGAGTTGCTGCCACCGCCGACACACGCGACCACGACATCGGGCAACCGTCCGAGTTCGGCGAGGCATTGCTCCTTCGTTTCGCGACCGATCACCGATTGAAAATCGCGGACCATGGCTGGAAACGGGTGCGGGCCGATCACGCTGCCGATGATGTAGTGCGTGTTTCCCACCGTCGCCATCCAGTCGCGCATCGCTTCGTTGACGGCATCGCGAAGCGTCTTGCTGCCACTCGAAACGGAAATCACCTCCGCACCCATCGCCCGCATGCGAAAGACGTTGAGCTTTTGCCGGCGTACATCTTCTTCGCCCATGTAAACTTGGCACTGCAAGCCAAACAGAGCACACGCCGTCGCGGTGGCGACGCCATGCTGTCCAGCACCGGTCTCGGCGATCACTCTCGGCTTTCCCATGCGAAGGGTGAGCAACGCTTGTCCGATGCAGTTGTTGATTTTGTGGGCGCCGGTGTGATTCAGGTCTTCGCGTTTCAAGTAGATGCGCGCGCCGCCGGCTTCCTTGGTCAATCGCTCCGCGAAAAACAAAGGCGTTGGTCGGCCTACGAAGTTTTTCAAGTAGTAATGAAACTGCTTGTGAAACTCCGGATCTTCCTTGGCCGCGTTGTATTGTTCCGTGAGCTGACGGAGGGCATGCATCAGCGTTTCCGGGACGTATCGGCCGCCGTAGGGGCCAAACCGTCCGGAGACATCCGGCACGCTAGGAATCGCAGTGGACATAAGACCTTCCAGAGAACCAACAAGCCCATGGCCGAAAGGCCATGGGGTTATAATGATTGTCACGTATCACCCCATGGCCTTTCGGCCATGGGCTTTCGCACGGGGGATATTATAACTCACAACGGGCCAATCGCCCAAAATCGCGTGGAAGGAGGCATTTCGTGCCCGAATTGCCGGAAGTTGAAACCGTGGTTCGCGACCTCCGTCCGCTGCTCGTTGGCCAATCGTTTTCCTCCATGAGGGTTGGCGGATTGGCGTTGCGCAAAGCCTGGGACCCGACATGGGAACGAGAACTCGTCGGCAGACGTGTCGAGGCGATCGAACGGCGCGGAAAGTGGATTCAGCTCGATCTGGGCGGTCCCTGGCTGTTGGTTCACTTGGGAATGACCGGCCAATTCACGGTCGCTCCAATTCATGAACCACGTGCCTCCCACACGCACTTCGTCTTTCCACTCTCACCCAGCTGCCATGAACTGCGTTTCCGCGACATCCGTCGTTTTGGCAGCATCACGCTTTTTCCAAACCGCGACGCGTTGTTGGCCTACTTCGTCGGCCAACACCTTGGACCCGAACCGTTCGATCTGGATAACGAATATTTCCGCAGCCGACTTCAAACAACGCGGCGAAACCTTAAAGCCATCTTGCTCGACCAAACCGTGGTGGCAGGGGTGGGTAACATCTACGCGGACGAATCGCTCTTCGTTGCCAAATTACCTCCCACGAAACTAGGGACGGATTTGAAACCTCGCCAGGTGACCCGTCTACGCGACGGAATCGTCCAGGTTTTGACACACGCCATCGAATGCCGAGGTTCGACGATCCGCGATTACGTAGGCGGATCGGGGTTGATGGGAAAATTCCAAAACGAATTTCGCGTTTATGGCCGAACCGGCGAGCCCTGCCTTCAATGCGGAACCCCGATCCAACGCATCGTGTTGGCCAGTCGATCCACGCATTTCTGCCCAAAATGCCAGCAAGGATGAGCGTACACGATCTTCATGAACCCTGTGCCAAACAATATTCAAAGTGAGCCGCAGGAGGGAAAACGACCAGGCACTCCGCTTGCCGATTCTCGCTCGCTTGAAAACTTGCCGTGGTCTGTGGGTTTCTGGGATTGCTTGGGATTCGGCGAGCGCGAAACGGCAAGCCCGTAGAAAATTGAATGTATGTTTTGAGTTTGCCAATTGATGATGGATTGGTGTTCGAAACGTTTTGCCATGGGCCCGGTGCGCGATCCCTGGTAAAATCACCGCGACGATTGAGGGATCCAACGGAAGATGTCGTATCGTGCCTTCAAGAAGTTGCTCGGCGAAACCAGCTTAGAGCGAAAGTGTCGCTTTCTGCTCGGTGCCGGTATCGTTGTCTTGATCTCGCTCAGTTTCCTCCTGTACGCCTATCAGACTGAATACCTCGCCTACGATCAAGCGAAGACGGCGTGTCGGCATCTCGTGCAACCCGTTCTCGCCATGCAACATCTTCCTTATCTCGAAGCCAAGAAATTCGGCAGCTTGGAAGGAAAGCACCTGCTCGAAGCTTTGTCCCTCGTCAACGTGGACCTTGCGAGGAGCAAGGGGAAAGATTACCAATTTCATTTTCTCTCAGGCAACCAGTTCGACGATAGCTACGAGCGAGACCTCTTCAAGGAATTCCAAAAGGAAGGCAAGCTGGAAGATAGCCGGGTGAAAAGCCAGGAACAGGTCGTTCTGTATTATGCGCCCGTGCACGCCAACAAGCTGTGTTTAGGCTGCCATCAACGGATCGCAAAGGAGCGGGATCAGCCCGCACTCAGCGAGAACGACATCTTGGCCATGGTTCGCATTCGCATGCCCACGAAGGAAATCGAAGAGGGCGTGCATTGGAACCGGGCGCTTCTCATCACCGCCGCCATCGGCACGGCGCTTTTGATCATGACGGGCAGCTGGATCATCATCCGCTACATCATCGTCAAGCCGGTGAAGCACCTCAAAGATGTCTCCGACGCCATCTCCGCAGGCGAACTGAACGTGCGCAGTGAGATTCAGACCGGCGACGAATTTGAAGACCTCAGCCATGCTTTCAATCGCATGTTGCGAAACCTCGTCAGTATGCAGGACCAGTATCGCCGCGTGAACTCCGACCTCGATCGAAAAGTCGATGAGTTGGCGCAGGCGAACCTCGCCTTGTACGAATCGAATCGACTCAAAGGCGACTTCCTGGCCACGATGAGTCATGAATTAAGGACACCGCTCAACAGCATCTTGGGATTCAGCGACGTGTTGCTATCCAGCGACACTCTTGGCGACAAGCAAAGGCGTTGGATGACCAACATCCAATCGAGTGGGCAAAAACTTCTGAACCTGATCAACGACATCCTTGATTTAGCCAAAATCGAAGCAGGCAAGATGCAAGTTCGCGTGGAGGAATTCAATCTCCACGAAGTTCTTGAAAGCCTCGTCAACATGTTTCGCCCGTTGGCGGAAAAGAAAAATATCGATGTTCGCACGCAGATCGACGCAGACCTACCGCCGATTCGTCAAGATTTGACGAAGCTCCAGCAGATTTTGCAGAATCTTCTTTCGAACGCGATCAAGTTCACGCCCGAAGGCGGTCGCGTGGTGCTGAAGGCGGATGCCGACGGTGGATTCGTTCACCTCGTGGTGATGGACACGGGCGTGGGGATCGACGCGGCTGAGCAAGATTTGGTGTTTCAAAAGTTTCGCCAATCGGGCAATCCCCTGACTCGCGAACACGCCGGCACGGGCTTGGGTTTGTCGATCGTCCGCGAACTCTGCAAACTGCTCGGCGGCGAAATCACCCTAAAGAGCGAACTGGGCCGAGGCAGCACCTTCACCGTTCGATTGCCTTTGCACCTGAGCGAAGAACCTCGCCTGGAATTTGACTTAGCGGATGAACGTATCGACCTTACCAAAGCCCAGAAAGTCGACGCGCGATTGTATGCGTCCAGTGCGAGGGAAGGGACCAATTGAACGCCCATTCTCCCTTTTGAACTTCCATAACCCCGTGCCCTTTCGGGCACGGGCTTGTTCAATGCAAACCGAAAGCCCGTGCCCAAAAGGGCACGGGGTCACCCCATGAAAATCACCAAAATCGAAACCCACGTCTGCCACGCTCGCATGCGAAATTGGATCTTCGTCAAGGTCCTTACCGACCAAGATGGCTTATTCGGCTGGGGCGAGGCCACGCTCGAATGGCACACGCGAAGCATCGTCGGCGCCATCGAAGATCTCTCGCAGCTTCTCATCGGCGAAGATCCCACACGCATCGAGCATCTTTGGCAGATGATGTTCCGCCAACATTTTTGGCATGGTCGAGGCATCGTGCGAGCCACCGCGATGGCGGGAATCGACTTGGCGCTTTGGGACATTCTCGGAAAAGTTGCCAACCTTCCCTGCTCCAAGCTCTGGGGTGGTCCGGTCCGCGATCATGTGCGCACGTACTGCCACCTCGGCGGCGGAAAGATGGAAGATTTCTACGAAACCATGACCGAGGATGCGAACCGCTTCGCAGACTTGGCGCGAAAGGCCGTCGAAGATGGCTTCACCGCTTTCAAATCGATGGCCGTGCCGCCGACCCTGCCAATCGAAGGTTTAAAACCCGTGCGAACCGCCGAGAAGTGTGTAGCGGCCATGCGCGACGCAGTAGGGGATGCAATCGACATCATGGTCGATTGCCATGCACGTCCTTCGCCGGCGATGGGGTTGCAGTTCGCGAAAGCACTTGAACCGTACGGACTTTATTTTTTTGAAGAACCGTGTTGGCCCGAAAGTGTGGAAGGTTTGGCGGCGATCAACGCAGCCGTGTCGACGCCGATCGCGACCGGCGAACGCACCACGAACCTGGCGGAGTTTCGTGATCTTTTCGCCGCCCGCGCCTGCGAGATTTGTCAGGTTGACATCACGCACTGTGGAGGCTTGAGCGAAGCACGCCGTATCGCCGCGTTGGCCGAGGCGTACCGCATCGCCCTTGCGCCGCACAATCCGCAGGGTCCCGTGAGTACCGCCGCTTCGCTCGAATTCGGTTTCTCTCAACCGAGCTACATCATCTGCGAAACGGTGCACGCGGACGTCCCATGGCGCCAAGACATCGTCCAGGAAGGTTTCACCGTCGAACGAAAAGGCCGGATCGTCAAGCCTAACACCAAACCAGGCCTGGGCATCACCATCGACGAAGCCGAAATCAAAAAGCATCCGTTCGAACAAGAAATCCTGCAACGCGTCTTCTACCGCGACGGCAGCGTGGGCGATTGGTAAAAGATCGTCCGACCTTGAGCGCCAGCGAGCGAGACCGTGAAAACTCTCGCTAGCGCTCAAGCTCGGTTTTTTATGAAATATCGCCTAGTATTTTCATTTATATCATGACCCTGCAGCGCGGATTCGTTAGGCAGTGGAGGTTGACCGGGTTGCGGACGCATTCACCGGTGAGGATGCGTTGGGCTTCCTGGGCGCCTTTGATCCGCATCTCGGCAAAACCTTCCACCGAATAAAACGCCGAATGGGGCGTGAGCACGATACGGTCGTGCGTGCGAATCCGCTCGTCCGTCAACGGCTCGGATTCCACCACGTCCAATGCGGCATAGGAAACTCGACCCGAATCCAACGCTTTCAACAAACCGTTCAAATCGATCACGGGGCCTCGGGCGGTGTTGATGACATAGGCGCCCTTCGGCAACAGCTCGAGCGTCTCGGCATTGAGGATGTGCCGAGTCTCCGTGGTGAGCGGGCAATGGCAGCTCAGAAACTCGGACTGGCGAAGCAAGTCAGGCAGTTTTGCCACACGTTCCACGCCGAGGGATTTTTCCAAGCCATCGGGTTTGAAGGGATCGTATATCACCACGCGCATGCCGAGGGCTTTGCCACGCAGCGCCATCGCTGAGCCGATACGTCCACATCCGAGAATGCCCAGAGTCCGCCCTCGCATACGCGGTGTGCCGAAGACGACCTTCGGATCCCACGTACCATCACGCACGGATTTGTCGGCGATAAGAAGCCGACGTGCGATAGCGAGCATGGTCATGAGTGCATGATCAGCCACTTCCTCGGTGCCGTAATCAGGCACGTTGCACACCACGATTCCGCGTTTACCCGCCGCGGCCAGATCGACATTGTCAAAGCCAACGCCACAGCGAATGATGCCTCGGCATTTGCTGAGCGTGGAAATCGATTTTTCACTCAGTTTGATATCGTGATAAACGAGCAAGACATCCGCGTCGTTGCCACGGTTGGCGACGTCGGCTTCGTCGTTGGTTTGCAAAAGAGTCAGATCCGCCCAGTCCGCCAAGACCTGCTTCTCTGGTCCAGCTTCGGAAAGGTAATCGGTGACCACGACCTTGAAGCGTTGAGCCATGAATGGGTTCCTTCTGAAACTTGAATCCGACGTTGGCAAGCCGTTTTGGCTCGTGCGGGCGAGAGAGAAAATTTATCGATCCATCGTGGCTCCGCCCAGAGAAGAACCAG
>WBZS01001563.1_pt1 | contig 17568 bp, 16 predicted proteins | sample 5204201 | NCBI WGS metagenome assembly WBZS01 (sample SAMN12344357, study PRJNA552823) | activated sludge metagenome | biome: Activated sludge suspended growth; feature: Nitrification reactor; material: Wastewater; isolation source: activated sludge from nitrification reactor of wastewater...
GGTCTCGGGCAGTCGGGATTTCCGTGCGTTCATCATGTCCACACAATAGACGCAGCGCGGAAGATTCTCCATAAAGTCAAGCTCAAGAAGTCGGGAAATCGACCTAAAACGCGGCCAGGTGGCCGCTGGTCGAAAACCCAGAGCGGTGCGGCGGCAGATTCGTTCATCGCTATAATGCGACATAATCCCTTGAAGGACCCCAGGTACGTATGACCTCATCGCCCTCGACGCCAGACTCAACCGCCGCCGCACCTCCACCGAAGCGGCCGGGCCTCGGCGGCCCGATCGTTTCGATCGGCCCGATCGGCCGGATCGTGATCGCGGCGCTGGCAGTCGTCGTCCTCAGCCCTTTGGCCGCGCCGATCGACGTCCCCACCTGGTACGCGCAGGCCCGGCAGGCGCTCGGCGTCGAGCCGCAGGATCTGACTTCCGCGGACGTCGCGCTCGACCGGGCTGCGGTCCGCCTGCCCTACGACGGCCTGACCCAGTATCGCGCGGGCCAGGTGGCGCTCGCCGCCGGCGAGGCCGATCGTGCGCTGGCCCGCTTTCAGGCGGCGTTCGCCTTGATCGACGTCGGCGCGGCCGAACACATCGCGCTCGGTGACGCGTATCTCGCGCAGGGCAAGCGCGCCGACGCCGTGACCGAGTTCGAGGCCGCGCGGGCCGCCGACCCGCAGAGCCTCGAGCCGCTCGGCCGGTTGGCGCAGGCCTACGAGGCCGACGGCCGCTATGCCGAGGCCGTTGACGTCCTGGCCCAGCTCAGCCAGGCCGGCAACGCCGATGCCAGACAGCTGTACCGGCTCGGCGCGCTCACGGCGGTGGTGGACCCGCCCGCGGCTGCCGCGCGCCTGGCCGTATCGGCCGAGGTGCCGTCGCCGTACCAGGCGCTGGCCCGCCATTTGCTGGATGCGGTCACGGGCGCGACGGCGCAGGATGATCCGGCCCTGACGTCGGCCATGATCGGCATCGCCCTGGTACAAATCGAGGAGTGGCCGCTGGCCGAGGCCGCGCTGCAGAACGCCGTCACGGCAAACGACGGTTTCGCCGATGCCTTCGCCTACCTCGGCCTCGCGCAAGACCGGCAGGGCAAAGACGGAACCCAGGCATTGGCGCAGGCCGCCGCCCTTACCCCCGACTCGCCGCTGGTTAACTTCCTTTACGGCTTGCACTTCCGCGCCCTCAGCCAATCGGCCGACGCCCTGCCCTGGCTGCACAAGGCTCAGGCCTCCGACCCCAACAACCCCGCGATCGCTGCCGAGCTGGGTGGCGCGTATGCCGCCACCGGCGATCTGGCCAACGGTGAAGTCTGGTTCCGTCAGGCCGTGGCGCTCAATGATCGCGACGGCCAGTTCTGGTTGTTGCTGGCGCGGTTCTATGTGGATCGCGATTACAAAGTCACGGAGGAGGGCCTGCCGGCGGCGCGCATGGCGGTCGGGCTCAACCCCAACAGCGCCCTCGCAGCCGATGCGCTCGGCTATGCCTTGATCCTCACCGGCGACGGCCTGACTGGAAAGCAGGAGCTCGAGCGCGCCCTGGGGCTCGACCCATCACTCGCGGCCGCTCAGTATCACCTCGGCGTCTACCACATCGGCCTCGGTGAACTCGATCTGGCCAGGCCTTACCTCGACAAGGCCATGGCCATCGACCCTCAGGGCCCCTACGGCGACCTGGCACTCAAAGCGCTGGCACTCACCGGGCCGTGAACCTCATCAGAGGCCGGGAGCGCGCTTGACGTTTGGGGCGACGACACTGGGGGCGCGAACGACAACTCTGATAGCCGAGACTCGTCGTTCGCTCTTCGCTCCTCCCTCCTCGCTCCTCCCTCCTCCTTCCCCTCCGTCTCGTTCGGTTACAATCACCCCATGCGGCCTGCCCCATCGATCCGCGCGGCGCGCGTGGCCCTGCTCGCGGTCTGCGTCACGGCGTGCGCCGCCCCGCAGCCGACTCTCGCGCCGGATGGCGTCATCCTGAAGGACGACTTCAGCTCGGTCGAAAGCGGCTGGACGCGTCAAACGAGCCAGGAACAGACGGTCGACTACCTCGACGGCCGCTTCCTGATCGCCGTCGAGCAGGCGCAGGTCGATGTCTGGGGACAACCCGGGCTGGACCTCAACGACGTCCAGATCGAGGTCGAGGCCGTCCTCGACGCCGGCCCGACCGACAATGCCTTCGGCGTGGCCTGTCGCCTGACCGGCGAGCGCGACGACGCCAGTTACATCTACTTCATGATCAGCAGCGACGGCTATTATGCCGTCGTGCGCCAACACGCGCGTGAGCGCGTCTTCCTCAACCCCGCCGGCGACTTCGAGCCCCTGCCCGCAATCGACCAGGGCGCCGAGGCCGTCAACCAGCTCACCGCGACCTGCAAGGGCTCGACGCTGACGTTCAGCGTCAACGGCCAGGCCGTCGGCACCTACACGGACACGGAGCTCACGCACGGCGACGTCGCCGTGATGGCCAGCACGTTCAACGAGACCGGTGTGCGCATCCTCTTCGACAACGTCATCGTCCGCCAACCTTAACCATGACCAAAACACTCTTCTCCAGAATCATCGACGGCGAAATCCCGGGCGACTTCGTGTATCGCGACGACCGGATCGTGGCCATTCGCGACATCGCGCCCAAGGCCCCGACGCACATCCTGATCATCCCGATCAAGCCCGTCTCCGGGATCGACACGGCCACGGCCGAGGATCAGGCGCTCCTCGGGGATCTCCTGCTGGTCGGCGCGCGACTCGCTCGCGACCTTGGCCTCGAAGCCAAAGGCTATCGGCTGGTGATCAACGTCGGCGACGACGGCGGACAATCCGTGCCCCATCTGCACGTCCACTTGCTCGGCGGCCGCGCGCTTGCCTGGCCGCCGGGATAGTCGGGGCCGCATAGCGCACCCGGCGGATCACTTCTCGATCCAACCGGGGAAATTCCGGATGACGCACGAATGCGTCGTTTGACCGGTGCACAGCCCTGGTCAAACGACGCATTCGCTTTTCGCCCGACATTCCGGCGGATGAACGGTTTGCCGCCGCGCGACGAACCGGCGGATTCGCGAATGACCCGATGTTCGGCCCCGACCAATGTCTCAGGCGTCATGGTCAAAACAGTGGCGTTTTTGTGTAGCTTACAGGCGCAAAAAGGTATAATCTCTGTTTAGCATTGTGATCAGCCACAGTTCGGCTCGACACGCGGGGAATGGGATGCCAATCAAAGACACGTTGAATAGCGCGCTCAAAGACGCCATGCGGAGCGGCCAGGAAGTTCGCAAACTGACGCTGCGCCAGGTCATGGCCGCCGTGCGCCAGGTCGAGTTGGAACAACGCATGACCGCGGTCAAGAAGCTCGGCGGCAACCCGACTGACGCGCAGCTCAAAGAGCTTGAGGCGATCTCGCTTCCCGACGCCGATGTCCTGGCCGTGATCCAGAAGGAAGCCAAGTCACGGCGCGAGGCGTTGAATGAAGCCGAGAAGGCCGGGCGCGCCGATCTGGTGGCCGCCAACCAGGCCGAGCTCGAAGTGCTCGAGGCTTATCTGCCCAAGGCGCTCACCCGCGAAGAGCTGATCGAGATGGCGCGTGCCGCGATCAAGGAAGCGGGCGTGAGCGACCTCAAAGGTCAGGGCGCGGTAATGAAGCTCCTGAGCCCGCGGACCAAGGGCCTGGCCGAAGGCCGGGTGGTCAATGACGTGGTCCGTGAACTGCTGAGCTGAGACAGCCGAACCGTCGTGGGAGCGTTATGATCGCAGCCCCCGTCGAAAGATCGCCCGTCGCGACGCATCGCGAACCCGGACAGACCCTGGGGCGTCAGGCGATGTTCGCCGTGCTCTGGATCATCCTGGTCGCCGGCTCGGCCGGGCTGACAGCCGCGCCACGCTCGCTGCCGGCCGTGCTCAACGTTCAGGTCGGAAGCCCGGCGCCGCAGGATGTCCTCGCCCCACGCTCCGTGTCATTCGAAAGCGATGCGCTCACACAGCTGGCGCGCGAACGCGCTGCGACGGCCGTGGCCGACGTCTACGATCCGCCGAACAGCCGCATCGCCCGCCAACAGATCCTGCTCCTGCGCGACGTCATCGGCCAGATCGACGATCTGCGCGCCGACACGCGCATCGCCCTGGTCGAAAAACAGACGCAGCTGACGTCCCTGCCCGATCTGCCGTTGACCGACGCCGCGGCCTCGCTGATCCTGCGCTTCTCTGAAGACGCGTGGATCACGACGCAGAACGAAGCCCTGACCGCGCTCGAGCGCGTGATGCAGAGCCAGGTGCGCGCCGATCAACTCGAGATCGTGCGCCGATCGGCGCCGGCCGTTCTCAGCGTCGACCTCACCGACGAGCAAGTCACGGCCGTGACCGCGCTCATCAACCCGCTGATCATCCCCAACAGTCTGTACGACGACGTCGCCACCAACGCGGCGCGGCAGGTGGCGCGCGACAACGTCGGGCCGGTGGTGCGCCAGATCATCCGCGGCCAGGCCGTGCTCACGCGCGGTCTGGTCGTCACCGACGCGGATCTCGAGGCGTTGCGCGCGCTCGGGCTGAGCGAAATCGGCGGCGATGGGCGCCAGCTGTGGGTGTCGGGCGCCGCGTCGTTATTGGCCGGAGCCTTGCTGGCGGCCTATTGCTGGCGCTTCCAGCCGGAGGTCTCGCGGAGCCTGCGCATGGCGATCGCGTTCACGGCGCTGGCGCTGTTGTATCTGGCCGTGGCCGTCCTGGCGTTGCGCGAGCCGATGCCGGCGGCGCTGCTCTTACCGATGGCCGCGCTGGCCATCATCTTCACCGCCCTGACCGGCCCGCACTTCACCATCGTGGCCACGGTGCTGCTTGGCGGCCTGATCGGTTTGATGGCCGAGGGCCAGCCCGAGTTGGCCGCTTACAGCATCTGCATGGGCGTGATCGCGGCCGTCGTCCTGCAGCGGGCCGACCGGCTCAACCTGTTCTTTTGGGCCGGCCTTGGCGCGGCGCTGGGCGGAGCCGGTGTGGTGGCCGTGGCGGCGCTGCGCGATCCCATGCTCGAGCCCATCGACGTGGCCCTGCGCATCGCGGTCGCGGTGGTCAACGGCGGTGCATCGACGGCCATTGCGCTGTTGATCCTGTTCGCGATCGGCGGCATCCTCGGCTTCACCACGACGCTGCAGCTCGTCGAGCTTTCGCGGCCCGACCATCCGCTCCTGCGCTACATCCTGCGAAACGCCCCGGGCACGTACCAGCACAGCCTGCAGGTCGCCAACCTGGCCGAACAGGCCGGGGAGTTGATCGGCGTCAACCCCCTGTTGATGCGCGTGGCGGCGCTGTATCACGATTGCGGCAAGGCGCTCAACCCCCAGTACTTCATCGAGAACCAGCTCGACCACTACAACGTGCATGCGGATCTGGCGCCCGAGGCCAGCGCGGAGCTGATCATCCGCCATGTCGAGGACGGCCTGCTGCTGGCCGGGCGTCATCGGCTGCCGCCGCGGATCCGCAACTTCATCGCCGAGCATCACGGCACGTTGACGACGCGCTTCCAGTACGCGCGTGCGGTGGAGGCCGCCGGCGGAGACGTCGGCAAGGTCGACATCAAGCGGTTCACGTATCCCGGGCCGGCGCCGCGCAGCCGCGAGACGGCGCTGCTGATGTTGGCCGACAGCTGCGAGGCAAAGACACGGGCTGATCGACCCCAATCGGACGAGCACATCTCCCGGATCGTCACGGCCCTGATCGACGACCGCGTCGCGCACGGGCAGCTCGAGCAGACCGGGTTGACGCTCCACGAGTTGTCGACGATCCGGCAGTCGTTTATCAACACGTTGCGCGGCCTCTACCACACGCGTATTCAGTATCCCGAGCTTCCGCCGGCGACACCGCCGATCGAGATCTCGGACAGCGCCGATGAGACGGTCCTCACTCATGACCCGCAACCCTTACCGCATCCAGATCCAAACCAGCGGCCGGCGACCGCCTGACTCGGAAGCGCGCCGCCTGAAGCGGGTGCTTACTGCAGCGGTCAGGACTGCCCTTGCACGACGCTCGGCGCCGCCCGGCGCCGTGACCGTGCGCGTGGTGGGCGATGCCGCCATCCGCCGCCTCAATCGTGACTTCCTGGGCCACGACTACGCCACCGACGTGCTGTCGTTCCCGGCCGAAGAAGAGGCCGACGACGTGCGTTATTTCGGCGACCTCGTGATCTCGATCGCGCGCGCGAAAGCACAGGCCGGGGCCGGCGGCCACGACCTCGCCGATGAACTGAGGCTGTTGGCCGTGCACGGCGTATTGCACCTGCTCGGCCTTGATCACGACACCCCGGCCCGTCAACGACGCATGTGGCGCGCGCAGGCCGAGATCCTGGCTGCGCTCGGCTCCGCGCTTGTGGCACCCAAGGCCGTCCATGCGGGGCCGCCGCGCTCCTCGCCCAAAGTTTAGTGTGTGCGAGCACGAGTTGTCAGGGCTGGAAACTGCCCTGTTGCCGAGTCGCGCCTGCACCGGACTGACAACGCCGATGGCTTACTGCCATCGGACGTGATGCTGTTGGCGAACCCGATCGCACGTTGTCAGGAGCCCCGGAACAGGCCGGACCGGTACACGGATGTACACGAATCACACAGAAACCTCTCGAATGGCTCCGTGCCATCCGTGTGATCCGTGTACAGGGCCAGCCGTCCGAATCCGGTTCGCCAGCCGCATCAACTCGCTCGTGCACACAGGGTTAGAGCGCCAAACACTAAACACGACCGAGGTGGTATACTTCCCCGTAATGACGCGCACAAACAACGTCCAGCAGGCTTGCATGTGTAGAAGGCGGAGGCGAACAGCCGCTGCCTGATCGTGCTTGCTACGTGTCAAGCGCTTTCGAGGATTTAGCTGCCGCCTCCCACAGACCACTGTGGGGGGCGGTTCTTTTTTCCATGATCACTTCTTTCGAACGTCCAGCGCCTCGGCCCAGACCCAGGGCGGCCGCCCGCGACGTGCGGCACCCTGACCGCGCCACCGAGGCGGTCGGGCTGACGGATCTGGTCGGCAATACGCCGCTGATCCGCCTGCGCCACGTCACGCGCGACCTGCCCGCGTCGGTGGAGGTTTTCGCCAAGGCCGAATGGTTCAACCCAAGCGGCTCGATCAAGGACCGGCCGGCGCTGGCGATCCTGCGCGCGGCGTTGCCGGCCCTCGCCGGTGGCAAGACCGCGCTCGACTCGACCTCGGGCAACATGGGCATCGCCTACGCCACGTTGGGGCGCGCGCTGGGCGTGGCCGTCAGGCTCGCCATCCCCGTCAACGTCAGCCCGGAGCGACTGGCGATCCTGCGCGCGCTCGGCGTCGACCTGCTGCTCACCGACCCGACCGAAGGGTCCGATGGCGCGATCCGCGCCGCCCGCGCCCTCGCCGCGGCCGAGCCCGACGCCTACGTCTACCTCAACCAATACGACAACGCCGCCAACTGGCGCGCGCACTTCGAAAGCACCGGCCCTGAGATCCTGCGGCAGACCCACGGCGCCGTCACGCATTTCGTGGCAGGGCTCGGCACCAGCGGCACGCTGGTCGGCGTGGGCCGCGCGCTCAAGGCCGCCCGACCTTCGGTCTCGATCGCGGCCGTCCAACCGGACGCGGCCTTCCACGGCATCGAGGGCTGGAAGCACATGCCGACCGCCATTGTGCCCGGCATCTTCGATGCCGGCGTGGCGGATCTCAACCTGAGCGTGAGCACCGAGACCGCGCACGCGATGACGCGCCGGCTCGCGCGCGAAGAAGGGCTGTTCGTCGGCATCTCATCCGGCGCCGCCGTGGCCGCGACGCTCGAACTGGCGCGCACGCTGTCGAGCGGCACCGTCGTGACGGTGCTGCCCGACTCGGGCGCCAAGTACGCCAGCGACCGGCTCTGGCGCGTGGAGGCCGCATGAGCGCGACGACCACGATCACGGGCGCGGCGTACGCCGCGCTATGCGCGCACCTGGCGGCCGCGTACCCGAACGAGGGCGCCGGGCTGCTGCTCGGCACCGCGGACGGCACGGACCGGTCGATCACGGCCGTGCTGACGTTGCCCAACCGCTGGGACGGCGCCGAGCAATACCATCGCTTCCTGCTCACGCCGCAGGACATGCTCGCCGGCGAGCAGGAGGCGGCGCGCCGCGGCCTCGACGTGATCGGGATCTTCCACTCGCACCCCGACCACCCCGCCGAGCCCTCGGGCTTCGACCGCGATTGGGCGCTGCCCTGGTACGCCTACACCATCTCGCGCGTGACGGCGGATCGGGTCGACCACACCCGATCCTGGCGTCTGCGCGAGGATCGCTCCGGTTACACCGAAGACACGTTCTTCATCATCGGCGAACCCCAAAGGACCCCATGACCACGATCCGCATTCCCACCCCGCTCCGCCAATACACAGCCGGCCAGGCCGAGATCCCGGTGGCCGGCGCCGACGTCGGCGCCGTGCTCGCCGACCTGACCGGCCAGCATCCCGGTCTGCGCGGGCATCTGTACACCGACGGCGGCGAGCTGCGCGCGTTCGTCAACATCTTCCTCAACGACGAAGACGTGCGCTACCTGCAGGGCGCGGCCACACCGGTGGCCGAGGCCGACCGGCTGATGATCGTGCCGAGCATCGCGGGCGGCAGCGACGCCGAACCGGTCAAGGTCGATCACGCCGCGCTGCGCGTGAACCAGGCGTTCATCATCGGGCTGTCGATCCTGGGCTTCATCCTCAACACGCCGTGGCTGGTGCTGGGGGTGGCCGTGGTGATGACGATCGGCACGGCACTGCGCCGACCGGGCTTTCGGCCGCTGTACGCGAGCGTGCTCAAGCCGCTGGGCTGGGTCAAGCCGGACCTGATCGCCGACCACGCCGAGCCGCACCTGTTCGCGCAGGGGCTGGGCGCCGCCTTCCTTTGGGGCGCGACGATCGCGCTCTTCGCCGGGGCGGGCGTGATCGGCTGGGCGCTGACCTGGCTGGTGATCGGGCTGGCCGCGCTCAACCTGTTCGCCGGGTTCTGCGCCGGCTGCTTCGTATACTACTGGCTGGCGCGGCTCAAGGCGCCGGGCTTCCTGAAGACGCCGCCGGCCGGCACCTTCCCGGGTCTGCGCCCGCGCGCGTGAGGCCGAGGAGCCAACGATGACGCTTGAAGACATCCTGACGCGGTCGCTGATCGCGCTGACCCTGGCGGTGGCGGGCGTGGTTGCGTTCCGGATCTGGCGCGCGGCGCAGCTGCGGCGGGTGAGCGACATCGGGCCGCGCACGCCGGGGCTGGCCGAGTGGCAGCCCGGCCGGCGCGCGATCCTGTACTTCACGACGCCCGACTGCGCGCCCTGTCGCACCACCCAGCGCCCGACGCTCAAGCGGCTGCAGACGGACCTGGGCGAGGCCGTGCAGGTGATCGAGATCAACGCGGCCGAGCAGCGCGAGATCGCCGACCACTGGGGCGTGCTCTCGGTGCCGACCACGTTTGTGCTGGCCGACGATGGCCGACCCGAACACGTCAACATCGGCGTGACCGGGTATGATCGCCTCAAGCGCCAGATCGCCGCGCCGTAAGGAAGGCTAGGCCGAAGGGTGGATTCCAACATGAGTATCGCACTGAACCGCGTCCAACCCGACGACGTGACGCTGACGAACGAAGAAATCCTGCGCTACAGCCGGCATCTGATCATGCCCGAGGTGGCGCTGAGCGGGCAGAAGAAGCTCAAGGCCGCGAGTGTGTTGCTGATCGGCACGGGCGGGCTGGGCTCGCCGCTGGCCCTGTACCTGGCCGCGGCCGGGATCGGCAAGATCGGGCTGGTCGACTACGACGTGGTCGACGCCACGAACCTGCACCGGCAGGTGATCCACGGCGAGTCGACCCTGGGCGTGCTCAAGGTCGAGTCGGCCCGCAAGCGCATGCTCGATCTGAACCCGGACATCGAGGTCGTGACCTACAACGAGCCGTTCACGTCCGAGAACGCGCTGCGGATCGCGGCCGATTACGACGTGCTGGTCGACGGCACCGACAACTTCCCGACGCGTTACCTGGTCAACGACGTCTGCGTGCTGCTGAGCAAACCGAACGTGTACGGCAGCATCTTCCGCTTCGAGGGCCAGGCCTCGGTGTTCTACGCCAAGGAAGGTCCGTGCTACCGCTGCCTGTTCCCGGAGCCGCCGCCGCCCGGGCTGGTGCCCTCCTGCGCCGAGGGCGGCGTGCTCGGGATCCTGCCGGGCACGATCGGCACGATCCAGGCGACCGAGACGATCAAGCTGGTGTTGGGGATCGGGAGCAGCCTGGTCGGGCGGCTGCTGCTCTACGACGCGCTGGCGATGACGTTCGAGGAGGTCAAGCTGCGCAAGAACCCGCGCTGCGTGATCTGCGGCCCGAACCCGACGGTAACGGGCCTGATCGACTACGAGCAGTTCTGCGGCGTGCCCGGGCATGACCACGAGGGCGAGCAGACCAGCACCTGGGATCTGGCGGCGCCGGAGCTGGCAACGCGGCTGAAGGGCGGCGCGGACCTGAAGATCATCGACGTGCGTGAGCCGCACGAGTGGCAGATCTCGCACATCGATGGCGCGCGCCTGATCCCGCTCGGCGAGCTGGCCGCGCGGATGCACGAGCTCGACACGGCCGAGGAATACGTGCTGCAGTGCAAGAGCGGCGCGCGCTCGATGAAGGCGCTCGAGCTGCTCTACACCGCCGGGTTCCGCAAACTGCACAACCTCAAGGGCGGCATCAACGCCTGGGCGCGCGAGGTCGACCCGGCCGTGCCCGTGTATTAGTCGCCGAGGCAACTCGCCTTCATCACAGGCGGAGCAACGCCCGGGCCGGGCCCGGGCGTTGCTCCGCCTGTTGTCGTCTCAGCCGCTCGAAAGCCGGTCTGGCCCACTTCCTGCAACATTACCGCTGGTTGGTAAGGGTTTGACGTGGTTAGTAGATAAAAGACGACCTGTGATGATCGATATAATCCCTTCTAGCGGCAAGGATCCGCGACGAGCCAGGATGCAGACGGGAAATCGGACCGACGAACGCGTGATCGGCCTGTTGGCCGAGCTCAACCGCATCCTGCGTGAGGATGATGGGCCGGACCTCCAGGTGCAGCAGATGCTCATCCTGGCTGCTCAGGCCGCGCATGCCGACGGTGCAGCCCTGTGGGCCGACCCGGATGGAGTCGGCGAACTGCGTTGCGTGGCTTCAGTCGGCCTGTGCGCCGACACGCCCGGCCCGCACCCGGCCGCCGCACCGCGGACCATGGCATTGCGCATGACCGCCTTTGGCGTGGCCGTCGGCATCCTCGAGGCCCGGCGCGCCCCATCCGGCCAGCCCTTCAGCCTGGAAGATCACGAAAACCTCGAGGTGCTGAGCGGCACCATCGCGCTCGCCATCCACAGTCAGCGGATGTGGGAGCGGCTGGCCCACAGCGTCGCCCGCCAGCGCCTGCTCGACAAGGTCCACCGCCACTTCCAGGAGACGCTCGACCTGGGCACCCTGATCCCGGCCATCTTCAATGAAGTCGACCGCGCGATCCAGGCCGAAGGCCAGTCGATCTGGCTGCTTGACAACGCAATTCCCGGACACGGCCCGGCGCGCACGGCGACGTGTCGGTTCGCGGCCGGTGTCGGCGCGCCCAACGTCCTCAACCTCACCGTGCCGCTTGACTACAGCCTGGTCGGCCAGAGCATCCTGGCGCAGCAACCGCTGCTGATCGCCGACGCGCAGCGCGACCCGCGCTGGAACCGGCAGGCCGACGAGCGCACCGGCATGGTCACGCGCACGGTGATGTCGGTGGCGATGGTGCGCGAAGGCCGCGCGATCGGCGCGATCCAGGCGATCAACAAACAGGGCGGCCAGCCGTTCGACGAAGACGACCTTTACCTGCTGAGCGACATCGCCAACAGCGCCGCCATGGCGATCGAGAACGCGAGCCTGTTCGACGCGCTCCAGACCAGCTACGATCTGACGCTCGAGGCGCTCTCGAGCGCGCTCGAGTTGCGAGACCGCGAGACCGAGGGCCATTCGCGCCGGGTCGTCGCTTACACACTCCGCCTGGCCCGACAGCTCGGGGTCACCGAGCCCGAGCTATCGCACATCCGGCGCGGCGCCCTGCTCCACGATGTCGGCAAGATCGGCGTGCCGGACGGCATCCTGCGCAAGCCCGGCACTCTGGAGCAAGATGAGCGCGACGAGATGAAGCGTCATCCGGCCCTGGGCTACGAGATGCTGATCGGCATCGCGCCCCTGCGACCCGCGCTCGACGTCGTGCTCGCGCATCATGAGCGCTGGGACGGCGCCGGTTATCCGCTCGGCCTCCGCGGCGAAGCGATCCCGCTCTCGGCGCGACTCTTCGCGCTGGCCGACGCCTTCGACGCCATCACCTCCGACCGGCCCTATCGCAACGCCCGCCACTACGCCGAGGCCCGCATCGTGATCCAGGCCGAAGCGGGCAAGCAATTCGACCCGCTCATCGTCCAGGCCTTCCTGGCCATCCTCCCCAGCGAATGGGAGACGATCCGGCTCAACGTCGAGCGCGAACTGATGCGCTGGCGTCAGGATCGCGCCGTGCTTCTCAACACCGGTTACGACTCGATCCGCTCGATCGGCGACCGCGACGACGCGGACTGAGCGCGCCCTGCCGCGCTGACGGCCCGCCCCCGGATCCGAGCGCATACCGATACGGGGCTCGACCCTCATCAGGCCCCGTCCCTCCTATCCCCAGCGCCGACCGCCGGCCGCCCTGGCGCAATCAGTCAGCGCACGGTCGACCTCCCTCCTCGCTCTTCCCTCCTCACTCTTCGCTCTTCGCCCCTCGCTCTTCGCTCCTTCCTCCCTCAATCCGCGCTATGATTGCCGGATGCCAAAGGCAGAATTGACCTACTACGGCGGCCAGGCCGTGATCGAAGGCGTGATGATGCGCGGTCGCCGCGCGGTCGCCATCGCCGTCCGAGATCCGAAGGGCGCGATCGTGATACGGACCGAGCCGCTGGGGCAGTTGTATGCCGGCCCCGTCGCGCGGATCCCGTTCGTACGCGGCCTGCTTGGCCTGTGGGACGCGCTCGGCCTGGGCCTCAAGGCCATGACCTTCTCGGCCCAGATCTCCGAGGGTTCCACCAGCGAAAAACCCGAGGGCTTTGATTGGAGCGGCTGGTTGTTGATGGGTGTCGGCCTGCTCATCGCCATCGGCCTCTTCTCGGTGGTGCCGACCACGTTGGCCTACTGGCTTGAGACGAATCTCGGCCTGGCGTACTGGGTGACGGCCCTGATCGAGGGCACCCTTCAGCTCGGATTCCTCCTGACGTACCTCTGGGCGATCGGCCACCTGCCCGACATGCAGCGCGTCTTCGGCTACCACGGGGCCGAGCACCAGACCATCCATGCCTTCGAGGCCCAGGCGCCGCTCACGCCCGAAAGCGCGAGCCGCTTCCCGCTGGCGCACCCGCGGTGCGGCACGGCCTTCGTCCTGACCGTGGCCGTGATCGCGATCGTACTCTTTAGCCTGGTCGGCCCACTGCCGATCGGCTGGCGGATCCTGTCGCGTCTGGCGCTCGTCCCGGTCGTCGCCGGCATCGCCTATGAGGTCCAGCGCCTGACCGCCCGTCACTTCGGCAATCCGCTGGTGCGGCTGGTGGCGAGCCCAGGGCTCTGGCTGCAGGGTCTGACCACGCGCACACCCGACCCGACCATGCTCGAAGTGGCCATCGCGGCTTTCCAGGCCATGCGACAGGCGGAGAGCGTGGAGCGTTGATGCGGAGGAGGGAGGGGCGAAGGGCGAAGGGCGAGGAGGGAGGAGCGAGGAGGGAGGAGCGAACGCTGCCGCGCGTTAGCGTGAATCGCTTCTCGCCCCTCGCCCTTCGACCTTCGCCCCTCGCCCTTCGCCTCTCGCCCCTCGCCTCTCGCCCCTCGCTCCTGGCCCCCGACCGGTATAATCGCCAGAATGCTCGCCCTCGAACTGCATTCCCATACCCGCGCGTCGGAGGATTCGCTGACGCGGCCGGCCGATATCGTGCGCATTTGTGAACGCCGCGGCATCGACAAGATCGCGATCACGGACCATAACAGCATCCGCGGGGCGCTCGAGGCCCGGGCGCTGGCGCCCGACCGCGTGATCGTCGGCGAAGAGATCATGACCACGGACGGCGAGCTGCTGGCTTACTTCCTCACCGAGGAGGTGCCCGCCGGCCTCGAGCCGCTCGAGGCCATCCGCCGGCTACGCGCGCAGGGTGCGGCGATCAGCGTCTCACACCCGTTCGACCGCTATCGCGGCGGCGCCTGGCAGGAGCCCGCGCTGCGCCGCATCGCGCCGCTGGTCGACGCCATCGAGGTCTTCAACGCCCGCTGCGTACACGCCGAGGACAACGCCCGGGCGCTCGCTTTCGCACGCGAGCTCGGTCTGGCCGGCAGCGTCGGCAGCGATGCGCACACGTTGCGTGAAGTGGGCCGCGCCCGACAGCTGGCCGAACGCGCCGAGAACGCCGCCGACCTGAGCGCGGCCTTCAAAGCCGGTCAGGTCGCCACGCGCCTGTCCTCGCCCGCGATCCATCTGGCGTCGCGCGGGGCAAAGCTTTGGAAGCAGGCCGCGCGCCTGCTCCGCAGAACCCGCAAGGAGAGGCCATGAGCTGGATCGGATTGGGTCTGGCCGTGATCGCCGGCTTTGGGCCGATGATGGTCTACGCGGCCTTGATCACGTTCTTCGACCGATACGAAAAAGAACCGCTGTGGCTGATGCTGGCCGCCTTCGGCTGGGGCGCGATCGTCGCCGCAGGTCTGGCGCTCGTCGTCAACACCATCTTCGGCGTTGGCGTCGCTGTGCTGACCGGAGACGAGCGTCTGACCGAGATCACGACCGCCGTGATCTCGGCGCCGCTGGTCGAAGAAACCGTCAAAGGTCTGGCCGTGCTGATCATCTTCCTGCTCTTCCGGAAGGAGTTCAACTCGTTGTTGGACGGCGTCATTTATGGCGCGCTGGTCGGTTTCGGGTTCGCGGCAACCGAGAACGTCCTGTATATCTTCAATGGGTTCGCGGCCCAGGGCTTCTTTGGGCTTGTGCTCCTGACGCTGGTGCGCGCGGTCGGCATCGCTTTCCTGCACGCCTCGCTGACGGCGCTGACGGGCACCGGCCTGGCCGCGTTGCGCGTCTGGGGGGGCAATCTGCGCTACATCGCGGCGCCGGCCGGATACGGGCTCGCGATCGTCGGCCACTTCGTGCACAACCTGATGGCGTCGGCCGAGAGCGGCCTGCTCTGTCTGTTCCAGCTCGGTGTGAACTGGATGGGGTATCTGGCGCTGCTGGCCTTCATCATCTGGCTGGTCTGGCGCGAAGGTCGCGTGATGCGCCTGCAACTCGACGAGGAGATGCGCAACGGCCTGATCACGGCCCAGGAGTATCAGACCGCCTGCTCGATCCCGGGGCAATTCTCCGCCCGCATCGCGGCTTTTGGTCGGTCAAACGAACCGGGCGATCTCTTCGACCTGCTTGGTCAGCTGGCCTTCAGCAAAGAGCTCGTGTTGCGGCGCGGGCTTGAGCGCGAGCCGGATGCGGCGCGCCGCGTCGACGTTTTGCGGGCTCAGATCATGGGATTACGCGGCCGAGCGCTGTGATAAAATCCGAAAGTCGCTCCTGTAGCTCAGTTGGATAGAGCGCCACCCTCCGAAGGTGGATGCCCGTGTTCAAGTCACGGCAGGAGCACTCCCAAACAAACAAAACGACCCGGCGCTGCCGGGTCGTTTGCTTTTGCGCAGGTGCTTACGCGATCGGGCCGGAGGCCATCGCTTCCACCAGCTCGGCGAAGTCGGGATAACTCAACTCGCCGCCCCGCTCGTAGCGCGCCGCTTCGGCGGCCAGATAGGTCTCCTGACGCCCGCGATTGCCGACGTCGGTCGCGCCGGGTCGGTCACGCGACGAGAGCAGTTCGTAGAAGCCGTGGTTCGCGCGCAACAATGCCGACTCGGTCGACGACGCGAACGTGTACAGCACGATCTCGGCGCCCCCCTGGGTCCAACGCGCGCTCAGACAAAAATGGCCGGAGGGCACGCGCGCGCCCCGCTGCCGCTTGATCTTGAACGCCCAGGTTTGCACGGCCGCGGGTTCGGTCCGTCGGATCGTGACGGTTTCGGCGCCGTTGGCCAGGACCAGCGACGCCGGATCGAGGGTCACCCGGCGTTGGCTGAGCCACAGATCGGCAAGTCGATTCTCCGCCCAGCGCGACGGGTACTGCGAGACCCACAACGTGGCCAGCGCCCAGGGCAGCCAGAACAACAGCGGCTGGCTGTTGAAAACCAGGGCCGCGAAGACAAAGCCCAACACCAGCAACAGCGCCCACGAACCCAGCCAGGCGAACAACACGCCCACCCGCACCCGACCATGGAGCCGGTCGACGACGAACGTTCGGCCGGCCGTCATTTGCCCACCGCGGCCCCGCCGCTTTGCTGTTCCCAGACCAGCACCTGGTCCAGGATCCGCGCCGCCGTGAAGCCCTTGGGATCCGCCGGCACCTGGCTCAAATCGAGCTGGAACATCGGCAGCAGGTCATAGCCGGTCGCGTGCGCGGCCAGACGCAGCGCCATGACGGCGTCGGCCACCGACACCCGAGTCTCGGAGCGATCCAGGTCCTCGTAGAAGAACGCGGCGCTCGTGTACATGCGCAATCGGTGGAACTGAGAGCGCACCAGGGCCATCAGCACGGAGGTCTTGTCGCTGCTGAGCGCGCTCAGGCCCATCTCGCTGAGCAATTCGGCCTCGGTCCAGCTCCCAAGGCGCACGCGGATGTACTCGCGCAACAGCTGCCAGCCGTCGATCCCGAGGCTGCGGGTGTAATCGGCGTAGATGGTCTCCAGTCGCCCAGAGAGGTTGTCGAACGCCTGGCGCAGGTTGCCGCGCCAGCGCGCCAGTTCCTGCGCGCTGTTCCAGGCCGTGTACTCGCGCACCTGCACCTCGGTCTGCGGCGGGTTTTCGGCCAGGTCGCGCTCGAGCGTGGTCGTCTCGAAACCGACCGCGTTGGCCTCGTAGGCCAGGAGCCAGCGCAGGAAGCTCTCTTCGCCGGGGTGGTGGTAGCCGAAGGTTTCGCCCTCGACGGCCAGCAGGATCATGCGCCCGATGTTCTTCTTGGCCGGGACGAGAGTCTGCCGCGCCCAGCGACCCGCCCCGCCCAGGCTGCGGATGCCGAAGGCCACGGTGTTCGATAGGTTATCGTCGCGCACGTACACGGCCAGCTTCTCGCCGCCGTCGAGTTTGACGAAATACGGGCCGGCGCCCTCCTCTAAACCCTGCACCTGCGCCTGGCTCAGCACCGTGAACTTCAGACCGTTGGCGTTCAGGACGTCGAGGGCCTCGAGGTTGACCGCCAGGTTCGGCAACCACATGCCCTGCGGCAGATGGCCGAAGCGCGACTCGTAAGCCAATACCCCCCAGCGCACCAGCACGTCTTGATCGCGGCGCGTGTGCAAAGGGTGGATCAGGTGATGGGCCGGGTGCGCCAGGGCGTTGCTCGCGCCCCAGCGCTTGCGATAGTGCTCCTCGGCCTCGATGATCCGCCGATAGGTCTCGACCGAATAGTCCTGCATCCAGCGTGCGAGGGCGTTCCCGATGCTGAAGGACATCAGCTCGAAATTGCCCAGGGTGGCGTTCGGGGTGTACGCCAGTGCTTCAGCTT
>WBZS01000671.1_pt2 | contig 17563 bp, 19 predicted proteins | sample 5204201 | NCBI WGS metagenome assembly WBZS01 (sample SAMN12344357, study PRJNA552823) | activated sludge metagenome | biome: Activated sludge suspended growth; feature: Nitrification reactor; material: Wastewater; isolation source: activated sludge from nitrification reactor of wastewater...
AGGCGGCGGCGCGCAGTTGACGCCCGCGGGCCTCGCCCTCGTCAGCCGCTACCGCGCGGTCGAGCGGGCGGCACTGTCGGCCGCCCAGAAACAGCTCGAGGCGTTGCAGCAGGAGGTCGAGCCCGCCAAGCGCGCCGAACAACTGCGCCTGATCGCCGCCGCCGGCTTTGGCTGGATCCGGCAGGAGTTCCCGTGGCAGGATATCGAGATCGCGGGCAAGGGCGACTTTTCGGATTGTCGCAACCTCGCCGCCACGGGAGGCTGCATTTCGGCCTGGGACAAGTACGATCAGATCGTCTCCGACTCGGAGGCCAACGGCCTGCGCGTCATGGCGCGTCTGTCCTCCCCGCCTGCCTGGTCGCGCTCCGACGGTGAAGCCCGTGGCCCGTTTGCGCCGCCCGACGACCTTGCCGACTTCGCGGATTTCGCCGCCGCGGTGGCCGAGCGCTATCGCGGGCGCATCACGACCTACCAGATCTGGAACGAGCCCAACATCTACCCGGAGTGGGGCAACCAGCCCGCCGACCCCGAGGCCTACACATTGTTGCTGTGCGCGGCCTACGCCCGGCTCAAGGCCGTCGACCCCGAGATCGTGGTGCTCGCCGCGCCGCTCGCCCCGACGCTGCCGCTGGGGTTGGCCAACCCGGCCCAGCCGGCCGCCACCGACTTCAATGACCTGATCTTCCTCGAGCGGATGTATGCAGCCGGGGCCGGGGCCTGTTTCGACGTGATGTCGGTGCAGGGTTACGGCCTCAACAGCGCGGCCACGGACGAACGCCTGCGCCCGCTGCAGTTCAACACCGCGCGCAACCTGTTGGTGCGCGACCTGATGGTCCGGCACGGTGATGCCGCCAAGGCGTTGTGGATCTCGGAGATCAACTGGAACGCCGCGCCGGCCGAGGTCACCTCGATCTTCGGCCGCTTCTCTGAAGAACAACAGGCCCGCTATGCGCCACTTGCTTACGCGCGCATGCAAACCGAGTGGTCGTGGGTCGGCAACATGATGTTCTGGTTCTTCAAGCGCGCCAGCGACGCCGAGAAGGATCAGGCCTGGTATTACTTCCGCATGGCCGACCCCGACTTCACGCTGCGCCCGGTCTACGCCGCGATGCGCGATTACATCGCCGATGCGCGTTTCGTCGGGCCGGGCTGGTTCCAGGAGGATCATTGGGCCCTCGACTGGTCGCCCGAGTGGCGCCTGGAGCACGATCCGACGTTCACGTTCGACGCGGCTCGTCGCGCCACGGCCGCCGGTGCGGCGCTGGCCTTCGATTTCCGGGGCGCCGGCGTCCGCCTCGATGTGCAGTATGCTGGGACCGTTGCCGAGGTCACGGCCCTGCTTGACGGCCGCGCCCTGCCGCCGATCGATGTTGCGGGCGCCGGGCAGATCGCATTGGCCCGCGGCCTCGACGACGGCGAACATCATCTCGAAATCCTGGCGCCGGCGGGGCTGGTGATCGACGGCGTCATCGTTGAGCGAAAGACCGGTTTGGACCCGCTCGCCCTGGCCGGTGCCTTGTTGGCGCTGCTGATCGTCAGTCGCGTCGTCTCGTCTTCATCAACTTCATGAGCAAAAAGCGCGCATCATCTACAACCACTGTCCTGGGTCCACGGAAGCCGGCGCCGGTTCAGGTTTGGGCTCTGCCGGCGCTGATCGTGATCGTGCTCTTCGCGGCGTCGTTGCGCTTCTTCCGGATCGACACCCAAAGCTACTGGCATGACGAAGGCAACTCGCGCGCGTTGGCCGGGCGCGCGCCGGGCGATATCTGGCTGGCAGCCGCCGCAGACATTCACCCGCCGGGTTATTACCTCCTGCTCTCCGGCTGGCGGGCGATGTTCGGCGAGAGCGAAGCCGCGCTGCGCGGGCTCTCGGCCCTGGCCGGCGCCCTCACCGCCGGCGTGGTCTTTGACCTGGCCCGGCGCCGGCTCGGCCTGCTCCCCGCCCTGATCGCCGGCGTGTTCGTGGCCCTCGACCCTTTCCTGGTCTACTACGGCCAGGAGGCGCGCATGTATGCGCTGCTGGCGTTGTGGAGCGTTCTGGCCTTTTACTGTTTCGACTGGCTCGAACAGGCTGATTGGCCGTTGAGCGCGCCGGCCGATCGCGTCGCGGCGGTCGGTTATGTGCTCGCGGTCACGGCCGGGCTGTACACGCATTACGCGTTCGGCTTCGTCGTCGTGGCGCAGGTTCTGCTGATCCTGTGGGCCCTCGTCCGCGGGCCGGGCGATGCGCGCCGGCTCGCGCTCGTGCGCCTGGGCCTGTTGCTCGCGGCCGGCGTGTTGTTCGCGCCCTGGATCCCGACCGCGATCCGCCAGCTCACGGCCTGGCCCGCCGAACGCAACGGCAGCGTCTCGCCGCTCGATCTGGCGCGCTGGTTGGGTTTCGGCGGCACGATCTCGGTGTCGGAGGCGCAGCTGGGCCTGGCCGCCCTGGGAGCCGCAGTGGCCTTCGGCGCGATTGCGTCGCTGGCGCTGGGCACCGCAGCCCAACGCCTGGGGCGCACTGCATTGGTGTGGTTGTTGGTGCCGGCCGTCACGACGCTTAGCCTGGGGCTGCTCACGCCGGTCTTCGCCAAGCTGCTGGTCCTGGCTGTGCCGGCTCTGGCGCTCGTCGTCGCCCTGACTTTCGACACGCGTGAGCTGCCACCCGCCCGGAACTGGGTGAGGCCGGCGATGGTCGGCGCGCTGCTGGTGGCGGTCGGCGGAACCATGATCGTTTCGCTCAACCACATGTACTTCGACCCGGCGTATGCCCGCGACGACTACCGCGGCGTCGCCGGTTATCTGCGTGGGGTCACCGCGCCCTCAGACGGCGTGATCGTCATCGCGCCCAACCAGATCGAGGCCTTCGGCTACTACTACGGCAACCAACCCGGCGACATCGTCGTGACACCGCTGCCCTCTACACGTCCGTTGGGTCCCGAACAAACCCGCGCGCAGTTGCAGGAACTCACCGTGGCCCACGACCGGCTGTGGGTGCTGTATTGGGCGCAGCAACAGGCGGACCCGGACGGATTGGTGGAACGCTGGCTGGCCGAGAACGCGTATCCAACCGGCGATCGTTGGTTCGGGGGTGTGCGACTGGCCGAGTATGGCACGGCGCCCACCGGCGAGAAGATCCCCAGCGGCGCGCTCTTCGGCGCCGACATCGTGCTGGTGGACGGCGCGCTGAGCGCCAAAGAGGTTGCGCCTGGCGATGTGCTGAGCCTCGAACTGCGCTGGCAGGCCGCGCGCACGCCGGCCGACGACCTCAAGGTCTTCGTCCATCTCTCCGCTTCGTCCGACGCTCAGCCCGTCGCCCAACACGACAGCGCGCCCGCCAACGGCTTTGCGCCGACCAGCGGCTGGCCGACCGGCACGCCGATCGTCGACCGCCACGGCCTGCAGATCCCGCGCGACCTCGCCCCGGGCACGTACCGGCTGCTGGTCGGGTTGACTTCGCCGGACGGCGCGCGCCTGCCCGTAGACGCCGCTGAGGCCATCGGCGCCGATCGAGTTTGGATCGCCGACATCACGGTGCGGTAGCGGCCTTTAGCTCTTTGACGCGCGTCAGAGCAAGGTGAGCCGGCCATTAAGGCGCCTGTACAGACGCCGCGCCGCCGCGCGATGCGACCACGAGGGCGTTACAATCTAGGGCACGATCGGTCCAGTACAGTTTGGACGAGACTAGATCGTTGAAGAGGCGGATCATGCGTGTGCTCATCGCCGGCGGCACCGGCCTAATTGGAAACGAACTGACGAACAACCTGTGCGCGGACGGGCACGAAGTGGTCGTGCTCTCGCGCAGCGGTCGAAGCCAGGTCGACCTACCGTCGCGCGCGAGCGTCGTGCGCTGGGATGGTCGAACGGCTGAAGGCTGGGGTCATCTCGTCAACGAGATCGACGCCATCGTCAACCTTGCGGGCGAAAGCATCGCCGGCGCCAACCCGCTCGCCGGGCGCTGGACGCCCGCGCGCAAGAAGCGAATCCTCGAGAGCCGTCTGCAGGCGGGCCAGGCGATCCATCAGGCGCTTCAGTCGGCGACGAAACGGCCCGACGTGTTGGTGCAGGCCTCGGCCGTCGGCTATTACGGGCCGCGCGGCGACGAGATCGTCACCGAAGAGACAGCGCCCGGCAACGACTTCCTGGCCGACGTCTGCAAACAGTGGGAGGCCGGGGCGGCGGGCGTCGAAGCGCTCGGTGTGCGCGTCGCGATCATCCGCACCGGCGTCGTCCTCAGCATGGGCGGCGGGGCATTGCCATTTATGGCCTTGCCGTTTCGCTTCTTCGTCGGCGGCCCGCTCGGCAGCGGGCGGCAATACGTGCCCTGGATCCACGAAGAGGATCAGATCGCGGCGATCCGTTTCTTGATCGAGCGTTCCGGCCTGCGTGGCGCCTTCAACCTGAGCGCGCCGCAGCCGCTGACGGGCGTCGCCTTCAGCCAGGCGATCGGGCGCGCGTTGCGCCGACCGTCGTACATGCCGGCGCCGGCCTTCGCCTTTCGGTTGGCCTTTGGCGAGCTGGCGACCCTGCTCGTCGACGGGCAGCGACAGATCCCGCGTCGGCTTCAACAATCCGGCTTCCGCTTCCAGTATGACGACGCCGACTCGGCCTTAAAGGATCTGTTGCGCTAACGGGGCGACCTCAAAGGGCGAACGACGAAGGTTGATTTCATCGCAACCTTCGTCGTTCGTCTTTTGTCATTCGTCCACGATCGGCCGGTTCCATGTCACCTTTTCGGAAACCAGCATTTCTCGCGGTTCTGGCGGGCCACTTCGCCGTCGATCTGCTCAACAGTCAGACCGGCGTCTTGTTGGCCACATTGAGCGGCCCGCTCGCCCTGAGCAACGCCGACATCGGCCTGACCGCCACGCTGTTCGGGCTCTCGGGCGCCGCCGCGCAACCGGTCTTCGGCTGGTTGGCCGATCGGCGTCCAGGGCGCTGGGCGGCGGCCGGGGCCGTGATCTTGATGGCCGGCATGTTTGCGCTCTTCCTCGGTACACCCGGGCGACTGGCCTTGCCCTTTCTGATCCTGGCGTCGATCTGTTCGGCGGCGTTCCACCCGGCCGGCGCCGACCTGGGCGCGCGCGGCGGCGGCGCGGGGCCGGCGCTGGCCAGCCTGGCCTCGTGGTTCTTTCTGTTCGGCCAGGTCGGGTTGTCGATCGGACCGGCGTTGAGCGGTTATTTGATCGATCACTGGGGCTGGACCGCGCTGTATGGGCCGGTCGTGCTCGTCGCCCTGATCGGCGCCGCGGGGTTCGCCATGATCCCGTCGCAATCGCCGGCGGCGCACGCCGCTGCCCGGCCAACCGTCGCGCCCGGCCCGATCGTGTGGCCAACGCTCCTGGTCGCCGTGTTCATCGGAGGATTGCGGGTGTGGGCCCAGACCACGGTCGGCAACCTCGGGCCCAAATACTTCCACGACCTCGGGCTCTCGCCGTCGACCTACGGCGCGATCGTCGGCGTGTTCATGTTGGGCATCGCGTTGGGCGGCCTACTGGGCGGTTGGCTCGCCGATCGGATCGGCGGCCGGCCGATGGCGGTCATCACCCTGGCGTTGAGCGTGCCCGCGTTGTTCTGGTTGCCGGTCGTCACCGGCCCGGCGGTCTACGCTCTGGCGCTGGTGGCGGGCATCCTCAACGGCGGGCCGCATAGCCTGCTCGTGGTGATCGCCCAACGTGCGATGCCGGGCCGGGGCAGCCTGGCTTCTGGCCTGGCCCTGGGATCGATGTTCGCGATCAGCTCGACCGGCGTTTGGTTCAGCGGGCTGCTGGGGGATCGGGTCGGCCTGGGAATCGCCGTTCAGGCCGCGGCCGGGCTCGACCTGGCCGCCGCTGTGCTGGCCCTGGCGTTACCGGTCGCCGCCCTGGTGCGACCGGCGGCCGTGGCGGATCCCAATCTTGGGCCGGTCGGTTCAGGGTGAGGACGGCCTCGTGTCACGCCGCCGCGGATCATCACGTCATCGCAACCTGGGCAGCCGCACTTCGTAGACTCTTTGTCTGAGGCTAATCAACACATGGACCGACGATTTCGCCAACCCCGTCCGTTCCGCGCCCGCCGCCGTGGCGGCCCCTTGATCGGGGCCATCTGGATGTTCGGCCTGGCCTACCTGGCCTTTTCGCACAACTGGTGGCCGGGGATCCTGATCCTCATCGGCATCTCCATCCTGGCCAACGTCGTCCTGGGCGGCGCAGAACTGGCGGCGCCACAGCCGCCTCAGCCGCCGACCATGGCGCCGCCCCCGTCACCGAACCCGACGCCGACGCCGACACAGGCTGAGACGCCCACGCCATTCTCCACGGCGCCGGCCGAGGCCCCGCGCCCGGCCCGCGTCGTCGCCCACGACCTGCCTGAGCGTTGCCCGAACTGCGGCGGCCCAACCGGCGCCTCCGCCCCGCAGAGCGGCGCGCACGATCCCACGCTCTGCCACTTTTGCGGTTCGCGCCTGGTCAAGTGAACCGAGACAAAGAAGAAGGTTGGCCCCAAAGCCAACCTTCTTCTTTGTCTCGGTTCATTCGTCTTCTTCTACGACCTCGGGCGGACCGGGATCCTCGACAAGCCGCGCGCTGTCGTCTTCGAACGTCACCACGGCCTCGGACGGGAAGCGAATCGTGGTGTGCGCGCCCGAGCGCGTGACCTCGAGGCCCTTCCACCGCACGGTCACGGGCCACGGGAACGGACAGGCGCCGTCGATCACCACACGCCGAGGCGAGATCGGCCGGATGCCGGCCGTGCGCAACATCAAGTGGACGGGCGCGACGCCCCAGAGATAGTCCTTCTCGCCCAGGCCAACCAGCACATCGGCGTTGTAGGCTTCACTGAACGCGCGATCCTCGCGCAGACTGTGGATCATCGAGCGCATCAGGCGCGTGATCAACTCGGCGGCCTCGGCCCGGAAGCCGTACTCCAGCAGGCCCTCGCAGACCATCGTGTTCCACATCATCCACACGCCGCCGCTGCCGCCGCGGTTGTCGGCGCGATAGGCCGGCTCATTGGCCGCACAATTGGGGATGCCGTACGCCCGCCAAAAGCGGTCCGGATCGAGGATCGATCGACGCACAAGGGCTTCGGCGCGCTGCGCGTTGGGCACGCCGGCCCAGAGCGGCAGGAGCAGGGTCTGATCCTGTCGGGTCGTATCGACGGTCGAGACCACGACTTCGTACTCGTCGGTCAGGCCGGTCACTTCGATCCGCTCGACCTCGGCGTAGAGTTTGTCGCTGGTGGCGGTCGCGACACCGAAGTACCACTGCGCCTGCGAGCGCTTGAAGGCTTCGACGCGATGTCGCCCGCGCGGGCTGCGTCCGGCCACGGTCACGGCCAAGGCCACTTTCTGCTCGGCCGGTCCGACCGCACGCACGACGATCCGGGCCGCCGGGTCGAAACGCCGGGCCAGATCGATCGCCAGATCGCCGCGGCCCCGCGCCAGGACTTCACCGGAGGTCACCGCGTGCGAGTCGCGATCGACGTAGTGGTAGAGCGCGGTCTCGTCGCGCCACATCGCCTCGATCGCAGCGCGGAGCGTGGTCGCATGCGCCGCGATCTCGGGCTCCTCGGGTCGGCCGAGCGCCTCGCGCATCTTGAGCAGCGACGTCGCCTCGCGAAACAGATAGGCGGTGAGGTCCGGCGATTCGACCGCCGTGATGTCGGCGCCCTGACCCCAGGGCTGCCAGCGCACGAACGACGGGTTGTCGTCGAAGGCCGATTGGATCGTGTGCGACCACTCGGGCACGCCGTCGCCGTCGCGGTCATAGCGCGACGAGAACCAGACGTTGAAGAACCGATACAGGCCGAGATAACACTGGTCGAGGAAAGCCAGGTCGTGGGTGTCTTCGTACAGCTTCCAGCACAGGGTAGCAAGGAGCGGGATGCACAGCGCTTTGTTACGCTGGCCGGCCAGCCCCGGCTTCCAATCGATGAAGCCGTGTTCGTCTTGAACGGCCAACCAGTTGAGCAGGATGCCCTTGGCCAGCTCCGGGGCGGCGTGTGCGATGTTGGGGAGCGCGACGTAGGCCTCGGTCGCCACCTGACCATCCCAGAGCCAGGGATGGTCCGAGCCGTCGCCTTTGCGCGAATAGCCGCGGTCGGGGTTGCGCGAGAAGACGAACGACGGGTGCGGCAGCTTGTCGGTCGGCCCGACGAAACAGCGTAGCGCGACGTTTTGGGCGAAGGCGAAGGCCGCGTCCCAATCCTTCTCGCCGGTCTCGATCTCGAGCAGGCTCTCATTGACCAGTTCGAGCCGCGCGAACTCGCCCTCCCACTCGCGCGCGAAGACCTCGCGCAGCAGCACCAGGCCCTCTGCCGCCGACGGGCGCGCGGCGCAAACCCAGCGCACGACCAGGGGCTCGTTGTAGGCCAGGTCGAGTTCACGGGTGAGCACGGGGTGAGGCGCCGAATCCCCGCGGGCTTCCTCGTCCATCGCGACCAGGACGTTGAGGTTGCCGCTCTGCCCCTCGAGCACGGCATACTCTTCGCGCTGGCTGGGGCCCAGGGTGCGGTTGAGCGGCGCCGAGACGCGCACACCGCCGCTGTCGCCGCCGGTCAGCGGTTTGAGGATGCCGGCCAGGGCCAATGCAACAGAGCGCGTCGGGCGTTCCGGATCCTGGTTGACCAGCGTGAACTGTCCGGCGAGCACATGGCTCTCGGCGACCCAATAGTGTGCGGTGACGGCCAGCCCAGGCAAGGGCTCGAACGTGACACGCAGGTAGTTGACAAAGAAGGTCCGCAGCGCCGGCCGCGCGACGAACTCGGCCGGATCACTGACCTCGCGTCCGTTTTCCGTGAAAATGGGGAAGAGGCGTAGTTCGCGGGCGCGCAGCCCATACGTCGTCCGCACACCCAGAGCCGGTGGCTCGCCGCCGTCGAGGGCGAGCTCCCAGCTGTGGTCGTCTGCGTAATCCGTGGGTGTGAGGCGCGTGTCGGCCGCAATTCGAAGGGCCAACGGATCGTCCTGTGTCAGGGACCAATCGCGCATGCCCGATAATTGTAATCGGTTTCGCCATCCAGCCCGGGCCAGGGTCGAAAGATCCGTGATTTCCGGCTGAAAGTCTCACGTTTGTCACGGATACGTCATGGCCCGACTCAGCCTGGTCCTCGTCACCGCCTTTTTGTGCGGACTTTATTGTCTGGCCATCTTCCTGGGTCTTCCGCTTAGCGGCGATCGCATCGTGGAGGGTGGCCTGGGCGTCGTTTTGGGCCTGTACACGGCTTCGCACCCGGCTGCAGCCGCGATCGACCTTTTCTTTCTGAGCCGATCTTCGACGCGTGCGCAGGGCCGGGCGCTCGCAGGTTGGCCGAGCCTGATCCTTCACGGCCTGGCCTTCGGGCTGGCCTGGCTGGCGCTTACCCTCGGCGCCATTCGCCTGAGCCGTCCGTGACAACAAAGCCGCGCCGGGCCGCCGTGTCGGCGTGGCGGCCCGGCGCGAGGCTCAGGCTTTCGGTCCGGTGTACACCACCTCGAACTGGATGTTGTCCGGCGAGACAAACATGACCTGGTAGTACGTGTCGGTCGGGGTCTGCACGAAATCGGGGCGATGCCGCGGCGTGTCGAACAGCGCCTGGACGCCTGTGCGCTTGAGGTAGTCGACGACTTCATCGACGTCGGACTGCGCCGGGACGCCAAGCGCCAGATGGTTGAGGCCCGGACCGTCATAGTCATTGGCAGCGGCCTTGGCCGGGCCCATGAACCACAGACTGACGCCGCCGGTGTCCATCACGCCCAACCCGCCCTCACCTTCATAAAGCACGCTCCAGCCCATGAAGGCCAGGAGGTCTCTATAGAACTTGATATTGGCAGGCTGGATCATATAAACGAGGTGAGCGACATGAGATTGAGGCATGGTGGTTTCTCCTGATGAGGCTGCGACGCATTCCAGCGTCGCGTCGTGCCCGCACTCGGTTCCCCGGGCGTGGACAGGCTCGATTTGGCTCGTTCAGCTTCGCCCGGCCTTACGCTGAGCCTTGGGCTTGCTTGCCGTCTTTCCGGCAGGTTTGACCGCGGTAGCCGGTTTGGTCTTCGCCGTCTTGGCGGCGCGGGTTGCCATCAACGGATAGATCGTCTCTTTGCGTTTGAGCATGTCGACGAACTGGGCGATCAGACGCGCCCGCGTCTCCGGCCGTTTCGCGTCGCGGATGCGAAACAGGATCGCATAGCGATTGGCGCCTTTGAGCGTGGCGAAGAATTCGCGCGCGACTTTGCTCTTGTCGAGCGCCGCCTGCAAATCCTCGGGCACCGTGGCCTGGCTCTGCGGCTCATACGCCTTCGCCCACCGCCCGTCGGCTTTGGCCAGTTCGACAGCCGCCAGTCCGGCCGGTCGCATCCGGCCGGCTGCCGTCAGGGCCTCGACCTTCTTGACGTTGATCTGCGACCAGGCGCTGCGCGGTCGACGCGGCGTAAATTTCTGCAGCCAGGACGCTTCGTCGTACTTGTCCTTCTGACCGTCGATCCAGCCGAAGCACAGTGCGCCATCGAGCGCCTCGGCGTAAGTCACGGTCGGGGTCCCCGAGTCCTTCTTGAAGATGCGTAACCACAGCCCGGCCGAGTCCGTCGGCTGGGCCTCGAGCCAGGCAGTCCAGTCCGCGGGCGACCTGAAGGACAGGATCGGGAGCGAGTCTTTGGGGTGTTTTTCGACTTTCTTCGGCATCGTGTATCCGTCCTAACGACCGAGCGCGACGCGCCGTTCCTTGAGCGCCGCGACCAACAACGCCCGGATCGGCGCCCGCTCGATATCCGCCAGCGACCGGATCTTGACATGGCGCAGTTTGGCGCCCGTGCCTTCGAGCACGGCGGCCGGGTCCGGCAGATCGGCGCCCCTAAAGAAACCCAGGTTGACCCACTCGGTGTGCGGCATGATGTAGGCGTAGCCCTCGCTCATCTTCTTTGGGCCCACGCCGTACGTCGCCGCGCGTTCGCCGAGCCGAACGACCTCGCACGCGTCCGGATGGAGATCGAGGATCAATGCGCGCAATCGCCGCATGCAGGCCTGCTGCGCCGGTTGCCCGAGCTTCAACAGATCGTCGAAGGAGCTGTCTTTAGAGACTGCCATCTCGCTGCGCCCTTTCACGGATTGTTCCGAGAACAACGGTCTGTCTGAGAGCTAATACGAGCTCTTGAGAAACGCCTGAGTGCGTTCCCAGGCCAGGTCGGCGGCCTCGCGGTTGTAGGCATCGGTGCGGTCGGGTTCAAAGAACCAGTGCCCGGTGCCGCTGTAGGTGTGGATCGTCGCCGGCCGGCCGGCCTTCTTGAGGGACTCCGCCAGGTGGGCGACGTTCTCGGCCGGTTCAAAGGGATCGTTCTCGGCGAAGTGCAGAAGGAAGTCGGCTTTGGCGTTGCTGAAGTCGTCGGCACCGGTGCCATAGAAAGCGACCACCTGCCGGACGTGTTCCGGGTCGCCGTTGGACAGGTCGAGCGCGTAGAACGCACCGAGCGAGAAACCGACCACGGCCAGACCGGCGTGACCGGACCCGACTCGCTCGCTTAGAAACGCGGCGGCCTCGCGGACCTCGGCCCGCACCTTGAGGAACTGCGGTTCGAGCGCCTGGACGGCCGCTTCTGCATCGCTGATCGTGTCGACGACCTTGCCATGATACAGATCCGGGGCGAACGCGATATAGCCTTCTCCGGCCAGGCGTCGGCAGAAAGCCTTGATGGTTTCGTTCAAACCCCACCAGGCGTGCAGGACCAGGACGCCGGGGCCTTCCCCGGTTGTGGGGACGGCAAGATAACCTTCGGGTTGATTAAGGGGCATGTTGTCTCCTGAGAATATGAGTCGTCGATCAAACAAGAGTCGACAACGACCTGAAGATGAGGATGGCTCCTCGCAAAGTGCGCAGTCGGATCACGACACCGCGGCTTCGAGGTTCAAGATGAATTCCTCGGTCTCGGCCCCCCGCGCCTGGGCAAACCCCCGGTCCTCGCCGACGATCTGGAAGCCGCACTTCTGCAACACCCGCAAAGAAGCCGCGTTGTCTTTCGCGACGCGTGCGCGCATCGGCCGGGTCGGGTTGACGCGCTCGAGAAACATCTTCAACGCCGCGCTGGCGATACCTCGGCCCCAGTAGGACCGGCCGAGCCAATAGGTGATCTCCGGGCCGTCGTTCTCGACATAGCTGAGGACGTAACCGGCCACCGTGTCATCGACCACGATCGTGCGGATGATGACGTTCGAATCTACCCGCGTGCGCGCCCAGTGCTTGGTGAAGGCGGCACGATCGGCCGGGTCCTTGGCGGTGAATGCCGCCATCCAATTCGCTTCTGGATCCAACTGCTGCGCGAAGAAGATCTCCAGGTCCGCATCGACGACTTCGCGCAGTTCACGGCTCACGCTCATGGCGCTCTCCTTCGATCACGAGTTGATAGCCGTTGGGCGAGCGCAGGCGCATCAGCCACTCACCCCAGGCGGCAAGCTCCGGCGTTTGTTGCACCGGCAGCCCGGTCTGCAGACAGCGCTCATGCACCGCGTCGATATCGCCCGTGCCGATCTGCCAGATCAAGGGCTGCCCTTCGTCGAACGTCGCCCCGACGCGTTGCTGCAGACCGAACAGGATCCGACCCTCGAACGCGAGCCCGGCAAACCCGAGCTCTCGGTATTCGATCTCGAAACCTAACGCCTGATAAAACGCGATCTCGGCGTCGAGATCGGCAACGAACAACACGGGTTGCAGACGCGTGAACATGGGCGACTCGGTTAATCGGCAAATGTGTAAGTCAACGACAACGGATAGCGTTCGGCGTGGCCGCCCAGGCTCAGCGACCCCTCGCCGCTCAGGCCACTCAACTCGCCGGTGCCGGTGTCGGGCAGGATCACGAAGGTGGATGTCACGCTGAGCTTGTCGAACGTGCCCCGGTGCTCGAGGACGAAACTGCCCGAACGCCCGCCCAGGCGGCCCACGATCCGCTCCTGGCCGACGAAACTGCCGGTTCCGTCTTCGCGGTAGGTCATCAGGTATTCGCAGACGCTTTCGCCGGTGAGGTCGCCCTCGTAGGTGTACGCGTTATGGCTGCGGGTCATTTTGAGCTCGCCTGGGGCTTCGTTGTAGGGTTTCTCGTCCCAACCCTTGACGGCGAAATGAACGGTGGTAGTCGGCATGGGCCAGCATCCTTTTCTCAGCGCGCCGATTTGCGCGTTGACCAAGGTAACATGGGGTGAGTCAGCCGTCTTGGAAATATCCGTCAACTAGAACAAATATACTATACTTTTCCAGGCACAGCGATGTCTCCAGGCCAGCATTTCAACACCCGCGGGATCCTCGATCCGGCCGCCGCCCGCGGCGGGTTCGCGTTGGTCCGGCACGTAACGGCTCCGGACATCGGGGCGTTCGTCCAGCGGTACTGGATCATCACCTGGGACCTGCGCGGCCGGCCGCCCCACCGCCAGGAGACCCTGCCGCACCCGTGCGTCAACTTCGTCGTCGAACGGAGCCGGACGCGCGTCTACGGCCCGGCCGACGCCCGCGGTGTGCAGGTCTTACGGGAACGCGGCGCGGTCTTCGGTGTGAAGTTCCGGCCGGCCGGTTTCCGTCCGTTCTGCGCCGGGCCCGTCTCGGCACTTCGCAACACCTGGCGCAGTGCACACAGCGCCTTTGGTGTGACCGGGCGGTCGCTGGAGGATCTGGTCCTCACAGGCGCCGAACCTGCCGACCAGATCGCGGCCGTCGAGGGATTTCTGCGTGCGCGCCTGCCGGCGCCCGATGACACGGTGGCCTTGATCGACCGGATCGTGGCCGAGATCTTTGCGCGGCGCGAGATCCAGCGCGTGGAAGATCTGGCCGCCCGCTTTGGATACAGCGCGCGTTCGCTGCAACGGCTCTTCAACGATTACGTCGGGGTCAGCCCGAAGTGGGTCATCCAGCGCTACCGGCTACAGGAGGCGGCCGAGCGCCTGGCCGAGGGTCGTGCCCGATCGCTCGAGGCGTTGGCGCTCGAGCTCGGCTATTTCGACCAGGCGCACTTCAATCGCGACTTCAAGGCGCTGGTCGGGCGCACACCGGCCGAGTACGCGCGTAAGGTCGCGGGCGCTCCCGCCTAGCCGACCTCACGCGATCAGGCGCGCGATGACAAACGCGACGGCCGCAGCGATACCGCCGATCAGCGCCGTCTGCAACGCGCTGCGCCACGGCTTTGCGCCCGTGAACTGGCCCTTGATGTAGCCGAACACCGCCAGCGCGATCAGTGTGACAAAGGCCGAGACCATCAGCCCGGTCTGCGGCGAGGCGATCGCCATGTACGGGATGAGCGGGATCAACCCGCCGACGATGTAGGCGCCGGCGATCGTCACGGCGCTGCGCAGCGCCCGTTTCGGATCCGGCGCCTCGAGCCCCAACTCGAAGCGCATCATGAAATCGACGTAAGCCCCCGCCCGCTGGCTGAGGGCCGTGACGATCGGCTGCGCTTCGGCGGCCGTCAGGCCGTAGGTCTGGAGGATGTCCGACACCTCCTTCTTCTCGGCGTCGGCCTTGTTGACGATCTCGTCCTCCTCGCGTTTGCGCTCGCTGAGGTAGTGCTCGGCATCGCTGCGCGCCGCCATATAACCGCCCAGCCCCATCGCGATCGAGCCGGCCGCGATCTCGGCCAGCCCGGCCGTGACGATGACGCTGCTGACGCCGACGGCGCCCGACAGACCGGCCGCCAGCGCAAACGGCACAGTCAACCCATCGGACATGCCGATGACGACGTCGCGCACGGCCTCGGAGGCCGTAAAGTGCTTTTCGATATGTGGTGTTTGAGGCATCCATCCTCCTGATGTGGCGACGATACAATACCTCTCATGGACGAGACAACGATCCTGGATTACATCACGACGAACTACCCCGGGGTCGAAATGATCTCGGCGTACGGCTACCAGATGTTCTTCTATGGGTCAGATCGCAAGCTCTCCTTTGCGACCGTGATCTCGTCTGACACCGAATACGACCACATTTCAAATCTGGATCGGCCCGGCGTCTATCGGCTGAACATCGGGATCAGCAGGGAGTCCTTTCAGGCCATGTTCCCTTCGGCTGAAACCGAGGCCTACGATTACACGGCGCTCGACACAATCATGCCGCATCCCGAATACGCGAAACAGCATTACGTGTGCGTGCTGTCGCCGAGCGAAACAACGTTCGAGAAGGTTCGTGGGCTGCTGACCGAAGCGTACGAACGCGCCGCGCGGAGGACTGCCCGAAGCGACGCGTAGCGACACCTGCTGCGGCGAACCCGTCGGGTAGGATCCAGCCCCATCGGGTGCCCACCGCAGGAGGGAAGCGGCAACCGGAGCTCAATCCGCCTTGTGCGCGAGGATGTATCCGCGCCGGCTCTGGTGCTCGATCTCGGGATAGGGCTCGCGCTCGAGCGCGGATTCAATCGTGAACCCGGCGCCCACAAGTTCACGCGTCATCTCAAGCGATTGAAAGAACACGAAGTCAGCCGAGACGGGCCGCTCCCACCAGGTGGTGAGATGCAGCACCTCGTCGCCAAGGTGGAAGGCCAGGAGCAACCAGCCGCCCGGCTGCAACACCCGTCGTAGCTCACGCAGCGTGGCCCCGACTTGAGCGCGCGGGATGTGGATGATCGAGTAGAACGCCGCGATCCCGGCCCAGACGCCGTCGGGCACATCGATCAGAGCGCGCATGTCGCCCTGTCGAAACGACAGATCCGGATTGAGGCGACGCGCCTGTTCGAGCATGCCTGCGGAAAGATCAACGCCGACGACCGCCAGGCCGCGGTCGGCGAGGTAACGCGCCACCTGGCCCGGACCGCAGCCCAGATCGCACACGACGCCTCGACCGCGCAGCCGATCCGCCAGGTCATCGAGCCGTTCGCGATCGAAGGGCTTGTCGCGCAGTTCGGCGTAGATCCGGCGCGCGTATTCGTCGGCGACCCGATCGTAGCTGGCGCGTACGTCGTCTGGCGGTGCGTCGCTCATCGTCGACTCAACCTTGCGCGCCGTACGCCGCCAGGATCCGGTCCAGCTCGGCGTTGACGGCCGGATCGATGCGCATGCGCCGCGGATCGGCCTCGAACCAGGCCAGCGTGCGCCGAACGCCTTCACGCAGCGGGATCGTGGCCTGGAAACCGGGCACAAAGGTCTTGATCTTGGTGTTGTCGAACACCACGCTCCAGGCCTTGTCGCCCAGCAGACCGCCAGCCAGCTCGGGCACGACCCCGGCGATGAACTCGGAGGCGATGTGGACGATCCTGGGCTCGGCGCCGAGCGCCGCACCGATCGTGCGGTAGATCTGGTCCCAGGTCAGCACTTCGTCGGTGGTGATATGGAAGGCGTGACCGATCGCCTGAGTGTGGCCCAGAAGCCCGACAAAACCCTTGGCGAAGTCGTCGGAGTGGGTGACGACCCAGAGCGAGGCGCCGTCGCCGTGCACGACGATCGGCGCGCCGCGTCGGATCCGATCGGCCAGGGTGAAGCAGCCCCAACCGCCGAGGGCGATCGGGAAGAAGTGCTCGTAGGTCAGCGAAGGGCGCACGATGGTGATCGGGAAACCGGTCTCGCGGTAGGCTTGCTCGAGCCGCAACTCGCACGCGATCTTGTTCTGCGAGTACACCCAGAACGGGTTGTGGAGCGGTGTCGACTCGGTGATCAGATAATGCGCCGGCGGCTTCTGGTAGGCCGAGGCGGAGCTGATGAACACGAACTGGCCGACCCGGCCGCTGAACAGCGCCAGGTCGCGCTCGATGTCCTCGCGGGTGTAGGCGATCCAGTCGACGACGACGTCAAAGGTCTCGCCGGCCAGTGCCGCCCGAGTCGCGGCGACATCATGCACGTCGGTCGTGATCTGGCGCACGCCGGCCGGCCCCAAGTCGCGTCGGCCGCGGTTGAGGTGGACCAGCTCGATGCCGCGGGCAAGCGCGAGCCGGCTGACCGCCGTGCTGATGGCGCCTGTGCCGCCGATGAACAAGACCTTCATTCGGGTTTCTCCTGGTGGACCTTAATCGCAATAACCGGGTCGCATCACTCGTGAATACCCAAGAGGATAACAGACTCACGCTAAAAAACGCCATTCGGGCCATTTCTCCACGGCAGCCTCGGCTTCATACCCAACACTGTGCAAAACCTCATTCAATCGCGACACCGTTGGGCATAAGGTAATGATGAACTCAACCACCTGTTTTTTGTCAGTGCGCGTTACTGAAACGCCTTCTGGGTGATATGCATATTGTGCTACGCGGACCACCGCGGAATTCCGCCGGTCGACCGGTCGAAAAAACGATCGACGGACGATGTCTCCCGTTCGATCGTGTACCCGTCTCATGGTATGGCTTCTTCATCTTGCTGGCTTTTTGGGCGATCTGGCTCAATGGGTTGGGCGCGCATGTTTTTTCAAGTGATGAGGCTGCATTGGCAGGCATGGCCGACACGAGCGACGGCGGCCTTCAACGCCTCAATGAAGACGAGCCCCAAGGCCCGGTCTACATTCTGATCCTGCGAGCCACACAGGTTGCCACAGGCGGTCGCAACGAATTCCTGCTTCGTTTTCCCTCGGTGCTGCTTGGCATGCTGCTCCTGGCGCTGACGTATCGTCTGGGCCGAGACCTGAAGCTGGGCGGATGGGCGAGCCTGGCCGGTATGGTGTTGCTTGGGCTTAACCCGCAGAT
>WBZS01001565.1_pt1 | contig 17546 bp, 12 predicted proteins | sample 5204201 | NCBI WGS metagenome assembly WBZS01 (sample SAMN12344357, study PRJNA552823) | activated sludge metagenome | biome: Activated sludge suspended growth; feature: Nitrification reactor; material: Wastewater; isolation source: activated sludge from nitrification reactor of wastewater...
CGAAAATTTTCTTTTTGGCTCTTGGCCCAGGATTGAAAACGTAGAGCATATAAAAGATGAACTAAAAAAAATAATAGTTAATGATTTTAAAGATCGAAAGGAAATTCTGTACCAAATACCTAGTTTTCAAAATTTTTTGTTCAATCCTGAATTTATTTTCAAATCTGATGAAACAGAAATAAAAAAATTAATTTCAGATGATATTTGGTCGCAAAATTTCATTGATTTTACCAGTACTCAGCGAAAATTAACAGGATGGAAAATTTATGAAATACATAATGCTTTATATGGTATTTCAAATGATTTTGATTATAGATTATATCTGTTTATTCCTTTTTTGAATATTAATTACTCAGGTGAATATTTGTTCAAGTTTAAAAGATTAGGTGGAATTTATGCTATATCAGACAATAAAGTATATTTCTCGGTTAGTAAGAACCAACTAAATTCAGATTTGGAATGGATCAAAAGAGTTACTTAGTCTTCAACAGATAAACCAAATATTAAAAATAAAAGAAGTCAAGATTTATTCTATTGATGATTTTGCAAATTTAATAGTTAAAACATTTTAAAATTAATGAGAACGATAGAAAGAATTTTTTGGAATAATGTAAAGAAGTATTACCAAAATACTGAGATTAATGAAACCGCGTCAAGCATTACCATTATAAATAATTCTAAATTGAATGTTAGTATAACTTTTCCCATTCAGAAACTTGGTGGTGATGAAATATTAAGGTATATATTGTGCATTTGTTTTAATGAAATAGAGGATGAATGGTTAAAATATAGGGAAGAATTACTATACTCTCCTACACATGCACAAACTTTGTATATTACCACAGAAAATTTTGACAAAGAAAAATTTGATTTTCAAGGCCTAAATTTATCTAAGTATGGCCATCAAAACTGGGATCAAATTTTTGATAAATTGCAAAAGGAATATACAATTCCTCTAGTCAATAAGTATTCAAATATTATAGAAGTAGATCAAATAATTAATCCAATTGATAAAGACGTTCCTTATATTATAAAGACAAGCGAAGGCTATCCTTTCAGAGCTGTCCTTGTTGCTAAAATGGCAAACAACCCTAGACTTCCTGAAATAATAAATGATATGAGAAACTATTGCCAAGAGAGTTATCAAATGGGAATTAAAGATAATTATATTCCAGCAACCAAGCTTTTGCCTGTTTTTGAAAAAATGTTTGGTAAAGAATAAAGTTTAAAAAATGGAGGGCATGTTTAATTTTTTAAAACTTTTTAATAAACAACCAAGCAATCTAAAATTTATGTGGGATGGTGAAACTGATGAGATTGAAAATTTTCAGTTGTTATTGAATATTGTCAATGTTTCATTTTACAATAATTCTCTAAGTTTTGAACTGAATTTGGTTGATGGTATGGATCTTTATTACACAGATATTAAAGATGTTCAAATAGTGGTTCGGAAAGAAAACCTAACGCTTACCCACAGATTTCATTTTTACTATAAGGATCGTCCGGATAAGTATATGGAAGATTTGACCATTTTTCTTGACAGATTAAACGTAGAATTCCAAATACCAAAGCAGCATTACACTTACAAAGAATTCATTGCAAATGATGGAAATTCCAAAAAATCACCAGTTTACTATATTTATAACGAAGAACCTAAATTTGCTCCAGTTAAAGTTAAACCTATATTAGTTCAGAGCTCATTTGGAAGGATAATAAATAGAGAATTGATTCAAAAGAGATTGGATGAGTATAAGAAGTTTGGCCTCTTTGAATTTTTACCATCAGAAACCCTAGTTAAAGGATATGAGTATTCCTTGGAGTACATTTCTTTTAGTTATGATGAAATACTCTTGAATTTTAAGGACTTAATCTATGGATCTAGTTTACCCGAAAGCATGGGTTGGGAAAGTGAACTGAAATTCTTTGCTTCCATTACTAATGGAGCACTTACTTTTAGCAATTTTTCAAAGGTAGACAATGAAGAAGATCCGATCTTTGTAGATATTGGCATAGACATCAATGGTGAAAGATTTTATTGCAGTAAACTGACTGATAATTTTACATTCAGATTCATCAAAGAACTGAATAAGTATCTTGAAGTAAAACATCAATCTGTTTTTTTGAATTTTATTTGGTCAAACAGTCCACATGAACAGCAAAATTTTATTTATGTTTCATCACACAAAGCAGAATTAATAGTTCAGAATTTTAAAGAGTTTGAATATATTTCTGATGAAACAATTGATTTTTATGAAGAGCATTATTGTTAAATTTTATATGCACCGTTCAGCGTTAGGTTGAACCTACGACGCTGTCTAGCTACGGCTTTGACATGAATTTTATTTGATTGGATGATTTGATAACTTTGTTGGATATGAGTACTGGATATCAAATAGATGACACATCAGGAGAGTAAAAGAAAAGTCTATAGCTGGATTTAGTTCTTCGGATTCAAATTGAAAATTTAGCCTCACCTAGACGAGTGTAAAGCCTACCAAGCAGGGGTAAAAATGTACAGCCATAATGATAAGAGATAAATTTTGTGCAAATAACCAAAACATTTAAAGATTAATTCGATACATTTCAAATCATTATTTTACATTTGTGTAGCAGATAAATTGTAGTTTTTGCTTAGCAAAATTCAGAAAGCCAAACGTACCTGCAACACCAAAATAAACTATAAAAATTATGAAATCTATTGCACTCGTTTTTTCTTATTTCACATTGCACCTCTCCATGCTTTTAAAGAAAAATATGTTAGTTTTTACGTTAATAATTAAAAAACCTATAATATCCTTACAAATGAATAAATTTTATATTTTTTTGATTTCAATATTAATGTATACATCTGCCAATGGACAGCAAATTAAACAAATTGCTAACATCAATCCCGGCAGTGCGTCATCATATTATGAGAATTATAGAACAGCAATAAGCAAAAACGGTATTTTGTACTTTTCAGCCGGGAGTGCAGCTACAGGTGTGGAATTGTGGAAATACGATGGCACAACGGTCACTTTAGTCAAAGATATAAATCCGGGTGTTGGTAATGCCAATTGCCATAGTTTTTTTATACTGAATGATAAATTCATATTTGTTGCAAACAATGGTACCAATGGGTTTGAATGGTGGACCAGTGATGGAACTCCTGAAGGTACTACAATGATCAAAGATGCATCACCGGGTGGTTCAAGTGGCGTATTTCAGGCATCTTCGCTAAACGCTCAGAATTACTTGCAGGACAACAATATCCTTTACTATTGTGGAGCGACAGGCGGGAATTTTGAGTTGTGGAAAACGGACGGAACAGCAGTTGGTACTGTTTTGGTAAAAAACATCTTATCAGATGATGTGTCTGTTTCCTCAAGTTATCCTCAATATTTTACAAAATTTAACGGACAAATATATTTTAAGTGTGTCCCTGGTCTCTGGAAAACCAACGGAACTACTGCCGGGACTGTTTCGGTTAAGTCAGGTATTACTCCTGAAGAACTATTTAATAATAATGACAAACAATTGCTATTTGTGGATATTGGTAATGGTGCTGATCTTTGGAAATCTGACGGAACTACTTCAGGAACAGTTAAAATTAAAGCTTTAAAAAGTGTCAATACAAATTGGTTTGGAAATAGATTTTCAATTGTTGGTAACAATGTACTCTTTCCTGGAAATGACGGAGGTGGTGCAGGCGACGAACTTTGGAAAACGGATGGTACTGCTTCCGGTACAGTTTTAGTAAAAGATTTATGGGCTGGTAGCGATGGTGATGCACCTCAAAACACAGTAGTTTTAAATAATAAATTATATTATAAAGGGAATGATGGATCCACTGGATACGAATTCTATGTCTCCGATGGAACCGAAGCGGGAACAAAACTTGTAAAAGAACTCAACCCGGGTCCGTTTAGTGGCTTTTATCTGCCCACGGAGATAATAACTGATGGCAAAAAAATTTATATGGGAGGAGGGCCCAGTTATAGCATTCAATTATGGGTTTCTGATGGAACAGAATCAGGTACAAGGAAAGTGGTAATAAACGCAGATGGAGAATCCAACCCACTTAGCCTGTACAAATTTGGAAACAAATTATTTTTCTTTGGCACATCAGAAACTTTAGGTTATGAACCTTATGTAGTAACATTCACCGATGAATTGGTAGATGAAGATAATGACGGATATAATTCAAATGTGGATTGCAACGACTATAATCCGGCTATCAACCCTGGAGCCAATGAAATACCAAATAATGGCATCGATGAAGACTGTAACGGTTCTGATTTAATATCGTCAACCTCAGATCTGGTATCGGATAATATATCCATTTACCCCAATCCTGCTGATGATGTCATTTTCATATCAAATGAAAATCCCGGAGACTTTTCAATTATCGTCTATTCATCCACAGGAATAAAAATAGCTGAATATAATAATCCATCCACGATCAATGTAACCGATTATCAAAAAGGTGTCTACATTTTTCAATGTGCAATGTCTAATAATAAAATCACCAGATTTAAAAAAATAACGATTGCACATTAACCTTAAAAAATAAAACTAAAAAAGGCCTTAAAAACATTTTAAGGTCTTTTTTCTTTAACTATGGTTACTACCATCCTGGGATGAATTAAATAATTTTTAATCATGAACCTCTCCTTGCTTGAGTAAGTTTATAACTTGTGCCTGTACTACACATTCAACCATAGCCGGTTATATCTATTTCTATTTGTGTTTATAACTGTACTATGAATCCTTGTTTAATATTTGATTTTAGATAACTTTGTTTTTCAAATTTTACTCTGTTCAAAATAATACAAGGCTTCACATACCTTTCGAGGATGATTTATGTAAAGATAAATATACTATCCTGATATATTTCTCAGTTTAATCGGAATAGTTATCTTCATGCTTAGAAATTCAGAAATATTGCTGTACCCATAATTCAAATCAAATCATTTAACAAAACTTCCAATTATGAAATACACTTCCCTCTTTCTCCTGATATTCATTTGGAATACGGGTTTTTGTCAGCTTGCCATTTCATCTCAATACACCCTGATACCAACAGAATTAAATGCGGGACTTACCGGTTCGTCCTGTGGTCTCCGGGCAATCACTCATTATCAAAATATCAAATACAAATATCTCGGAAATACGGCATTTATAAACTATGGTGCTTCGTTTGACATGCCCATTACATTAAAAAATGGCGACAGGATAGGGCTTGGGTATAACTTTATTGGTGACCGGGACGGAACACCTTCCTATTCCAATACCGGGCATAGTCTAAATTTGGCTTATCTTAAACGTTTATCCTTTGTCGATGGAAAACCAAGTTTTGTATCGCTGGGCTTATCCGCCGGCATCATAAAAAACACCATAGAAGCCGGAGGACTGAGATGGCCGTCACAAATCGGGCCCAATGGTTTTGATCCCGCGGCGAACCCGAATGAAGATGTAGCCGGTAGCATTCAATACCCCAATGTGAATCTGGGGCTGGCATTTACAGGGCCTATCACCTCTTCCATCTCGACTAATTCGGGGTTGGCGATCAATCACATTAATACGCCGAATGTTTCACTGCTTCATGGCAATGCTCCGCTAAAATCCAGAATGGTCGCCTATACCAGGATCGATATCATGCTGAATAAAAAATGGAGCCTAAACCCATCCTTGTACTATACGAAGCAAGGACCGCATGATTTTTATATGATGGGGGCCGATATAGCCTGTCATTTCAACCAGGATAAAACGATCTCTGTTGGTGGAGGTTACGGTAAAAACAATCAACCTTTTATCAATGCCGGAATACATATCAAGAGGTTGAATATTGGATTAAATTATGGGTTTACAAGCCGGAATGCTTACAATAAACTGGAATGCATCCTTGCATATCAAATCACTAAAAATAAGTGTAATTAATTTAAAAGATTAGAATCCGGATTCCCTGAGTTTTGTCTAGTGGTCGGAAGACTTCGATTCGGGTTGGTTGTATCGCAGCCTGGCGCGGGAATTGCCAATGCCACTCTTTTTGCCTATTTATTGGTTTTACTTTTTATAAAAAGTAATCCACCGGTCTTCAATTTTAAAATAGGCCCCGGAAGACGTTGTCTGGTATCTCAGGGTATTCTCTGCTACAAATAAAACAACCTCATCGCGCTCCTGAAGACTAATGCCGGTCGCTTCTTCCCATTTGTCAGGTGCAGGTATATCGAGGTAAAACAAACAATCCCCTCCCCCCATTTCGGAATAAAATTTCACTGTCCTGTCGCCATCCACATAAATGGCTGCACCGGATCGGCCCTGACTTTCAAATAGTACTTTTCTATTAAATTTCCTGTTTAATTCCGACAATACCCTTTCCCGCAACAAGAGGTCTTCATTTGGAATAATGTGACCGAGGCCGTCTCTGTAAACTATATTATTATCCTGGGCATTGGGGTCAGGCATTGTTATATTTTCCAAATTATCTTCATTATTGCCCACCACCTCATATTTCCTGAAAGTCACCACATGTTGTAAAAGATCGGATTTTGTAATGGTTAAAGTATAGTCTCCCGGTGCAAATGGAAGCGTGTCCAGGACCAGTTTGATGCTGCCCTGCAAGATTTCCCTTATTTCCTGTTTCCAAACCTCATTGTTCGTTTCCGAATCAGTAATGATTATGTCCCTATATAATGAACCGGCCTTGGGCAACCAAATAGACATTTGCTGGCAATCCGGATAATGCACGATTCGGATATCCAGGTTGGTGAGAAGATTATCGTCTCCTTCTTCACCGAGACCGGCTTTATTGTCGGGGCGGATATTATTAACGGCTACTATTTTGATGATCCCAAAATAGGAAGGCAATTCGATCTGCATATAAAAATACTTTGGCAAATAAAGGTATGGAATAATTCATTTATCCGAAAACAGGCATTAGAAATTACAACTGCCAAATACGGCTTTAACTACTTTTTTCTGCAGGAATATAGACTGATTGCGTTATTTGGGGTAAAAAATCGGACATAACCAACCGATACCTATTTTATTAAAAGGAATACCGTCTCAGTTGTAGTGTCGATTTCCTTAATTTTCGCTCAATTAATAGAAGACGAAACCCAGTTTTTCGAGTGATTTTTTCAGTTTTTTATCAGATAAATTCTTTTTGGTTCGTTTTACCAGATGAATATTTAAGGAGTCCTGTTTTTCCAGTGCCAAAGAAAGATTGAGTACTTTCAGATTCTGGAGTTCCAGTTCTTCCAGTATTTTTTTTACAATATCTGCGTTCACTTTTGTAGAGGCTGTCAAATCATCATTTCGTTTATTTAGATTGGTGTTCATCTCACTGACCACCTTATTCTCATTTCGTAAATCATCCATTTTTTCGTCTTTATATTTACTTTCTTTTTCAAGGGAGCGGATCGTTTGCTCTTTGATTTGATTGTCGTGCCTTGATTTATTCAGTTCGGCATCCAATATTTTATTATTGGCCAGACATTCCTCTTTGGCTAATTCTACAGCAAACAATTCATTTTGTACTTTCGATAATGAAGACTCCAACTGTTTGTATTTCTTAGCAGAAACACACGATGTAAAAAATAAAACAGCAAAAATTAAATTAAAATATTTCATAAACGCATACCAGATAAAATGTGATCAATTCTGTTTTGTAAACTTTCGGCTATTCGCCATAAATGAGGTGCAAAATATTTTGTGTCAATATTAAAATATACTCCATGCTTAAAAATATGCCACAAGCTATCAATGCCGATTTCCAAATAGCATGAACGAGCCCGGCTTTAAAAAATTTGTAACTCAGTGTAAAAATGATTCCTAATTCTGCCAGCATTATTATGTATTTCTGCATAAAATAAAAGGGATTATAGATAGCAGAGCCAATATTGACAAACACCTCCAGGACCATTAACTGACCTAACATAAAGGTTATGGCTGTCGCAATTTCGGCAAAGTTGTATGGCGATTTCGGGAAAATCAGTCTGGCAAAAATCACATAAATCGGAATAATCATCAGAGAAAATAAATTGCCATAATTGTTGATTAAATAATCAAAGGCAATTTCACTTTTTAGTTGCAGTAACTGATCGACTTCGATGTCCAGTTCATTTTCCGTAATTTCACTTAAATTGAAGTATGTATAGATAAAAAAATTAATGCTCAGATTTAAAAAGAAGTATTTAAAGGGAATGTAGTACTGGTCTCTGACCCCCTGAATATAGCCGGAAATAAAGTCAACCGGTCTGAGTAACAGGGCAATAAAAGTTCCAATATATTTATCTTCAAAATTGCAAAAAAAATCGACAATACTGGCGATTAAACCCGCCACCGAAATTCTCTTTTTCTTCAGGTGGCTGCCGCAGCTGCTGCAAAATACACCTTCGTCGATATGGCCACAATTATTGCAGGTCAATGTGTTGGAAAAGGAAGTATCCGATATTGTTTTTTCAGTCATCATGCTTTAGAATTAAAACCCATTTTTATAAATCAAGGCAAAAAAAAAAATAACTTATTTTTAGTGTACCCCGAATTGATTCATCGTTATTTATGGCACAAAAATGAGTGATACCATTGGGTATTTATAAAAACTAAACATGAACCGTATTAAAATTAAAACAAAGTGGGTATGAACAATAATGTAATCGCTTCGGTAAAAATTAACTCCCGGCAGGTCATATTTAAAATGTAGCCATTTCGACACCCTAAGCCAAATTAAGTACAGCCAATTTGTCCCCAAATAAGCCTTTGGATTGCTTTATTACAGGACACACCTTTCTATGGAATTATGGAATAAAAATCCCCCGGAAGATTAACCCAAAATAGGCATTCGTAAATTACCCAAATGAAATCTGATAATATGCCGTATTCTCTCCCTACATGAAACCCAAATCGTAATTTGGGTTTCAATTATTTTGACAAGGCAAAAAATGATGGTTCCGGGCTGTCTACACCTACTTTGGTTTAAAAAACTTTATACCGTGGAATTGGGTAAGATGCAAACCAGTCTGGATTCCAACATTACTTGCAGGTATCAAATTTAATTAGCGCTTCTTTAACCGTGTCTACATTCACTGTGGCCGACAACCTGGAAAAAATAGATTTTTTTGATGTTTGCTCTTTTTTTTGTTTTGCGTATTCTTCTGCCAGAGGGCATCCATCCACAATACTTATCAGGGCTTTATCCGGACCGAAAATACCATCAGTCGGCAGATATTCTTTATCTTCTTTATTGTATACTACAATTTCCGGTTTCAGATCTTCATTTTGTGTACTAAAAATACTATTTGCATTTTTAAACGGAGGGTAAATAATCAGAAGCGATGTACGTTTATAGTCCTGTATTACTTCGACAATGGCATTTTTCATAGAAACACTGCCCAGGGCGCTTCCAATTTTAACATCCTGCACGGTATAGTATGTTTCGCCTATAGAAAACCCTTTGGTTCTGGCATACGCCGGTGTGCCTACAGCAATTTGTCCGTTTAACAGATAGCCGAATCGTATATTATCCGGCATTCTAAAATCCGGTTTGCCGTCCAGTGCTTCAAAAGCAAAATAACCTGTATCAATTTTTCCCGAGTTGTGATAGTATATTCCCTTTTCAATTGAAGTTTTACTATTAACACTCATTTTGGAATTGAAGTCCGGAAAAGCAGTAATATCGCCCGACGCAATCAGGGCTTCTTTTTCCTTTACCAAACTTTGACTTTGCTGTATGTCGGTTTCGCTGGCTTCAATCTTAAAATGTCTGGATGTGCGGTTAAGTTTGGTAAACCATTCTTTTAATTTATTGATCTTTTCCAGGAATTTTTTTCCATCTTTTTCATCTTCATCGCCGTTTGCTACCATTTGGGCGTACAATGTGGCGTTATCCAGGTCATCCATCCAGTAGTAACACTGCGCCAAATTCATCTGACACGCATATTTCAATTTTTTTTGTTCCTTGTCCGTACCACTATACATTGGTTCTTTTTCTTTCCAGAATTGAATAGCCGGTTGCAACGCAGAAATAAAGTCGCCATTATTATCATAGGTCATACGTTTGAAAGCGTCAGTCACTACTTTTTCCATTTCGACATATTCCTGATATTGGGGATGGTCTTTTTCTTTAAGCGTTCTTAGCTCTACGTTATCGGTTTCAAAATCGATACCAAAGTCGTATTTAAGCCTGCTGTTGATATCCCACCATATTTTTTCCAAAATAGATTTTCTCCCGTTTTTGTAAAAATCCTCTTTTCTGGATTTAAAATCTTTTTCCGCCTCTGATGAGGCTCTAAAAACCTGTGAACTTTGAATTTCTGATGCCGGGAAACTATACTCCGTGAGCAATTTTTTATTTTTGTCTATCAGTTTAACCAAAGCGTTTCCTGAAAAAGACACCTGGTAACTGAATTCCTGCCATGTTTTGCCATCTTTGTCTTTTTTGTTGTCAGTCTTAAAATTTACCGTTGAACCGGTTGGTCCGGTGATGAGGATATCAACGACGACGCCTACTTTTTCATCAAACTTTACATATCCCGGAATCTTAATGCCCGAAGCGAGGCCGGATTTAGTATATCCCAGGTTTGCCAGACTTTGTTCGTCGCAGGTAATATTAACCGAATATGAATTAATATCAGACGTAAATCCCTGAACAGGAAATTTAATATAATTCACTTTTACATCGAGGTCCTTCAATTTTACTTTCTGCGCGTTGAGATTGAATATCAAACAAGGCAGCAAAGTAAAAAGGAGCAGTTTCAAATAACTCATAATTATAATTTTTAAATCAAAAACACAAAAGTAATTTTTTTTAAGAAATTCAGGAGGCTTAAAAACTTTTAATGGGCGTGGGGATTTGATTTTATTCTACTTATTTAAAACAGGAGGAATGGGTGTGCCTGATTAAGATACGACATGCAGATGAAACATAATACTTAAAACTACCTGGTTGAGAATGAAAAATAGTATTGTGTTGTTCTTTTGCATTCATTCATGAAAATAATACAGTGGGTGAAATCCTTTGGAATAAAGACGGCAGCATAATTTGCAAGAAACAGTTTTTTTTTGAGAGATGCCTTTAACCCAAATAACACCCGCTTCATTTCTCATTTTCAACGTCTGAAATAAAGAATTTTATAAAAAAAGAAGCCGAAGTGTATTTTTGTTTGATAAATCACCAAAAAATGGGTAGACCAAAAAATATGGTGTTTCATTTCAACAAGTTACAAACATGAACAGAAGAGATTTTTTAGTAAAAAGCACCTTAGCCGGTTCAACCATAGTATTGCAGCCAAAGTCATCCTTGCCTTTCCATATAACGCAAACCAAGGCCGAAAGTGTCCTTATCATCGGAGCAGGGCTTGCCGGTCTGGCTGCCGCGTATAAATTAAAAAGTCAGGGCATACGTGTTACGCTTCTTGAAAGCAGAAACAGAATTGGTGGCAGGGTCTTTTCAAACCAACCGGCCGGTGCCGGTAACAAAGTGATAGAATTGGGTGCGGAATGGGTTGGCAGTTCGCATGAAAGAATTATTGCTTTATGTAAGGAATTTGGCCTTGTGTTAGAAAACAATCAATTTGAAACAGATTTAATACTGAAAGGGAAACATTCCGGGCAGGGGCAATGGGCTATGAGTGCCGAAATGAATGCGTTTTGGTCAAATAAAAGTGTGCTGTGGGAAAAGCTAAGCGAAGCACAAAAAAAGAAATTGGATAAAGTGGACTGGTGGCGGTATTTATCGACTTTACAGGTCACAGAACAGGATTTGCTACTCAGGGAGTTGATGGATTCTACCGATTTTGGCGAAAGTATCCGGCACACTTCTGCTTACGCTGCGTTTGCAGAATATGCGGAAAGCAGTGAAAAAAATGAAATGGACTATAAAATTAAAGGGGGTAATAGTCAACTGGCTGAAAAAATGGCACTGGCCGTGGGAAAGGAAAATATAAATTTAGAGCATAGTGTGGTTTCTGTGAATCAGGCAACCTCCAAAGGAATTGAAGTATTGTGCAGCAACGGCAAATCATTTAGTGCAGACAAGCTGATTTGTGCCATTCCCACCTATTCCATCTTAAAAATAAACTGGAGTCCTACACTGCCTGATGAAAAAAAAGATGCGCTGCATCAGTTACAATATGCGCGCATCGGGAAATTTCCAATAATCTGTACTGAACGGTTCTGGCAGCGCGATGACTTTGATTTAATAACCGATACGCCTGCCCATTACTTTTACCACGGCACTAAAAATCAAGCCGGTAAAACGGGTGTCTTAATGTGTTATGCGACCGGAGACAAGGCAGATGTGCTGGCATCCGTAAGCAGAGACCAGCGGCTTGGAATTATATTAGATGCATTAAACCCTGCTTTTGGCAATGTGAGAAAATATATCAGTGATGATCTCATGTATTATTGGGGGCACGACAAATATTCTGCAGGAGCTTATGCTTTTTATGGGAAAAACCAATGGTTTGAAGTTATGCCAACATTAAAAAAGCCGGTCGATCATATCCATTTTGCCGGGGAGCATCTGGCAGACTGGCAAGGGTTCATGGAGGGTGCGATAAACAGTGGCGAGGAGGCTGCGGATAAAATTTTAAACGGGGAATAAAATCGAAAATCAAGATGTTGCCGGAACAAATAAAAATAGTAAAAAAAACCTGGAGGATGTTAAATGGTATTGATCCGAAACTAATCGGAGATGCCTTTTACAGCAAATTATTCACTGACCATCCATCCCTCCGGAGATTATTTCCTGAAAACATGGATCAACAATATATTAAGCTGGTGGATATGCTGACCTCCATCATTATCCATCTGGACAAACCCCAAGACATCTCTGATGACATCGCATCAATGGCAAAACGACATATTGGCTATGGTGTAAAACCAGGGCATTATGAAATGGTAGGTAATGCCTTATTATGGACGTTGGAGGTGGCTTTGGAAAAAGAATGGACTGAAGAAGTAAAAGAAGCGTGGACCACCTGTTATCAATCATTAACAAAAGCCATGTTGGAATCAAAGTAAGCTGATATAATTCGGTTTATTTAAAATTCTGCCCAATTCATCACCCAAAATTGCTATTCCGGCTATTAATTTTTTGAATACAGAAATGCGTTGTTTACATTGCAGCCTTTATGAAAATAGTATTAATTCATATCATATTAATAGTCACCAATCTCACTTTTTTATTTGCCCAATCCACCAAAATTTCTCACGGGAACGGAATAAAAGCAGATAAGAGTTCGCCTGATATTGTGTTTAGTCATCTTTCCGAAAAGGACGGACTGAGCTATAATCTGGTTACGGACATTATTCAGGACAAAGATGGCATATTATGGATTGGTACCTTATTCGGATTAAACCGATTTGATGGTAAAAGATTTGAAGTTTTTAAAAAAAATAAAATTGACAAACAGGCCATCCATCAGAATGTCATCACTGAATTGTGTGAAGATCCGGATGGCAATATATGGGGCAGCACAGAAGATGGAATTTTTTGTTTTGATAAAAAAAACAATATTTTTTCAAATTACTCCAATCCTGATGTTACCATATATCCAAGAACACATTCCATACTTTGTGATCAGCGCGGCCAGATATGGGCAGGGAGTGATGCCGGATTGATTAAATTTCACCGGTCAAACAGCCGGTTCCAGTTTTTTGTCCATGACCCTGCAGATTCAACCAGCATTTCGCACTCCAGGGTAGGCAAAAATGCCATTGCCGAAGATCCAAAGGGAAGGGGGCTGTGGATAGCTACACAAAAGGGATTAAATTTATTTTTACCCGAAAAAAATAAGTTTATAAATTATCGCAATCATACTTCAGAAATATATAACGATCACGACGTAAACGCCTTGTTTGTATCCAAATCCGGTATGATCTGGTATTTTGATGGCCAAACTAAAGAAATCATTGGTTTTAAAAATCCGGAAGAAGGCGTGCTATTTAAAATTCCAATATCCGGTGCTATTAAAAATCCATATGGGGGACTCTTATTTGAGACCAGTTATCATCATTTGTGGTATTCGAGCAATAGCTATGAAACGGTTAAAATTGAGTATCTGAATGGAAATAAGATGGAGCTCATTAAAAACGACATATCCAACCCGGCTTCCATATCGGGAGATTATATCGGTGGTGCCTGGGAAGATCGGGACAAATCGGTTTGGTTTGGTACTATAGCCGGGATTTCCCGTTTTAACATTAACCGCATGTTTTATAAAACGGAAAAACTTTCTGCCAAATATCCTGAGTTGGATAATAACTGGCAGATCACTTGCCTTTCCCAAAATCCGGTGGACAAAAAATGGTGGGTCGGGACCAGAGATGGAAAAGTGTATTTGCATGATGCACTAAACAATATTTCTGAGATGATCGATTTTCCGTCCATGTCAAAAAAAGATGCAGGTGCAGGCTTTATTACCGATATTGAATTTATTAACGGAAAGGCCATTTTTTGTTTTGCTGGTAAAAGAACTTATCAGTACGACATTAAATCAAAAAAGTATATGCCATTTGAAGGTTTAAAAGGTTCGTATACAGATTATAAAACAAGAGTTATTGTTCAGGAAAGTGACAGTACCTATATATTTGGTAACAACAATGTACCCCTATTGCGGTGGAATAGCATTTCTGGTAAACTTGAAGAAATCCGGTATAAAAATCAGAATGCAAAAAACGGGTCGAAATATGGCGGCGGATGGCTGTGTGCTTCCAAAGGTAAAGGAACGTGGCTGGCTGCTTCCGGTTCCACCGTTGGCTATATTCATCCGGGAGATTCGATAATACAAACCATACCACTTAAAATTGGAATGGAAGTAAATCAGGGCGGTTTTTATAATTCGATGAATGTAGACCGAAACGGTGATGTCTGGTTTTCGTTTATTGCACAGGGTTTGTATCGGTTGAGAAAAATAAAAGATCGCATCAGCTCTGAAAATGATGTGGAACTTAAATTATGGGATAGTTCCAATGGGCTTATCAACGAAAACATACAATCCAGTGTCATGGATGTAAATGGAAAAATATGGTGCAGTGCTTTCAATAAGTTTTCCGTATTTAATCCTTCAACCAATAATTTTTTCAATTTTAAAGTTAGTCTCAGTGAAAATAATTCCTTTTACTACAATTATGTGATCCCATTAGAAAATGGGCATATCCTTACCAACATAAAAGGAAATCTTGTTGAGTTTTTTCCGGAAAGGATTGTGACGGAATACCCCAATAACGAACCCATAATCAGCATTCTTCAACTTCCGAATAAAAAAATATATTTATCCGGTCAGGAAAAAGTCACTTTAGAACCCCATGAAAATTTTATTACAATTAGTTTTGGATGTACAAGTATACAGGAATATTATCCATATAAATTCTCCTACATGCTTGAAGGGATCAATTCAAGCTGGGTGGAAGCTGATCAAAAAGCTGAAGCCACGTATTCCGATTTATCACCCGGCAGGTACACTTTCAGATTGAAGGCAGTTTCAACGGATAATAAGTGGGAATCAAAAGAAAAAACGATTCAAATAATCATAAAAGCGCCATTTTATAAGACCTGGTGGTTCACTATTCTGGTTGTATTCATTATTGGTGCCATTTTGTTCTATATTCTGCGTGCGCGTATCAAAAACATTAAAAACATCAATCAATTAAAGTCAAAAGCACAACTGCTGGAAAAGGAGAAAACAGTGGTCATGTATGAAAATTTGAAACAACACCTAAATCCCCACTTTCTTTTTAATTCGCTTACCTCGCTCAGCAGTCTGATACGGATCGATCCGAAACAAGCGGGTGATTTTCTGGACAAAATGAGCAAAGTTTACCGGTATATTTTAAAAAATAAAGATAACGAAACCGTTCCTTTAATTGAGGAGTTAAAATTTGTAGAATTGTACAATCAGTTGCAGAAGACCAGATTTTCTGACGGCCTGATCATAACAATTGATATTCCTGAGGACTTGCAATACAGGAAGATTGCGCCTGTTACGCTGCAAAATTTGGTAGAAAATGCAATAAAACATAACATTGCGGATGCAGAGACCCCATTGTACATCAAAATTTACTCAAAAGATGACTACCTCATTGTTCAAAACAATCTTCAAAAAAAGAACTTTGTGGAAACCAGCAATAAACAAGGTCAGAACAGTATGATTTCTTTATACCGTTACTTAAGTTCCAGACCGGTCATGATAGAAGAAAACGATAAATTTTATACCGTAAGGATACCATTAATCTGAAATTAAATAAGTAAAATATGATCAAGGCGATTATTATTGAGGACGAACAGCTGATTGCAAAAGAGTTGCAATATAAGGTAGCAGAAGTAGCTTCTGATATAGAAATTGTTCATGTTCTTCCGAGTCTTAAAACGGCCTTCAAGTGGTTTATGGAGAATGCAGAGCCGGATTTAATTTTTGCCGATATTCAGTTGAGTGATGGTACCAGTTTTGAAATATTTCAAAGGTTTTCGTTACAATGTCCGGTAATTTTCACCACCGCCTATGATGAATATGCGATTCAGGCGTTTAAAGTTAACGGCGCAGATTATTTATTAAAACCGGTTGATATCGAAGATTTAGAAAAAGCAATTAACAAATGCAGGGTCATCCTTGAAAGCAAATCTGTGTATCCACAGGATATTCAAAATCTGTTAAAAATTATCGCTACACCTGAAGCCTTAAAACCAAAATACAAAGAAAAATTTATTGTAAACCACCGGAAGCAATGGGTTCCTGTTCTGGTTGGGGAAATAGCCTGTTTTTATAGAGACAGTATTAATTTTATATATACATTATCGGGCGATAAATATATCCTGGACTTTGCTACCCTGGAAGAAGTAGAGGAATTGCTGGACCCGGCCCTGTTTTACCGATCCAGCCGGCAATCCATTATCAACGTAAATGCAATAGCCAGTATAAAACCTCACGAAAACCAAAAGCTTACCGTGACATTGAAGCCGCCGCTAAAACTGGAGGTGGATATTAGCAGGGAAAAAGCGCCTTCGTTTAAAAAATGGTTAGACAGATAACCATAGTACAATAAAACACCGCATATTTTTTGTAGTTATTTTGTAAGGGTAATTCATCTTCATCCGGTTGGGATTAATCACAAAATATGGTTGAATCAGGACTGTTGTTCCATTACAAATTTTAAGGAATGCGTATTATATTTGATAAAATGTAATATATTTGTACTTAAAATAAAGAATCATATGAACTTAATAAAAATTTCAGTTACCCTTATCCTGTTTTTAAGTACTATACTAAACCCTACCAGGAATTTTGCACAAGTGACAGGCGTCAAATATGTACTATCCTTCAATGAAGCTACCGGTTTATTTGATGCCGGCATTGTCATTGCCGAAGGTCAGGCCACATCGGCTGTACACCGGACCCAATTTAACGCTCAATATAGCTTTTTAGTCCCTGCAGGTTCAGATGTAAACATTTCCAAGCGGTATATGCCCTTACAGGATCATCAGGAATATAAAGGATTTGTACCCTGTGACTGGAAGATCGCTTCAATTGTTAAATCTCCGGAAATAATGCCTGATAAGGATTTTT
>WBZS01001566.1_pt1 | contig 17527 bp, 13 predicted proteins | sample 5204201 | NCBI WGS metagenome assembly WBZS01 (sample SAMN12344357, study PRJNA552823) | activated sludge metagenome | biome: Activated sludge suspended growth; feature: Nitrification reactor; material: Wastewater; isolation source: activated sludge from nitrification reactor of wastewater...
GCTGATCGGCGTACATCAAGATCGGCTTGCCGTTGCTTTCAATCATCCCCTCATCGACAACGACCTTGGAGACATTCTCCATGTTGGGCAGTTCGTACATGATGTCAAGCAACGCGCCTTCAAGGATCGACCTCAACCCGCGCGCACCAGTCTTGCGCTTGAGCGCCTTGCGGGCAATAGCCTGCAAGGCGGGGGGCCTCACTTCCAGTTCGACACCTTCCATCGAGAACAGTTTCTGGTACTGCTTTATCAGCGCGTTCTTCGGTTCGATGAGGATCTCGATCAGGGCTTCTTCGCTCAATTCATGCAACGTGGCCACCACCGGCAACCTGCCGACAAACTCGGGAATAAGGCCGTACTTAATGAGATCCTCAGGTTCGACCAAGCGAAGCGCCTCGCTGACATCCTTCGTGTCGCGACTCTTGACTTCCGCACCAAATCCAATTCCGCCCTGCTCGTTCCGACTCCGTATGACTTTGTCCAGGCCGTCGAATGCGCCGCCGCAGACAAAAAGGATATTGGTCGTATCGACCTGGACGAAGTCCTGATTCGGATGCTTGCGGCCCCCCTGCGGGGGAACCGATGCGACCGTGCCCTCTATCAGTTTCAATAGAGCCTGCTGGACGCCCTCCCCGGACACATCACGGGTAATCGAAGGATTGTCGGACTTGCGCGAGATCTTGTCGATCTCGTCGATGTAGACTATGCCCTGCTGCGCCTTATCGACTTCGTAATCGCACTTTTGCAGCAGCTTCTGAATAATATTCTCGACGTCCTCGCCGACGTAGCCCGCCTCGGTCAAGGTCGTGGCGTCGGCCATCACGAACGGCACGTTGAGCAGGCGCGCCAGCGTTTGCGCGAGAAGCGTTTTGCCGGAACCTGTCGGCCCGATCAGCAATATGTTGCTCTTGGCGAGTTCAACATCGTCGCTCTTGGAGAGATGTTTGAGTCGCTTGTAGTGGTTGTAGACCGCGACGGCAAGTATCCGCTTGGCACTCGGCTGTCCAATCACGTACTGGTCGAGTATGGAACAGATCTCCTGCGGCGTCGGCAGGTCGCCCTTGCCGCCCTTGCCGGACGTATCACTGTTGATCTCGTCGCGGATGATGTCATTGCAAAGCTCGATGCACTCGTCGCAGATGAACACCGACGGACCGGCTATCAATTTGCGGACCTCGTGCTGACTCTTGCCACAGAACGAGCAGTAGAGCAGCTTCTCTCCGCCTGTTTTCTTGTCCGACATGTCCCTAGTCTCCGTCCGCTACGCGCTCAGGCGACCTGAGCGCGATTCAACAGTACCGTGTCCACCAGACCATAATCAACCGACTGCTCCGCTGACAAGAAGTTGTCCCGATCGGTGTCCTTTTCAATCCGCTCGATCGGCTGGCCGGTGTGTTTGGCGAGAATCTCGTTCAGCTTGGCGCGCAAGGTAAGGATTTCTCGCGCGTGGATCTCGATATCCGAGGCCTGACCCTGAAAACCGCCCATCGGCTGGTGGATCATGACGCGGGAGTTCGGCAGGCAGAATCGTTTGCCCTTGGCGCCGGCAGCAAGCAGAAACGCACCCATACTCGCAGCCTGACCTATACACAGCGTGGACACATCCGGCTTGATGAACTGCATTGTGTCGTATATCGCCATGCCGGCACTCACCGAGCCGCCCGGAGAGTTGATATAGAAATACACGTCCTTGTCGGGGTTCTCGGATTCCAGGAAGAGCAGTTGCGCCACGATCAGGTTGGCGGTCACATCGTTAACCGGCCCAACCAGAAAGACCACCCGCTCCTTCAGCAAGCGCGAGTAGATGTCGTAGGCACGCTCTCCACGACCGCTCTGCTCGATGACCATCGGCACCATCCCGAGCCCCTGCGGATCCCATGACGACATCTCGCCCGAATTGCCGAAAATCATATCCGCCTCTCTACCGGGCCGGCGACTCAAGTCGTTCCGCCCATCAGTTCATCGAAGGTGACGGTCTTGTCGGAAGACCGGGCGTTAGCCAGCATCCACGTCACAACATTGTCCTCAACCACCAGTGCTTCGACCTGCGCCATTCTCTGTGGCTCGCCGTAATACCAGCGTACAACCTCCGCAGGATCCTCATAGCTCTGGGAGAATTCCGCTATTTGGGCCCGGATCTGCTCGGGTTTCGCATGCAATTCATGCTTCTTGACCAATTCGGCCAGCAAAAGGCCGAGTTTGACACGACGCTCCGCCTGCTCGGCAAACCAGCCGGTCTCAACCGGAATCTTCGAAACATCCATGCCGCGCCCGGTCATGTCCCGGCGCGCATTGTCGGCCATCTGGCGCGACTCCAACTCGATCAGCGCTTTCGGTACGACAATCGGATTGACGTCAAGCAGCACATTCATGACCTGATCCTTTAGCCGAGCCGCAATCCGCTTCTTCACCTCGCGTTCGAGGTTGGCTCTGACTTCCGCGCGCATCTTGACCAGATCGCCATCGGCAACGCCGAGCGCTTTGGCGAAATCGACATCGAGTGCGGGGAGTCGCGCTTCGCGCACTTCCTTCAGCGTCACATCGAACTGCGCGGGCTTTCCCTTGAGATCTTCAGCGTGATAGTCCTCGGGAAAAGTCAACTCGAAAACCTTCGACTCACCAATGGACAATCCGGTCACTGCTGCCTCGAACTCCTTGAGCATCTGCCCCATTCCGATCACGAACCCGAAGTCGGTCGCTGTCCCACCCTGAAAGACCTCGCCATCCTTGCGGCCAGTGAAGTCAACGACAACCTGATCACCTTCCTGAGCCGCCCGGGCGACCTTCTCAAAAACCTGGCGCTGCTTGCGCAAAACCTCGATGGTCTTGTCGACCTCGACATCTCCTACGACGAGTACCGGCTTCTCGATCGGCCGATCCGAAATATCGCCCAGAGCAATCTCAGGATAAACCTCGAATACGGCGCTAAATTCCAGCTTTTCCGCGTCACCGCCCTGTTTTTGCTCGATCCGGGGATAGCCGGCAACGCGCAGATTCTGTTCACGAACCTTCTCGCCAAACGACTTGTTGATCGCCTCACCGACGGCTTCTGTACGCACCTGCGAGCCATACTGCGCGGCAACCATCCTGAACGGAACCTTGCCGGGGCGGAATCCGGCCATCTTGACTGTCCGAGCGAGCCGTTTCAGGCGCTCTTCAACGTCCCTTTCAATCACGACAAGGGGAACGGCCATTTCGATACGCCGCTCCAGCGGGTCGTTTGTCTGCTCAGTTGCCTGCATGAAACCTGTCCAGTCGAAAATTGCCTAGTCGGTGGCCGGCGTAGACGTGCTTTGGTCTTTCGAGATACGGATCGCTGGATATGGCAGTGTGTGAAAGGAGTCCGGCCTCGACACCAACGCCCTCCGGAATCAATCCGCAAGGGCACGGTCCAGCAACACTGATCCGGCCCGATTCTAGCACAACCGCAGTCCGCTCGGACTCCCGCAAACGCGGCGCGCGGGCGCGAATTCCTCAATGGTTTCTAGGACTTGCTGGCACATTATCGCTATAGCGCATCGCCACGGCCGAACGTCGAAAAGCCCCAGCGTGCGACCACGTACCGCGAGCATAGCCAGTAAGCCGCACGACCGCAGGGGCGTTCGTCACGCACGACACAAAGCACTAGCGGAACTTGTCCGCATGTCCCATTATCGATGGTGAGAGGGTTGAGACCATGATTGACAAAGCGTTGGCAGCCAACGCAGCGCAAACGCTACACCGAAAAGGCATGTTTCAGTCGATTTCAATACTTTGCGTCACACGCGCAACGGACTTCACGGAGGCGAACTCATGAGGATATTCAGTGCGTACCAGTCCCGCTACGATGCCGGCAAGGAAGAGCAGATGTCGATCAAGGAGTACCTCGAAATCTGCAAGTCCGACCGCTCCGCCTATGCCACTGCTGCCGAACGCATGTTGATGGCGATCGGCGAACCGGAACTGGTTGATACCCGCCTCGAACCGCGCCTGTCGCGGATGTTCTCCAACAAGATAATCAAGATCTATCCGGCGTTCCGCGAGTTCTACGGGATGGAAGAAGCGATCGAGAATATCGTGTCGTACTTCCGACACGCTGCACAGGGCTTGGAGGAGAAAAAGCAGATTCTGTACCTGTTGGGGCCAGTCGGCGGGGGCAAGTCGTCGCTGGCAGAAAAGCTCAAGTCCTTGATGGAGAAGGTGCCCTTTTACGCCCTGAAGGATTCGCCGGTTCACGAGTCCCCGCTCGGCCTGTTCAACGCCACAGAGGATGGAGCGATCCTCGAACAGGACTACGGCATTGCGCAGCGTTACCTGAATAACATCATGTCGCCGTGGGCGGTAAAGCGCCTGCACGAGTTCGGCGGTGACATCACGAAGTTCAAGGTCGTAAAGCGGACGCCATCGGTTCTGCAACAGATTGCAGTTTCCAAGACCGAACCGGGGGACGAGAACAATCAGGACATTTCGTCGCTGGTCGGCAAGATCGATATCCGCAAGCTTGAGCAGTACTCGCAGGACGATCCCGATGCCTACAGCTTCTCCGGTGGGCTCTGCCTGGCCAACCGCGGCCTGCTCGAATTCGTCGAAATGTTCAAGGCGCCGATTAAGGTGCTGCACCCCTTACTGACAGCCACGCAGGAAGGCAACTACAAGGGAACCGAAGGCTTCGGGGCAATTCCATTCGACGGCATAATACTCGCCCACTCGAACGAATCCGAATGGCTGGCCTTCCGTAATAACCGCAACAATGAAGCCTTTCTCGACCGCATCTATATCGTCAAAGTGCCTTATTGCACGCGCGTTGCCGAGGAAATCAAGATCTACCAGAAGCTCATCGCCAACAGTTCGCTGGGAGATGCGCCCTGCGCGCCCGACACGCTGCGCATGATGGCCCAGTTCGCCGTCCTGTCGCGCATCAAGGAGCCTGAAAACTCCAGCATCTTTTCCAAAATGCGCATCTACGATGGAGAGAATCTCAAGGACACCGATCCCAAGGCCAAGTCCTACCAGGAGTACCGCGACTATGCGGGCGTTGACGAGGGCATGACCGGCCTGTCTACCCGCTTCGCATTCAAGACGTTGTCGAAGGTGTTCAACTTCGACCATCGCGAGGTTGCCGCCAACCCGGTACATCTTATGTACGTGCTTGAACAGCAGATCGAGCAGGAGCAATTCCAGCCGGAAGTCGAGCAGAGGTACATGGGCTTCATCAAAGAGTACCTCGCGCCGCGCTACGCCGAGTTCATCGGCAAGGAGATTCAGACGGCTTACCTTGAGTCGTATTCCGAGTACGGGCAGAACATATTCGACCGCTACGTGACTTATGCCGATTTCTGGATCCAGGACCAGGAATACCGGGATCCCAATACCGGCGAAATTCTCGACCGCAACGCCCTCAACGACGAACTCGAGAAAATTGAAAAGCCGGCCGGTATCAGCAACCCGAAGGACTTCCGCAACGAGGTGGTGAACTTCGTCCTGCGCGCACGCGCCAAGAACGACGGCAAGAACCCATCCTGGACATCCTACGAAAAGCTGCGCGCGGTGATCGAGAAGAAGATGTTCTCCAACACCGAGGAGTTACTGCCGGTGATCTCGTTCAACGCCAAGGCCAGCGGTGACGAGCAAAAGAAGCACGCCGACTTCGTCAATCGCATGATGGCCAAGGGCTACACGGAGAAACAGGTTCGCCTGCTATCCGAGTGGTACCTGCGCGTGCGCAAGTCGTCCTGAGCGGGGCCATTGGTGTTCCGCATCATCGATCGTCGGTTCGACGCCAAGAACAAGAGCGCGGTCAACCGCCAGCGATTCTTTCGCCGCTTCAAGGGGCAGATTCGCAAGGCCGTGTCCGACGCGATCTCCGGCCGAAGCATCACCGACATCGACAACGGCGAGAGCATCTCGATCCCGTCCAAGGATTTGACCGAGCCCCAGTTCGGTCACGCTCGCGAAGGCGAGTGGGAGACCATCTACTCCGGCAACGACCAATACGCTACCGGCGACGAGGTATCGCGCCCGATGGGCGGCGGCCAGGGGCGCGGAAAGGGCGCATCGAATGAAGGCGAGTCGGAAGACGACTTTGTTTTCCAGCTTTCGCGCGAGGAGTTTCTAAACATTTTCTTCGACGACCTCGCGCTCCCCAATCTTGTCAAGACACAACTGGCCAGGCTGGTCGAGAACAAGTCGGTGCGCGCCGGATTCACGTCGGAAGGCGTGCCAGCCAACATCAACGTCGTCCGTTCGCTGCGCGGTGCGCTCGGGCGGCGACTCGCGCTCGGCGGCCCCTACCGCGAAGAAATTCGTCAGTTGCAGGAGGAGATCGAGGAGTTGCGCAAGTCGCTTCCCGAAGACGATCCGCAGATCAAGGCGCACTGGGAGCGCATAGAGCGGCTACGCTCGAAGATCGACAACATCCCGTGGATCGACAGTTTCGACCTGCGCTATAACAACCGGGTCAGGATTCCGGTCCCGTCGACCTCGGCGGTCATGTTTTGCGTGATGGATGTATCCGGGTCGATGGACGAGGAGAAGAAGCAGATCGGCAAGCGCTTTTTCATGCTGCTCTACCTGTTCCTCAAGCGCACCTACGAACACATCGAACTGGTGTTCATTCGTCACCACACTGTGGCGCAGGAAGTCGATGAGAACGAGTTCTTTCACTCGCGCGAATCCGGTGGCACCGTGGTCTCCAGCGCCCTTGAAATGATGCGTGACATCGTGAAGGAGCGCTACGCCAACGGAATGTGGAACATCTACGGCGCACAGGCCTCGGATGGAGACAATTGGGAAAACGACTCGCCGCTGTGCAGACAGATACTTGCTGACGACATCATGCCGTTCGTGCAGTACTTCGCGTACATCGAAATCACCACTGGCGAAGCGCAAAACCTGTGGCGCGAATACGTCGGCGTCAAGGAGTCGTGCAAGAATTTCGCTATGCAGCGCATCGAGGGAATCGCCGACATCTATCCGGTATTCCGCGAACTGTTCAAGAAGAAACTCGCATGAACGACAGGCAAATACCGCTGCCCGCAGCATCCGAATGGACTTTCGAGTTGCTGGACCGCTACCAAGCCGAAATAGCGCGTGTCGCCGAGGAATACGGGCTCGACACTTACGCCAACCAGATCGAGATCATCACATCGGAGCAGATGATGGATGCCTACGCTTCGGTGGGCATGCCCGTCAACTACCACCACTGGTCGTTCGGCAAGCATTTCCTGTCCACCGAGAAAGGCTATGCGCGCGGGCAGATGGGCCTGGCCTACGAGATCGTGATCAACTCCGATCCTTGCATCTCGTACCTGATGGAGGAGAACACGATGACCATGCAGGCACTGGTCATCGCCCATGCCGCCTATGGCCACAACTCGTTCTTCAAGGGCAACTACCTGTTCCGCACCTGGACCAACGCCGACGCGATCATCGACTACTTTCTGTTCGCCCGGAACTACATCGCCGAATGTGAAGAGCGCTACGGCGAAGAGGAAGTCGAACTGTTGCTGGACTCCTGCCACGCGCTGATGAACGTTGGCGTCGACCGTTACAAGCGCCCGCCCAAGCTCTCGCTGTTCAAGGAAACGCAGCGCCAGAAAGAACGCGAGGCCTACCTGCAGTCGCAAGTGAACGCCATGTGGCGCACGTTGCCGCAGCGCGAGACGCGCGAAGAACGCACGGCAGAGATCCGCTTTCCGCCGGAGCCGCAGGAGAACCTGCTGTACTTCATCGAGAAGAACGCCCCGCTGCTCGAACCCTGGCAGCGCGAGATCGTTCGCATCGTGCGCAAGGTAGCGCAGTATTTCTACCCGCAACGCCAAACCCAGGTGATGAACGAGGGCTGGGCGACCTATTGGCACTACACGCTCCTCAATACCCTCTACGACCAGGGGTTGCTCGCCGACTCGTTCATGCTCGAGTTCCTTCAGTATCACACGAGCGTGGTTGCCCAGCCGGCCTACAACAGTCCGTACTACAGCGGCATCAACCCTTACGCGCTCGGTTTCGAGATGTGGAAGGACATCCGCCGCATTTGCGAGTCGCCGACCGAGGAAGACCGCGACTGGTTCCCCGAACTCGCCGGCAGCGACTGGCGCAAAGCGTTCGATTTCGCGATGCGCAACTTCAAGGACGAGAGCTTCATCGCACAGTATTTGTCACCCAAGATGATGCGGGATTTCAGGCTCTTTTCGGTTCTCGACGACGACCGGAACGACAAATTGAAGATCGCGGCGATCCACGATGAACAGGGCTACCGGCGCATCCGCAAGATCATGTCGGACCAGTACAACCTCGGCTCGCGCGAGCCCAACATCCAGGTCTGGAATGTCGATATGCGGGGGGACCGCACCCTGACGCTGCGTCACCACGAGTACCATCGCCGGCCGCTGGGCAAGTCGACAGACGAAGTCGTCAAGCACATCGCGCGCCTTTGGGGGTTTTCGGTCAGGCTCGAAGCCATGCGCGACGACGGCAACGTGGAAATCGCTCGAGAAATCAAGCTGGAAAAGCGCCGTCACTGACGCCGGGCTGGCCCGGCTGCCGCTGGTGCGAAGGAAGAGACTCGAACTCTCACGCCTTGCGGCGCTGGAACCTAAATCCAGTGCGTCTACCAATTCCGCCACCTTCGCACGCGGGCTGATATTCTAGCGGCCGCCACAGATTTCCCCAAGTTGCCTCCAAAATGATCTGCATACTCGTTCCGGCACCATGACGGTCGAGCATTACGAGAACTTCCCTGTCGCTTCGATACTCCTTCCGGCCGGGTTGCAACAGCCGGTTGCCGCGATTTACGCCTTTGCCCGCAGCGCCGACGATATTGCCGATGAAGGCGACGCCACACCGACGCAACGGCTGGCCCTGCTCGATGGCTTTGGCGCCGAACTCGACGCGATCGAAGCTGGCCGCAGCCCGGACTCCCCGATGTTCCGTCGGCTGGCGCGGGAAATTCGCGGTCATGCCCTGCCAATCCAGTTGTTCCGCGATTTGCTGGATGCGTTTTCCCAGGATGTCGTCAAACAGCGCTATGCCGATTTCGACGAACTGCTCGATTACTGCCGCCGCTCGGCCAATCCGGTCGGGCGATTGATGCTGCACATTTACCGTGCCGCGAGCGAGGACAACCTGCTGCAATCCGATTGCATTTGCAGCAGTCTCCAACTGATCAATTTCTGGCAGGACGTGGCGATCGACTGGAAGAAGCCGCGCATTTATCTTCCGCAGGACGATCTGAAACGCTTCGGTGTCAGCGAGGCGCAGATCGCGGCCGGGCACATCGACGACAACTGGCGCGCGATGATGCACTTTCAGATCGAACGCGCGCGCGACCTGATGCACCGGGGAGCGCCGCTGGGCAGAGCAATCCCGGGACGCATCGGGCTAGATCTGCGAATGGTCGTGGCCGGCGGTCTTCGGATACTGGAGAAGATCGAGGCGGTCGATTACGACGTATTCACACGACGGCCGGTACTCCGGGTGCTGGATTGGCCTCTGCTATCATGGCGCGCACTTTTCGCCACGGCCACTTCGCCCCGGCGCGCCTCAACGACCGACTCACGCGGATGACCCCGGACGAGTATTGCCAGCAGAAGACGGCGCAAAGCGGCTCGAGCTTCTACTACAGCTTCCTGTTTCTGGAACCGCCGCGCCGCCGGGCGATCACCGCGCTCTACGCGTTCTGCCGAGAAGTCGACGACATCGTGGACGAGTGTCCCGATCCGCAGATCGCCGCCACCAAGCTCGCCTGGTGGCGCATCGAGGTGAGCCGCATCTACGGCGGCAAGCCGGAACACCCGGTCGGCCAGGCACTACAGGCCAATGTCGCCAGATTTCGCATGCCCCAGGAACAATTGATCGAGATCATCGACGGCATGGAGATGGACTTGCAGCAGACTCGCTATCTCGATTTCAAGGGGTTGCAACTTTATTGTTACCGGGTTGCGAGCGTGGTCGGTCTGCTCGCGGCCGAGATCTTCGGCTATCAGGATCGCGCGACCCTGAAGTACGCCCATGACCTTGGACTCGCCTTCCAGTTGACCAACATCATCCGCGACGTTGGCGAAGACGCCCGACGTGGCCGGATCTACCTGCCGGTCGCCGAACTGCAGCAATTCGACGTGCCTGCCGGCGACATTCTGAATGCCCGACAAACCGACGCCTTCACCCGCCTGATGGAATTCCAGATCGACCGTGCGCAGCGTTATTACGAACAGGCGCTCGGGCAACTCCCGGCGGTAGATCGCAAGGCGCAGCGAGCCGGACTCATCATGGCCGCGATCTACCGCACGCTGCTTGTGGAAATCCGTCGCGACGGATGTCGCGTGCTCACCCATCGCACGGCGCTGACGCCGCTGCGCAAGCTGTGGATCGCATGGCGCACAGCACGCAAAATCTGATGTCATGAGCCGCGCCACGCCAATCGCCATCGTCGGCGCCGGCTATGCCGGACTCAGTTGTGCGGTGGAACTGGCGCTGCGAGGCTTCGCTGTCAGCGTGTTCGAATCGTCGCGAATCCCGGGCGGACGCGCACGTGTCGTCGCCATCGGCGGACTTGCAGTCGACAACGGGCAGCACATCCTGCTCGGCGCCTACCGGGAAACCTTGCGCCTGATGCGGCGCGTCGGCGCGAACCCGGATCGGCTCTTGCTGCGGCAGCCGCTCAGCCTGCGCTATCCGGGCGAAATGGACCTCGTCGCAGCACCGCTCGTCCCGCCGCTGAATCTGCTGGTCGGGCTGCTCCGCGCGCAAGGCCTGTCGTGGACCGAACGCCGGGCCGTGTTGCGGCTGATGTCGACGCTGCGGAGCAAGGGTTTCCTCGTCCAGCAAGACCAACCGCTCACCGCTGTGCTGGCGGCGACCCGGCAGCCGGCTCGGTTGTGCAGGCTGCTGTGGGAGCCGCTTTGCGTCTCGGCACTCAACACGCCGGTAGAAAGTGCCTCTGCCCAGGTGTTCGCCAACGTGCTGCGCGACGCACTGTTCACCGATGCCCGGTCCGCCGACATGCTGCTGCCGCGGACGGATCTGACCCGCCTTTTTCCCCAGCCCGCCGTCGAGTGGCTGACCCGCCAGGGTCACAACGTGCTGCTCGGCCAGATGATTCGCGGCATTGTGCATGAGCCGGACGGCATCCGTCTGAGGATCGAAGGCGAGGTACAGCCCGAGCGCTACGCCGGTGTGGTCATCGCGACGGCACCCTGGCACACCGCTTCTCTGCTCGCCGATCTGCCACAGGCCGCCGCGGAAAAGGCGATGATCGATGCCCTTGCCTGGGAGCCCATCGTCACCGCCTATCTGGCCTACCCGCCCGAGGTGCGCCTGGCCGCGCCGATGGTCGGCTTGTCAGGCGGACTCGGCCAATGGGTATTCGACCGCGGACGCCTCGGTGGCACGCCGGGTCTGCTGGCGGTGGTGATCAGCGCGAGCGGTCGCCACCAGGCGCTGCAGCGCGACGATCTGGCGCAAACGTTGCACGGCGAACTGGCGGCCTTGCTACCCGGCCTGCCGGCACCGCAATGGACGCAAGTGATTGCCGAGAAGCGCGCAACGTTTTCCTGCGTTCCGGGGCTATCGCGGCCCTCGGCGCAAACCGGAATGGACGGACTGTTTCTGTGCGGCGACTACACGCAATCGCCCTACCCGGCCACGCTGGAAAGCGCGGTGCGCAGCGGTGTCGCCTGCGCCGAGGCGATCGACGCCGCATCACGCCGGTAGCAGACCCGTACTGTCATCCAGTCGTCCGCTGACCAGGCGCAGCGAACGGTCGCAGCGACCCGCAATCGCCTCGTCATGGGTCACCAGGACCAGCGTGGTGCCCTGCTCGCGATTGAGCGAAAACATGAGGTCGATGATTGCCTCGCCGGTCGCCGCGTCGAGATTGCCGGTTGGCTCGTCGGCCAACAACAGGCTCGGCCGGCTGGCGAAGGCACGGGCCAGCGCCACCCTTTGCTGCTCCCCGCCGGACAGGTGTTTGGGATAGTGCGCAAGCCGCGTTGCGAGCCCCACTCGCGCCAGCCACTGCTCGGCTTCCGGGCGGGCGCCGCGCTTGCCGGCCAATTCGAGCGGCAACATCACGTTCTCCAGCGCGGTGAGCGCCGGCAGCAACTGGAACGACTGGAACACAAAGCCTACCAGCCGACCGCGCAGCGCAGCGCGCCGATCTTCATCCATCGCAAACAGGTCTTCGCCCTGAATGCGCACCGTGCCGCTGCTCGGAACATCAAGGCCGGCCAGCAGTCCGAGAAGCGTGGATTTGCCCGAACCCGACGCACCGACGATGGCCACTGCTTCGCCGGCACGCACGGCGAAGTTGATCTCGTGCAGAATCACCAGTCGATCGTCGCCGTTGGGCACTTCTTTCGATAGTGCCGCGGCTTCGATCACCGACATAAGGGCCTGATTGATGTTGCGATCCATGCTGTTCGGGGTCATTCTGCTGTTATCACCTGCGGCACATGCCGCAGCGGATGTCATACTGGTTTTCGGCGACAGCCTTTCGGCCGGCTACGGTCTGCGCCTGGACGAAGCCTGGCCCGCGTTGCTCGAACGCAAGCTCACCACGGAAAAATTGCGCTACTCGGTCGTCAACGCCAGCATCAGTGGCGAAACCACGTCCGGCGGGCGTTCGCGCCTCGCTACTGCGCTGGCCAACCACAAGCCGGCCGTGGTGATTATCGCACTCGGTGCCAACGACGGCTTGCGCGGCCTGCCCTTGTCGGAAATGCGCGCAAATCTGGGCGGAATGATCGCCGCGTGCCGCAAGGCCAACGCCCGTGTACTGCTCGCCGGCATGCGCTTGCCGCCGAACTATGGCCCCGACTATACGCAGAAGTTCCATCGCGCATTCGCCGACGTCGCCGCTGCCGGCGATGCCGCATTGGTGCCATTCCTGCTGGAAGGCTTTGCCGACAAGCGCGAGATGTTCCATGCCGACGGATTCCATCCGGCGGCGGCGGCGCAGCCGCTGATCCTGGCGAATCTGTGGCCGACGCTGCAGGGGATGTTGCGCAAGTGACTCCCGACCGACAGGTGGGCGCCGGCCGATCACCGAGCGGGGAACCGATAACCCAGCGGCCGGGATTCGCAAGCGTCGAGCAATTGACCGAGTTCGACGACATCATCGACGTTCGATCGCCGGCCGAATATGCCGACGACCACATTCCCGGCGCCATGAACTGCCCGGCGCTGAACAACCCGCAGCGGGCGCAGGTCGGCACGATCTACAAGCAGGTATCGGCCTTCGAGGCCCGCAAACTGGGCGGCGCACTGGTTGCGCGCAACCTCGCGCAGGCGCTGCTCGACCATTTTCAGGACAAACCGAAGTCCTGGCGGCCGCTGATCTACTGCTGGCGCGGCGGTCAACGCAGCGGCTCGTTCGTCACCTGGTTCCGGCTGATCGGCTGGGACGCCTGCCAGTTGGAGGGCGGCTACAAGCGCTTCCGCCGCCAGGTCATCGATGAACTGGCGCGCCTCGCGCCGCAAGCCAGCCTGCGTGTAGTGTGCGGCGCAACCGGCAGCGCCAAGACGCGCCTGCTCGAGGCGCTGGCCGCGCAAGGCGCGCAGGTGCTCGATCTCGAGGCGCTGGCCGCGCACAAGGGCTCGCTGCTGGGCGCCCTGCCGGGCATCGCGCAGCCGACGCAGAAGTCCTTCGAAACCCGCCTGTATTCGCAACTGCAGCGGCTCGATCTGGCACAGCCGGTATTCGTCGAGGCCGAAAGCCGGAAGATCGGTGCGGTGCAGATTCCCGACGGGCTGTTGCAACGCATGCGCGAGGCGCCGTGCCTGACGCTGGATGCAACGCGCGACGCACGAATCGAGTTCCTGCTGCGCGATTACGCCTATCTCGGCGACGACGTCCCGGCGCTGAAGCTGAAGATCGAGGCCATGCGGACGCTGCAGAGCAATGAAACGCTGGCAAAGTGGAAGGCGCTCGCCGATGCCGGCGACCTGCGCACGCTGTTCGGCGAGTTCATCGATCGACATTACGATCCGCTGTATCAGCGTTCGCAGAACCGCAACTACGCCGCCTTCGCCGATGCGCCGGTTTTCGCGGTAGACGATTTGTCGTCTGGTTCGCTGGCGTCGCTTGCCGCGCGCATCCTGCGCGAGGTCGCCTGACGGGGCTCAGGGAATCCGCACGGCGGCCGCCGGCGGCTCGATGGCACAAATCCGCTGCACCATCGCGGGCTTCGGCTGATCGGTTTCGCCCTGCTCGAAGGCGACAACCCACATGCCGGCGCAAAGCCCGAGCAGTTCGCCGGGACGCAACAGAAAGTCCGGATTCGAGGGCTTGCCGAAGCGTTCGTTGCCGAGCATAAAAGTTTCGTAGATCAGCAGGCCGCCGGCGCCGAGGCAGCCCCGCAGATGCGCGAACGCCGCGCGGTGCAGGTAGTTGGTAACCACAATCGCATCGAACCGCGCATCCGCAAGCGGCCAGGGGCCGTTTTCGACATCCGCGCACAATGCCCGCACCCTCGGCACGCCGGCCAGCGCGGCGATCGCCGCGGGATCGCGGTCGACCGCCGTCACCTGAACGCCGCGAGCCGCCAGCAGGCGGGTGTGGCGCCCGCCACCGCAGGCTAGGTCGAGCGCGGTGGCCCCCGGCGCGATCAGATCGGCAAAGCGCTCCACCCAGCGAGCCGGCCGGGCCAGGCTCAGGTGATCCGGCACGCTGCTCCGCCCGCGTTTGCTGCGTTGCAATACATCACAAGCGATTTCCTTGAACTATGTCAAACTTGATCCCGTCGCATGGCAGTAGTGTCGAACCGTGTCGCGCTTTCTGCAAGCGCGCCGCACCCGATCATGCGAGCCACCGCGCAAGTGCGCACTTGGCCGAAATCCGAACAACAACGCCGAATCCCCATCATGCATGAAAAGCACTACCTGACTCCGCTGTTCGAACCGAAATCGATCGCCATCATCGGCGCGTCGGAGACGGATAAATCGGTCGGCAACTTCATCATCCGGAACATGCTTGACGCGGGTTTCAAGGGCAAGCTGTTTGCCGTGAATCCGAAGCATGATCAAATCTACGGCATCCCGTCCTATCCGTCGATCGAGGACATCCCGCAGCGGCTCGATCTGGTGATCATCGCCACCGCAGCACCGACGGTTCCCGGCATCATCGATGCCTGCGGCCGTGCCGGCGTTCGCTACGTGGTGGTGATCTCCGCCGGTTTCGCAGAGTCCAGCCCGCGCGGTGCGGCGCTGGAACGCGCCGCGCTGGAGGCGGCCCGGCGCCATCGCATCCGCATCGTCGGGCCGAATTGCCTGGGTATCATCCGCCCGGGCATCGGCCTCAACGCCTCCTATGCGCACAGTTCCGCCCTGCCCGGCTCGATCGGCCTGATCTCCCAGTCCGGCGCGCTGATCGCCTCGTTCCTCGACTGGGCGCGTCCGAACAACATCGGCTTTTCCAGCGTGGTATCGATCGGCGCCGCCGCCGATATCGACATCGGCGAAATGCTCGACTTTCTGGTGCAGGACCCGAAGACGGAGGGCATCTTCCTCTACGTGGAAGGCATTCGCCGCGCACGCCGCTTCATGAGCGCGCTGCGTTCGGCCGCACGCGTCAAGCCGGTGTTGCTGATCAAGGTCGGCCGCCACCCGGACGGCGCCCACGCGATCAAGCAGCATACCGGCCTGCTGGTTGGCGATGACGACGTGTTCGACGCCGCGTTGCGCCGTGCCGGCGTGGTGCGCCTGTACACCATGGACCAGATGTATGCGGCGGCGAGCGCGCTGTTCTCGCACTTCCGGCCGAGCGGCAACCGGCTCGCCGTGGTGACCAACGGCGGCGGGCCGGGCGTGATGGCGGCCGACCATGCCGCCGACCTGGGCATTCCGCTGGCACGTCTGTCGGATGCGACGATTGCGCGTCTGAACGAGGTGCTGCCGGCCACCTGGTCGCATGCCAACCCGATCGACATTGTCGGCGACTCGGACTCTGCCCGCTACGCCAACACGCTCGCCGCCTGCATGGCGGACGAACAGGTCGACGGCGTGCTGGCGATTCTCACGCCGCAAGCAATGTCCGAACCGACAGAGGCGGCCAGAATGGTCATCGCGCTGGCCCAGGATTCCGACAAGCCTGTGGTCACCTGCTGGATGGGCGAGGATCTGGTGCGCGAGGGTCGCACGCTGTTCAAGGAAGCCCGCATTCCGACATTTCGCACGCCCGAACCGGCGGTCGAACTGTTCTCGCATCTGTCCTCGTTCTACCGCAACCAGAAGCTGCTGATGCAGACGCCATCGTCGCTGTCGCATCTCGACCCGCCTTCGGTCGAGAGCGCGCGCATCGTCATCGAGTCGGCGCTGTCGGAAAATCGTGTGCGGCTCAACGAAATGGAATCCAAGGCGCTGCTCGCCGCCTTCCGCATTCCGATCGCCGCCACCGTGGTCGCACGTTCGCCCACCGAAGCCATGGTTTACGCCGAGGAACTGGGCCTGCCGGTCGCCCTGAAGATCGATTCGCCCAACATCCAGCACAAAGCCGACTCGGGTGGGGTGCGGCTCAATCTCGGTAGCCTGATCGAAGTGCGCACCGCCTTCCAGGAGATTCTGGCCGAGGTCAAGAAGAACCGCCCGGACGCGCAGATCAACGGCGTGGCGATCGAGAAGATGATCGTCAAGCCCAACGGCCGCGAACTCACGCTGGGGGTGATTCGCGACGAGGTTTTCGGCCCGGTGATCACCGTCTCCGAAGGCGGCAACCGCATCGAGGTCGGGCGCAACCGTGCGGTGGCCCTGCCCCCGCTCAACAGCTATCTGGCCGCCGACATGATCCGCTCCTCGCGCGTGGCGCCGCTGCTGGCCGAGTTCCGCTCGATGCCGGCGGTTAACATGGAAGCGCTCGAACTGGTGCTGCTGCGTGTCTCGGAAATGGTCTGCGAATTGCCGTGGATTCGCAGCATGGAGATCAACCCGCTGATCGTGGACGAGCACGGCGCAGTCGCCGCGGACGCCCGCCTGGTGGTGGAAAACGTGCTGCCCACCGCGGATCCCTACGATCACATGGCGATCCACCCCTATCCGTCGCAGCTCACGCAGGTGTGGAAGCTATCCGACGGTTCGGAAATCACCATCCGCCCGATTCGCCCGGAAGATGCCGACATCGAGGTCGAATTCGTCAAGGGCTTGTCGCCGGAAACCAAGTACTTCCGGTTCATGAGCACGGTACGCGAGCTGTCCCCGCCGATGGTCGCCCGGCTTACCCAGATCGACTATGATCGGGAAATGGCGTTCATCGCCACGGTCGCCGCCGCCGACAAGGAAATCGAACTCGGCGTCTCCCGTTATTCGGTCAATGCCGACCAGGAATCGTGCGAATTTGCGGTCGTCGTGGCCGACGACTGGCAGCGGCGCGGACTCGGCCGCAAGCTGATGGGCGTACTGATCGAAACCGCCCGCGACCGCGGCATCAAGTACATGAACGGCATCTTCCTCTCGAACAACGAGCGCATGCTCAAGTTCGTGCAAGGCCTGGGCTTCGTGCTGTCCAACGACCCGGAAGACAACACCATCAAGAACGGCGTGCTGGCGCTGCAGGGCTGAC
>WBZS01001567.1_pt1 | contig 17519 bp, 17 predicted proteins | sample 5204201 | NCBI WGS metagenome assembly WBZS01 (sample SAMN12344357, study PRJNA552823) | activated sludge metagenome | biome: Activated sludge suspended growth; feature: Nitrification reactor; material: Wastewater; isolation source: activated sludge from nitrification reactor of wastewater...
AGAATAAGGCCAGCTTTACCTTTATCGCCATGTTCGACGCCCTCAAGCACCCCACGGTGGGCATTCTACTCATCCTCATTTTCGCCCAGCAGGTAGCCTTTGGTGGCTTCGAGCAGTTTCTCGCCCTGTTTACCCTCGGCCGCCTCGGCCTCAACGCGGCCGGCAACTCCATCGTCTTCGTGTTTATCGGCGTCATCGTCGTCGCCGTCCAGGGTTACTTCATCGGCCGCTGGAGCCGACGCTTTGGCGACCCGCGCCTTATCCTCGCCGGCCTGCTCCTGCTGGCCCTGGGCCTGGCGCTGACCGCCATGACGCCCAAGCAGCCGGTCCCCTGGTACAACGAGTCGGCCATCGAGCAGGAGATGGGTGGCGGGCGGCGACTGCCCGGCGGAACCCCACCCACCCAGGGCGTCTCGGTCCCCCTGCCGCCTGGCGACGAGTCGACCGGCTGGCTGGGGCTGGCGTGGCTGCTGGTGGCCATGGTCCCGGCTTCGATTGGCGGCGGCATCCTTCAGCCCGCCATCAACAGCCTGATCACCAAGCGCGTGACCGTCACCGAGCGAGGCGGCATCCTGGGCATCAGCGCCGCCTTCCTGAGCGCCGCCAACGCCATCGCGCCGCTACTCGGCGGCATCCTGTTCCAGTGGGGAGGGAGCAGTACTCCCTTCTGGGTTTGGTCAATAACCATGGCCGTTCTGGCGGGCCTGGCCTTCCTGCGCATCCGCCCCACCGAGGGCGCTCCGCCCCAGACCTCCCCCGCCTGAGCCTGGCGATAACGAACCGAATGTCCCACGTCACCTTCACGCTGTCGGGCGCTCGTAAAGGCGCCCGACAGACTATCCCCATCGCCCCCAGCATCCTCGCCTGGGGTCTCGTCTTCGGCATCCTCTCGCGCCAGGCGGGCCTCAGCCTGGCCGAGGCCGTACTGATGAGCGGCACCGTCTTCGCCGGTGCGTCGCAACTCGTCGCCATGGAGCTATGGCGCGCGCCGCTCCCCGTGCTCGAAATCCTGCTCACAACCCTGATCATCAACCTGCGTCACGTTCTCATGGGTGCGGCGCTCCAGCCCTGGTTTGCCCATCTTAGCGCGTTACGCCGCTACGGCTCGGTGTTCTTCCTGACGGATGAAAGCTGGGCATTGACCCTCAATGAGCTTGAGCATGGCAGCCACGACGCCGCCTTCTTCCTCGGTAGCGGCGTGACTGTCTACGGCGCATGGCTTAGCGCGACGGTCATCGGTCAGTCGCTGGGCGCAGCCGTTCCCAACCCGGCCCGTTGGGGCCTGGACTTTGCGTCCTACGCTGTGTTCCTGGCGCTGCTGGTAGGGATGTGGCGCGGCAAATCGAGCCTGCTGCCGTGGATCGTCGCCGCCGTGGTAGCTCTGCTGGCCGCGCGTCTGCTACCGGGCAAGTGGTACGTTCTGCTGGGAGGGCTGGCAGGCAGCCTGGTGGGGATGTGGCGCGATGTCGATTGATCCCCTTGTCGGGCTAACCATCCTCGGCATGGCGATCATCACCTACCTCACCCGCAGCGGCGGGCTGTGGTTGATGGGGCGCGTCGAGCCGACACCCCGCGTCCGCGCCTGGATGCGCCAGATACCGGGGGCGATCCTGGTTGCCCTGGTCACGCCGGCCGTGCTGACGGGGAACCTGGCCGACACCGTAGCCGGCGTGGCGACCATCCTTGTCGCCTGGCGCACCCGTAACGTGCTGCTAGCCATGGTCGTCGGCATCGTGGTCGTGGCAGCGCTGCGAGCGGTGGCAAGCGCGGGGCAGAGCTAGCGCGGCGGTTGGTCGCAGCCGCCATACAACACGAGCGCGGGACGTGGCCGTCCCGCGCGAGCATGTCATGTGCGTAGCCGTCTCAGCCCGCTACCAGCGGAATCACCTCGCGTTCGACGGTCATGGGCTGCGGCAGGCGCGCCTGCATCGACCACGGCCCCGTCCACGTCACCTCGACATCGACCAGCCGCCCGGTCCAGTCCCGCGTCGCGTCCTCGAAGAACACCAGCTTGTCGTTGCGGGTACGGCCGCGCCACTTGCCCTTATGCCGACCTTCGACCAGCACCTGCACGCTTTGCCCCAGGTAGCGAGCATTGATGTCGGCGACCACCGTATGCTGTAGCTCGTCCAGGAGATGCAGGCGACGCGCCTTCTCAGTCGGCGGCACATCGTCGGCCATGATTTTCGCTGAGACCGTGCCCGGTCGCGGCGAATACATTGCCAGATGCGCCTTGTCCAGCTTGAGTTCGCGCAGCAGATCAACCGTGCCCTGGAAATGCTCATCCGTCTCGCCCGCGAAGCCGACGATGATATCGGTGTGAATGGCGACGTTGGGAACCGTGCGCCGGATGCGCTCTACTAGTCGGCGATAGTCGTCAGTCGTGTAGCCGCGCTTCATGCGTTGCAGCGTCACATCATGCCCCGCCTGCACCGGCACATTGATGTGTTCCATCACCTTGGGCGCCTCGGCCACCGTCTCTAGCAACTCATCCGTCATGTAACTCGGATGCGATGTCAGAAAGCGGATGCGCTCCAGGCCATCAACAGCATTCAGCCGCCGCAGGAGGCTGGACAGGCCCGCATGGTCGCCGCTGTCGTAGCCAAAACGGTCAACGATCTGGCCAAGCAGCATCACCTCTTTCACCCCCTGCCCCACCAGCGAGCGCACCTCGCGCACGATGTCGTCGGCCGAACGGCTGCGCTCGCGGCCCCGGCGCGCGGGGATGATGCAGAAAGTACAGACGTGGTCGCAGCCGTACATGACGGGCACGTTGGCCTGGATGCGGCCCCGCTCGTGGGTAGGCAAGGCCAGCTCCTCATCCTGTGCCTGATAGCGCGTCGCCAGCGCCGACAGGTCCACTTCCTGCGCCAGGCGGTCCATGTCCCGTGCCTGGAGAAAATCGACCAGGGGGCGCGTCTCCGAGGGGGACATGAACACATCGACCATCGGATAGGCCTTGCGGAGGGCGTCAGCCTGCTTCGTGCCCTGACCGACCAGGCAGCCCATGACGCTAATCACCATATCGGGCCGCGCCGTCTTCACGGGCTTGAGCGCGCCCAGCTTGCCGTAAACCTTGTCCTCCGCGCTTTGCCGCACGACGCAGGTGTTTAGCACCACGACATCGGCCTGCTCGGCCTCATCGGTGTAGACATAGCCGAGCCTTTCCAGTTCGGCGGCCACGCGCTGCGTATCCGCCTCGTTCATCTGGCAGCCCCAAAACGTGGTATGATACCGTCTCACAGACCCTACTCCTGGCAACTAGCGATGGGAACGCGGTCTAGAAGCCCAAGTATAGCATAGAGTCAACCCTGCTGTCCAAACGCCATCTCGCGCAGCAGCCCCGGCAGGTCCGTCACCAGTTGCCGCTTGGTGACGACGCGCGTGGCGCCCGCCGCTTCGGCCGCCCGCCGCGCCTCGACATCGACATGGGGGCCATAGGCGACGACGGGAACGTCCTCGCGCGCTGCCCGTACCTCGGCCAATACCTCGGCCCACGGGCGAGCGCGGACGGCCAGATCGAGCACGACCAGACGCAGGTCGGGGTCAGCCAGAGCTTCGACCATGCCCGGCCCTGGCCCGGCTAAAGGCTCCAGCCCTACTATCCGTGCCGCCGTCTCCAACTGCACACTGAAGAACAGATCGTCCACCAGCAATAGCGCCTTCGCCATACTTACCTCCATCTCCTGCAACGAGAACCCAAGCCAATCGAAACCCCAACGAGTCATGAGACGTATACAGGGTAGAGAGGTATGCAAGGAGGCCTTATGCGCCTGATTCGACTCCTGCTCATCGTCTTCGCTCTGATCGCCCTGGCTGTCTCGCACGTCGCCGCCGATAATGGCTGGTCTCGCAGTTCCCTACGTCAGCCCATCTCCTCGGTGCAGATTGCGCCCGACGGAACTGTGTACGCCCTGGGCGACACCGTCCTCTTCCGCTCCGCCGACGAGGGCGTGTCCTGGCAGCCCCTCGCTGTCCCATCGGCCGGCGCTCTGCGCCACCTGGCCATCGACCCCCTGGACTCCAATCTCCTGTACGTCATCGTCGGCCCTGACGCACCTCAGCAAGGCCTCTTCCGCAGCTCAGATGGCGGACGGACCTGGCATCAGGTCTACCAGCCTGCGCAAGGGTGGCTGAGCGCAGTCGCCGTCTCGCGCACCCCCGCCCACCGTGTCATCGTTGGTGTATCGCACCTCCCCGATCAACAGTATGGCGTCCTTGAGAGCGACAATCAGGGCGCGACGTGGCGCGTGGCATGGGCGGGTCAGCGGGCAATGGGCGGTGAGGGCATCGCGAGCCTGGCCGCCCCATCCCATGCCGTGATTGCCGCCTACGGCGCGTATCACGGCGGCGGCCTGGTGGTGGTGGGCGATGAAGGCCAGCCGTGGACCACCGAGGGCGGGTGGAATCCACAAGGAGTCGGTCCCTACCCGCGCTCGCCCATGTCAGCGCCACGGGAGATGCGGATCACCGACCACGACGGCCTCCTCTACGTCCGCTGGGCAAGCGCCATCGACGCTCACCTGGCCGCGCTGCGCACAACCGCCGACTTCGGCCATACTTGGCAGGACATCACGCCGCCCCTGTGCGGCAGGAGCGGAGAGCAGGCGGGTAGCGAGCCTGGCAGCCCGCGGCTGACGGCCCTGGCCGTTGACCCGACGCGGTCAGCGCACCTGTTTACAGCCGCGAGCTTCGGCGCGACGCAGGGGGAGGGGCCGTGCGCCGGGGATAGCCTGCAACACGCCATATTCGAAACCTGGGACAGCGGGGCCACGTGGCAAGCAGTGAACAGCCTGGCCCCAGGCGCGGTCACCAGCCTGGCCTACGTCGCGTCCGAGGCGAAGCTGCTGGCCACCATCGACAACAGCCTTTGGCAGTACACCGCTGCCACCCCCGACGACCGTATCGCCGTCGTGTCCTGGTTCCGCGCCTACTACGATGCCCACGACGGCTGGCGGCTCCTTGGTAGTCCCCTGCGCGCGTCAGAGCGCATCGGCCCCTATCCCTCCCAGATGTTCGAGAAGGGCCGCGTCGAGGACCACTCGATCGAAGAGCGCGACCCCAACTGGCGAGTAATGTACGGTCTCCTCGTAGACGCCCTCATCCAGGCGCGCGCCCCGCTGCCCGTCGGCGGCGACGAGTCCACCGTCAGCTACGCGGACCTGGCCGACGCAGCCGCCGAGCATCGCCTGCTGCCCGCACCAGCCGGCTTCAGGCACGGCGTCGCGCACCTACCGAACGGGGACACCTTCATCCCGCTCGACGCGTACCTGAACGCCGCGCCGGGCCATAGCGTCCCGCCCGTCTTCTGGCAGTACATCAACCGCCGCGACCTTTTCCCCGGCGGTTGGCTGCACGATCTGGGCCTGCCGGTCACTGAGCCGATGACGGCCACCGTTACCAAGGGCGATCTTGTCGGCCGCCCTATCCAGGTGCAAGCCTTCCAGCGCGCCATTCTCACCTATGACCCCCTCAACCCGCGAGGCTGGCAGGTAGAGCGCGCCAACGTCGGCCGGGACTACATGTCGGCCTTTCCAGGACAACCGTAAGCGGAACCACGGGAGACGCGGAGATGGGATGCTCCGCGCCTTCTGTGTTCCGTAGTTGCCATCAATCTACCGTTAGTTCTCCTAGCTCTTCTAGCGTCACACCGACCAGCTTCAGGTCGTCTAGAGTCGCGCCGGTCAGATTCGCCCCATCCAGCCGGGGCCACCAGAGCATCGCCCCGCTGAGATTCGCCCCACTAAGATTCACCCCGCGCAAGTCGGTCCCCAACAGGCGAGCCTCACGCAAATCGGCTCCGCTCAGATCAGCGCCCGCCAGAACCGTCTCCTGAAGCGTCGCACCCCGCAAGCAAGCGTGATGGAGCCGCGCTCGACTCAGGTCAGCCTCCCGCAGCCGCGCCCCGCTCAGGTCCGCGTCGCTCAGGTCCGCGTCAGCCAGTCGGGCGCGCGTCAGCTGAGCGCCGTCGAGGCGCGCGCCCACCAGGTCGGCCCGCTCCAGGCTGGCATCGCGCACATCAGCGCCAGACAGCGTCGCCCCGCGCAGATTGATCTCGCCCAAGAGACCCGCTTGCAGGGTCGCCGCCGTCAGGTCAGCCCCCGCCAGATCAACCCGCCGCAGGTCGCCTCGTGTCAGTTGCGTCAGGCGCAGGCTGTCCTGCCGACCTTTCGCGGCGTATTGGCGGGCGCGCAACAGATCAGCCTGATTGTAGACTTCGGGCATGGCCGCCTCACTTTATCTGTTTTGACCGCCGCAAGGAAAAGGCATGAATACACCTTGACAAGCGTCGGGACCTGTGTTAAATTGACCATAAGCGTCAGCGGACGCCCGGTCCCCTGGTTTGCGCCCAACCACCGGGTCTTGTCCTGGCGAATGGTGTGTGGCGTGGCGCTTCATGGTGTAGCTTCGAGGAGACGAGTACCATGCAGACGAACAGACTCTATATCGGCAACCTTCCCTACCGCACGACCGCTGACGAGCTGAAGTCCCTCTTCAGTGGCGCCGGCGAGGTTGTCGACGTCGCCGTCCCGATGGATCGAGAGACCAACCGGCCGCGAGGCTTCGCCTTCGTCGAGATGGCCGACGAGGCGGCCGCTCTGCAGGCCATCCAGATGTTCAACGGCTACTCGCTCCAGGGCCGAGAGTTGCGGGTCAACGAGTCGCAACCCCGCCCCACGGGAAGCTACTCCAACCGGGGCGGCTAAGCCGACCGGGGCATTCGTCTCGACTGTCAACGCATCGCGGGCCCGGCCCGGCCGGCACCGCAACACCATCGCGCACGTAACAGCCCCACGTCACCGGCGACGTGGGGCTGTCGGCGGTAGGGCCGCTAGCGCGAAGGCCAGTTGTCTGACTCCACATCATTCTGCCCGTTGACTCGCCACGGCACGGCACGGCGAGGGGGCAACTCATCGTGGGTCAGGGTTCCCTGATACTCGACACCCGACGAGTGGGGCTGCCATCCGGAGAGGGTGAAGGGCACGCTGTCCGACCCCATGGCGCTCATCCAGACGCCATTGTAGCGGCGCGCCAGGTGAACATGGGTCCCACTGGCCCAACCGCCCTCGCAGGACGGATGTCCAATGGCATCACCCACCCGCAGCCAGCGGCCCTGGTCCACCCGGTCCTGGGCCGCAATGTGGTTGTAGATCAGCGTCCAGCCGGTGCGCACGTCGCCGTCGCCGTCCAGATCCTGGATGACCTCGCCAAAGTCGGAGACCGCCACCAGGCCGGGGACCATCGCCCGGACCCAGTATTCCGTGGCGTCGAAGCAACCCGTTTGGCGACGCTCTGACGTACCCGGCGCATCGCCGGGGCCAAAGTCGATACCGCCCCAGGCCGAGCCTGGCCCCCAGCCACCATGCGGTGCGCCGGTGTACCACCACGTCTCCCCGGCCGCCCATGGCAACTTCATGGCCGGTTGCGTCAGCCCGTCGGGGACCAGTGGGCCATCGTAGGCGCGCTGCCAGGGATCGCCGAACAGGCGGCGATACGTCTGCATGAAGTCGCCATCGGGCGCACGGAGCGCGTCCCACTCGGCCTGCTTGACCATGCGGGCCAGAAAGTGGGACAGGCCCGCCGAGCCGCTATTGAGACCCTCGGGCGGCGTCGGCTGCCGCACGCCGTCCTGGAACCAGGTCTCGCAGTAGCCGCGCTCGGCGCACGAGTAGAAACCGGCATTCAGGTAGTTGGCGACCCACTCCATCTGCTTATAGAAGCCCTTAGCCCACCACACCTCGAAGCCGAAGGGGTAGATCTGCTCGCGCTCCGCAATCTCCGTCCTGGTCAACCAGCCGCCCTTCCACTCCAGCAAGGCCAGCAAGAGCCGTGGATTCACGCTATAGCGGTGAGCAATCATCTCGATAAGCTCGATGCCGTCGCGCGACTGCCCCTCCACTTCCTGGCTGAAACTCTTCAAGTCGCCAGGGTAGCTCTTGACGAAGGCGCGTACATCGAAGTCGGCCGCCGTCGGTCCATTGACCAGTTCGCTATCGGGAATAAGCCACTCATAGGGGTGGGGCGCGGGCGTCTCACGGCGCGGGCCGCCCAGCCTCGCGCTCTCCGAAGGCGAGGGGCCAGCGAACCGCGTCACGGGCGGCGCGCCCGGGCCGCCATGCGGCCGCGTGTCCTGCGAGGCGGGCGCGTCGCCCGCATCGGGACTACCCGCCCACGCCGCACCGGCGCGGACCCAGCCCCCTACCAGGGCGACAACGACGAGCGCCGCCACGAGCCAGGCCCGTGGGGCGGTCCCAGGTCGCTTCATCGCACTTCCTTCCACCCCCCGAATCCTGTCTAGTGGAGGCGCGCAATCACCGCGTCGGTCATCTCCGTGGTGCCCAGAGTCTGGGTTCCCTCGCCGCTCGCCAGGTCGGGCGTACGGTAACCAGCCGTCAGCACACGATCGACCGCGTTCTCCACCGCCGCGGCTTCCGTCGTCAGGCCGAGGGAGTGATGTAGCAACAGCCCCACGCTGAGAATCGCGCCCAACGGGTTGGCGATGCCCCGGCCAGCAATATCAGGCGCTGAGCCGTGGACCGGCTCGTACAGGCCGCGCGGATGGCGGTGACGATTGTGCGCCTCGCCGATGGATGCTGAGGGCAGCATCCCCAGGCTTCCCGCCAGCACGGCCGCCTCGTCGGTGAGGATGTCGCCAAACAGATTCTCGGTCACGATAACATCAAAGTCGGCCGGGCGGCGGATAAGGTGCATCGCCATCGCATCCACCAGGACATCCTCGTGGCGCACGTCAGGGTGATGCGCCGCGACCTCGTGATGCACTTCGCGCCATAGCCGCGAGGAGGCCAGGACATTCGCCTTGTCTACCTGGGTCACCTTGCGCCGCCGCTGGCGGGCGAGGTGATAGGCGACGTCGAGGCAGCGGCGCACCTCGGTCTCGTTGTAGTTCAACGTGTCAACCGCTGCCCGGCCCTGGGGACCATCGCTACGGCCCTGGGGCTGACCAAAGTAGATGCCGCCCGTCAACTCTCGCACCACCATCAAGTCGACGCCGGCCACCAGCGATGCCTTGAGCGGGGTGGCGTCGGCCAGCGACGGGTGGACACGCACCGGGCGCAGGTTGGCAAACACCCCTAGCGCGGCGCGCAGGCCGAGCAGTCCCTGCTCGGGGCGCACGGACGCCTTCGGGTTGTCCCACTGGGGGCCACCGACCGCGCCGAGCAGCACCGCGTCGGCGGCCTGGCAGGCGGCGACGGTCTCGGCCGGCAGGGCTGTGCCGGCCGCATCGATGGCGCTACCGCCGATAAGGTCGCTGGTATACTCAAACTGGTGGCCGAATTCGCGGCCCACCGCATCCAGAACGCGCGTCGCCGCGTTCGTCACTTCCACGCCGATGCCGTCTCCGGGCAGCAACGCGACACGTACGTGCATGGCAGATTCTCCGGCTACCGCTCGCTAGAATGGGCACGAGCGGCGCTACTTGATGTCCACGGGGTACTCTACCACATCCCCGCGCGTCTGGTCAATTCGGAAGGCGCGCAGCACAGGGCGGCCGGGGTCGGCCAGGGACAGCACCAGGTAGTAGGCGTTGGAATAGTACGCCCCGGTCAGGTCCCTCGCCACGGGGTAGGCGGGTGCGCTGGGGTGCGAATGATAGACGGCGAAGATATCCAGGCCCTTCTCGTCAATCTCGGCCAGGATGCGACGCTGATCCTCAGTCGCCATCTGGTAGGCATGCTCGGGGTCGTCGGCTGAGTTGCGCGCCTTCAGCAACTGCATAGGCTGGCCAGAGGCGGTGGCGAGGACGCCCCCCACCTCAACCGGCGCGCCCTGGCGAGCCTGGTTGAGCATCCGCTCGAAGATGGCCTTGGGGACGGCGACGGCGGTGCGGGTCGTCTGGCGGAAGAGGGTGTCTTGCAACGTCAGGTAGCCTTTGGCAACTAGTAGCTCGGCATTGAGGATGGCCCCGCCCGCCGCACCGCGCAGAGTGTTGTGGCCCAGCACGGTAAACTTGTAGTCGAGCACGGCGTCGGGGCGAAGGCGGCCGACAACTGACGCCATACCCGCCTGCACATCCCGGTCGAGCATCGGCTGGGGGCGATTGGCCTCCTTGCGCACAATAATGGGCCAGGCCGGCGCGCTGGGCAGGCGCAACACTTGTGGCTCGCCCTGGAACGTGGCGAGCGCCTCGGTGAATTCCTCCAGGCTCGGCTTGCGCTCTAGTTCCACGATGACGGCTTCAAGGTGGCCATCACGGACGCCCACCCGGTTGCAAGTGGCGCTGATGCGGAAGTCGGCCAGTTGCATCGCGCCATCGGCGACGCGACCCAGAATCTTGAGCGGCTCAGTCTCCATCTTTGGCTCTTCGCCGCCGATGTAGGGAATGACATTGTCGATAATGTCCAGACTCGGCACGCCAGGGTAGCCCGCCCCTGACACGGCCTGCATCGTGGTGACTACGACCTTACGGAGGCCAAAGGCATCGTGGAGGGGCTTGAGGGCCAGGGTCATGTGAATGGTCGAGCAGTTGGGGTTAGCAACGATGAAGCCGCGCTCCCAGCCACGCTTCTTCCACTGAATGGCGATCAGGGGCAGGTGGTCGGCGTTGACTTCCGGGATGAGCAGGGGAACATCGGGGGCCATGCGGTGCGAACTGGCGTTGGTGGATACCACATAGCCGGCGGCGGCGAAGGCCAGTTCGGTCGGACCGGCGGCCTCAGTTGGAAGCGCCGAGAAGATGAGCTCGCAATCCAGGCCTGGCTCAACTGGCTCAACGAGGAGGTTACGCACGGCGGGCGGCATGTCAGGAGAGACGTACCAGCGCGCCGCCTCGCCATAGGTCTTGCCTACCGAGTTGTCCGAGGCGGCAACAACGACAACCTCAAACCAGGGGTGATTGGCTAGTAGCTGGATGAAGCGCTGCCCCACGGCGCCGGTTGCGCCCAGGACACCACATTTGATCTTTGGCATAGGGTTCTCCTCGCGTCCTCAGACCAGGGCCATCATGTCGCTCAGCACACCGGCGGCAGTATTCACGGCTCCAGCGCCGCGACCGCTGACAACGAGGGGGTTGTCGCTATAGCGCGCCGTGTGGAAGACGACAATACTATCCGAACTACTAACCTGCGCCACACGATTGCCGGGGGCTAGCGGTTGTAGGCCTACCCGCGCCTGTCCGCCGCCGACCTCGGCAACGTAGCGAAGCCTCTTGCCGTCGGCACGGGCCTGGGCGGTCCGCGCCGCGTACATCTCGTCGAGGGCGGGCAGCGCGGCCAGGAACTCAGCGACGCTGAGACTGTCCATGTCGGCTGGGTAGAGGCTTTCGACCTCAACATCCGCCAATTCGAGGGGATAGCCAAGCATCCGCGCCAGGATGAGAGCCTTGCGGGCGGCGTCCAGCCCCCCCAGGTCCTGGCGTGGGTCAGGTTCGGTATAGCCGCACGCTTTGGCCTCGCGCACGGCAACTGAAAAGAGTGTGCCCTTTTCGAGTTCGCTCGACAGGTAGCCGAGGGTTCCGCTGAGCGCGCCCTCGATGCGCTGGACCTCGTCGCCTGTGTCGAGCAGGTTGTGCAGGGTAATAATCACGGGTAGGCCCGCGCCGACGGTGGCCTCCCAACGCATACGGCGGTGGTCGGTCAGCCGCTGCCAGGTGAGCAGGTCGGCAGCCAGGGGGAGTTTGTTGGCGGTGACCACGCCGTAGCCCCGATCTAGCGCGCTTTCGAGGGCGGGGATGGTCGCCGCCGAGGCGCTGAGATCGACCACGATCGCGCCGTCGTCGCCAGCTACGTCGACGAGGCCAGTCAGGTCGCCCTGATCGTAGCCTAGCTCGTGCTGGCGGAACTTGCCGCCGCCCGCCTTGTAGCTGAGCAAGGTCTCTAGCGTGGCGTCGCTGAAGCCGGCCGGCTCGAAGATGGCGCCATCACTATCGGCGACCGCTACGAGGTCGAAGCGGGTGCGCAGGCGGTGGGCGTGCAGCTCGCGAAGGTCGATGATCTGGCGCACCAGCGCACGGCCAACATTGCCGACGCCGAGCAAAATCACGGGCACAAGGTCGGGCATGGTCACTCCTGAAGCGGCCAGAGAGGCAGGGTGGCAAGCCAATCTATCTGGTCGCCTGGGTCCTGGGCCTCTAGTCTGGTCATTGACGCAGGTCTTCCACGTGCAGGCCGTAGAGGGCCGGCGGCTGAATGCCAATAAGCGTCAGGTATACGGCTAGCTGGCTACGGTGATGGACTTCGTGCTCTATCATGGCGAGCAGGATGTTCCAGGCGGGGTACGGTCCGCCCTGGTTGGACATGCGCGGCTCGGTCATCTCCGCGTCGGGCATCCCTGCCAGCCGATTGCTGATCTCAGCGTTCGTCGCATCCAGGTAGTGGAGCAACTGGTCCAGCGTTGCGCCCAGGCGCTCGTCGTGGCCGGGGTATAGCCCGCCGCCGAGGGTCGCGCTGATGATGTTCATGCGCCGGGTGGAGGCGATGTGGCGGGCAATGTCGGCGCACGACAGCTCACCCGGCGCCGGCCGCCAGTCGAGGCGATCGGGCGGGATGGTTGCTACCGTGTCGCGGGTGCGCTTGTGGACGCGCTGCCAGTACTCGGAGAAGGCGGCCGCCGACACGATCATGACGCCGCCAGGGCCTCGGCCACGGGGCGGCCTAGCTCGAATTCGGCGTGGATGCCCTGGACGGCCCGGACCAGGTCGGCTTCAGCCAGGACCATGGACATCGTATGCTCGGAGGAGCCTTGCGCGATGGAAATAACATTGATGCCCGCCCGACCCAGCGCGCCGAAAACTTTGCCCGCGATGCCGGGCACTGCCTTCATGCCGGCCCCCACAACCGAAACGATGCCGACGCCATCCTGGGCGACGATGCGGTCGATATTGCGGCGTGCGAGTTCTAGCTCGAAGGCCCGTTCGAGGGAGGCGACGACGCGCGCGCTGCTTTCGGCCAATACGGTGAAGCAGATGCTCTGCTCGGATGATGACTGGGAGATCATCAGGACATTGACGCCGGCGTCGGCGACCGCGCCGAAGACTTTGGCCGCCACGCCCGGCACGCCAAGCATGCCTTTGCCCTCGACAGTGACCAGGCTCAGGCCCTTGATGGCGGTGATAGCCTTGACGGTGCGGCCATTGGCCTCGCTATGGCTGATGACAACTGTGCCGGGGTGGCTTGGGTTGAAGGTATTCTTGATGCGAATGGGGATGCCCCGCTCGACGGCGGGCAGGATCGACTTGGGATGGAGGACCTTCGCACCGTAGTAGGCCAGGTCGGCTGCCTCGGAGAAAGACACGCTGGGAAGGGTCTGGGCGTCGGGCACGACGCGCGGGTCGGCAGTGAGAATACCGTCGACGTCGGTCCAGATCCATACTTCGTCGCTGTCGAGGGCGACGCCAATAATGGAGCCGGAGTAGTCACTGCCGCCGCGCCCCAGGGTGGTGACGTGACCGCTGACTGTCGCACCCATGAAGCCGGTGACGATAGGGACGACGCCCTCGTCGAGCAGGGGTAACAGGTGGGTTCGCGCCTTGTCGCGGGTCGCGTCCATGTTGGGGATGGCTGCGCCGTAGTTGCCGTCGGTCTGAATCAGCTCGGTCGCCAGGACGGCCTCGGCGGGTTGTCCCTGAGAGCGCAGGGCAGCCGCTGTCAAAGAGGCCGTGAAGCGCTCGCCCATGCTGGAGATGAGGTCCAGCGCGCGAGGCGTGACTTCGCCCAGGACATAGATAGCGCGGCACAGGCTTTCCAGGTTATCCAGGGCGAACCGTATCTCGTCGTTGAGGGCAGCGATTTCGTTGGGGGCGGCCACCTCACGCACCACTTGCCAGTGACGGACCAGCAGGTCGTCGCGGATGGCGCGGTAGGTGGCGTCGTCGCCGTCGGCAGCGGTGCGGGCGGCTTTGATGAGGGCGTCGGTGACGCCGCTCATGGCGGAGACGACGCCCACGACTTGATGACCCTGATCCACCGCCTCGTGGATCAGGGTGGCAACTTCACGAATACGTTGCGCGGAGCCGACGGAAGTTCCGCCGAATTTCATGGTCAGGCGCATGATAGAATGCCTCGATGATGATATTGCTTGTAGCGGACGGCCGCATCCACGGCCCCTGCCCGGAGTGCGGGACCCACGCTCCCACTGCGGCAGCGAGCAGGCGCGGGAGCCAGCGCCTACATACCGATATACTTTGCGTAGATGGCGCGGGCGACGGATGGCTCGTCGGTGCCCTTAATGATGGCGCGCGCATCTGGGAACAGGGTGACTTCGCAGTTGTCGACGGTCAGCCGCAGTAGAAAGGGCGTGACGTGCACTGGCCCGACACCAGCCAGGCGCTCGCCCAAGTCGGTCAGGTCCAGGGTCTGCTTGCCCGAGGGTCGCACCTGCACGGCATCGCGGCCGCAGAGGGTCGCCGTCTCGCTGGTTTGCCCGTCCAGAAAGTGGTATTCGCCTTTGTCGCAGGTGGGGCAGCCAGGCCGCCGGGAGAGGCTGAAGCGGTCGTAGCTATTGGTCCAGACGTCGGCATGGATGAGGCCATCGTTGAGCGTGCCAGCGCCGACGATGAGCTTGAGGGCCTCAGTGGAGGCAAGGGACCCTATGAGGCCCGCCACGCCGTTAAGGATGCCGGCTGTGTCGCAGGTATCGAGGCGACCGGCGGGCGTCGGTTCGGGATAGACGCAGCGCAGGCAGGCAGTCTGGCCGGGTACGATGGTCATGCTCATGCCGTAGGCGGCGATAACGCCGCTATACACCCAGGGCTTGTTCCACTTGACGCAGGCGTCGTTAATGATGTAGCGCGTCTCAAAGTTGTCGGTGCCGTCCACGATGACATCGATGTCGTTGATAACGTCCTGGACATTTTCCGGCGTCAGGTCGAGGACGAAAGGTTCGATGTCGATGTGGGAGTTGATGCGGTTGAGGCGGTCGGCGGCGGCGACGGCTTTGGGCGCGCTGGCGGCAGCGTCGGTCTCGTCGAAGAGGGTCTGGCGCTGCAAGTTGCTCCATTCGACAAAGTCGCGATCCACCAGGCGGAGGTAGCCGACGCCGGCCCGGGCGAGGTTGTTAGCGATAACGGTACCGAGGGCGCCAATGCCGATGACGGCGACGCGGGAGGCGAGCAGCTTACGCTGGCCAGCCTCACCGATGCCGGGGTAGACGAGTTGTCGGGCGTAGCGGGATAGGTCTGTCATGGTTCTCACGGTGGCGCGGCGGCGACACGGGGGTCGCTCGCTATTCGTCGGTCTCCCAGGGGTAGACGATCCAGTCATCGGTTTCCTCGGCGTAGTAGTCGGGTTGGTGTGCCGGGTAACGGGAACGGCGCGGCTTCCACTGCAAGACGGCGACGACGGGCACGCCACCGGCATCCTGCACACGCTCCTTGACGGCGACGGCAGTGCGACCACTGTCCCAGATGTCGTCGACGACCAGGATGCGCTTGCCGTAGAGGATGGGGTCGGCAGGGAATTGGAAGAAGATGGGCTGATCGAGGGTCTCGCCGATGCCGGTGTAGAACTGGACGGCGGCGACGAGGACGTTACGGATATCGAGCTTTTCGCTGAGCAGGCCGCCGGGGACCATGCCGCCGCGGGTGATGACGAGCAGGGCGTCGAAGGTGCGCGGCAGTTTTGCAGCCAGGCTGTCAACCAGGGCGGCAATTTCCGGCCAGTCGAGGTAGCGTTTCTTGATGGCGTCGGCTGTCGCGCTCATAGCAGGGTCTCCAGGCCGTCGGCCAGCAGTTGATAGTCGCCGCTGGTCAGAGCTGCGTGGACAGCGTCAGCGGCCGGGTCGAGCCAGATAGTGTAGGGGCAAGGCCCTCGGCGTAGCAGGTCTACGTCCGCGCGGATGATATCGGTGGATGGAGGCTGCTGGCTGAAGCCGCGGCCGAGGGTGGTGAATTGCATGATAGCCTGGGTATTGGTGAAGGCTAACAGCGTCGGTTGGCCAGCCCCGTCGGCCAGCGCCAGGTAGCGCCATTCAAGGTCGCCCTGGCCGGTGACTGCCTGTGTCTCGAAATCGCCAGGGATGAGGGCGACAGCGAGGAAATAGAGGCATTGCTGAGTCGCGGGCAGCACGACATCTTCAGATTTGAAGTTGATGAGTGGCATCCAGGGCGGCCTCGAAGGAGCGCAGGGTGGGCTTGATGTGCAGGCCGGCGTCAAGGTGACCGTCGAGGACAACAGCGGTCTTGAGGCCAGCGCCGGTTATGTAAGCGACAGTCAGTTCGTCGGGCGCAATTCTACCACTCTGCGCCAGCTTTTTCAATACGGCGACGGTGACGCCGCCAGCGGTCTCGGCGAAGATGCCCTCAGTTTCGGCCAGGAGGCGAATACCGGCGATGATCTCGTCGTCGGTGGCGGCGTCGGCGTGGCCGCCGGTGTCGCGGAAGATGCGCAGGGCGTAGGGGGCGTCGGCGGGCGAGCCGATGGCGAGGGATTTGGCGATGGTGTTGGGCTTGACCGGCTCGGCGAAGTCGGCGCCGGCCTTGAAGGCGGTGACGATAGGCGCGCAGCCAGCGGCCTGGGCGCCGGAGATGCGGGTAGGACGGTCGTCGATGAGGCCGAGGGTCTTGAATTCATCCAGTCCTTTTTTGATCTTGACCAGGACGGAGCCGGAGGCCATAGGAGCAACGACATGGTCGGGGGCGCGCCAGCCGAGCTGCTCGGCGACTTCGTAGCCGAGGGTCTTGCCGCCTTCGGAGTAGTAGGGGCGAACGTTGACGTTGACGAAGGCCCAGCCGTACTCGTCGGCGAGCATGGCGCACAGGCGATTGACGTCATCGTAGGTTCCGTCGACACTGACGAGGGTCGGGCCGTAGACGAGGGCAGCGCTGATCTTGGCCGCCTCCAGGTCCGACGGCACGAAGACGAAGGCGCGCATCCCCGCTCGCGCGGCATGGGCGGCCACCGAGTTGGCGAGGTTGCCGGTGGAGGGGCAGCCGATGGTGTCGAAGCCGAATTCGACCGCTTTCGTGATGGCGACGCTGACGACGCGGTCTTTGAAGGAGAAGGTCGGGTTGACGGTGTCGTTCTTGATGTAGAGATGCTTGAGGCCGATGGCCTGGCCGAGGCGGTCAGCCCGCAGGAGGGGAGTGAAGCCGGAAGGGATACCGACGGCGCGCTGGCCGTCCACGGGGAGCAGGTCGGCGTAGCGCCACATGTTCCACGGGCCGCTGGCGATGCGCTCGCGTGTCACAGTGTCGCGCCAGACGTCGTAGTCGTACTCGACCTCGACGGGGCCGAAGCACTCGTCGCAGACATAGCGTGGCTCCTCGGGATAGCGCGCTCCGCACTCACGACAGCGTAGACCAAGGATGTGGGGAAGAGATGACATTGAGTTTCCTTTCGCTGGGGAGGGTGCAGGCGCAAAAAAAGGCCCCGCTCGAAGTGAGAGGAGGCCGTGGGGAACGCCGTGGGCTGCCCTCTTATCTTCCAGACTTGTCTGCCGGATTTGGCACAGCACTGACGCATTCGATGCGCCAGCCCGCTGCCGAGGCTTCACAGGGCCGGTCCCTCCGCCTCTCTGGATAAGAGTGGTATGCGGTTGTTGGGGAGTAGTGTATCAGATTCGCG
>WBZS01001568.1_pt1 | contig 17517 bp, 12 predicted proteins | sample 5204201 | NCBI WGS metagenome assembly WBZS01 (sample SAMN12344357, study PRJNA552823) | activated sludge metagenome | biome: Activated sludge suspended growth; feature: Nitrification reactor; material: Wastewater; isolation source: activated sludge from nitrification reactor of wastewater...
GATGTCGGCCGGCAGCGTCGGGCCGGGCGCCGAGGTTGAGGTACGGGGCGGCGATGTCGTCGTCGGGGTCGAAGGGGGTCTGCACGAGCAGACCGGCGTCCGGGCCGGTGAAGGATCCCACGGCGGCGTGCTCCTGGTCGGCGCACTCCGGGTTGTCGCGCAGCCGAGTGATCCGCCAGGAGACCTCGTCCCAGGCCTGGGCGAGGTCACGCAGGCCCTCGTCGAGGACGGGTTCGGCCTCGTCGGCGACGGTGACCCGGACCCGGCCGTCCGCGTTGGGCACGCCGATCCGCCAGGTGTCGGGGAGCAGGTCGTGCGCCTGGAGCACCCCCCGGGCCTCGTGGATCCGCTCCGCCGGGATCTCGAGGACGACCCCCAACTCCTCGGTGAAGAGGTCGGCCAGCGAGCGGACGTCGAGGTCGACCCCCATCCCTCCGGCGAAGGCCATCTCGCACACGGCCGCCCAGAGACCACCGTCGGAGCGATCGTGGTAGGCCGACACCAGTCGCCGGGACCGCAGTTCGGCGAGCGCAGCGGCCAGCCGGGTCAGCCGAACCGGGTCGTCGAGGTCCGGCACGGGTCCCCCGAAGGCGTTCGAGACCTGCGCGGCCATCGACCCGCCCATCCGGTGGCGCCCACCGCCGAGGTCGACGAGCGCGAGCACCGAGCCGCCCCGCAGCTGCGGCGTCCACGTGCCGCGGACGTCGGCGAGGGAAGCGAAGGCGGTGACGACGAGCGAGACCGGGGAGACGACCCGGCGGGCCTCACCGTCGGGCGAGGTCCAGGTGGTACGCATCGAGAGCGAGTCCTTGCCCACCGGCACCGAGACGCCGAGCGCGGGGCACAACTCGAGCCCGACGGCCCGCACGGTGTCGTAGAGCGCGGCGTCCTCGCCCTGCTCGCCACAGGCGGCCATCCAGTTGCAGGAGAGCTTGACCCCGGTCAGCGAGGCGAGCGGCGCCGCCAGAAGGTTCGTCAACGCCTCCCCGACGGCCATCCGGCCGGACGCGGGGGCGTCGATCGAGGCCAACGGCATCCGTTCGCCGGTGGCCATCGCCTCCCCCGCGAAGCCGGTGAAGTCGGCGAGCGTCACGGCGACGTCGGCCACCGGCACCTGCCAGGGCCCCACCATCTGGTCCCGGTGGGTGAGCCCGCCGACCGTGCGGTCGCCGATCGTGATGAGGAACCGTTTGGACGCCACGCTCGGATGGCGCAGGATCGCGTAGGCCGTCGCGCGGAGGTCGACGGTGGCCAGGTCGAAGTCGTCACCCGTGCGCGTGACTCGCTGCACGTCCCGGGTCATCCGCGGCGGCTTGCCGAGCAGGACCTCCATCGGCAGGTCGATCGGGTGGTCCGTCGACTCGCCCCGGGCGGCCGGGTCGTCGGGCGTCTCCGGGCCGCTCGCCACGACCAACTGGCCGTCCGCGCGCGCGACGCCGACGACGGCATACGGACAGCGCTCGCGATCGGCGAGGGCGGCGAAACTGGCCAGCGACTCCGGCGCGATGGCCACGACGTAGCGCTCCTGGCTCTCGTTGCACCAGATCTCCTTCGGCGCCAGCCCCGACTCCTCGAGCGGAACCGCGGAGAGGTCGAAGCGGGCACCGAGGCCGGCGCCGTCGACCAACTCGGGGAAGGCGTTGGACAGGCCCCCGGCCCCGACGTCGTGGATCGCGAGGATCGGGTTCCTCTCGGCCATCGACCAACAGTGGTTGATGACCTCCTGGGCGCGACGTTCGATCTCGGGGTTGCCGCGCTGGACCGAGTCGAAGTCGAGGTCCGCGGCGTTGGCGCCCGCCGCCATCGACGAGGCCGCGCCGCCCCCCATCCCGATCCGCATCCCCGGACCACCGAACTGGATGAGCAGGGTGCCCGCCGGGAACACCACCTTGTCGGTCATCTCCGCGCTGATCGTCCCCAGGCCACCGGCGCTCATGATCGGCTTGTGGTAGCCGCGGTGGACGCCGTCGACGGTCTGCTCGTAGACGCGGAAGAAGCCGCCGAGGTTGGGCCGGCCGAACTCGTTGTTGAAGGCCGCGGCCCCGATCGGGGCCTCGATCATGATCTCCAGCGGGCTCGCGATGTGGCCAGGGGCCGCGAAATCGGCTGTCTCCCAAGGCTCTTGGGCATCCGGCAGGTGCAGGTTCGAGACGGCGAAGCCGGCCACCCCGGCCTTGGGCTGCGACCCACGCCCGGTCGCACCCTCGTCGCGGATCTCACCGCCGGCCCCGGTGGCGGCGCCCGGGAAGGGACTGATCGCCGTCGGGTGGTTGTGCGTCTCGACCTTCATGAGGACGTGAACCTCGCCGTCCCGGCCGGCATACGGGCTCGGCTCGGCCTGCGACTGCGGCAGCCATCGGGTGCGCTGTCCGCCGACCATGACCGAGGCGTTGTCCTTGTAGGCGACCACGGTGCCCGCTCCGGCGACGGCCTCGGTATGGCGGATCATCCCGAAGAGGCTGTGTGGCTGCACCTCGCCGTCGATGACGAAGTCGGCGTTGAAGATCTTGTGCCGACAGTGCTCGCTGTTGGCCTGGGCGAACATCATCAGTTCGACGTCGGTCGGGTTGCGGCGCAGCCCGGTGAACGCGTCGACGAGGAAGTCGATCTCGTCGTCGGAGAGAGCCAATCCGTATGCCGTGTTGGCCGCTTCCAGCGCGGGTCGCCCGGCGCCGAGCACGTCGACGTGTGCGAGCGGCTCCGCTTGGCGCTCGTCGAAGAGGTGGGCGGCCTCCTCGCGGCTGGCCAGGGCCGACTCGGTCATCCGGTCGTGCAGGATCGCGGCACACCCGGCCCACTGCTCGGCGGTCAGCTGGGTCCCCCGCAGGGTGTACTCGGTGACCCGCTCGACCCGATGGATGGGCAGGCCGCAGTTGTGGGCGATGTCGGTGGCCTTGCTCGCCCACGGGGAGACGGTGCCCAACCGGGGACCGACGACGACGAGGGCGGAGCCCGCCTCGCCGGCTGCGGCCTCGTCCGGCGCGGCGTCGGGTGAGGCCCCGGCATCCCCGTCCCCGGCCGGTTCACCGTAGGTGAGCAGGGCGGCGACCGTGTCGGGATCGGTGAGGGGACCGTGGCTGCTCACCCAGTGCACGTGCCTGGCCCGCAGCCCGGTGAGGCCGGGGACGACTTCGCGCAGGCGCCCCAGCAGGGCCGCTGACCGGAACTCGGAGAGCGCGTTGCCCCCTTCGAAGACGGTGAGGACGTGGTCGCGCGAGGAGGTCATCGACGAACTTTCGGGAGGCGATCCGGGCCGAGGCCCCAGTCTATGGCGCGCCCGAGGGGACCCTCCGCCGACGTCCGCGGCCCGCCGAGGCGGGGGGAGCGGGCGCGCCGGTCGAGTCAGGCCCCCTGGAGGGTCCCGAGTCCGCCGGGGACACCCCGCCCTGCAGGTAGTCCAGCCCGAGGCCGATGAGGACCACCTCGACGACCAGCCGGAGCGGGCGGGCGACGCGGGTCACCACCAGGATCGCCCCTCACTCATCGCGGACCCGGGCGCTCGGGGTGGGCCGCGCGCCGAAGGCCCGCCCGGTCAGTCGCTCGAAGGCCTCGACGTACTTCGCCCGGGTGGCCTCGACGACCTCGGGCGGCAGTGCCGGCGGCGCCTGGCCGGAGGACTTGTCCCAGCCGGACTCCGGCGAGAGCAGCCAACTCCGGACGAACTCCTTGTCGAAGCTCGGCTGGGGCCGCCCCGGGGCGTAGCCGTCGGCCGGCCAGAAGCGGGAGGAGTCCGGGGTCAACACCTCGTCGGCGAGCACGAGCGCCCCCTCGCGCACCCCGAACTCGACCTTCGTGTCGGCGATCAGCACGCCGCGTTCCCCGGCGATCTCGTTGCCCCGCATCAGGATTCGCGTCGTGAGGTCGCGGGCCGTCGCGGCCAGGTCCGGACCGATCGCCGCCTCCACCTCGGGATACGACATGGGTTCGTCGTGCTCGCCCTGGGGGGCCTTTGTCGAGGGCGTGAACAGCGGCGTCTCGAACCGGGACCCGTCGACCAGGCCCGCCGGGAGGGCGATCCCGGAGACGTGACCGTCCGCGGCATACTCGCGCAGTCCGCCGCCGGTTAGGTACGCGCGAGCCACACACTCGACCGGCAGCATGTCGAGACGCTCGCAGAGCACCGCCCGCCCGAGGACCGCCTCGGGCACCTCGGGTGCGTCGGCGGTGATGACGTGGTTGGGCACGAGGTCGGCCAACTGCTCGAACCACCACAGCGACAGTTGGGTGAGGATGGCGCCCTTGTCGGGGATGGCCGGCTCGAGGACGAAGTCGAAGGCGCTGATCCGGTCCGAGGCGACGAGCAGCACCTGGTCGGTGCGCGGCGCGCCGTCGTCCCCCACGGGCGCGTAGAGGTCGCGCACCTTGCCGGAGTAGAGATGGACGAAACCGGGCAGCTCGACGGGCATGGCCCCATCCTCGCAGCCCTGCGCATGGCGTTCACGCGACGTCCGGGGGATGCCGCACGGATTTCGGCATGCCGGGCTCGGCCGGGCTCGACCCGGCTCAGCCGGGAATCGTGACCGCGCCGGCGACGGCCCGGCGAGCGATGTCCGTGCGGTGGTGCGAGCCCGCCAACTCGATCCGGCCCACCCCGGCATACGCCTCCTCCCGGGCCGCGTCCAGGGTCGGACCGACGCCGACGACCGACAGCACCCGGCCACCGGCCGAGACGAGGGTTCCCTCGGCGTCGAGCGCGGTGCCGGCATGCAGCACGTATGCCGTGCCCTCCCCCGACGCCTCGGCCTCCACCCGGTCGACCCCGACGATCGGGTCACCGACTCTGGGTGTGGCCGGGTAGTGCTCGGCGGCGATCACGACCGTGACCGCCGACGCGGCGCGCCAGCGAAGGGCCGACCGTTCGGCGAGTCGCCCGGCCGCGGCGGCGAGCAGGAGTTGGGCGAGCGGGGTCTCGAGCCGGGCCAGCACGACCTGCGTCTCGGGGTCCCCGAATCGAACGTTGAACTCGATGACCCGGGGCCCACGCGCCGTCAGGGCCAGACCGACGAAGAGGACCCCGACGAACGGGGTGCCACGGCGTCGCATCTCATCGACCGTGGGCTGGGCCACCCGGGCCACGACATCCTCCGCCAGCGACTCCGGAGCCCACGGGAGGGGCGAATAGGCGCCCATCCCACCGGTGTTCGGGCCGGAGTCGTCGTCCCCGACCCGCTTGAAGTCCTGGGCCGGCGCCAGGGCGACCGCCGTCTCACCGTCACACAGGCAGAACAGTGACACCTCCGGCCCGTCGAGGAACTCCTCGATGACGACCTGACCGCCGGGCTTGGCGAGGACCTCGCGGGCGTGCGCCAACGCGACATCCCGGTCCTGCGTCACGACCACGCCCTTCCCCGCCGCGAGCCCGTCCTGCTTGACCACGTGGGGGGCCCCGAACGCATCGAGTGCATCTTCGACCTGGTCCATCTCGGTGCACACGTGCGCGAGCCCGGTCGGCACGTCGGCGGCCGACATGACGTCCTTGGCGAAGGCCTTGCTGCCCTCGAGCCGGGCCGCCTCCGCGCTGGGTCCGAAGCAGGGGATCCCGGCGGCCCGTACCGCATCGGCGACACCGGCGACCAGCGGCGCCTCCGGCCCGACGACGACGAGGTCCACCTGGTGCCGTCGCGCCACGTCGATGATGGCCGGCGAATGGTCGAGACCCCCGTCGAGGTCCTCGCAGTGGGCGATCTGCGCGATCCCAGGATTGCCGGGGGCGGCGATCACTGCATCCACCAGCGGATCGGCGAGCAGAGCTCTCACCAGGGCGTGTTCGCGGGCACCGGAACCGAGGACGAGGACCTTCACGAGTCTCGACCCTACTCGGGCGAGGGAGGGACCCGGCCCGAGCGAACGGCATACGGGAGGGGAAAAGCGTGGACGCGGCGGACCCGAGGAGCAGGGGGGGTATTTCCCCGGGGCCGCCGCGTCCGTCCGCGTGGCGCATCGCGGTCTGGGGAAACCGGCGCTCTGCGCAGACATCGACGACGTCGATGCGGACGACCATACGCGGCGGGGCAATCCATGTGAAGTTCAACGATGTCGGATTACCGACAATGTCGGCCTTTCGCCAGCCCCGTGGCTGGCAGTTGACTGAGGAGGGTCCCGTGGCCGCCCGCACGCCCGAGCCGGACGCACCCCCTGCCCTGTACGTCGCCCTCGTCTCGACGACGAGGCCCACGGAGCGCAGCCTCGAACGTGCCGGCTACTCGCGGAGCTACCTTGACCGGGAGTTGCCGCGACTGGCCGACCTCGGGATGGTGCGGTTGCTCGAGCGGGGCGCCATCGAGGTCGTCCCACCGGAGGTCGCCCTGCCCGCGTATGCCGCCCACCTGGAGGGCCAGGCCACCCGGACCCGGTCGGCCATCGACGAACTCGGCGGCCGCTACCGCCGCAGCCGGGCCCAGCGTGCCGAGTCGGCGACCTTCGAGGTCCGGGTCGCCTCCGATCTGGCCGAGCTCGAGGAGGCCCGGCGACGGGTCATGCGGGACGCCGAGGAGGCGGTGGTGGTGGTCGCGGCTCGCGCCCCGCTCAACGAGCGCCTCATCCTCGACCGGTCCGAACACTCCAACGGACTGCGGGGTCCAGGCGCTGCGCAACTGCGGCGTCGGCTCATCCTCGACCGGTCGATCCTCGAGGTCGACGGCGTCGCCGAGTCCCTCGCCGAACTCCACGAGGACGGCGTGCAGGTGCGGATTCACCCCAGCCTGGCGCTCAGCGTGATCGTCGTGGACCGCGCGGTCGCCATCGTCGACATCACGAACCTCGACCCCAGTGGCTACGGGTCGATCATCGTCCGGCACCCGCCCCTGGTCGAGGCCTTGGCCCTGATGGCGGATGCGACGGTGATCACGTCCTCGCCGGCGCCAGTGGCCCTCTCGGGGGCCCAGGAGCGCCTCGGGCAGCGCCAGGCGAAGACCCTCGCCCTGCTCGCCGCCGGAGCCAGCGACGCCACGATCGCGCGCCAGTTGGGGGTCTCCCAGCGCACGGTCGAGCGACACGTGCGCATGGTCATGGACTCGCTCGGCGCGACCACGCGCTTCCAGGCCGGGATGGAGGCCGCTCGCCGCGGACTGCTCTGAGTCGTTCTAGACTTGTGCGTTCGATCCTTTCCGGAACGGTTCGGCCCGACCCGTCCAAGGGGGCCGACCCGTCCGACCCGTCCGAACAGCCCTTCCAGCCCAGGAGCCGGCGCCTCGTGAGCACCACCTCTCGTCCGCGACCCGACGTGCCCGAGGTCGTCGCCGCCGAGATCGCCCGTGAGCAGGCCCATGTCGACCGCGTCTACGAAGAACTGACGAAGGCCAACGCGCGCGCCGCCACCGTCGAGGCCGATGGCCTGGCCCGCGGGCGGACCGACCGAACCGGGGACCCGCGGGACGAGGAACTCACCGGACTGTTCGAGCGCGATGCCCTGGTCTATGCGGCCGCCCGGCGTCGAGCCAGCCTCGAGAAGCAGTACGAGGGACTGGTGTTCGGCCGGCTCGACCTCGACGCCAGCCCGGGGGGGTCGGAGCGTGAGGCCCGCTACATCGGACGGCTCGGGGTGCGCGACGACGACTACGAACCGCTGGTCGTCGACTGGCGGGCTCCCGCGGCGGCCGCGTTCTACCGGGCCACGCCGGTCGAACCCATGGGCGTGGTGCGCCGTCGTGTGCTGCGCTGCAAGGGGCCCACGGTCGTCGGCATGGAGGACGACCTGATGGTCGCCGAGGCACCCGACGACCTCGTCGTCGTCGGGGACGGCGCCCTCCTCGCGGCCCTGACCCGCAGTCGTGGCCGCCAGATGCGCGACATCGTGGCCACGATCCAGCGCCACCAGGACGAGGCGATTCGCGCGACCTCGCGAGGGATCACCGAGATCACCGGCGGCCCGGGCACCGGCAAGACGGTGGTGGCCCTGCACCGGGCCGCCTATCTGCTCTACTCCGAGCGCCGACGCTTCGAGTCCGGCGGGATCCTCGTCGTCGGCCCGTCCGCCGCGTACACGGCATACATCGAACGCGTCCTGCCCAGCCTGGGCGAGGATTCGGTGTCGCTGCGCGCCCTCGGCGACCTCGTCGACGGGCTGACCGCCACCCGAATCGACGACCCGCACGTCGCCGCGCTCAAGGGCAGCCCGCGGATCCGGCAGGTCCTGGCCCGCGCCGCCGACCGGGCTCCCGCGGGCTCGCCCCCGGCGTTCCGGGCCTTCGTGAACGGCCATGCGGTGCGGCTCGACGCCCCGGTGCTCGACCGGTTGCGGCGCCAGGTCCTGCGCAGCCATCAGCACAACCTCGGCGCCGGTGCCGCCCGCGAGGGCCTCGCCCAGGCCGCGTGGGCGTCTGCCCGCAGCGGGGATCGCGCCGAGTTCTTCGAGGCCTTCGACTCCTCGCGCGACGTCGACGAGTTCATGGCCGCCTGGTGGCCGCAGCTGGATCCCCGGGAGGTCCTGCTGGGCCTGACGGACACCGACGACGTCTCCCGGCTGGCCGGCGGGGTGCTCACCCACGACGAGTCGGCCGCGCTGGCTCTGAGTTTCGTCGACGCCCTCGAACTGGGCACCTGGTCGGTGGCCGACGTCGCGCTCATCGACGAGGTGGCGGCGCGGCTGGGACCGGTGCAGGAGCAGGAGGCCGAGGAGGTGGGCTTCTACGACATCGAGGAGTTCGACGACCTGGCCGCGTACGGGGTCCAGGACGTGCGGGTCGGAGTGAGCGAGCGGATCGGGCTCGGCGGTGGGGCGATCATCACCCCGGTGGACGCCCGCGACCGGCTCCTCCAGGGGCGCATCGAACGCCCCGCGCACTATGCCCACGTGCTGGTCGACGAGGCCCAGGACCTCTCCCCGATGCAGTGGCGGATGCTCGGTCGACGCGGGCGTACCGCATCGTGGACGGTCGTCGGCGACAACGCGCAGGCTTCGTGGGGGGACCTCGTCGAGGCCCGGGCGGCCCGCCTCGAGGCGTATGCCGGCCAGCCGCGGCAGGCCTTCCACATGGACACCAACTACCGCAACGCCCGGGAGATCTTCGACTACGCGCGAGACCTCATCCTGCCGGTGGTGCCCGACGCCGACATTCCGCTGGCCGTCCGGGAAACCGGCGTGGACCCGGTCGAGATCGACACCGACGATGTCGTCGGCACGGCCGGGGCGGCCGTCGAGTCCCTGCTCGGCGCGGTCGACGGATCGATCGCCGTCATCACCGCGCGACGGTGGGAGGACCGGCTCGCTCACCTCATCGACGCCGGCGACGGCCGGGTGCAGGTCATCGACCCGCTGTCGACCAAGGGGCTCGAGTGGGACGCGACCGTCGTGGTCGACCCCGACGCGGTCGTCGCCGAGTCACCCGGTGGTGCGCGCGTGCTCTACGTCGTGCTGACCCGGGCGGCCCACCGGATGAGCATCATCCGCCCGACCACCGCCTGAGCCCGCTCTCACGGCATACAACCTCTCCCGGTGCCACTTTGCATACGGGAAGGCCCCCTCGTAACCGGCACTCTCGTACTCATTCTCTCCCAGTGTCACTTCGCATACGGAAGGGCCGGTTCGTAACCCTCCCGCTCCTAGCGAAGTGGCACTGGGAGAGGTTGTATGGGCGCCCGGGTCAGGCGTCGAGCAGGGGGAACCGCTCGATGATCTCGTGGCGTCCCGGGCCCACCCCGATCGCCGAGACTCGCGCCCCGATCAGCTCCTCGACACGAAGCACGTAGGCCCGAGCCGCCTCGGGCAGCTCCTCGAAGGTGCGGCACCCGGAGATGTCCTCCCACCACCCGGGCATGAACTCGTAGATCGGCGTCGCGTGGTGGAACTCGCTCTGGCCCATCGGCATCTCGTCGAAGCGCACCCCCTCGACGTCGTAGGCCACGCAGATCGGCACCTGCTCGAAGCCCGTGAGCACGTCGAGCTTGGTGACGACGAAGTCGGTGACCCCGTTGACCCGGTGCGCGTACCGGCCGATGACGGTGTCCATCCAGCCACACCGGCGCGGCCGCCCGGTCGTCGTGCCGTACTCGGCACCGACCTTGCGTAGGGTCTCCCCGTCGTCGTCGAAGAGCTCGGTCGGGAACGGACCCTCGCCCACCCGTGTCGTGTAGGCCTTGAGGATCGCGATGACCCGGGACACCCGGGTCGGCGGGATCCCCGACCCAGTGCACGCCCCACCGGCGGTCGCCGAGGACGAGGTGACGAACGGGTAGGTGCCGTGGTCGACGTCGAGCAACGTCGCCTGACCGGCCTCGAGGAGCACGTTGGCGCCGGCATCGAGCGCCTTCTCCAGTTCCCGCGAGGTGTCGCGGACCATCGGAGCCAACCGGTCGGCATACGACAGGAGTTCGGCGACAACGAGGTCGGGGTCGACCGCACGGGTGTTGTAGATCTTGACGAGCACCTGGTTCTTGAACGCCAGCGCCGCCTCGACCTTCTGCTGGAGGATGTGCTCGTCGAAGAGGTCCTGGACCCGGATCCCGATCCGGTTCATCTTGTCGGCATACGTCGGACCGATGCCCCGGCCGGTCGTGCCGATCTTGCGCTTGCCGAGGAAGCGCTCGGTGACCTTGTCGAGGGTTCGGTTGTAGGGGGCGATGATGTGCGCGCTGCTGCTCACGATCAGTCGCGAGGTGTCGACGCCGCGGGCCTCGAGCCCGTCGAGCTCGCGGAAGAGGACCTCGAGGTCGATGACGACACCGTTGCCGATGACGGGGACGACGTTGGGCGAGAGGATGCCCGAGGGCAACAGGTGCAGGGCGTACTTCTCGCGGGTGCCGTCCTCCCCCTCGATGACCACCGTGTGGCCGGCGTTGTTGCCGCCGTTGAACTTCACCACGTAGTCGACGTCGCTGCCCATGAGGTCGGTCGCCTTGCCCTTGCCCTCGTCGCCCCACTGAGCGCCCACGAGAACGATTGCCGGCATCGGTGCCCCTTCCCTAACGGTCAGCTCGGTGGCCAAACCGGATGTATGCCGTGGACGCGCCGCGGCTCGACTGCGCACGTTCCCGCGACGGCCACTCCACGAGAAAAGGGCCCCGCGCTGACGCCAGGCCCGTGCGCCTCATCCTATCGTGGGCCGGTCGGGCCGGACTCACCGGCGAGCGCCGACGCGCGGCCGATGGCCACGCCCAGCTGGTAGCGATTGTCGACACCGTGGATCGCCATCAGGCCCGAAACCCGGCGGCGGACGGTGCGCAACCCCAGGCCCATGACCCGAGCGATCGCCTCGTCCTTCAGGCCCATGCCGAGCAGCTCGAGCAACCGGTCATCACCGTCGGGGCCGCCGACGGAGACGTTGATCTGGCGCGCCCGGCTCCACACGAGGTCGAAGTAGGCGCAATGGAGGTCGATGACGAGGGGATCGTGCGAGACCACGTAGCCCGACGTCGGGTCGCCCCACCGCGCCAAGGCGACGACCGCGGTGGTGCCGAACACGGCGAACTCGGACTCCACGGGCGAGGCGATCCGCTGCACCTCGCCGGCCTGTGCCCACAGGCGCACCCACTGGACCGAGCTGGGCGAGTCGAGGACCTCGGGCGGATAGATCGTGTGATGGGGATGCCCGGCCCGCAGCCGTTCCTCGTTCAGCCGCATGATCTGGTCGTCGAGAGCCGGACCGTCGTCGGGGATGAGTACGAGGTTGCGCAGCAGACCGGAGGAGTCCTGGAGCAGGCGGGAGACCGTGCTCGCCGCGAGTTCGGGGAGGACCGGCTCGAAGGCCACCCCCTGGGCTGTGGCGAAGCCGCTGTTCACGGTGCGGAGCAACTCGCGGGCACGGTCGAGTTCCAGTCGCCGCTGCGTCCACCGGGCCTCCTCCAGTTCGAGCATGGCCGTGAGCTCGGCCCGTGCCAGGCCTCGGCTCGATGGTGCCGAGGCCTCCCCCGGCGATCCGTTCGATGACTTCATGGCCTGGCTCCCTCGACGTGGGCCCCGCCGTCGGGGCGTTCGGGCGAGCCCTGCCCTGACCTGCGGTTTGGCATCTTGTGGCCATGGACACCATAGTGCCGCGATAGGCCGGCAGGACAGGGCATGATGACCATGCTGTGGCGTCGCAGGGGATGACAGCAGCACACAGTGCCTGAGGGTGCGGTTCCTGGCAGGGGATCACGCCATATGGCACCGGCCTCAGGCAGGGGCCGAAAGGGCCCGACCACGATGTGGTCGGGCCCTTTCACTGTGTCGGGGTCTCGGGTCGCCGGGTCTCGGGTCGCCGGGTCTCGGGTCGCAGGGACACGGTGCCCACCCGCTCAAAGGCCGAGCGCCCGGGCCCCCTCCGCCGAACTGGCCCGGAGGAAATCCGTACAGCGCAGACGCTCCTCCTCCTCCTCGATCGCGGCGGCCGCCTTGGCGAGCGCGGCGAGGGCTCTCAAGAAGCCCCGATTGGGCTCGTGTTCCCAGGGGATCGGTCCCTGGCCCCGCCACCCGGCCCGACGCAAGGCGTCGAGACCGCGGTGGTAACCGGTGCGGGCATACGCATAGGCCTGCACCGGGTGCTCGGCGGCCAACGCCGCCTCGGCGAGTACGGCCCAGGCCAGGCTGGAGGCGGGGTGGGCGGCGGCCACGCGGCCCGGACGGTCCTCGCCGCTGGCGATCAGCGCCGCGGCCGGGTCGACGGGCAGGAGCGTGGGGGGGATCCCGAGCAGGTCAGTCATGTCCGAGAGCGTATGCCGTCACCCCACGCGCGGATGCCGTGGGCACCCGGGAGGGGTGCCCACGGCATCCGGGGAGAGTCAGCTCTGGTGCGTGCCCGCCGACCGGAGGTCCTGGCAGGCCCGGACGACGCGAGCGGCCATGCCGGCCTCGGCCTCCTTGCCCCAGGCGCGCGGGTCGTACTGCTTCTTGTTGCCGACCTCGCCGTCGACCTTGAGGACGCCGTCGTAGTTCTTCAGCATCCAGGTCGCAACCGGACGGGTGAAGGCGTACTGGGTGTCGGTGTCGACATTCATCTTCACGACACCGAAGTCGACCGCATCCGAGATCTCCTGCGGCAGCGAGCCCGAGCCACCGTGGAAGACCAGGTCCAGCGGCTTGGAGCCGGCGGCCAACCCACGGGCTGCCACGACGGCGTCCTGGCACTGCTTGAGGATCTCGGGGCGCAACTTGACGTTGCCCGGCTTGTAGACACCGTGCACGTTGCCGAAGGTGAGGGCGGCCATGTAGCGGCCATCCTCGCCGAGGCCGAGCGCGTCGACGGTCGCGAGGGCGTCCTCGGGCGTGGTGTAGAGCTGCTCGTTGATCTCGTTGGCGACGCCGTCCTCCTCGCCGCCCACGACGCCAATCTCGACCTCGAGGATGATGTGGGCGGCCTTGGCCAGCGCCAGGAGTTCCTCGGCGATGCTGAGGTTCTCGGCCAGCGGCACGGCCGAGCCATCCCACATGTGGCTCTGGAAGATCGGCAGTCCGCCGGCCTTGACCCGCTCGGTGCTCGCTGCGATGAGCGGACGGACGAACCCGTCGAGCTTGTCCTTCGGGCAGTGGTCGGTGTGCAGCGCAATGTTGACGTCGTACTTGGCCGCGACGATCTCGGCGTAGGCGGCGAGCGCCAGGGCGCCGGTCACCATGTCCTTGATGGTCGAGCCCGAGGCATACTCGGCGCCCCCGGTGGACACCTGGATGATGCCGTCCGAGCCGGCCTCCGCGAAGCCGCGGATCGCGGCCGTGACGGTCTGGCTCGAGGTGATGTTGATCGCCGGGTAGGCGAACGAGCCGGCCTTCGCGCGGTCGAGCATGTCGCGGTAGACCTCGGGGGTTGCGATGGGCATTGCGTCTCCTCGTGAGCGGGATCACTTTCCGTTCCCAATCCTCCCACCGGCCAGCGGCGGTCGCGCAACCGGTCGGTTGGTGGACGGATCCGGCCGCTTCCTCTCGTGGAGCGAGATGATCGACTTCAATGGCGTCCATGAAACTGCGGGACGTCGACACCCTCGCCGAGGCGACCCCGGACTCTCGAAACCGGGTCATCGACTTCCTGCGCGCGCTGGCGATCCTCGTCGTCGCCTTCGGGCACTGGACGGCCGCCGCGGTCATGGTGCGCGACGGGCAGCTGGTCGCCAATCAGATCCTCAATCTCGCCTCCTGGACGCACCCGTTCACCTGGGTCATCCAGGTGATGCCGGTCTTCTTCCTCGTCGGCGGCTATGCGAACGCGCTGTCGTGGCGGTCGGCGCGTGGCCAGGGGATCGGGTATGCCGGGTGGTTGCGAGCACGGCTGCGCCGCTTGGGAACTCCGGTGATTCCGCTGCTCCTGCTCTGGCTGTTGATGGCCTCGATCGCCTATGCCGCGGGCGTGCCCGGCGGCACCCTGCGGACCGCCTCACAGGTGGCGCTCGTCCCGACCTGGTTCCTCGCGGCCTACGTCATGGTGGTCGCCCTGGCACCACCGGCCTTGCGCCTCTGGGAGCGGTTCGAGTGGTGGGCCGTGGCCGGGCTGCTCGTGCTCGGCGGCCTCGTCGACCTGGTGAGCATCCGATCGGGCAGTGACCTGGCCGGCTTCCCGAACTACGTCATCGTCTTCGGTGCCGTCCACATGATCGGCTTCGCCTGGCTCGACGGTCGGCTGCCGGGTCTGCGCCCGCGGTTGCTGCTCGCCGGGCTGGGCGCGGCCGGCACGGTCCTGCTCGTGTGGCTCGGCCCGTACCCGGTCTCGATGGTCGGGCTCGACAATGCGACCCTCAACAACTCGTTCCCGACCCGCGTGACGCTCGGCTTCCTCGGGTTGCTGCAGGGCGGCCTGCTGCTGGCGTTGGAGCCGGTCCTGGCCCGCTGGTTGCGCCGACCGCGGCCATGGCGGTTCACGATCCTGGTCAACGCCCGGATCATGACCCTCTATCTGTGGCACCTGACGGCGATGGTGTCCGTCATCGGGAGCTCCCTGGCGCTGGGCGGGGTCGGTCTGCGAGCCACGCCCCTGTCCGGGGTGTGGTGGGTGACGCGACCGCTCTGGTGGATGACCCTGGCGGCCGCGACCGTGGGGTTCATCGCGATCTTCGGCCGCTTCGAGAGGCCCGTGCCCGACCCGCGGCCCGCGCCGCCGACGTGGCTCGCGATCCTCGCGTGTCTGGCGATGTGCGGCGGGTTGGGGGTCATGGCGATGTTCGGCATCGTCGATCGCGGTGGGGTCAACTGGTGGTGGCCGCTGGTGCCGATCGCCGGACTCACGCTGACGGCGATGATCCCCCTGACCGGGCGCCCGAGCCATCACCCCCGAGCCTGACGTCGCCCCGCCGACGCGCGTCCTACCGTGCAGTAAGCGTTGTGGGCACAACGCTTACTGCACGGTAGGACGCAGGAGGTAGGGGGTCGTCGTGGCGACGTGGCGCAGGCCTAGGCGGATGAGGATCGGACGACTGTCCGGGCTGGCGTCGACCCTAGCGATACGGGCTCCACGCGCCAGAGCCAACCGCGCCCGTTCGGCGAGGATCGCGCGGTAGAGGCCGCGGCCCCGCCATTGCGGAAGGGTGGCGCCCCCCCACATGCCCGCGATGCGCGCCTCATCCGCCGCGCCCCCAGGGCCAAGAGGGTCTGCTCCGGCCAGGGTGGGCATCGCGTGGTCGACCCTCGCCCCGGACAGCACCGGCCCATCGCTCCCCGTCGTCGACTCCTCCGCGATGACCACGTCCATCGACTCGGGGCGTTCGCGCAGGGTCCGGATCAACTCGTCGGTCACGCTTGCATTCCGCATCGGATCGCCGAACACCTCGGTCGTGAGAGCCCCCAGCCGTCTGAGGTCGTGATCGTCGTGCGCCCGCCGGATGGTCACCCCTCGGGGCACCGCCACCTCCTGAGCCAGGACAGTGAGGTCCCCGAGGATGAGGGATTCGTCGTCATCCTTCGTGAACCCGGCGGCGACGAGTCGCTCCCCCAGATCGGCCGGGGTGTCGAACGAATAGGTCTTCCACTCGACCGGCTCACCGCGGTCGGTGAAGAACTCGACCTGCCGTTGGATCCAGCGGTCGACCTGGGCGCCCCTCTCCCCCAAGCCCCTGGGCGCCTCGATCATGCACCACGAGGTGCTCGGGATGACCGGGTAACGCCGGCGCACCGGCCCGTCCAGATCGACGATGATCCCGGCCTCGGCAGCCCCGTGCTCACCCACCGTGGCCCGATGCCGCCGGAACACCGCCAGGAGCGCCTCCGCCGTCAAGGCGTCAGAAGTCATGCCCCCACTGTTGCCGCCCGCTGAGCGCCGGTCCACCACATTTCGGCCAAGGCACCACCGGGTGCGCGCCCGGCATACGGGCCTTGGGTGGTCGCTGGCTGCGCACCCCCGCTCGCGGCACCCTGCCGGTCGAACCCCCAGCCGAAGGACGTTCAGCCAGACGCGTTGTGACGGATCCACGCAAACATGGCGATGGCGGCCGCCGCGCCGGCGTTGATCGACCGGGTCGAGCCGTACTGGGTGATGTGCAGGATCGCCTCGCAGGCCTCCCGCATCTGCTGCGACAGGCCGGGCCCCTCCTGGCCGAAGACGAGGACGCACGGCGACGGCAGCGAGGCAGTCTCGATCGGGATCGAGCCGGGGACGTTGTCGATGCCGAGGACCGGAAGGGCGTGGGCCCGGCTCCACGCGGCGAAGTCGGCGACGGTCGCGTGGTGGACCTCGTGCTGATAGCGGTCGGTGACCATGGCGCCACGCCGATTCCAGCGGCGCTTGCCGACGATATGGAACGCGGCGACGTTGAAGGCGTTGGCGGTGCGCACGATCGAGCCGATGTTGAAGTCGTGCTCCCAGTTCTCGATGGCCACGTGCAGCGGGAAACGCCGCACGTCCAGATCGGCGACGATCGCGTCCTGCCGCCAGTAGCGGTAGCGGTCTTCGACGTTGCGCCGGTCCCCCTCGCGCAACAACTCGGCGTCGAACCGCGGGTCGCTCGGTGCGGGGCCGGTCCATGGCCCGACCCCGACCTCGGGGGAGGGCGGATCGCTCACGACGCGCAGCCTAGACCGGACACCCCAGCCCCACGGCATACCCTTGACGAGTGATAGCCGATGTCGTGACGATGCTGCCTGCCCTCGGACCGCAGTGGATGGACCCGCAGTACCTGCTCAACACCTACGGGATCTGGTTGGCCCTGATCGTGGTGTTCGTCGAGTGCGGGCTGCTGTGGCCGATCCTGCCGGGTGACTCGCTGCTCTTCATGATCGGCGTGTTCGCGGCGACCGGGCTGCTCACCATGTCGCTCCCGTTGGCGATCGTGCTGCTGGTCGTGGCCGCCTTCCTCGGCAACGTCTCGGGCTACTGGATCGGTCGGCTCGTCGGGCCGCCGATCTACGAGAAGAACTGGGCGTTCCTCAAGCAAGAGTGGTTCGACAAGACTCACGACTTCTTCGACCGGTACGGCAACCGGGCCCTCGTCCTGGGACGGTTCGTGCCGATCGTGCGGACCTTCATCACCCTGGTTGCCGGGGTGGGGAAGATGCAGCCGAAGCGGTTCTTCACCTGGTCGGCCGTGGGTGCGGTGATCTGGGTCGTCCTGGTGACGATGGCCGGCTACTTCCTCGGCAACATCCCCTTCATCAAGAACAACCTCGAGGCGGCGATCCTGCTCATCGTC